>Ga0214473_10005353_pt1 | contig 15376 bp, 10 predicted proteins | sample RVTome_7_FD_203509 | JGI IMG/M metagenome (GOLD analysis project Ga0214473, IMG submission 203509) | Soil microbial communities from uranium-contaminated site in the Upper Colorado River Basin, Wyoming, United States - RVT98D197 | ecosystem: Environmental > Terrestrial > Soil > Contaminated >... | reverse complement strand
GTCGTTCTCGCCCTCGCCCGCGAAAAGGTCTACGTGCGCGACGGAAAGTCCTGGGAGATGCCGACGCGGCTCCGGATCTCCGTTGGGCTTGCGGACGAGAACCGCATCTTCCTCGAGAAACTCCGCGGGGTCCTTGGCGCGTCTTGAGAACCCGTTGACAGTGCCTCACTTGCGCTCGATAATTCGGTCGATCGTGGAGAGAGTAATGCTGCTTTCGAGAATCGCCTCAATCCTGGCACTGGTCGCGGCCAGCCCTCTATGGGCGCAGGAGAAGAAGCCCGAGCGGGTTCCCTTCGGCCGCACGCTGAACGAGTACGGTGTTCTCAATGCGAGCGGCTGCATGTGCGAGGACCTGGAGGACGGAGAAGTCCTGCCTCCGCCCGAGATCACCGTTCCCGAGCCGTTCCAGTACCTTCGCCCGGACCTTCAGATCACCGCGGCGGAGCTGACGGGCGACCAGCGCTATCCCGTTCTGACCGAGTTCAAGATCCTGACGCCCGAGGTAGGCGCAGGCGATGAGGTCCGGGCCATCGCCCGGGTCACGTCCGCCTACAAGAACACTCTCCCCTTCGTGGCCACGTTCTTCAGCGAGCGCTACAGCCGCCTGGGCTCGGCGACGATGTACGTCAACTTCGAGCCCTCCAAGGACGATAAGTCGCTCTTTCTGGGGCGGGGACGGGTCTCGAAGTTCGCGCCCGGGGGCCGCTACATCGTCGCCTACGCCACCATCTCCGACGACGTGGGAAAGCGCCAGAGCTACGGCGCCGAGTTCCACGAGCCTCTCGACAACGAGGACCGGACGCCGAAGTTCTTCATGGTGGAAGATAACCCGCGCGTCGATCTGCGCGCTCCGGAGCTTCGAGCGGTCGAGGTGGAGACGCCTTCGGTGCGAGCGGGAACGGAGCCCATTCGTTTCACCGCCTTCGCCATCGACGACGTCTCAGGGCCGGTCGACGCCGAGGCCGTCTGGATCTCTCCGGGCGAGGAGAAGTGGATCCGGGTGACGATGGTTCACCAGGGAAGCGAGCCGGGAAAGTTCCTGGGCTACTTCACCATTCCCAAGTGGTACGAAGGCGGTGAGTGGCGCCTCATGCGCATCGCCTTGACCGACGACGCCCGCAACACCGCCTATTTCTTCTCGAAGAACGACGCGGTGCTGCGGAACGCCCCCGTCGTTCACGTGGCGCAAGATCCCGCACTCGTGGACAAGAAGCCGCCTTCGATTCTCGCGGTCTCGCTTTCCTCCACGGAAGCCCGCGTCGGAGAACTGGTGACGGTCACGGCTCTCGTCGAGGACGACCTCTCGGGAGTGAAGGCGGTCGAGGGCTACGTTCGCTCCCCTCACGGCGTCGACGCGATGAAGGTCAAGCTCTCGAGCGACTTCGTCGACCTCAACCGGCCGTCGAAGATCCCGGAGCCCAACGTCTGGTCCGCGACTTTCAAGATTAAGAAGAGCATGGAGCGCGGGCTCTGGACCCTGGTCCGCCTCGGCATCGCCGATGAAGCCAACAACTTCCATACGTACTTCGACGGACGCGAGAAGATTCTTACGGGAATCACCGTGAACTTTCTCGGGGAAGACGACGCAAGAGAGACCGAGTCGACTCGGGGAGAACGACGATGAAGCGACGAGATTTCTTCAAGTACGGAGCGGCCATGGGAGCCGCTGCCGTCTGGCCCCGGAAGGCCACAGCCGAGCGAGGCACGCTCCGGATGGGGGAGATGCTCCTGCCGGAAGCGCCGGACTTCAAGACCAAGCACCTCATCTTCGTCATCTACGGGAATGGGGCGCGGAAGAAAGACGTCGTCGACAACCCCGAGTACGCCCCCTACCAGACGAAGCTCATTCGCGAGGGCACGCTTTTCACCGAAGACTACGGGGACACCGCGAATCTCCACGGCTACATGTATACGGAGATGTTTACGGGGATCGATCCCCCGACTCAGCGTCCGCTCTTCCCCACGCTGAACGAGTACGTGCGCAAGAAGACGGGAGCGAAAGCGAGCGATTTCTGGGTGCTCCAGGGCGCTTCCTACTACCGGGGCTGGACGTTCGACGTGAAGCACTTCAGCCGCCACGCGGACTACGGCATCGGCGTGGGCGCGACGTCTCTCACCATGAACAAGTTGTTCTACGAGGAGAACGCGGCGAACCCTAGAGATCTCTTCGATCTCCTCATCGAAAAGGGCCTCGGGCACACGCCGAAGGAGCGGAAGGACATCATGGAGTGGATCGCGGACGTGATGGCGCGCCGGTCCTACATTCCGCCCTCGACCAGGGAGCCCCTAATCGATCGGGAGCTTCAATACGGGGACGCGCAGGCCCTTCACATGGTTCCCCAGATTCTGAAGGTCTTCAAGCCGAAGATCGTAACCGTGCAGGTGCTCGCGCTCGACGACGCCCATGCGGACTTCGGATACTGGGACTACAACACCGACTATTGGGAGTACATCAAGCACGTGAAGGCGACCGACGAGCTCATCGGAAAGATGTGGGCCGAAGTGCAGGCGGATCCCTACCTCCGGGACACCACCGCCCTCATCCTGCGGCCCGAGTGCGGCCGTGACGACGAGATCAACATCTACGGCCAGCTCGGCCACAGCCCCGGGAACTACTACGCCCACTACGTCTGGACCATGGCCATCGGGCCCGACTTCAAGAAGAACCACGTGGTAAAAGAGAAAGTCCAGAGGCGCGACCTGGTTCCGACCATCACCTACTTGATGAGCGGCCAGAGCGCCGAGCACTCCGTCGGCCACGTGCGCACCCAGATGTTCAAGGACGAGCACCGGCTCCCGCCCTACGTTCTCCCCTTCACCGCCGACATGAAACCCGGGATCGATTGGGAGGGCCCTCAGGAGGAGCGCCGCCGGGCGGAGGCGTTCAAACGGTTCGCGCGCTCGACTGTCGGATACGGCGACTGAACGAGAGCTCGCGACGCCCTGGAGCGCGACGAGTCTAGGGTTCGACGACCGATAACCAGTCCATTCGCTCGAAGTGCTTCTTGTCGTACGTCAGGATCTTTAGCATCCCCGCCTCCCTTAGCATGACTCCATGATAGGCGTCGATGAAGTCGACGTTCTTGGTCACATAGATATCCAAAGCTTCCAGGACGAAGTCCGCCGATGGGCACTCCAGATTGGGAGTGTTGAGAATCTTTCCGACCTTTTTAGCGATGTCCGCCTTGGCGAGCCGATAGAAGGACTCGAGCGTCCAGATGATTTCGGCAATCACCAGGAGGCTCGTCTCGAGCCTCACCTTGCCCGCGATGGCTTTCTTGAACAGAGCCTCGGCTCTCCGCGCTTTCGTCGCGTCATCGTTGGTCAAGAACCGAAGGAATACGTTGGTATCGACGAAGAAATCAGCCATTGCGCGCCGTCCGAGCAGCGACGTCTTTCTTCGTTTGCTCGCGGACCTCGTTGAAATTCTCGGGCCGCGCCGAGGGTGGGACCGAACCTCTGAGCTCGAGAATGTTCCCGCGAAGCGCCTTCAGAACGATCTCCTCACCCCGCTGAACGAAGAAAACCCGTTGCCCCTCGGCGAGGCCGAGGGAATCTCGAATGTCCTTGGGGATGGTTACCTGTCCCTTTCGGGTAATCGTGGACGTCGACATGCCAACCTCGCTAAGTAAGTACTACCGATAGCAGTATAGTTCTACCCAGCTCATGTAGTCAAACCTCATTGGAGCGGCATTAATCGAGCCCGAACGTGAAAACGACGTTCCCGGCTGCGATGGTGACGAGCTGCTGGCCGTTCACGGAATAGGTCATCGGCGCCGAGTGCACGCGGGCGCCGACGGCGACGTGCCACAGCTCCCGTCCGCTCTCGGCATCGAGGGCGAAGAAGTAGCCGTCGACGGTGCCGCCGAAGACGAGGTCCCCGGCCGTCGCCAGGAGGCCGGACGACGACCGCGGCTGGATCTCGAACTCCCAACGCAAGTCGCCGGTGCGCGGATCGAGCGCCCGGATGGCGCTCTTATATTTGTCCGCGGGCTGCACGTTCTGGGCGCCGCCCCCGGTGTACTGCTCGCCCTCGCGGTACTCCTCCTCGCGAAGGAAAAACTCCTGCTCCCCGTCGTACGCGTTCACGTAAAAGAGCTCGGTTCTCGGGCTGTAGGCGGGCGAATACCAGTTGGTGCCGCCGAGGATCGGCGGCGACACCACGTTGCCGTCGCGAGTGGGGAGCTTGCCGGGAGCGCGGATGGGCCGGCCGCTCTCATCCAGGCCCTTGGCCCAGGTCTGCTTCGCATACGATTTGCCGACCAGGAACTTGCCCGTCTCGCGATCCAGCGTGTAGTAGAAGGCGTTCCGGTTGGCCCACATCATCATCTTGCGCGCCTCGCCGTTCAGCTCGAGGTCGGCGAGGATCGGGACCTGGATGGCGTCCCAGTCGTGCACGTCCCACGGCGTGAACTGGAAGTGCCACTCGAGCTTGCCGGTGTCGGCGTCGACCGCGAGTGCGGAGTCGGAATAGAGGTTGTCGCCCATCCGCACTTCGCCGTTCCAGTCGGGACCGGGGTTCCCCGTACCCCAGTAGATGAGGTCCAGCTCGGGATCGTACGCCCCGGTGATCCAGGTCGGTGCCCCTCCCGTCTTCCACGAGTCGCCGGCCCAGGTCTCGTGGCCGGGCTCGCCCGGCCCCGGAATCGTGTAGAGCCGCCACACGAGCTCGCCGGTTTCAGGGTTGTAGGCGTCGAGGAACCCGCGGATCCCGTACTCGCCGCCGGCGATGCCGGTGACGACCAGGTCCTTGACCGCGAGCGGCGCTTCGGTCTTGCTGTAGCCCGCCTTGTGGTCGGCGACCTTGGTGTTCCACTTCAGGCTGCCACTCCGCGCGTCGATGGCTACGAGGTGGGCGTCGAGCGTGCTCATGAACAGCGTCTCGCCCAGGATCGCAACCCCCCGGTTGTTGCGGCCGCAACAGATCCGGAGGTCTTCGGGGAGCTCATGTTCGTAGCGCCAGTACGGCCGGCCGGTGCCGGCGTCCACCGCCACGACGTTGCTCGGCGCCTCGGTGATGAACATGAAGCCGTCGACGACCAGCGGCACCGTCTCGGCGCGATCGATCTGAGGGATCTGATACGCCCACTTCAGCTCGAGCTCGGAGACGTTCTCCCGGTGTACCTGATCGAGCCGGCTGTACCGCTGGCTGTCGAGAGTTCCCGAGTACATCAGCCAGTTCTGCGGCTCCTCCGCCGCGTTCCTCAGCCGCTCCCACGTCACGGGTTTGAGTGACGGTATCGCTTCATTCTTCCTCGACGGCTCCTGACCCATCACCAGCGAAACGGGCGCGACGAGCGCCATAACCAAGAACCGGCCTTTCATGTTCCACTCTCTTTCCGCAGCGAGAAGAGATAGGCGACCAGGTCGTCCAATTCGCTCGCCGTCAACGTTCCCGTCACGCTCGGCATGGTGGAGGTCTCGATGCGTTCGATGGATCGGAGCTCCTTCTTCGAGAAGTGCCACAGGTTCTCGTCGGCATCCATGATGCGGAGGGTGAACGTGTCTTCGTTCATCCGCAGGCCCTCGAAGACGGAGCCGTCCGCGCGGGTGACCTTCAGGGTCCACCAACGCGGCTCGACCGTGTCGTCCGGATCGGTCAGGTCGGTCTTCAGCTCTTCGGGCTTGCGTCGATTCGCGACGGTCGACAGATCGGGACCGCGGCGTCCCCCGGTGCCCTGGACCATGTGGCAGCTCGCGCAGTTGCCCTTGCCGTAGAAGATCCGCTGGCCTTGGTCGACGCTTCCCGGGAGATCGTAGTCGCCGGGGTCGATGCGGAGGGTGTTGACGTAGGCAACGATCTGCCAGATCGTCGGGTCCGGCGCCCAGCCGATCCCGATCATCGCCGTGCCCGGGATGCCGTCGCGAATGACCTGGAAGAGCCCGGCGTCCGTGCTTGCGGTGCGCAACCGGCCCCGGGTCAGATCGGGGGCGCCGGTCTCGTCGTTGCCCTTGGCGTCACGGCCGTGGCAGCGCCCGCATTCGGAGAGAAACACCCGCCCTCCGATTCGCTCATCGACCTCCGTATCGAACGGATTCTCCTGTGCCTCCGTTGGCTGCGAGATCCCGACGGAGCCCGAGACAAGAAAAACGATGATGAGGCTCGCAATGCCCATGGCGCCACCCTTTCGCAAACGAGGGCGATCATAAAGGCTTTCGTCGCGGGCTCCAACCGGGACGGTCTCCGTCGTAATCCCCTCGCGGAAGGGTTAGAATCCGCCGGGAGTCGCGGTTATGCGAACGGCTGCCTTCGGCTTGGGATTCGCAGTCCTTGTGGCGACGAGCGCCCTTGCCCAGTCGCCTTCCGAGTTCACAAGCGCAATCCGCCCCATCCTGGAGCGAAGCTGCTGGAACTGCCACGGCGAGGCTCTCCAGCTTTCCGGCCTCGACCTCCGCACTCGCGAGAGCGCATTGAGAGGTGGCGATAGCGGGGCGGCGATCGTGCCGGGGCGCGCCGGGGAGAGCCGCCTCTACCGCCGCGTCGCGGGGCTCGAGGAGCCGCCGATGCCGGTGGAAGGCGCCACGCTGACGCGAGAGGAGATCGCCGCCGTTCGCGAGTGGATCGACGAGGGGGCGCACTGGGACGTCGGCGCCACGTCGGCGGCATCCGATGCGCTCGCCGCCGTCGAAGGCGGCGAGCTCACGCCCGAACGTCTGGCCGAGGCCCGAGAGTACTGGGCGTTCCAGCTTCCGGTCCAGGCACCGCTCCCCGACTTCCCGGAGTACGAGAATCCGATCGACCGGTTCCTCGAGCGGACCCGGCACGAGGAAGGCCTTCGCGCCGCCCCGCGGGCGGACGGACGGACGCTCGTGCGGCGCGCCTACCTCGATTTGATTGGCCTTCCCCCGTCGCCGGAGGAGACGGAAGCGTATCTCGCCGACCCGGAGCCGGGAGCATGGCCGCGGCTCATCGGGCGGCTTCTCGCCTCGCCGCACTACGGCGAAAGGTGGGGCCGTCACTGGCTCGACGTCGCGCGCTATGCGGACTCGAGCGGCTTCGAGCACGACCGCGATCGACCGAACGCCTGGCGCTACCGGGACTACGTGATCCGCGCGTTCAACGAGGACAAGCCCTACGACCGATTCCTCAAAGAGCAGATCGCAGGGGACGAGTTGGACGACGCGAGCCACGAGACCCGCATCGCCACCGGGTTCCTGCGGGCCGGACCGCGAGTTCTCTTTCGCGAGAAAGATAACCCCGAGCGCCGTCACGACTACCTCGACGATGTCCTCGCCACCATCGGCCGGGGAATCCTCGGGCTCACGGTCCATTGCGCGCGCTGCCACGACCACAAGTTCGATCCGATTCCCCAGAGGGACTACTACCGCCTGCAGGCGTCGATTTTCGGCTACGTCGAGACGGAGTACCCGCTGCTGTCCCCGGAAGCCGCCGAAGCCTTCCGAAAGAAGAACGCGGAGATCGACGCGAGGCAAGGGGAGCTGAAGGAAAAGATCGCGACGATCGAGGCTCCCTATCGCGAGCGCCTGCAAATCGAGCGCGTGAGGGAGCGGTTTCCCGAGAACGTGCAGCGCGCCGTGCTGAAGCCCGAGAGCGAGAGGACGCCGGGCGAGAAGCTCCTCGCCGTGCAGGTGTTGTCAGTGAGCGTGCCTCAGGAGCAGGTGGACGCGGCGTTGACTCCCGAAGACTCCGCGCGACGGAAGGCTCTACTCGAACGCATCGAGGGTTGCGAGGGGGAGCGACCCGAGAAACCAGAGGTGTCGGAGATCGTCACCGACGGCGACTACCGGTACGCCCCCGATGGTTTCGGGGACGAGATCGTCGGTTGTCCCGAGTGCCGCGTTCTGCCTTATGAGCCCGGAAGCTACCTGCACGAAGGTTCTGCACCCTACCACGTGCCGCCCAGTTACCTCCTGGTCCGGGGCGATCCGTTCAGCAAAGGATCGAAGATGTCGCCGGGATTCGTCACCGCGGCCACCTACGGCGATCCACCGACTGCGATCCCGCGCCCCGACGGTCGCACCTCGGGACGGCGTCTTGCGCTCGCGGAATGGCTCGCGTCGCCTTCGAACCCCTTGACGGCTCGCGTCGTCGTCAACCGCATCTGGCACCACCATTTCGGACGAGGCATCGTCGCGACGCTCGACAACTTCGGTAAGGTAGGCGAGCGCCCAACCCACCCGGAGCTCCTCGACTGGCTCGCCGTCGAGCTCGTTCAGCGCGGGTGGAGCCTCAAAGAGATGCACCAGTTGATGATGACGTCCCAGGCCTACCAGATGGCGTCCGCTTACGAGGATGCCGGAAACGCGGAGCGCGACCCCGAGAACCGGTTTCTCTGGAAGTACCGCCCACAGAGGCTCGAGGCGGAGACCGTGCGCGACAGCATCCTTTGGGTCAGTGGGGGTATCGACCTTTCGGTCGGTGGGCCGCCGGTGTTTCCGTACGTGCCCGAGGAGATCCTGGCCTCACAGGCCCACGGGGTCTGGCGAAACCAGCCCGACGGCCCGGACGTGTGGCGCCGGAGCGTCTACGTCTACCGCCGGCGCTCGCTCGGCTTTCCGTTCTTCGGGACGTTCGATCTGCCCGACCCCAACGTGACCGCCGCGGCCCGAAACGTATCCACGGTGCCGACACAAGCGCTGACGCTTCTGAACAATCCGTTCGTTTTGAGGCAGGCCCAGCTCTTCGCGAAACGGTTAGCGGACGAGGTGCCTGACGACGTGGAAGCCCAGATAAGTCGTGCGTATCGGATCGCGCTCAGCCGACCTCCCACGAAGGAGGAAGCCGCGATAGCGCTCGAGCTGGTCGAGAGCCGGTCTCTCATCGACCTGACGCACGTGATGCTGAACCTGAACGAGTTCCTGTACCTGAGGTGACCGGTATGAAGAAGACGTTCTGGTCGCGCCGCCGTTTCTTGTTCGACTCCGGCGGCGGTATCGCCGGACTCGCGCTCGCTCATCTTCTCGAGCGGGAGGGCCTTCTGGCCGCCGAGTCGTGCCTTACCCCCGTCGAAGGCAACCCCTTCGCATCCAAGCCGCCGCATTTCTCGCCGCGGGCCACCGCGGTCATCTCGCTCTTCATGAGCGGTGGTGTCAGCCACGTGGACACCTTCGACCCGAAGCCGGCGCTCAGAAAGTACGCGGGAGAGCCTCTCGACGGCAAGGTGGACGGAAGCATCGTGGTGCGCCAGGGATTCCCGGGTCCTTTGATGCCGAGCCCGTTCTCGTTTCAGAAGCACGGGGAGAGCGGCATCGAGGTATCGGAGCTCTTCCCTCATCTCGGAAAGCACGTCGACGACATCGCGTTCCTGCGGTCGGTCTACGGGCGGTCGAACGACCACGTCCAGGCGACCTACGAGATGCAGACGGGCCAGTTGAGAATGGGCTTTCCCAGTGTCGGCGCCTGGGTGACCTACGGACTAGGCTCCGATAGCTCTAGCCTTCCCGCATTCGTGGTGATGAACGACTATCGGGGAGGTCCGCTCGGGGGTCCCAACGACTGGGGCCCCGGGTTCCTGCCTGCAGGCTATCAGGGTACGCGCTTTCGCGCCGTGGGCGAGCCGATCGTGGACCTCAAACCACCCGAGGGGATGAGCTCCGAGGAGCAGCGGGCCCGGCTCGATACGCTCGCGAAGCTCAACGAGCTGGATATGAAGAAGTATCCGTCGAGCTCGGAGCTCGCGGCACGGATCTCATCCTACGAGCTCGCGTACCGGATGCAGGGCTGCGCGCCTTCGGCGGTCGACCTGTCGTCGGAGTCGAAAGAGACCCGGAAGCTCTATGGGCTCGACGACAAAGTGACGGAGCCCTTCGGGCGGCAGTGTCTCATGGCGCGCCGGCTGGTGGAGCGGGGCGTGCGCTTCGTGCAGCTCTTCCACGGCGGCATGGGGAATCAAGACACCGACACCTGGGATGCCCACAGCAACCTCGAGGAGAACCACCGGCAGCACGCCGCCGAATCCGACCTCCCCATCGCGGGCCTCCTGACCGATCTCGCCTCACGCGGCCTCCTCGCCTCGACCCTCGTCCTCTGGCACGCAGAGTTCGGGCGGATGCCGATCTCTCAACGCGGGGTCGGCCGGGACCACAACCCCGGAACGATGACCGTCTGGATGGCGGGTGCAGGCATCAAGGGCGGGCAAGTCGTAGGCTCGAGTGACGAGTTCGGCTACAAGGCTCAAGAGCAGCCCGTCTCGGTACACGACCTGCACGCGACGATGCTGCATTTGCTCGGGATGGACCACAAGAAGCTGACGTACCGGTTCAACGGCAGGGACGTCCGTCTCACCGACGTCTACGGCACCCCCATCCCGCAGATCGTCTCCTGAGAGGGGAGATTTTCTCCGAAGGGTTCTCGGGACTAATCAAATCGGCCTCTGATGGCGCGCGGAATGGACTCGCGTGTGTGACGCCGATTTCTTGAAAGTCCCCTCTGCAGCACAGCTCCTTCTAGGCTCGCGTCCCGCCACCCTGACATCGGCTATCGGTTAGCCAGTTTGTCTCGGTCGTCGAGCTACTCTTCTACTCCCAGCGGAGCGCCCGAACCGGGTCGAGGCGGGTTGCCACGCGGGCGGGTATCGACGCCGCTCCCCCGGCGACGGCGATCAGGAGAGCGCTCGTCACCGCGAGAGTCACGGGGCTCACGAGCACGACGCCGAAGAGCCTCCCCGCGAGAAGGACGTTCACGCCGAAGGTGACGGGGAGAGCGACACCCACCGCCACGACCGCGAGACGGAGAGTTCTTCCCAGGACCTGCCGCTGCACCTCCAAGGGCCGCGCTCCGAGCGCCATCCTCAATCCGAGCTCGCGGGTTCGCTCGGCGACGGACGTCGCCACCACTCCGTAGACTCCGGTCACGGCGAGAAGAAGGGCGACTCCGGCAAAGACCAAGAGCAGTATGCCGATGATGCGAAGCGGCGCCAATGAGTCTGCGATCTCGTCTTCCAGGGTCTTGGGCTCCGCGAGCGCCTGGCCCGGATCGATCTCGGCGAGCTTCCGCTGCAGCGCCTCCGCGAGAGTGTAGCCTTCGACGGTCCCGCGAAGGGCGAGGCTCATGCGGTTTCTCGCGTTCTGGAGGTGCGAGACGTAGAGGATCGGCCGCGGCTCGGGGTCGAACCAGTTCTGCTTGACGTCTCCGACCACTCCCACGATGGTCCACCAGGGGCCCTCGGCCTCGCGCCGTCCGAAGCGAACGCGGCGGCCGAGTGCTTCCTCGCTCCCGAGGTGCCGGCGAGCCCAGCTCTCGCTCGCCACGGCGACGCGCGGGGCCCCCGTGTCATCCGAGGAAAGAATCGCCCGGCCTCGAAAGACTCCGATCTGGAAGACGTCGAAGAAGTCGCCCGCCACCGTCTGCAGGTCACAGCGCGGCACCTCCGCCGAGGTCACCGGTTTCTGGTTATCGATCTCGAAGAAGACCTCTTCGTTGGGAACGTTGCTCGCGGGCAAGTTGACGGCGGCCGCCGCTCGATCGACTCCGGGAAGCTCGGCGAAAGCGTCGAGCGCGCGGGCAAAGTACGCCTGGACGTCGCGCTCGTCGGGAAAGCGATCCTTGGAGAGGGCCACTCGAGCCGTCAGCACCCCTCGGGGCTCGAGCCGCTCGAAGACGCTCATCTGCTCCTCGAAACCTCGGAGGAGCCAGACGGCGCTCGAGAGAAGAAGGAGCGCGAGCGCGATCTGAGCGCCGGTGAGGACGCCGCGGAGCCGCGTTCTACCCGGCCCCACCATGCCGCGTCCCCCGCCCTGGAGCGATGCGGCGAACGAGCTCGATCCCAGGCGTCCCACTCCCGCGGAGCTCATGGCCACAGCCACGAGTATGGCGGTCGCGAGGCCGAGGACGATTGCGTTTCCGCCGAGATGGATCTCGCGCCAGCCCGAGACCCAGGTCGCGATCCCTTGCGGCATGGCGTTGCGCACCAGCTCGACCGCCCAGAACGCCAGGGGAAGGGCGAGGAGCAGTGCGATTCCACTCAGAGCAAGACACTCGAAAAGCGACTGGCGCCAGAGTCTTCCTCGACCGGCGCCGAGAGCGGAACGAACGGCGAGCTCCCGGCTTCGCGCCATGCGCCAAACGAGAACGAGGTTGCTCACGTTGGCCGCCGCGAGAAGGAGAGCGAGGAACCCGGCGACCTGGAGCATTCCGAACATGGGGAGCGTGTAGCGATACTGCTCTTCCCGCAGTCGAAGGAGGCGAAAGCTTCGCTCCCGATGGGAGTCGGGGTATCGCCCGGCGAGCTTCCGTCCGAACGCATCGAGCTCCGAGCTCGCGGCCTCGAGCGCGACGCCGGGAGCGAGTCGGGCGATAATCTGGAGGGAGGGCACGTTGCGCTCGACACGCTCCGACGCGGTGAGCGCGAGAGGAACGAGGACGTCCGCTGCCCGAGGATAGTTGAGGCTCTCGGGCATGAGGCCGACGACCGTATGGGCCTCGCCGTTCAGGGTGATCTCCGAGCCGACGACGTCGGCGTCCCCCTGGAAGCGGCGCTTCACGAGTCCATGACTGAGCAGCGCCACTCGCGCTCCCCCGGCTTGCCCTTCATCCATCGAGAACCGGCGGCCCAGGCGCGCCTCGACCCCGAGGAGCGGGAAGAGGCTCGGCGTGACGTAGTAGCCGCGGACGCTCTCGGCAACGCCGTCGCCCCCGAGGTTCAGCTCCGCGTACCGGAAGGCCGCGACCCCCTCGAAGGAGCGGAGTTCTTCCGCGACATCCAGGAAGTCCCCCGGAGTGAGCCGCAGTTGCTCCTGGGAGCTCCCCGCCCGGACCTCCCTCAACAGCACCAGCCGTTCGAGGCCGGGAAAAGGGTAGGGTCGGATCAGGAGAGAGTCGAGGATGCTAAAGACGGTCATGTTCCCGGCGAAGCCGATCGCGAGAGTGATCGCTCCAAGCGTGAGGACCGCCGGGCGCCGCATCAGGCCCCTGAGAGCGAGGGACATGGTTTTCACCTCCGACGAAACCTACGAAGGTTTCCTCCGGACGGTGCTGAGATTTCGGTGAGTTCTGGGTGAGTTAGCCCTGGGCCCAGGGACAACGCTCGCCAGGGACGAGTATCCGGTGGTGGAGCCAGTCGACCAGGCGGCGGTGCAGGCTCGATTGGCCGTAGTCCTCCGCGAGCGTGGCGCCTCCGAAAAACCCCAGGATGAAGGCGGCCGCCGCGAGGCCCAGGAGCCGCGAGCGCTTTGCCACGGCTACTTCTCCAACCGTGACCGGCGCGAGGAATCGATAGCCCCGGCGCGGCAGCGTCTCTAGATACGTTGGCTGCCGGGTCGAGTCACCGAGCGCCACGCGGATCCTGCGAACGCAGAAGTTGAGGCTGCGGTCGAAATCCACATAGGTATCGCCGCCCCAGATCGTTTGCCGGAGCTCGTCTCTCGTCACCAGCTCGCCGGGGCGTCGCGTGAGGAGCTCGAGCACCCGGGCTGGCTGATTCTGGAGCTCGACCCGGTCTCGGCTCCGAAAAAGCTCGCCCGTCTCGGGGTGGAACTGGAACGTTCCGAACCGGCGGACCTGCCGCGCCATGCAAGAAGCATACTTCGATACAATAATTGTTTCCAGAGAGGCGTGGAATCGACGTGAACGAGGAGCGGCGGAATCGGGCGAAAGCGATCCTGCGATCGGCGCTCGCTCGAAAACCGGAGGAGCGCAGCCGCTTTCTCGCGGAGGCCTGCCGGGCCGACCCGACGCTCCTTCCCGAAGTCGAGTCGCTGCTCCAATCCTACGAGAAGCTTCGAAGCCGCATCGATCCCGAGGGCGATACCCCCCTTGGAAGGAAAATCGGAAAGTACGAGGTCCTCGAGCGCGTCGGGCAGGGCGCGATGGGAATCGTGTACAAGGCCCGCGACCCCCTCATGCGGCGCATCGTCGGGATCAAGACGATGTCCGCGGAGATCGCGAGCGACCCCGAGCTCCACGACCGCTTCTACCGCGAGGCCCGCTCCGCGGGAAACCTCTCTCATCGGAACATCATCACCATCTACGACCTGGGCGAGGAGGAACGGCGGCCCTACATCGCCATGGAGTTCCTCGTAGGCGAGGACCTCAAGAACAAACTGGATCGCCGCGCCAAGCTGAGTCTCGAGGAGCGTATCCGCTGGATGCGGGAAACGATGGACGGGCTCGAGCACGCGCACGGAAAAGAGGTCATCCATCGCGACATCAAGCCGGCCAACGTCTTCATCACCCGCGAGGGCGAGGTGAAGATCCTGGACTTCGGGCTTGCGCGGCTCACCTCCTCGGTCGCGACGAAGAGCGGTCTGGTGATGGGAACGCCGAGCTACATGTCCCCCGAGCAGGTTCGCGGGGAGAAAGTGGACCATCGGTCGGACCTCTTCTCTGCCGGTGCCACCTTCTACGAGCTCCTGGCGTTTCGGAAGCCTTTCCCCGGCGACACCATCCACGGGGTCTTCTTCAAGATCCTGGAGACGACGCCCGACCCTCTCGCTGAGGTGAATCCGTGGCTTCCCGCCGAGCTCGTGGAAATCGTCCAGAAGACGATGGCGAAGGATCGAGAGACCCGCTATGCGAGCGCCGCGAACGTCCTCGAGGATCTCCGACGTCTCGAGGCCTCTCTCCCCGAGAGAAAGCGCGCGCTTCGCGTCGAAGCTCTCGATGCGCTCGGTCGGGTAGAGTCCCTGCTTGGAAAGTACCGGGAGAGCCTGGGCCGCGAAGCCCGCGAAGCTCTCGCGGAGGACCAAACGGTGTCGCTCCCGATTCCCGGCGCTCTTCCAGGAGAGGACCCCGCGGAGGCGCCCACTCTGAACGAGCTCCTCCCCGCCGACTACCTCGGCCTCGCCTCGACCATCTCCCTGGCAAACGAGGAAGCCCGTCGCCTCGAGTCGAGGCTCGAGAAGCTCGAGGCCGCCCGGAGGTTGATGGCGGAAGCCTCCTCCCTCGAAGCGCGGGGCGATCTCGGTTCCGCTCTCGCGAAAGCCGACGAGGCTCTGCGCCTCGTTCCGGCATACGGATCCGCCTCCTCCTGCGTCGACCGGCTCTCTGCCAGGTTCGCCAAAGGCGACCCCCGCTGGAAGGGGGCGCGGATCGAACAGCTACTTCGGGAGGGCGAGGCGCGGCTCCAGGCGGGAGCGTTCTCCGCCGCCGCCGAGCGCGCCGACAGGGTTCTCGCCCTCGAGGCGGAGAGCTCCCGCGGACGGAGCCTGAAAACGAAGGTCGAAGCGGAGCTCGAGCGCGAGCGCCGGAAACGCTCGGCGCAGGAGCGGGCGGTCCGGCTCGTCAGCGCCGCTCGAACCAAGCTCGTTCAGGAGGACGATCCCGAGAGCTGTCTCGCGCTCCTGAACCAGGCTCTCGAGCTCGACCCCGAGGACTCGGACGCGCAAGCGGTGAAAGAAAGTGCGGAGAACCGCCTCGCCCACCTGAAATCTCTCGCGGTCGAGGAGACGGCGGTGGAGGCCATCGCGTCCGCGACTC
>Ga0214473_10005352_pt1 | contig 15376 bp, 10 predicted proteins | sample RVTome_7_FD_203509 | JGI IMG/M metagenome (GOLD analysis project Ga0214473, IMG submission 203509) | Soil microbial communities from uranium-contaminated site in the Upper Colorado River Basin, Wyoming, United States - RVT98D197 | ecosystem: Environmental > Terrestrial > Soil > Contaminated >... | reverse complement strand
AGCACGGGCGAGGCGACCAGCCGCGCCACTCGGACATCGGCACGCCAGCCTCCCATGGAAGTGGCGCACTCCACCCCGAGCAGGATGAGCTGCGGCGGAGCCGCTCCGAACTCCACCCTCTCGAACCTCACCGGCGCTCCCCACAGCTTCTCGAGGCTGCGTGAAATCTGCTGACGGACCAGGTCCTGCCAGCCGGCCAGGGGCAGAGGCGCCGCGAGCGAGGCGGGGGCGGAGCCCGCCTCGGCGCGCTCGTCCGGGTGAGCGGGATTGGCGGAGAGACCGGCAGCGGCTGAGGCTGCCATGAGCGCGAGCGCTCCGCCCAGTCGCACGGCGGAGCGCCCGCTGCGCTTCCGGGCAGCGGCGGCGATTGTCGGCGTCAGATGGCGATCGGGAGGGGACACGCGGGAAATCTCGGTCCTGGCGGGGAGCCAGCTGCCACTATAACACACGCCCCCGAGCACGGCCGGGATCTCCACCGGATCGACGTCGTGAAAGGATTCAAGGACAAGCGCCGTCCACATTGATGAACGCCCCGTCGCGGGTGCGGCGGGGCGTTCGATTAGCCCCTAAGCGTAGGTAGAAAGAAAGGTTAGGGCGCGGATGCCGTGGTCTTGGAGCGTCTCCCCACCTGCGGAAATATTCTGGCAGACGTTTTGCATTGACAGATTGGCCAGACTGGAGGTGGTGGCTGTATGTACCGTTCCCTTCTTCCTACTGTTCGATCGTACGATGACTTCATCGAAGCGGGTGACGACAAGCGCCTGCTGAGCATCCTGGCGGATGACGGAGTCGAGAGGCAGGACCGGCGGATTTACAGCCAGGAGGTCAAGCGGATTCTCGAGAGCGCCTTGGACACGCTGCCCGAGCGCGAGCGCCTGATCATCAACCGGCGCTTTGGCTTCAGCGACGACACGCACTACACGCTCAAGGAGATCTCCCTGGTCCTCAGGTGCAGCCGCGAGCGGGTGCGCCAGCTCGAGAAGGTCGCGCTGGGGCGCCTGCGCCAGGCACTCGTGGAGCTGCGTCCCCAGCTTTACGTAGGCTGAAGTCCCCTGCCGCCGGCCGGCGGCACATCGCTCGGCTGGGAGATCCGCCCCAGGAGACTGCCCGACTCATGGGCACCTGCAGCGACAACGCGAAGCATCGCCGCGCGTGTCTCGCGACGATGCCATGACTCGGGACACTAGCGCGCGCGGCGCGCCCGCGCTCGCGGGGCCGCCTGCTTGATCTCCGGCGGTGCGGCCGCCGGCATCATGCGCCGGGCGCGCATTTTCTGGCGCGCGTAATCCACCGCGTAGCGGATGATGAGGGCTGCCACGTCCATGCTGGTGGCTGCTTCCAGCCCCTCGAACCCCGGCGAGGAGTTGAGCTCGATCACCTTTGGGCCGCTCCTCGCCTCCAGCATGTCGACCCCCGCCACCTGAAGACCCACGATGGCGGTCGCCTCCAGCGCCACCCGCGCGTATTCCGGATCGATGTCGATGGGCGTGCCTTCCCCGCCGCGGTGGATGTTGGAGCGGAACTCTCCCATTTTGGCGGTGCGCCGCATGGCGGCCACCACCCGCCCACCCACCACCAGGGCACGGATGTCGCGACCCGCCGATTCGCGGATGAACTCCTGGATGAGGATGTTCTGGTTGAGGCCCCAGAAGGTGTCGAGCAGCGACTCCACCTGCTGCGCGGTCTCGGCCAGCAGGACGCCCACCCCCTGGGTTCCCTGCAGGAGCTTGAGCACCACCGGGCAGCCGCCCACCAGCTCGATGGCGCGGCCGATCTGATCCGGGGAGCGGGCCATGACCGTGCGCGGGATGTCGATATCGTGCCGGGATAGCAACTGCAGGCAGCGCAGCTTGTCGCGCGAGCGCGCGATGGGGACCGAGTTGTTCACCAGCGGCACCCCCATCATGTCGAACTGGTTGACCGCCGCGAGGCCATACTCGGTGATCGAGGCGCCGATACGGGGGATGACCACGTCCACGTCGTCCAGACGCGTACGGCCGCTTTTGTGGTAGAGGGTGCTGAAGCGGTAGCCGACGACCAGGTGGCAGGCCAGCGGATCGACCACCAGCGCTTCGTGGCCGAGGGCGCGGGCCGCCTCCACCAGCCGGCGCGTGGTGTAGAGGGTCCGTTTGCGAGATAGGATGCAGATCCTGAGCGGCCGGCGGCGCGGCATGGGGGCGTTATCCTAGCAGCAGGCGCGCTGGGGCGCCAGCCGGTCAGGGCGGGAGGCGGCGGAGCTCATGCGGTGCCCAGATCGTCGATGACTTCACCGCCCCGCGCCGCGGCGGCCGCGCCCTCCTCCTCGGCCAGGGCTCCCTGGGCCGCAGCCAGTCGGGCGACCGGCACCCGGTACGGGGAGCACGAGACGTAGTCCAGGCCGGCCCGGTGGAAGAAGCGCACCGAGTCGGGGTCGCCTCCGTGCTCGCCGCACACGCCGAGCTTGAGCCCCGGCCGCCCGCCGCGTCCCTGGCGCACCGCCATCTCCACCAGCGCTCCCACCCCCTCCGGGTCGATCGACTGGAAGGGGTCGAAGGGGAGAATCCCCTGCTCCACATAGTCGGGCAGGAATGTCCCGGCGTCGTCGCGCGAGAAGCCGAATGTCATCTGGGTAAGGTCGTTCGTGCCGAATGAGAAGAAGTCGGCCCAGGAGGCGATGTCGGCGGCCACCAGGCAGGCGCGCGGCAGCTCGATCATCGTGCCGATGCGGATCGGCACGTCACGCCCGCGCTCTTTCAAGACGCGCCGGGCCACCTCCTCGGCGCGCTCGCGCAGCCTGCGGAGCTCCTCTGCCACGCCCACCAGCGGGATCATGACCTCCGGGATGGCCTCCACCCCTTCCGCAACCAGGCCGCAGGCGGCCTCGTATATGGCCCGCACCTGCATATCGTAGATCTCCGGGTAGGTAACCCCCAGGCGGCAGCCGCGGTGTCCGAGCATGGGGTTAAACTCGCGCAGGGACTCCACCTTGCGGCGCAGCTCGCCCACCGTGATCCCCAGGTCGCGCGCCACCTCCTCGAGCGCCGAGGTCTCTTCGGGGAGAAACTCGTGCAGCGGCGGGTCCAGCAGGCGGATGGTCACGGGCAGACCCTGCATGGCGCGCAGGATGCCGGCGAAGTCCTCGCGCTGCATCGGCAGCAGCCGCTCCAGGGCGCGGCGGCGATCGGCTTGCGTGGCCGCCACGATCATGGCCCGCATGGGCGCGATGCGGTCGGCGGCGAAAAACATGTGCTCCGTTCGGCACAGACCGATCCCCTCCGCCCCCAGCCGCCGCGCCACACGCGCGTCCTGCGGAGTGTCGGCGTTGGCCCGCACCCTGAGGCGCCGCGCCCCGTCGGCCCAGCGCATCAGGCGGTCGAACGCCTGGTAGATGGCCGAGCTCCCGGCGGGGAGCGATCCCTCCACCAGCACCTGCACGATCTCGGAGGGACGGGTGGGCAGGGTGCCTTCGATCACCTCGCCGCTCCCCCCGTCGATCGACAGCAGGTCCCCCTCGTGCAGCAGGCGGCCGCCGGCGCGCACGGTCCCCTTGATCGAGTCGACCTGCAGCGCCCCGCAGCCGGCGACACAGCACTTCCCCATGCCGCGCGCCACCACGGCCGCGTGCGAGGTCATGCCCCCGCGCGCGGTCAGGATGCCCTCCGCCACCGCCATCCCGGCGATGTCCTCGGCGGAGGTCTCGGTGCGCACGAGGATCACCCGCTCGCGCTCCTCGCGCACACGGCGCATCGCTTCGGAGGCACTCAGCACCAGGTGGCCGCTGGCGGCGCCGGGGCCGGCGTTGAGCCCCTTGGCCAGGATCCTCCCCTCGCGCACCGCCTGCTGCTTGGCGGCGGGCTCGAAGATCGGTGCCAGAAGGTGCTGGAGCTGGGAGGGCTCGACCCGCCGCGCGGCCGTTTTCTCGTCGAGCAGACCTTCCTGGACCATGTCCACGGCCGCGCGCACGGCGGCGAAGCCGGTACGCTTGCCGGCGCGCGTCTGCAGCATGTAGAGCTTGCCGTGCTCGATGGTGAACTCGACGTCCTGGATGTCCTTGAAGTGCGCCTCCAGGCGGCGCGCCGTCTGCTCCAGGGCCACGTAGATCTCCGGCATGCTCTCCTGCAGACTCAGCCCCGGCGCGCCGCCGGTGCGTCTGAGCGGCAGCGGCGTGCGGATACCGGCCACCACGTCTTCCCCCTGGGCGTTGGGAAGAAACTCACCGTACAGGATCTTCTCACCGCTGGCCGGATCGCGGCTGAAGGCCACGCCGGTGCCGCAGTCGGATCCCAGGTTGCCGTACACCATGACCTGCACGGTGGCCGCCGTGCCCCAGTCGTCGGGTATGCGGTGCAGCCGGCGATAGGTGCGAGCGCGCGGGTTGTCCCACGAGCCGAAGACGGCGCCCAGGGCCCCCCACAGCTGTTCATGCGGATCCTGCGGGAAGCCGGGCGCCAGGGTGAGAAACTCGCGCGTCAGCTCGCGCAGGTCCGCGGCGCCAATCCCGGCGTCGTTCTCCGCCAGGCGCTGCCTGCGCCGGGCGCTCAGTCGATCCTCGAAGGCGGGGGCCGGCAGGCCCAGGACCACCTCCGCGTACATCTGGACCAGGCGCCGGTAGCAGTCCCAGGCGAAGCGTCCGTCCGCGGTGGCGCGCTCCAGCAGCTCGACGCTCTGATCGTTGAGGCCGAGATTCAGGATGGTGTCCATCATGCCCGGCATGGAGGCGCGCGCGCCCGAGCGCACCGACAGCACAAGGGGCACGGGACCGCCGCCGTAGCGCTTGCCGGTGGCTTCCTCCAGCTCGCGCAGCGCAGCCTCCACCTCCTCGCGCACCCCGGGCGGATACTTCCCCTGCCGGGCCAGGAAATGCCGGCACACCTCGGTGGTGAGCGTGAAGCCGGGCGGCACCGGGATCCCCAGGCGCGTCATCTCGTGCAGGTTGGCCCCCTTGCCTCCCAGCAGGGGCCGCAGCGCCGCGCTGCCGTCGGCGCGGCCCGCGCCGAATCGATAGACGTACGCCGGCGCGGCGGGCTGGCGGGCGGCGGCCGAGCGGGCGGGACGGCTCACGCCGCTGCCTCCCCTTCCAAGACCACCTCCGAGAAATCGGCCAGCGACAGGAAGAGCGCCGCCAGGGCGCGCAGCAGACCGACTCGATTGCGGCGCACGGCGGGGTCGCGGTCCATGACCAGAATCTCGTCGAAAAACAGGTCGATCGGCGCGCGCAGCGTGGCCAGAGTGCGCAGGGCCTCCGCGTAGTCGCGGCGCTCCACGAGCTCCGCCAGGCGCTCGCGCGCTTTCTTCATGCGCTCGTACAGCGCCCGCTCAGCGCTCTCGCGCAGCAGGGCCGAGTCGACCGGCCCGTCCTCGGCGGCCTGGGCCAGGATCTTGCGGATGCGCTTGAAGGAGATCGAGATGGCGGTGAAGTTGGCGTCCTCCTTGAGGGACTCGAGCGCCGCCACGCGCAGGCGCACGTCGAGAGGATCGAGAGTCCCGGCGGCCAGCGCGGCGTTGATCAGATCGTAGCGCTGGCCCGCCTGTTCGAGCAAAAAGCGCACCCGGCCGCGCAGGAACTCCAGCGCCGCCTGCAGGCGCTCGGGTTCCGGCGACGGCAGGCGCACTCCCTGCCCCACCACGATGTCCATGGCCTTCTCGAGCAACCCATCGAGTGGCAGGTGCAGCCCGCGACTCAGCATGATTTTGACCAGGCCCTGGGTGTTGCGGCGCAGGGCGAAGGGATCGCGGGAGCCGGTAGGGGTCTCGCCCACCGCGAACAGGCCGGCCAGGATATCCAGGCGGTCGACGATCGACAGGGCGCACCCCAGCGCCGAGCGCGGCGGGTCGTCCTCCAGCGACACGGGCCGGTACTGGTCGTAGATTGCCTCGCAGACCTCCGGGCGCTCTCCCTGCTCGGCCGCATACAGGCCGCCGACCACTCCCTGCAGTTCCGGGAACTCCTTGACCATCTCGGTGGACAGGTCCAGCTTCGCCAGTCCCACGGCCCGCGCCAGCGAGCCGGCGTCGAGCTGCGGCAGGTGTCCCGCCACTTCGGCGGCGAGCGCCTGCATGCGCTCAACGCGCTGCGCCAGCGTGCCCAGTTTTTCGTGGAACAGGACGGAGCGCAGGCGGGGGGCGCGTTCCTCCAGGCGCACCCTGTGGTCCTCGGTCCAGAAGAAGCGCGCGTCGGCCAGGCGGGCGCGCAGGACCCGCTCGTTCCCCCGGCGGATGAGGCCGCCGCGGTCGGCCCGCTGGTCGACCACGGCGACGAAGCGCGGCAGAAGCGATCCGCCGCGGCGGTCGGTGACGCCGAAGTACTTCTGGTGATGGCGCATGGTGGCCACCAGCACCTCGCGCGGCAGCGCCAGGAATTCGGGGTCGAAGCCGCCGCCGATGACGTTGGGGTACTCGACCAGGTGCGTGACCTCCTCGAGCGTGGCTTCGTCCTCGAGAAGTGCGCCCCGGGCGGAGGCAGCCTGCCGCCTGAGGCCGGCCAGGATGCGGGTCCGCCGCGCCCTGTCCTCGACCCACACCGAGCCGCGCGAGCGCAGGGTGCGCGCGTAGTCCCGGGGGGCGCGGATCTCCAGCCGGGGCCTTCCCGCGAAGCGATGGCCGAAGCTGTGCCGCCCGGCGCGCACCCCGGCGACCGCCAGCGGCACGACCTGGTCGTTCCACAGGGCCACCAGCCAGCGGATGGGGCGCACGAACGACAGCGGCTGGTTCTCCCAGCGCATCGTCTTTGGGAAGCTCAACCCGCGCAGCACCTCGGGCACCGCCTCCTGCAGAATCTCCGGCGTCCCGCGGCCGCGGATCTCCCTGTGGAATCCCACGTACTCACCCTTGGGGGTCTGGATGCGCTCGAGGCTGCCCACCTCGATGCCGTGGCCGCGCGCGAACCCAAGTGCCGCCTGGGTGGGCTCGCCCGAGGCGTCGTAGGCGACGCGCGCCGGGGGCCCCGTGACCACGTCGCTGCGATCCTCCTGCCGGGGCGGCAGACCGGCGAGCCACACCGCCAGCCGGCGCGGCGTGGAGAAGGTGTGGGCGCGGGTGGCGGACAGGCCGTGGGCGGAGAGGGACTTCTGGAGCGCCTCGGCCAGCGCCTGGCGCGCTCCCGGGATCATGGAGGCGGGGATCTCCTCGCACCCCACCTCGAGCAGGAAATCGTTGCGCGCCCGCAGACGCAGGCGCGGCTTCGGCAGGATGACGGGCGCCGGCGGCGCCACCGCTCCAAGCGGGAACCCCGCCTCCTGGCGCTGCTTGAGGTAGGCCTCGGCACTGGCGCACGCCAGGCGCCGCACGCGCAGGATGTAACCGGCGCGCTCGGTGACGCTCACCGCTCCGCGCGAGTCGAGCAGGTTGAAGAAGTGCGAGCACCTCAGGCAGGCGTCGTAGGCCGGCAGCACGAGGCCCGCGGCCACAAGACGGCGCGCCTCGGCCTCGGAGCGGTTGAACTGCTCGCCCAGGGCGGCGACGTCGGCCGACTCGAAGGCGTACTTGGAGTACTCCCATTCCTCGCGGTGGCGCACGTCGCGGTAGCGCAGGCGCTCGTTCCACGGCAGATCGAAGATGCTGTCCGCGTCGTTGAGGAACATGCAGATGCGTTCCATGCCGTAGGTGATCTCGGCCGCCACCGGCGAGCACTCCAGCCCGCCCGCCTGCTGGAAGTAGGTGAACTGGGTGATCTCCATGCCGTCCAGGAGCACCTGCCAGCCCACCCCCTGGGCGCCCAGGGTCGGAGATTCCCAGTTGTCCTCCTCGAAGCGCACGTCGTGGCGGCGGGGGTCGATGCCAAAGGCGCCCAACGACTGCAGGTACACCTCCTGCACGTCGGGGGGCGAGGGCTTGAGGATCACCTGGAACTGGTAGTGCTTATAGAGCCGGAACGGGTTGTCGCCGTAGCGCGCGTCCGCAGGGCGCCGGGAAGGCTCCACGTAGGCCACCGCCCAGGGCTCGGGTCCCAGGACGCGGAAGAATGTGTCCGGGTTCATGGTCCCGGCCCCCACCTCGACCCCGTACGGCTGCGAGAGGAGGCAGCCGCGCCGGGTCCAGAACTCCTGGAGGGCTAGGATGAGCTCCTGGAAGCTCAGCGGCATCAGCGCACGCCCATGTCGCGCAGCACGCGCAGAGAGCGGAAGGCGCGCTCGGTGAACTGCGTGAGCAGCATCTGCAGGAACTCCTCGCAGGCACCGAGGAGTGCGGCCTCGCCGCCGGCGGCACCCGGCGGCTCGCGCAGCAACAGGCACAGATGTGCCAACACCCGCTGCGGCACCCTGGCTCCGCTCTCCCCCGCGGCGCAGGTCCCGCACAGCAGGCCGCGCTCGAGCGTCGAGTACAGGGAATCGCTCCCCAGGCCGCCCGCGCAGCGCGCGCAGGAGGCGAGGTCGGGCAGGAGGCCGTGCAGGCGCAGGGTCCACAGCTCGAAGTAGCGCGCCGCCCAGGCCGGATCGACGCCGCTCTCGACCGCCAGCAGGGTGGCGCGCAGCAGCCGGTAGAAGTGCGCCTCCTCCTGTTTCTCGTGGCAGAAGATGTCGCTCAGTTCGGCGATGTACGACAGGTAGCTGGCCACGCGCAGGTCCTGCTGGATCTTGAAAAAGGAGTGCAGCAGGTCGCACTGGTCGATGCGCACCAGATCCTTCCCCTCGCGCTCGAAGTACGACACGCGCACGTGCGACAGGGGCTCGAGGGCCCCCCCGAAGCGCTTGCGGCTGCGGCGCGAGGAATGCGCGATGCCGCGCAGCTTCCCTTCCCCTTCGGTGATGAACACCATGATCTGGTCGGCGTCGCCCACGGCGTGCGTGCGCAGGATGAACGCCTCGGCGCTCTTGAACGGCATACGGCGCATGCGGCCGGCTGGATCCGGCCGAGCGTGAAATAGTAGCACAGGGGAATCAGCCGCCGGGAGCGGCGTCGCGGCGCAGGCGTGCCAGCGCTCTGGCGTCCTGGCGCCAGTCGGGCTGCACTTTCACCCACAGGAATACGGCGGCCGGGCGCCCCAGGCAGCGGGCGATTTCAGCGCGCGCCCGGCTGCCGATCTCCTTGAGCATCTGCCCGTTACGGCCCACGAGGATCGCCTTCTGTGAGTCGCGCTCAACGTAGACGGAGGCCTCGATGCGCAGGGAGCCGCCCTGGAGCTCGGCGAAACGATCCACACCCACCGCCACGGCGTGCGGGATCTCCTGGCGGGTCAGCAGCAGGACCTGCTCGCGGATCATCTCGGCGGCCAGCAGGCGCTCGGGCTGGTCGGTGAGATAGTCGGGGGGGTACAGCGGCGGGTGCTCGGGAAGGTGGCGCAGGATGAGCTGCTCCAGCAGGTCGCACTGCGTGCCCTCGGAGGCGGAGATCGGCACTATCTCGGCGAACGCCGCCTCCCGGCGGACCTCGTCGATGAGCGGCAGGATGCGGCCCCGCCCGATGAGGTCGATCTTGTTGAGAGCCAGGATGACGGGCGCGCGCACACCGCCCAGGTGGGTGAACACGAAGTGGTCTCCGGGCCCCACGCCCTCTGAAGCGTCGATGAGGCACACCAGCACGTCGGCGTCGCGCAGGGCCTCCTGGGCGGCCTGGATCATGTCGCGGTTGAGGCGGAAGCGCGGCTTGTGGAATCCGGGCGTGTCGATGTAGAGGATCTGCCCGCCGGAAACGTTCTTCACGCCCAGGATGCGGTGCCGGGTGGTCTGCGGCACCGGCGACACGATCGCCAGCTTCTCCCCCACCAGGCGGTTGAGGAGCGTGGATTTGCCGACGTTGGTGCGGCCGACGATGGCCGCATAACCGCAGCGGTGCGCGGCTGCCGTCTCGACGGGAGGGCTGCTCACGAGATCTCGCCTGCGGCGGGCGGGGTGCCCGCCGGGCTCAGGCGCACCCGGAAGACGCGGCGGCGGTCGGCGTCGAGAACCTCCATGCGGATGCCCCCCACCTCGAGCGCTTCGCCCTCGACCGGAATGCGACCCAGGGCCGAGAAGATGAGGCCGCCGACGGTGTCGTACTGGCCGTTGGAGAGATGGGTGTCGTACAGCTCCTCCACGCGGTCGAGGTCCGCCAGGCCGCTCACCAGGTAGACCCCCTCGCGCTCGCGCACGATGTGGTCCTCGGCTTCGTGCTCGTCGGCGATCTCCCCTACGATCTCCTCGAGGAGATCTTCGATCGTCACCAGACCGGCCGTGCCGCCGTATTCGTCCACTACGATGGCCATCTGCTGGCGGCCCTTCTGCATGTCGCGCAGTAGCTCGGAGACGCGCTTGCTCTCGGGGACGAAATGCGCCGGGCGTGCCAGCGACTCCAGGGACACGTCCTCCTTCCCCTGGCCGAGCAGCGGGATGAGGTCCTTGATGTGGATGATCCCCTCGATGTGGTCGAGATTGTCGCGGTACACCGGCACGCGCGAGTGCTTCTCGCGCGTCACCAGGTCGCGCAGGGCGGCGAGGGTGGCCGCGCGCTCGATGGCCACCATCTCCACGCGCGGGGTCATCACCTCGCGCACCACCTTGTCCCCGAATTCCAGGGCGCTCTTGAGAATCGCCCCTTCGTCCTTTTCCACGACCCCTTCGCGCTCGCCCACGTCGATAAACGCCTCTATCTCCTGCTCGATCTCGGCATCGGGGCGCGACCGGTCGCTGGCCGCGCGCCGGCCGCGGCCGCTGAGCGCGTGCACGATGCGGTAGACCGGGAACGACACCACCAGCAGAGCGTAGTGCAGACCAATGAGGGCCGGGACGATGGCCCGGAACAGCCTCTCCGGGTCGATCATGGCCAGGGGCTTGACCGCGGCCTGTTCGAGGGCGGCCAGGACCGCGAAGGCCACCACGCCCGACACCACGATGCGTCCCGGGCTGAAGCCCCGGGCCCACAAGTCGGTGAGCAGCAGCAGCAGCGCCGCCGCGTAACAGGTGCGGTGGGCGATCTGCAGCGACACGCGCAGCAGCGCCGGCGTGTCCTCCACCCACGGGCCGAAGGCCCGGAGCAGCCGGGGCTCGCTCGACAGGAGGCGCTGGATCGTCACCGGGCCCAGGGACTGCAGGGTGGACAGGAAAAGCGACAGGATCAGATAGGCCAGGGAGGAGGCGCCGGCGAGAACGAGCAGCAGGCTCACGCCGGCCGCGGCATCGGCGCTCACGCCGGGCTCCCCGGTTGGATCTCCAGGCCCAGCCCGCGCCGCAGACGTCTTTCCAGGCGCTCCATGCGACCGTCGTCGCGCTCGTGATCGTACCCCAGCAGATGCAGGTAGCCGTGCACGAGGAGGATCTCGATCTCGCGGGCCAGCGAGTGGCCGTGCCGGCGGGCGTTGCGGCGCGCCACGGGCACGCCGATCACCAGGTCTCCCAGGTAGGAACCCTGCGGCGATGCCGTGGGCCGCGGCGGCCGGGCGGCCGGGAACGACAGCACGTCGGTCGGCCGATCCTTGCCCAGAAAGCGGGCGTTCAGGGAGCGCAGGGTGCCCTCGCCGGCGAACAGGACAGTCACCGCGGCAGGACATCCGGTCGGCGCCCGCCGCCCCCGGGGTACGCGCCGCGCCGCCGCCTCGAGCAGCCGGCGGCAGCGCGCGGCGCTCATGGGCAGGCGCGCGGAGCGCGACACGACCTCCACCCGGAGCCTCCTACTCCCGCTCATCCCGATCTTCTTCGAGGTGCTCGCGGGTGACGGGGAAGCGGTAGCCGGGGTACTCGATGCGGTGGTGGTAGACGCTCACCAGCGTCTTCACGAAAGCGTCGAGGATCTTGTCCAAGTCCGCGAAAGTGAGGTCGCACTGATCGAGCTGGCCGTCCAGAACGATGTCGTTGGCGACTTTTTTCATCAGCTCCCGCAGGCGCTGCGGCGTGGGCTCCTCGAGCGTGCGCGCGGCGGCCTCCACGGCGTCCGACAGCATGAAGATGGCGGCCTCCTTGCTCTGCGGCTTGGGTCCCTGGTAGCGGTACAGGGTCTCGTCCACCTGGCGCTCGTCCGGCACCTCCATCTTCTTGGCCTTCTTGTAGAAGAAATTCATCAGGCGGGTGCCGTGGTGCTGGGGAATGATGTCCAGGATGCGCTGCGGCAGATTGTGCTCGCGGCCCAGGCGCATGCCCTCCTTGACATGGCTCGAGATGATGAGCGCGCTCATGTGGGGCGCCAGTTTTTCGTGGCGGTTCTCACCGTTGCGCTGATTTTCGACGTAGTAGTCCGGTTTGGCCATCTTGCCGATGTCGTGGTAGTAGGCCGCCACGCGACAGAACAGCGGGTTCAGGTGCAGGGACTCGGCCGCGGCCTCGGCCAGCGTGCCGACCATCACGCTGTGGTTGTAGGAGCCGGGGGCCACCAGGGCCAGGCGCTTCAGGAGCGGCGTGTCGAGGTTCGACAGTTCCAGCAGGCGCACGTCGGTGAGAACATTGAAGATCGACTCGAACCAGGGAAGCAGCGAGGACACCGCCACCGCCACCAGCACGCCGCCGACAAATCCGCACAGTGTGTCGAAGAGCAGCCGGCCGCGCGCCGCCGAGCCGGACAGCAGGCCGATGGCAAAGGCAGCCATGGCGTTCGCCAGCCCCACCAGGGCGCCGGCGCGATTGAGCGCCGTGCGCTGGCGGTAATGCGTGACGCCATAGATGGCCGCGAAATGGCTGAGCAGGCTGTACATCATCATGTGGAAGTCCCAGCGCAGCATCATGCCGTACAGCAGACTGAAGAAAATCGAATAGACCATGGCGATGCGCCCGTTGGCCAGCAGCGTGACCAGCGTGGCGCCGGCGGCGGCGGGGATGCCGTAGTAATAAGAGTGAACCTGGTTGTACGGAAAGCGGTCGACGTAGTTGGCGAGCGATTCGGCCATCAGCGTGGACAGCCAGGTCAGCGTGGCCATCACCAGGCTGACGAACACCAGCATCCCGAAGAGGTTCTGCACGCCGCGGAAGGAGCGCGTGTGGAAGCTGGCGTAGCGCCACAGGAAGAAGATGAGCAGGGTGAGCAGGATGGCGATGCCGGCGAAATCGCGGATCTCCAGTGCCGTATCCTTGCGGGCCGCCAGGGCCCGCAGCACCGCCACCACTTCCTCGCTCAGATCCTCACCTTCGCGCGCCAGCATTTTCCCCTTGGGCACCTTGTTGACCAGCGTGACCACCTTGGAGGCGGCCTCCTCGCGGCGCTTCTCGGTCTCGCTGCTGTTGAGGGTCAGGGTGGGGGCCAGGAAGTTGCCCAGAAACGTTCCCAGCGCCCGCCGCTGCGCGTCGTCGAAGCCAAACTCGAGCGCCTGCACCTCCTGCGCCAGGCGCAGGCGCGATAGGGTCAGGTCCGGCAGCAGAGCGGCATTGTCTTCCTTCCACTCCTGGCTGGTGGCGATGTCGCGCACCCGCACCTGCGGGTTGCGGGACATCAACTCGCGATCGCCGCTGATCTGCCCGCGCAGGACCCGGCTCAGGATGTCGGCCAGAGAGTTCTCGACTTCCGGCCGGAACTGAGTGCGAATCAGGGTCGCGAGCGCCTCGTCCGGGACCGGGAGACCGAGATCCTGGCGCAGCTGTTCCAAAAACTGCGGCTCGGGGGCCTGCAGCAGGCGGGCCCGGCGGGCTGTCCCGCCGGGGCCACCGGTGTCGGCGGCGCGCAGCGCCGCCGCCAGCGACCCGCGGACGCGCGCGAACCCCTCGTGCAGGCGGCGCTGCAGCTCAGGCAGGTAGGCGCTGTTGTAGTCGTATAGGGGCAGTACCTTGTCGCGCTCCGACTGCCGGCGCGCCTCGGTGGCGCGCTCGTCAGGCACCTCGAGGTCGTAGGGCGCCCGGATGTCGACCGGTGCGGTGTCGCCTGGCTTGAGCCCCGAGAAATCCACCCCCAAGCCGTGCCGGAAGAGGAGCAGGGCGAAGAAGAGGATGAACACCACGCTCCACAGCAGATCTTTCTGGAACAGCGCGTCGATGCGGCGCTGCCAGTCGGCGGAGCGCAGGCGCGACAGCCACTCACGCAGCTGAAAGACGTGTCCGTTTCCGGCCGGGCCGCCTCGAGGAGAAGAGGATGGGAAGGAGGTCTTCATGGCTGCCGCCCTGGAGGGCGGATCAATCGCGGTGCGTGGACGGATCCTTGTCGGTGCCGGATCCCGCGGGGCGGGATCCGGTCTCGGGGCGGCTGCCGTTTCCGGGTACACCGCCGCGGTTGCCGTTGTAGTGCTGGTAGGCGCGGATGATGCTCTGCACGAGATTGTGGCGGACCACGTCGGTCTCGTCGAAGTAGACGAAGACGATGCCGGGAATGTCGGCCACGACGCTCTGGGCTTCCACGAGACCGCTGACGCGCGTGTACGGGAGGTCGATCTGCGTGATGTCGCCGGTGATCACCGCCTTGGAGTTGGTGCCCAGGCGGGTGAGGAGCATCTTCATCTGCTCCGAGGTGGTGTTCTGGGCCTCGTCCAGGATCACGAACGCGTCGTTCAGGGTGCGCCCGCGCATGAACGCGAGGGGGGCGATCTCAATGGTGCCGCGCGCCACCAGGGCGTCGGCGCGCTCGCGCTCCAGCAGGTCGTAGAGGGCGTCGTAGAGCGGGCGCAGGTAGGGATTCACCTTCTCCACGAGGTCGCCGGGCAGGTAGCCGAGCTTCTCTCCCGCCTCCACCGCCGGCCGAGCCAGCACGATACGGCTGACCCGGCGCTCGAGCAGGAAGGTGACCGCCTTCGCAACCGCCAGATACGTCTTGCCGGTGCCGGCGGGACCGACGCCGAACACCATGTCGTGATCGTCGATGGCCTCCAGGTAGCGACGCTGGTTGGGGCTCTTGGGACCGACCTCTTTGCGCAGGACGATGCTCGGTTTGGCGCGCTCCTCACCGAGAAAGTGGGTGAGTGACAGATCGCCGTTGTCGCGGAACATGCGCACCGCCAGCTCCACGTCGGCGCGCCGCAAGCGGTGCCCGCGCTCGGCCAGATCCGAAAGCTGGCCGATCAGCCGGGTTACCAGCCGGGTGCGGCTGGGGTCGCCGCGCACGATGACCTCGGTGCCCCGGGCGGCGATCTTCACCCGGAACGCCTGCTCGAGAACCTTGAGGTTTTCGTCATAGGCCCCGAACAGGCTCTCGAGGCCCTTTTCGCTGACGGACACTTTTCTCATGGGCGCGGGCGAATTCCTCCGATTGTCACTGCCGGGATCGCCCGCTGGTCGGGCGTGGCTTTCTCATGCCTGGGGATCTGGGAGGGGCCGAGGGGGAGTCGGTTGAAGCCAGAGTACTCAGAAGTTTTCACCTCGGTGTGTGCGCACGGGGAAACATAGGCTCGCGGAGCGTCCGTGTCCAGCCACGTAAAACAGGCTTAGCCTACTGGAAACAAGCCACTTACGCCACAGGAATGGCGCGGGGAGCGTGTCGGACGACCGATCCGCAACCCTCTGCCCCTCGGGGAAGCGGTTGCCAGCAGGCATAAGTTGTATCTCTTAAGTAGCATAAGTGACCTGTGGGTGTCAATGGA
>Ga0214473_10005351_pt1 | contig 15378 bp, 12 predicted proteins | sample RVTome_7_FD_203509 | JGI IMG/M metagenome (GOLD analysis project Ga0214473, IMG submission 203509) | Soil microbial communities from uranium-contaminated site in the Upper Colorado River Basin, Wyoming, United States - RVT98D197 | ecosystem: Environmental > Terrestrial > Soil > Contaminated >... | reverse complement strand
TCATCCCCAGGAAACTGGTAGCTGCTCAAAAGATCACGAACCTCCAACTCCACCAAATCGAGAAGCTCCGGATCGTCCACCTGGTCCACCTTGTTCATGTACACAACGATGAAGGGAACACCCACCTGACGAGCCAACAAAATATGCTCCCGCGTCTGAGGCATCGGACCGTCGGCCGCCGAAACCACCAATACCGCCCCGTCCATCTGCGCCGCTCCCGTGATCATGTTCTTCACGTAGTCGGCGTGACCCGGACAGTCCACGTGCGCATAGTGGCGCTTGTCCGACTCATACTCGACGTGAGCCGTCGCGATCGTGATACCCCGCTCCCGCTCCTCCGGCGCGTTGTCGATCGAATCGAACGTACGTACCGCCGTCCCCGTCTTGCGCGATAAAACCATCGTCAACGCCGCCGTCAACGTCGTCTTCCCATGATCAACGTGACCGATCGTGCCAACATTAACGTGCGGCTTGGTTCGCTGAAACTTCTCCTTCGCCATGGCCTTCGACTACCTCCGTTTATCTCACGTGTTCTAACATCTTTTGCGACACTTCTTCGGGCACCGGCCTGTACTTCGAGAACATCATGGTGAAGACAGCCCTGCCCTGCGATATATTGCGCAGGGTATTGGCGTACCCGAACATTTCCGACAAAGGAACCGTAACAGCGATCACTGTCGCACCGTTGCGCGGCACCATGCCATTAATCTTGCCGCGCCGCGAGTTGAGATCGCCGACCACGGAGCCCAGGTAGGCTTCGGGGACAACTACCTCTACATCCATTATCGGTTCGAGAAGCACCGGCTCCGCTTTCCTGGCGCCGTTCTGAAGCGCCATGTGCCCGGCTACACGAAAGGCCGTTTCGCTGGAGTCGACCTCGTGCGCACCGCCATCGATCAGTTCGCAGTGAACGCCGGTTAACGGGTAGCCGGCCAGTACGCCGGAGCTCATCGCTTCCCGGACACCTTTCTCGACCGCGGGAATATACTCTTTTGGCAAGGCGGCGCCAACGATTTTGTTCGCAAAATGAAAGTGGGAACCGTCGGCGGTGGGTTTCAGCCTCACTTTGACCACGCCGTACTGCCCTCGGCCGCCGCTCTGGCGGATAAACCGGCCTTCCGACTCCACTTCCGTGGTAATTGTTTCCTTATAGGCCACCGCCGGCCGCCCGATAGAAGCGGCCACGCCGAACTCTCGCACCAGCCGCACCGTCAGCACCTCCAAGTGTAGTTCGCCCATGCCGCTGATAATCGTCTGGCCGGTCTCTTCGTCATGGCGAACCTGAAACGTCGGGTCCTCGGCGGCCAGCCGGGTCAGGGCGTCGTCGAGCTTATCCTGATCGGCCTGCGTCTTGGGTTCAATAGCCACCGACACCACCGGCTCGGGAAAAGTCATCTCCTCGAGAATCACGGGGTGTTTGGGATCGCACAGGGTATCGCCGGTGGTGGTCTGGCGCGTGCCGATAACCGCCACGATGTCACCGGTCGAAGCGACCTGGATATCCTCGCGCTTATTGGAGTGCATCCTGAGCAGGCGGGCAATACGCTCTTTCATACCGCGATTGGGATTCAACAGATAAGTGCCGGTCCTGACTTCACCCGAGTAGACGCGGATATAGGTCAGCTTTCCGACGTAGGGGTCGCTCATAATCTTGAAAGCCAGAGCTGTGGTCGGTTCGGACGGGTCCGGTTTGCGGACGATTTTCTTGTCGGGTTTGTCGGGGTGGCGACCCTGAATTGGTGGCAGATCGAAGGGCGACGGTAGAAAATCCACAATTGCGTCAAGCAACTTCTGAACGCCCTTGTTCTTGAATGACGAACCACACAGAACCGGCACCATGTGGTTGCCGATAGTGGCCTTGCGCACCGCCGCGAGAACCTGGTCGGGGTCGATGTCCTGATCATGCAGGAATCGGTCCAACAGGTTGTCGTCGTAGTCAGCTACGGCTTCGAGGAGTTTTTCACGATATTCATTGGCCGTGGAGATCATGTCGTCCGGCACGTCGAAATCATCGAAGTTGGTCCCCTGGGAATCTTCGTGAAAGACCCGGAATTTCATGGTCAACAGGTCGATAATGCCGCTGAACAGTTCTCCTTCGCCGGCGGGAATGGCGATGGCGACACATCTGGTAGCGAAGCGCTCGTTCATGGCCTTGAGAGTGCGGGCAAAATCCGCACCGGTGCGGTCCATTTTATTAATGTAGGCGACGCGCGGGACGCCGTACTTGTCGGCCTGGCGCCAGACCGCCTCCGACTGAGGTTCAACCCCGCCCACGGCGCAGAATAAGGCCACGGCGCCGTCCAGCACGCGCAGCGAGCGCTCGACCTCGACGGAGAAGTCGACGTGCCCCGGAGTATCAATGATATTAATGGTGTGATCGCGCCAGAAACAAGTAGTCGCCGCGGAGGTTATAGTTATCCCGCGCTCTTTTTCCTGCTCCATCCAGTCCATCGTCGCCGACCCGTCGTGGACCTCCCCCATCCGGTGCGTCTTTCCCGTATAGAAAAGAATGCGCTCGGTGGTGGTGGTCTTTCCGGCGTCGATGTGAGCCATAATGCCGATATTTCTAACGCGATCCAAACTCATAATTTAACGACAAAAAAAATCCTGACTGACCGCACATTTGAGTCGGCGCCGTCGGCGCCGCTTGAGCGTCTGCACACTCGGTTATTCGAATCAGCAGGAGGGGAACAACCAAAAGGCAATTTGAGATTCAAACTGTCAAGGTCGCACTAAAACCTCCTTCACACCGGATGTGCGTTTTTTCGCTCTCATGGACTGAGACGCTCTCAGCATCCAACTCAATTCTACCATTTGAAATGGGCAAAAGCCTTGTTGGCTTCAGCCATCTTGTGCGTGTCCTCCTTCTTCTTGATCGCGGCGCCCTCGTTATTGGCCGCAGCCATAAACTCAGCCGCCAGCTTCTCCGCCATTGTCTTCCCGCCGCGCGCCGCCGAGTAGCTGATCAACCAGCGTATAGCGAGCGCCGTTCGCCGGTCAGCCCGTACTTCCACCGGTACTTGGTAGGTGGCGCCGCCGACGCGCCGGGATTTCACCTCGAGGACCGGCTTGACGTTGTTGACGGCCTTGTGAAACATCTCCAAACCGCCCTGACCGGTCTTTTTCTCCATGGCATCGATAGCGTCGTACAGAATCTGTTCGACCACCGACCGCTTGCCTCTCTTCATCAAGCAGGAGAGGAACTGGGTCACCATTTTATCCCCGTACTTGTAATCGAGGATCGGGGGCCGCTTTTCTGCTTTGATTCGTCTGGACATATCTGTTACCGATAACCCTAGGCTTTCGGCCTCTTGGTGCCGTATTTCGACCGGCCACGCTTACGATCCGCCACGCCGGAAGTATCCATGCTGCCGCGAATGATGTGATACCGAACGCCCGGCAGATCCTTGATACGACCGCCCCGGATGAGCACGATCGAGTGCTCCTGGAGGTTGTGTCCTTCACCGGGGATGTAAGCGGTGACCTCCATCTGATTGGTCAGCCGCACCCTGGCTACCTTGCGTAGCGCCGAGTTCGGTTTCTTGGGCGTGGACGTATACACGCGCGTGCATACGCCGCGCTTTTGCGGCGAACGTTTCAGAGCCGGTGTTTTAGTGGCCTCAAAGACCCTTTTGCGGCCTTTGCGAATCAGTTGGTTGATGGTCGGCAATCTTTCTCCTAACTATTCTCACCTATTCGACCTATTTTAGACAAACAGCCTGGTAGTTTACTCTGCTAAGTCGTTTATGTCAAGCGTTTTTGTCAAAAATGTCCGCCAGCGTGGTCGGTTCACTCTCATCCGAGTCCATTATGCCCGCCGCCTCGGCCTCTTCCTCCGGCTCCTCCTCGACCTCAACGGCCAGCGTCTTATATTTCGCCACGCCGGTGCCGGCCGGGATAAGGTGTCCGATGATGACGTTTTCCTTGAGTCCCACCAGGTAATCCACCTTGCCGGCTACGGCCGCCTCGGTGAGCACCTTGGTGGTCTCCTGGAAGGAGGCCGCCGAGATAAAGCTGTCGGTCGACAGCGAGGCCCGCGTAATCCCCAGCAGGAGCGGCTTGGAAGTAGCCGGCTCGCCCCCTTCAGCAATCACCCGGGCGTTTTCCTCGGAGAATTTGATCTTGTCGACCTTCTCACCCTCGAGGTAATTGGTGTCTCCGACGTGCTCGATCTGCACCTTCTGCATCATTTGTCGGACGATGGTCTCGATATGTTTATCGTTTATCTTCACGCCCTGGAGGCGGTAAACCTCCTGGATCTCGTTCACCAGGTAGGCCTGAGCCTCGTAGACGCCGAGGATGTTGAGGATATCGTGGGGGTCGATGGCGCCCTCGCACAGGCGGTCGCCCGCTTCGGTCCGGTCGCCGTCGTGCACCATGAGGTGTTTGCCGTGGGGGATGAGATACTCGCGGGTTTCATCCTGCTCCCCCTTGACCATGATCTGCTGTTGGCCGCGGACGATTTTACCGAACTCGACAATACCCTCAATCTCAGAAATCACCGCCGGATCATGCGGACGGCGCGCCTCGAAAAGCTCCGCCACCCGCGGCAGACCACCGGTAATGTCGCGCGACTTAGCGATCACGCGCGGCATCTTGACGATCATGTCACCGCCCTTCACCATCTGACCTTCACTGACCTGAAGCTGAGCGTCGGTCGGGATGCGATAGCTGGCCAGGGTCTTGCCTTTGGGGCTTTCGATCGTGACGGTCGGGAAGAGGTTCTTCTCTTTGGTGTCGATGATAATCAGTTGAATCAGACCGGTTTGATCGTCAATCGCTTCGCGCACCGAAACGTCCTTGGTAATGTCCTTGAACTTGACCTTGCCGGCGCGCTCGGAGAGGATGACACCGGAGTAAGGATCGGCCTCGAAAATGACGTCCCCTTTGTTCAGCGCGGTCCCGTCCGATAACATCATGTGGGCCCCGTAGGGTATCTTCAACCGGGTGCGAACGCGGCCGCGATCGTCGACAATATGCGCCTCGCCGACGCCGTCGCGGCCGACCACCATCGTGGTGCCGTCTTCGCGATCGACGGCTTTGACATTTTCCAGCCTCAGCGTTCCGGCATGTTTGGCCTCGACCTGCGACTGTTCGGCGATACGGGCGGCCGTGCCGCCGATGTGGAAGGTGCGCAGGGTCAACTGCGTACCGGGCTCGCCGATTGACTGCGCCGCGATCACGCCCACCGCCTCGCCGATCTCCACCAGTTTCATGGAGGCGAGGTTTCGACCGTAGCAGGCGGCGCAGACCCCGTGCTTCGACTCACAGGTCAGCACCGAACGGATGCGCACCATGTCGATCCCCGATTCCTCGATAGCGGTCGCTTGTTCCTCGCGCACTTCGTGACCGGCCTCGATGATCAATTCATCGGAAATGGGGTCGTAAATGTCGTCCGGCGTTACCCGCCCCAGAATGCGGTCGGAGAGTGACTCAATGATTTCCTCACCTTCCTTCAAGGCTTGGACTTCAAGTCCCAAAATCGTGCCGCAGTCGTCTTCGCGGATGATTACGTCCTGCGCCACGTCGACCAAACGCCGCGTCAGGTAGCCGGCGTCGGCCGTCTTGAGGGCCGTGTCGGCCAGTCCCTTGCGGGCGCCGTGAGTGGAAATGAAGTACTCCTGCACGGAGAGACCTTCGCGGAAGTTGGCGACGATCGGGTTTTCGATGATCTCGCCGACGCCACCCGTGATTTTCTTCTGCGGTTTGGCCATAAGACCGCGCATCCCGGCCAACTGACGAATCTGTTCCTTGGAACCGCGAGCACCAGAGTCGGCCATCATGTAGACCGGGTTAAAGCCGCCCTTCTGGGTCGCCAGATTGTCGAACATGGCGTTGGATATGTCGCTGGTGACCCGCGTCCAGGTATCGATCACCTGGTTGTAGCGCTCACCGTTGGTGATGACACCGCGCTCGTAACGCTTCTGAATCTTGGTTATTTCAGCGCGGGCCGCGTCGATAAGCTTCTCCTTGGCTTCCGGGACGATCAGGTCATCGATGGAGACCGTCACTCCGGCCAGCGTGGCGTATTCAAAGCCGGTGTTTTTCAAACGATCAAGAAACTTCACCGTGCTGTCCTGGCCCAGCTTCAAGTAGCACCAATGGACGATGTCGGCGAGTTGGTTCTTATCGGCGACGTCATTAAAGAACGGCATCCCCTTCGGCAGGACATTGTTGAAAATAATCCGGCCCGGGCTGGTGTTGATAATCTGTCCGTTGTGCCGCACACTAATGGACGCGTGCAACTCGAGGTGGCCGGCGTCATAGGCCGCCAGCGCCTCGGTGAACGAGTGGAAACCCATCCCTTCCCCTTTGGCGCCGTCTTTGACCTTGGTCAGGTAGTAGCAACCGAGCACCATATCCTGAGACGGCACGGCAATCGGTCGTCCCGATGACGGGAGCAGGATGTTGTTCGAGGCCAGCATCAAGAGCCGCGCCTCCAACTGCGCTTCAAACGAAAGCGGCACGTGCACCGCCATCTGGTCCCCATCGAAGTCGGCGTTGAAGGCGGCGCAGACCAGCGGGTGCAGACGAATCGCCTTGCCTTCGACCAGCACCGGAAAAAACGCCTGGATGCCGAGACGGTGAAGCGTCGGGGCGCGGTTGAGCAAAACCGGGTGGTCCTCGATGATCTCTTCCAGAATGTCCCAGACCTCCGGCCGTTCGCGCTCGACCAGTTTCTTGGCCGACTTAACCGTCTGGACGTAGCCCTTTTCCTCAAGCTTCATGATGATGAACGGCTTGAACAGCTCCAGCGCCATGTTCTTGGGCAGACCGCACTGATACAGCTTCAGTTCGGGTCCGACGACGATCACGGAACGACCCGAATAGTCGACGCGCTTGCCCAGCAGGTTCTGGCGGAAACGCCCCTGCTTCCCCTTGAGCAGATCGGAGAGCGACTTGAGCGGTCGCTTGGAGTCGCCGCGCACGGAGTAGGTGCGGCGGCCGTTGTCGAATAGCGCGTCGACCGCCTCCTGAAGCATCCGCTTCTCGTTACGCAGAATCACTTCCGGCGCCTGGATATCGATGAGTTTTTTCAAGCGGTTGTTTCGATTGATGACCCGTCGGTACAGGTCGTTCAGATCGGAAGTAGCGAAACGGCCGCCCTCCAGCGGCACCAGCGGACGCAGGTCCGGCGGCAGTACCGGAATGGTGTCCAGAATCATCCAGTCCGGTCGATTGCTGGACTGACGAAACGACTCCAAAATGCGCAGCCGCTTGAGGACATCTTTCTTGCGCTGGGCGGACGTCTCCACCTTGGCCTGGGCCCTGAGATTGAGGGCCATGTCCTCGATGTCGAGGCTTTTGAGGATTTCACGAACGGCTTCCCCGCCCATCATGGCGGAAAAGGTCTTGCCGGCCTCCTCCAGGTCGATGTACTCATCCTCGGTCAGAACGTCTCCGACGTTGTACGAGGAGTTGCCGGGGTCGATCATCAGGTAGTTCTCGTAATACAGAATGCGCTCGAGCTCGCGGATAGACAAGTCGAGCAGATGTCCAATGCGAGACGGCAGCGACTTGAAATACCAGATGTGGGATACCGGGACGGCCAGTTTGATGTGGCCCATGCGTTCGCGCCGCACTTTCGACTGGGTGACTTCGACGCCGCAGCGGTCACAGACGATGCCGCGGAAGCGAATGCGTTTGTACTTGCCGCAGTTGCACTCCCAGTCCTTAACCGGGCCGAAAATCCGTTCACAGAAGAGACCGTCCCGTTCCGGTTTGTAGGAACGGTAGTTGATGGTCTCGGGTTTGGTCACTTCGCCGTAGGACCAGGAGAGGATCACCTCGGGCGAGGCCATCTGCACCTGAATGGCGGCGAAATCAGCAGGCTTGCTGCTTTGAGGCCGGTTTCCCATTACATCGACCATGCTCGACTCCTTTATGCAAATTCACCGCCCGCGTCCGGGCGGCGGCATTATCGGTCTACGCTTACTTCTCGATCAGCCTGACATCAAGGCCAAGCGCCTGTAATTCCTTTATCAACACGTTGAACGCTTCCGGATGGCCCGGATCGGGCGGGTTTTCGCCCTTGACGATGGCCTCATAGACGCGACTGCGGCCGGTGACGTCGTCGGACTTGACCGTCAACATCTCCTGCAAAGTGTGCGCCGCGCCGTAAGCCTCCAGCGCCCAAACCTCCATCTCACCGAAGCGCTGGCCGCCGAACTGGGCCTTGCCGCCCAGAGGTTGCTGCGTCACTAACGAGTACGGCCCGATGGAACGGGCGTGGATTTTGTCATCCACCAGGTGGGAGAGTTTCAACATGTAAATGTAACCCACCGTTATGGGTTCATGGAAGGGATCGCCGGTGCGACCGTCCCTGAGCACCAGCTTCCCGCTCTCGGGAAGACCTGCTTCCTTGAGTTTCTCTTTTATCTGGGCGATCGTGGCGCCTTCAAAAACCGGGGCGGCGAGATACTCGCCCAACCGTTTGGCCGCCCAGCCCAGATGGGTTTCCAGAATCTGCCCGATGTTCATTCGGGAGGGGACGCCCAGCGGATTGAGAATGATGTCGACGGGCGTGCCGTCTTCCATGTAGGGCATGTCTTCTATCGGGACGATCTTCGACACCACCCCCTTGTTGCCGTGGCGCCCGGCCATCTTGTCACCGACCGCGATCTTGCGCCTGATGGCGATCGTGACCTTGACCAACTGCTTGACCCCGGGCGGCAACTCGGCACCGCGGTCCACCTTGTCGACCTCGATCTCCAACTCGGCCCGCTTGGCCTCAATGAGGGCGGCCGATTCACTGAGAACGTTGGCGACCTGCGTACTGGCGGAATCGTCGGTGCACCACCCCTCCGGCGCCAGGGCGTTATCGAAATCGAAATCGACGACGAAATCAGCTTTGAACTTGTGACCGGCCCGAATGAGAACGCTGTTGTCGGCGACGGAGCGAATGGTCTGCGAAGTCTTGCCATCCAGCAGTTCGCCGACTTTCTGGGCGCGCACGGCGGCGATTTCGGCCATCATCTTGTTGTAAACCTTCCTGATGTCGGCGGTTTGCAGTTTCTCCTGCTTCTTGGCGTCCTCGGTGCGCTCCTTACGACTGAAAACCTGGGTGCGAATGACGACACCTTTCATGCCGGGCGGCGCTTTGAGACTGGCGTCACGGACGTCGCCGGCCTTCTCGCCGAAGATGGCGCGCAGTAATCGTTCCTCCGGCGACAGCTCGGTCTCACCCTTGGGTGTGACCTTGCCCACCAGGATGTCACCGGCCTCAACCTCGGCTCCTACCCGCACGATCCCGCTCTCATCGAGATTAAGTAATGCCTCTTCGGAGACGTTGGGGATTTCGCGCGTGATCTCCTCGGCGCCCCGCTTGGTGTCGCGCACCTGCAACTCGAATTCTTCAATGTGAATAGACGTGAAAACATCCTCGCTCCAGAGTCGCTCGGAGAGGATGATGGCGTCTTCGAAGTTGTAGCCGCGCCAGGGCATGAAGGCGACCAGCGTATTGTTGCCCAAGGCCAGTTCGCCGTGGTCGACGGCGGGACCTTCGGCAATGATGTCACCCACGTTGACGCGATCCTCGACTGTGGCCACCGGCCGATAGCTGATGCAGGTATCCTGGTTGGATCGGCGGTACTTGGTCAAGCGATACTCGTGGTCCTCGACGTAGCCGAGATTGCCGGGGCGCTGCCGAACTTCCGGGCGAATCACAATCCGGTTGGCGTCGGCATAGATCACGGTGCCGGACTCCGCCGCCGTCACCACCGCACCGGCGTCGGCGGCGACTTTGCGCTCCAGCCCGGTCCCGATCACGGCCGCCTCGGTCCTCAACAACGGCACCGCCTGCCGTTGCATGTTGGAGCCCATAAGAGCACGGTTGGCGTCGTCATGCTCCAGAAACGGAATCAGCGAGGCGGCCACGGATACCAACTGCCGCGGCGAAACGTCCATGAAGTTGACCTCGGTCGCTTCGACGATCGGATACTCCGACCGCCGCCGCACGGCAATGCTATCGGAGGCGAACTTGCCGCTGGGCGCAATCGGCTCGTGACACTGGGCGATAAAATAGCGATCCTCCTGATCGGCCGAGAGAAACTCGATCTCGTCGGTCACTTTGCCTTTGACGACTTTGCGATATGGTGTTTCGATAAATCCGTACTTATTGATGCGGGCAAACGTAGCAAGCGACGTTATCAGGCCGATGTTGGGTCCTTCCGGCGTCTCAATGGGGCACATGCGGCCGTAATGAGTGTGGTGCACGTCGCGCACTTCGAAACCGGCCCGCTCGCGGGTCAGCCCGCCGGGACCCAGAGCCGAGAGACGACGCTTGTGGGTCAACTCCGACAACGGGTTGGTCTGGTCCATAAACTGAGAAAGCTGCGACGAGCCGAAGAATGTCTCGACCACCGATGACACGGTGCGGGCGTTGACCAGAAGTTGCGGCGTCTGGTTGTCCTGGTCCTTCAGCGACAGTCGTTCCCTGATGGTGCGCGCTACCCGAGACAGTCCGACCGAAAACAGGTTCGACAGCAGTTCGCCGACGGTCCTGGCCCGCCGGTTGCCGAGATGGTCGATGTCGTCGGTGAAACCGGTGTCGTTGCACAGCCCCGTCAGATACCTGATGATGGCTATGAAATCCTCGGTGGCCAGGGTCGTTCTCTCCAGCGAAATGTCCAGCCCCATGCGCTGGTTGATCATATACCGACCGACCTCGCCGAGATCGTAGCGTTTGTTGCTGAAGAAGAATCTGTCCAGGAGCGTCTCGGCCATCTCCAGTGTCGGCGGTTCACCTGGACGCAATAGCGAGTAGATCTTCATGAGCGCTTCTTCGCGCGACTTGGTCGGGTCCTTGCGGATGGTATTGAGCACGACAAAAGTTTCCCGCCGCTCCTCACGGTGGACGATGGCGACCGTCTTGTGACTCTGTCCGATCAGTTTGTCGACCATCGCCTCGGTTACCGGGTCGGCGCAACTGAAAAGAACCTCACCGGTCTCCTTATCGACAATGGTTTCGGCCAGGAAGGAGCCTTCATACGCCTCCGACTTGGCCGACTTGAGCGTGAGGCGGATCACCCCGTGGAAAAGACTGATGATCTCTTCGTCTGTGGAGTACCCCAATGCCCTCAAGAGCATGGTCGCCGGCAGCTTGCGCTTGGAGTCGATGTAGGCGTACATGACGTCGTTGATGTCCATGGCGAATTCAACCCAACTGCCGCGATAGGGGATGATGCGGGCGCTGAATAGCTTCTTGCCGTTGGGGTGGATCTCCTCGTCGAAAAACACGCCGGGACTGCGGTGCAACTGGCTGACCACAACACGCTCGGCGCCGTTGATAATGAACGTCCCCCACTCCGTTATCAGCGGCAACTCGCCGAGATATACGTCCTGTTCGATGATATCCTTGACTGCTTTTTCCTCGCCCTCGCCTTGCCGCGCAATCAGCCGCATCGTCACCCTGAGCGGTGCGGCGTACGACATGTTGCGCTCGCGGCACTCGTCGATGCTGTAGCGAATCGGTCCGAGGTGGTATCCGACGTATTCCAGCGAGTTGTTTTCGTGGACGTCGGTAACCGGAAAGATGTCGAGAAACATGCCGTGCAGCCCCTGTCTGGCCCGCTTGGCGGGAGGCACGTCCTTCTGAAGGAAATCTTCAAAAGAGCGGACCTGTACGTCCAGGAGATTGGGCATTTCGGTGGCATCTTGCAATGAGCCGTAGCTCTTGCGTGTCAAATACGCTGATCGAGCCAATACGCTACCCTCCTGCAATATTCAAGCAGGCTCACCATAGGCGGTAAGCTCCACCCGGGGAGTAAGTAATTCATTATTATCCTGTCAACCGGTCTTGGATGATCCTGTCATCTTACTTTCATCTTCTCCCCGCTCATTCGGGGAGCAGTTTCGGCAGTCAATCAACCAACCAAAAAACGAAACATGGGAATTTTCAGTGCGCCATCATGATCGGTGGTCAAACCGAGCCGGATGCCGATCGGTTCCCGGCTCGCCACCAGTCCTCTGTAATTACTTGATGTCGACCTGTCCGCCGACTTCTTCGATCTTGGTCTTAACCGCCTCGGCTTCCGCCCTCGGAACCCCCTCTTTCACCTTGGCCGGTACGCCCTCGACCAGGTCCTTGGCCTCCTTCAGACCGAGCGAGGTGACCTCGCGCACGACCTTAATGACCTGGATTTTCTTGTCGCCGATAGCCGTAAGAACGACGTCAAACTCCGTCTGCACTTCGGCTTCGGCGGCGCCGGCGCCCGGCATGGCGGCCATAGCCACCGGAGCGGCCGCCGTCACACCGAACTTGTCCTGAATGGCCTTTGACAGATCGGCCAGATCCATCGCACTCAGGCCCGCGATCTTGTCGACAATCTCTTCAATCGCTGCGTTAGACACTTTTTCAACCTCACAAAAATCAACAGTTAATTCAACTTGTTTCCAACACTAGAGCGGCCGCCGGAAACCACCTGGGCCTCCATTGACCTGAATCGCCTCGGACTACCCCTCGCTCTTTCTCTTCTCTGCCAGGGCGTCGATGGCTCCGATTAATTCGCGGTGCACGGCCTCGAGCGACCGCACCAACTCGGCAAGGGGAGCTTCCACCGCCGCCGCGACCATGGAGTACAATCGATCCCTGGACGGCAGATCAGCCAGCTTCTTGATATCGTCCCCCGGGTAGGCGACGTTTTCAAGCCAGAACGCCCTGGTGCGCGGTCGATCGTGCTCTTTGAACGAATCGTGCAGGATCTTGGCGGCCGTGGCCGGCTCGTCGGCGGCAAACGCGATGGCGGTCGGTCCGTCGAGGTGCCGCTCGATCCCCGTCAGCGGGGTTTCCTTGGCGGCCAATCTGAACAGGGTGTTTTTGCCCACCAGGAACTTAACGTTGTTGTCGCGTAGTTTCTTGCGAAGGACGGTCAGGTCGGCGACATTCAGACCCTGGTAGTCGGTCACAAACACCGAACTGGAGTCCTTGAAGAGCTTCTTATACTGCGCAACGGTTTCGGCTTTTTCTGCTTTCGGCATCGTAAACCTACCTCTCTTACTTTCTAATTGCCGCCAGCAGATCCTGGTGGTCCAGCTTGATCCCGGGACTCATCGAACTACAGATGGAGGCGCTTAGGAAATAGGCGCCCTTGGCCGCAGCCGGTTTGTGCCTGAGGATGGCGTCGACAAACGCCTTGACGTTTTCTTCGATTTTCTCGTTGTCGAACGAGATTCTCCCGACAGCCGAAGCGACATTGGCCTGCTTGTCGACACGGAACTCGATGCGGCCGGCCTTGAGTTCCCTGATCGCCTTGCCGATGTCCATGGTAACGGTACCGGCCTTGGGATTCGGCATGAGGCCGCGCGGCCCCAACAGCTTGCCGAGTTTGCCGACCACCCGCATCATGTCGGGGGTGGCCACGGCGACGTCGAAATCGGCGAAGCCGGTCTGGATTTTCTCGGCCAGGTCGTCCGAACCGACGATATCGGCGCCGGCCTCGGTGGCTTCGGCGGCTTTGTCGCCCTCGGCGAAAACCGCCACCCTGACGGTCGACCCGGTGCCGTGCGGCAGGGCCACCGTGCCGCGGACCATCTGATCGGCGTGCTTGGGGTCAACCCCAAGTCGAACAGCCACCTCGACCGATTCGTCGAACTTGGCGTAATGACAGTCCTTGAGGATCTGGACCGCCTCGGTCAATGTGTACCGCTTGTCGCGATCGACTTTCCCGCGGGCTTCCTGGTAGTTCTTGGAATGTTTCATTATCTCCTATTCTCCCTGAGCACGGCCGCAGCCGTTCAGGTTCTAACGAATTGTGTGTACCGTACGGTCTTGCTCTACGCCTCCACCTCGATACCCATGGAGCGCGCCGTGCCTTCAATCATCAGCATGGCCGTCTCGACCGACGAGGCGTTCAGGTCGGCCATCTTCGTCTCCGCGATTTCACGGATCTGCGCTTTAGTCACCCGACCCACCTTGTCCTTATTGGGCACGCCGGACCCTTTGGCCAGCTTGGCCGCTTTCTTCAGCAGGGTCGAGGCGGGCGGGGTCTTGGTCTCAAAACTGAACGATTTATCACTGAAGACGGTGATAATAACCGGCGTGAGAATACCCGCCCCGGTTTTGGTGCGTTCGTTAAAGGCCTTGCAGAACTCCATAATGTTGACACCACGCTGGCCCAGAGCGGGACCGATGGGCGGGGCGGGGTTGGCGCCGCCAGCCGGAATCTGCAATTTTATATAGCCTTCAATCTTCTTTGCCACGTTGCCTTATCTCCAACAATGTGTAAGTTTCTACCTTTTAACCCGTTCCACCTGCAAAAAGTCGAGCTCCACGGGCGTCGGGCGGCCGAATATCGACACCATCACCTTCACCTTGCGGCGCTCCATATTCACCTCTCCGACGGTGCCGGCAAAATCCGCGAACGGCCCATCGTTCACTTTGACTGTGTCGCCGGCCTGGAACGGAAAATCGCTCGATTCCTCGGTCCGGCTGCGGTTGACCTGGCCGACAATCCGCTCGACCTCGGCCTCCTTGAGGGGACGCGGCTTGCCCCCGCCCCCCACGAAATTCGTGATGCCGGGCGTCGAGACAACCAACTCCTGTGTCGCCTTGTCCAGTTCGCACTGCACCAGAATATAGCTGGGCAGGAACTTCTTGGTCGAAGTCGAGCGCCGACCCTGTTTCATCTCGGTGACTTCCTCGGTCGGCACCAGAACATCGCCGAACTTGTGCTCCAGTCCGGCGTTGACCACCGCCGACTCGAGGTATTTCTTGGCCTTCTGTTCATGCCCGGAGTAGGTATGAACGGCATACCAGCGCATCGCCATCAGCTTCTCAGCCTCCAAAGCCGCCAAAGATCGCCCTCACGCCGAACGAGAGAACGCGGTCAACGATACCGATGAAGACCGCCACTATTAATGACACGACGATTGTGACGATCGTGGACCCGATCAACTCATCCTTGGTCGGCCAGGTCACCTTGCGCAACTCGGCGAGGACTTCCTTAAGAAACTTCTTGATCTTTTCTAACACAACCTACTCGCTTCTATTGTTTGCAGGCCAGGAGGGACTCGAACCCCCAGCATCCGGTTTTGGAGACCGGCGCTCTACCAATTGGAGCTACTGGCCTGTCTCGAATCCAGCCTATCGTGTCTCCTTGTGCATCGTATGCTTGTTGCAGAAGGGACAGTACTTGCGGTACTCCACGCGTTCCGGATGGTCGCGCTTGTTCTTGGACAGGTCGTAGTTACGACGTTTGCACTCACCGCAGGCCAGTGTGATTCGATCTCTCGGCATTCTCTATTCGCTCCGCGTGGTATACGCTCTTTCTTTTCCGATTACTCGATAACCTCGGCGATGACGCCGGCGCCCACCGTGCGGCCGCCCTCGCGGATCGCGAAACGAAGCTCTTTCTCCATCGCGATCGGCGTGATCAACTC
>Ga0214473_10005350_pt1 | contig 15379 bp, 13 predicted proteins | sample RVTome_7_FD_203509 | JGI IMG/M metagenome (GOLD analysis project Ga0214473, IMG submission 203509) | Soil microbial communities from uranium-contaminated site in the Upper Colorado River Basin, Wyoming, United States - RVT98D197 | ecosystem: Environmental > Terrestrial > Soil > Contaminated >... | reverse complement strand
ACCTCGAATTTGCCTCGCGCGCACCCGATATGATGGCGATCAGCGCGCACAAGATCGGTGGTCCCGCCGGCGTCGGTGCACTGCTGATGAAGGCGCATGCCGACCAGGTCCGGCTCATCCCGGGCGGCGGCCAGGAACACGGGCGCCGGGGTGGCACGGAGTCAGCACCGGCAATCGCCGGGTTTGGGGCGGCGGCAGAGGCGTTCCCGGGCCGGTTCCACGAGGCCAACGTCAGCGAACTGATCCGCACGGCTGAAGCGGGCATGCGGTCGGTGGCCCCGGATCTTGTGGTCTTCGGCGAGAAAGCCGACCGGATTGGCAATGTGAGCAATTTCGCAGTGCCGGGGCTCAAGAACTCGGTGGCGATGATGGGAATGGACCTGCTCGGTCTTTCGGTTTCGTCGGGTTCGGCCTGCTCATCGGGCAAAGTGGGACCGAGCCACGTGCTGGTAGCGATGGGCGTCGCGCCTGAACTCGCCGAGTGCGCAATGCGTTTGAGCTTGGGATGGTCTTCGACGGCGGACGACGTCGAGGGGTTTCTCAAGGGATTTGGTGAGGTCGTCGGCAGGCATCGCAGCCGCCACGGCCGAGCAGCTTAGGAAGTAGAAGATGGCAGCGTTCGACATACCCACGCTCAAGGACAACATCGACCACGAGACCGTCAACAAGGTGCTCGCGCTCGAAGTCGATAAGTACAAGTACGGCTTCGAGACGGTCATCGAGAGCGAGCGCGCGCCCATCGGGCTGAGCGAAGACACCATCCGCTTCATTTCGGCCAAGAAGAATGAGCCCGAATGGATGCTCGAATGGCGGCTGGAAGCCTACAAGCGCTGGCTCACCATGGAAGAGCCGCACTGGGCACGGGTCAAGTACCCCAAGATCGACTTCCAGGACATGTACTTCTATTCGGCGCCCAAGAGCACCAATGCCCCCAAGAGCCTGGACGAGGTCGATCCGGCGCTGCTGGCGATGTACGAGAAGCTTGGCGTACCGCTGGCCGAACGCGAAATCCTGGCCGGGGTCGAGCGGCCCAAGGTGGCCGTGGACGCGGTAATCGACTCCGTCTCGGTGGTCACCACCTTCCGTGAGGAGCTGGCCAAGGTCGGCATCGTCTTCTGCTCGATCACCGAGGCGATCCGTGAGCATTCCGAGCTGGTCAAGCAGTATATGGGATCGGTCGTGCCGGTCACCGACAACTACTACGCCACGCTCAATTCGGCGGTCTTCACCGACGGCACGTTCTGCTACATCCCCAAGGGTGTGCGCTGCCCGATGGAGCTCTCGACCTATTTCCGCATCAACGAGAAGAAGACCGGCCAGTTCGAACGCACGCTGATCATTGCCGAGCCCGACAGCTATGTGAGCTATCTCGAGGGTTGCACCGCGCCCACGCGCGACGAGAACCAGCTGCACGCGGCCGTCGTCGAGCTGGTGGCCATGGAAAACGCCGAGATCAAGTACTCGACCGTCCAGAACTGGTACCCGGGCGACAAGGACGGCAAGGGCGGCATCTATAATTTCGTCACCAAGCGCGGCGACTGCCGGGGCGACAATTCCAAGATTTCCTGGACCCAGGTGGAGACCGGCTCGGCCATCACCTGGAAGTACCCCAGCTGCATCCTGCGCGGCGACAATTCGCGCGGCGAGTTCTATTCGATCGCCATCTCGAACGGCCACCAGCAGGTCGACAGCGGCACCAAGATGATCCACCTGGGCAAGAACACCACCAGCCGCATCATCAGTAAGGGCATCGCCGCCGGCTTCTCGGACAACACCTACCGCGGCCAGGTCTCCGCCCATGCCAAGGCCAAGGGCGCGCGCAACTTCACCCAGTGCGACAGCCTGCTGATCGGCGACAAGTGCGGGGCGCACACGGTGCCCTATATCGAGAGCCGCAATTCTTCGGCCGTGTTCGAGCACGAGGCGACGACGTCGAAGATCTCGGACGACCAGATGTTCTATTGCCAGCAGCGCGGGCTCAGCGACGAGGAAGCGGTGGCGCTGATCGTCAATGGCTTCGTCCGCGACGTGCTGCAGCACCTGCCGATGGAGTTCATGGTCGAGACGCAGAAGCTGATTTCGATCAGCCTAGAGGGGAGTGTGGGATGATGACCAAACCCATCGTCAACATCGCCGATCTCGATATGCGCCAGAGCAAGACGGGCAGCCGTTTCGCTGCCAGCACCGGCCGCATCGGCGGGGTGCTGGGCATGAAGGAACTGGGTGCGCAGTATATTGTCGTGCCGCCCGGAAAATCCGGCTTCCCCTTCCATGCGCACCGCAACAACGAGGAGATGTTCATCATCCTCGAAGGCGAAGGCAGCTATCGCGTCGGCACCCAGACCTGGCCGGTCAGGGCGGGGGACGTCATCTCGGCGGTGGCCGGCGATGCCTCGACAGCGCACCAATTGACCAACACCGGGACTGGCGACCTGCGGTACTTCGCCATCTCGACCCGCAACGATCCTGACATTTGCGAGTACCCGGACAGCGGCAAGTTCATGGTTGCATCAGGAATTCCCGCGGGCGGCGGGATGATGAGCGCTGAATTCGTCCTGCGCGGGCGCGAACGCCCGCAGCTCGATTACTGGGACGGCGAAGATATCGGAGAAGTAGAATGACCACGCCAATGCTCGAAATCCGCGATCTGCGCGTCCGCGTCGAAGAGCGCGAAATCCTGAGGGGCGTGAACCTTGTCGTCCCCAAGGGCGAGGTGCATGCGATCATGGGCCGGAACGGCTCGGGCAAATCGACGCTCTCCTACGTATTGGCCGGCAAGGAGGACTACGAGATCACCAGCGGCGAAGTGCTGCTCGACGGGGTGAACATCCTCGAGATGGAGCCGTCCGAGCGGGCCATCGCCGGGTTGTTCCTCGCCTTCCAGTACCCGATCGAAATCCCCGGCGTCGCCACCATGACCTTCCTCAAGGCGGCGATGAACGCGCAGCGCAAGGCGCGCGGCGAAGCCGAGCTGTCGACGCCCGACTTCATGCGGGCGGTCAAGGAGGCCGGCAAGACGCTGCAGATCGACAGCGACATGCTCAAGCGGGCGCTCAATGTCGGGTTCTCCGGCGGCGAGAAAAAGCGCGCCGAGATCCTGCAGATGGCGCTGCTCAAGCCCAAGATGTGCATCCTCGACGAGACCGACAGTGGGCTCGATATCGATGCGCTGCAGGTGGTCTCCAAGGGCGTGAACGCGCTGCGCGATCCGAACCGCTCGATGCTGGTGATCACCCACTACCAGCGACTGCTCAACCACATCGTGCCCGACGTCGTGCATGTGTTCTCGGACGGCAGGATCGTCGAGAGCGGCGGCAAGGACCTGGCGCTGGAGCTGGAAGCCAAGGGCTACGCGGAATTCGATGCCGAGGCCGCAGCGTAAGGATCCATGGCAATGAATATCCCTGTCCGGCTCGGGCCGGCCGAACTCAAGCTCATCGAGCAGCTCAACGCCATCGGCGCGACCGCCGAAGCGGAGCGGCTGAGCGGCGCGGGCCTCCCCACGCGGCGGGTGGAAAGCTACCACTATACCGACCTCAAGATGCTGCTGCGCAGCTTGCCGGATCTAGCCGAAGCGCCGATCGAAGCGAGTGCACCGGCGCTGCGGGTAGCGGGCGCCTATCAGCTGATGATCGCCAATGGCGAAGTGCAGGACACGGGGACCGCGCCGGCCGGGGTGATCGTGGGCAAATCCGCGGGCGGGGCGCTGAGCCAGCGCGACGATATCCTGGTGCGGCTCAATTCGGCGCTCGCCAAGGAAAGCCTCAACCTCAACCTCGAAGCCTCGGTCGATCCGGTGATCCAGATCGACCGCCGGACCGAGGGCGGGGCAGCGCACGCCGCCAGTTCGGCCCGCATCTTTGTCGCCGACGGGGCGAGCGCGACCATCCTCGAAACCTATTCGGGGAGCGATCAGCCGCACGTCTCCAACCACGCCAGCTACCTGGCGCTGGGCAAGGACGCCAAGGTGACGCACATCACGGTGAACCTTGCGAGCCGGAAGGCGACGCATTTCGCCACCAACGAGTACCACCTGGCCGAGGGCGCGCAGCTTCGGACGCTGATCATCCACGCCGGGGCAGGGCTCAGCCGCACGCAGCTGTTCCCGACCTTTGCCGGAGAGGGCGCGCACGCCGATCTTACCGGGCTGAACCTGGTCAGTGACGGGCAGCACTCCGACATCACCATGGACGCGAGCCACGCGGTGCCGAATACGTCGAGCAAGCCATTGTTCAAGGCGATCGCCCGCGGCCGTTCCAAGGCGGTGTTCCAGGGGCGGCTGGTGGTGGCGCGCGACGCGCAGAAGACCGATGCCAAGCTGATGACCCAGGGGCTGATGCTCTCCGACGAGGCAGAAATCCTTTCCAAGCCCGAACTCGAAATCTATGCCGACGACGTGGTGTGCGGGCACGGCTCGACCTGCGGCGCGATCGACGAGGACTCGCTGTTCTACCTGGAGAGCCGGGGCATTGCGCGATCCGATGCCGAGACCATGCTGGTGGGGGCGTTCCTTGCCGAATTGATCGACCCGATCGAGGACGCGGCACTGCATGAGGCATTGGAGGCGGTGGTCGAGGGCTGGCTGGCGGGGGAACAGTGACCTTCACTTGCAGCAAGCGGCCCACCCCCTCCCCATCCCTCCCCACAAGGGGGAGGGTGCCGCTCCCAGTATTTGGCTCAATACGGTGCCCCGCATACGGAACCACACCCTCCCCCTTGTGGGGAGGGATGGGGAGGGGGTGGCAGTGACGCTCGACCTAGAGGCCATCCGCAAAGACTTCCCGATCCTGGAGGAGAAGATCCACGGACATCGGCTGGTCTATCTCGATTCCGGAGCATCGGCGCAGAAGCCCAATGCCGTGCTCGACCGCATGGACCATGCCCACAGGCACGAATATGCCAACGTGCACCGTGGCCTGCATATGCTCGCCAACCGCGCGACCGAGGCCTATGAGGGCGGGCGCGACCGGGTGCGGAAGTTCCTCAATGCCGAGCGGCTCGACGAGATCGTCCTGACCAAGTCGGCGACCGAGGCGATCAATCTGGTTGCCGCGTCCTTCGCGGGCCCACGGATTTCCGAAGGCGACGAGATCGTCCTCACCATCATGGAACACCACTCCAACATCGTGCCGTGGCATTTCCACCGCGAGCGCAAGGGTGCGGTGCTCAAATGGGTGGATGTGGACGACGACGGCAACTTCGACATCGACGCCTTCGAGGCGGCGCTCTCGCCGCGGACGAAAATGGTCGCGGTCACGCATATGTCCAACGTTTTGGGGACGGTGCTGCCGATCAAGCAGATCGTCGAGATCGCCCACGCGCGCGGCATTCCGGTGCTGGTCGACGGCAGCCAGGGCGCGGTGCACCAGAAGGTCGATGTGCAGGACTGGGACGTCGATTTCTACGTCCTCACCGGCCACAAGCTATATGGGCCGACCGGGATCGGCGCGCTCTACGGCAAGCACGAGCACCTCGCGCAGATGCAGCCCTACCAGGGCGGCGGCGAGATGATCGAGACGGTGACCAAAGACGGGATCACCTATAACGAGCCGCCGCATCGGTTCGAGGCGGGAACGCCGCCCATCGTGCAGGCGATCGGGCTGGGCGCGGCCATCGACTATGTCGAGGGGCTTGGACGCGAGGCGATCGCCGCGCACGAGGCCGAACTCACCGCATACGCGACGGAAAAGCTGAGCCGGATCAACTCGTTGCGGCTGATCGGCAACGCCCGCGGCAAGGGCGCGATCTTTTCGTTCGAGATCGCGGGGGCGCATGCGCACGACGTTTCGACGATCCTCGACCGCTACGGCATCGCGGTCAGGGCCGGGACCCATTGCGCCATGCCGCTGCTCACAAGATTCGGCGTGACCTCTACCTGCCGGGCCTCGCTGGGCCTATATAGCGGCAAGGACGATATCGATGCGCTGGTCGAGGGGATCGAGAAAGCAAGGACGTTCTTCGCATGAACGACGAGACGATCGAAAACGCCGCCCCAGCGAACGCCGAGCCGCAGGCCAGCGAGGCGCAGCGCATCGTGCCCACCCATACCGGCTCGCTGCCCGAGGCAGAAGTCGAGCGGATCACGGCCGATCTGATCGGGGTACTCAAGACCGTCTACGACCCCGAGATCCCGGTCGACATCTATGAGCTGGGGCTGATCTACAAGGTCGACCTCGACGACGACCGGAACTTGATTATCGATATGACGTTGACCGCGCCCGGGTGCCCGGTGGCGGGCGAGATGCCCGGCTGGGTGGAGAACGCGGCCCGTTCGGTCGAGGGCATCCAGGACGTCACCGTCAACATGGTGTTCGATCCGCCGTGGGACGCGAGCCGGATGTCGGAGGAAGCGCAGGTCGCGCTGAACTGGTGGTAATCCGGCGCGAGCTGGGATATATATCGTAGATCAACGATAGAGTGGCCAGATGCCCTTCAAGATCATGAGCCTCACCGATGCTGCCGCCGAGCGCATCAACGAGATCATCGAAGACAGCGAGACGCCGGTGATGGGCGTGCGCGTGGGGGTTAAGAATGCCGGCTGCGCCGGCATGGCCTATACGCTCGACTATGTGGGCGAGCCGGTGGCAGGCGACGACCACGTCGAGGAAAAGGGCGTCCACGTCTTCATCGAGCCCAAGGCGACGCTGTTCCTTTTGGGCACGGTGATGGATTTCGAGGAATCGGTGCTGTCCTCGGGCTTCACGTTCAAGAACCCCAACCAGACCGGGGCGTGCGGCTGCGGCGAGAGCGTGCAATTAAAGCCTGCTGATCTCAAACAGCTGGCCGAGGCCCGCGCTCACGCCTGAGACTTGCGTCCGGCGCGAGGCTGTGCCATCGCACCGGCCATGCTCACCAAACTCAAATCGCTGACCATCATCCCGCCGCAGCAGCCGCTGCGCGGCAGAGTCGTGCCGCCCGGATCGAAGTCGATCACCAACCGGGCGCTGCTGCTGGCGGCGCTGGCCAAGGGCACGAGCCGGCTGACGGGTGCACTCAAGAGCCAGGACACGGCGCTGATGGCTGCCGCGTTGCGGCAGATGGGGGTGACGGTCGAGGAGCCGGACGACACCAGCTTCGTGGTCACCAGTTCGGGCCGGCTGAACGCGCCGGTGGCGCCGCTGATGCTGGGCAATGCCGGGACGGCGGTGCGGTTCCTGACCGCGGCGGTGGCCACCATCAAGGGCACGGTGGTGGTCGATGGCGACGAGCACATGCGCAAGCGCCCGATCGGGCCGCTGGTCGCGGCGCTGCGGTCGCTGGGCATCGAGATTTCCGCCCCGACCGGCTGCCCGCCGATAACGATCGAAGGGCGCGGCAGTTTCGGATCGGGACGGGTCGAGATCGACGGCGGGCTATCGAGCCAGTACGTCTCGGCGCTGCTCATGGCGGCTCCGCTGGGCAGCGGGCCAGTGGAGGTAGCGTTGACCGGCAAGGACCTCGACGCGCGCGGCTACGTGGACCTCACGCTGGCAGCGATGCGGGCTTTCGGCGCAAAGATCGAGAAGACCGATGAGCGTACCTGGCGGGTTGAGCCGACCGGCTATGCGGCGACCGATTTCCAGATCGAGCCCGACGCTTCAGCGGCGACCTATCTCTGGGCGGCAGAGGTCCTCACCGGCGGTGACATCGACCTGGGCGTGCCGATGGAGGCGTTCACCCAGCCCGATGCGGAGGCGAGCCGGTTCATCAAGATGTTCCCCCACCTGCCGGGGGTGATCGACGGCGCGCAGATGCAGGACGCGGTGCCGACGCTGGCGGTGCTGGCGGCGTTCAACCAGACGCCGGTGCGGTTCGTCGGGATCGCCAATCTGCGGGTGAAGGAATGCGACCGGATCTCGGCGCTTTCGACCGAGCTCAACCGCATTCGTCCTGGCCTGGCGCGGGAGGAGGGGGACGATCTGGTGGTCGTGCCTGACCCTTCGCTGGCCGGCCAGACATTGCGAGCATCAATCGAGACCTATGCCGACCACCGCATCGCCATGAGCTTTGCACTGGCGGGGCTCAAGATCGGCGGGATCACGATCCTGGACCCCGATTGTGTGGGCAAGACCTACCCAGGCTACTGGGACGCGCTGGCGTCGCTCGGGGTGGAGCTCGAGGGGCGGGGATAGCGCGTTACGGGCACGCCCGAGCAGTAGGTCTCGTCTTTCGACGGGATGACGGCGGTGGTTGTCGGCTTCCGAGTCGCCAGCCGCAACTGGCCAAAATGCCCGCGCTGGGGTTAGGCCGCGACGACGCTTTCGGGCTTCAGCTCTGTCTCGGAGAACACCTTGTTGCGGCCGGCGTGCTTGGCGGCGTAGAGGCAGCGGTCGGCGCGTTCGATCAGGGTCGAGGGGGTATCACCGGGTTTGAACGCGGCCACCCCGAACGAGGCGGTGACGCGACCGAGCTTCTCGTTGGTGGAGCGCTTGAGCAGTTCCTTGGCCTGGATGGCCTTGCGGATATTGTCGGCAACGATGATCGCGCCATCGAGGTCCGTCTCGGGCAGGATGGCCGCAAATTCCTCGCCGCCGTAGCGGGCGGCCATGTCCCTGCCCTTGATGTTGGATTTCAGCGTCATCGCGACGAGGCGCAGCACCTGGTCGCCGGTCTGGTGGCCCCAAGTGTCGTTGAACCGCTTGAAATTGTCTATGTCGAGCAGCATCAGGCACAGGGGTCCGTTGCCGGCGTTGGCATCGGCGAAGGCCTTGACCATGCCCTCGTCAAAATACTTGCGGTTGAAAATCTTGGTGAGCGGATCAAGCATCGCCTCGCGGCGCACGTCGTCCAGATCGCGCTGCAGAGCTGCGATATCCTCGCGGGAGGCTTCCAGCTTCTGTTCGAGCTGGTGATTGGCCTCCTGCATGAGGCGGGTTTCGCCGAGCAGCCGCGAGGCCATGGCGCGCAGCGCCAGCGGCTCGATTGCCTGCTCCAGGTCGCCGCTGGCAGTCTGCAGCGTGCCCGAATAGGCGTTGGCGGTGGTCATGGCGGTATCGATGGCGTCGTGCACCGCCTCGATGCGCACCGACATCCGCTCGGACACGTTGGAAATGCGTTCGTTGGCGTCCTGCGCCTTGACGAACTCGTTGTAGAGGCGCTCGGCCAGATCGGCGGTCGGATCGCCCTCGCGGAAGATCGCGTTTATACGCGCGTTCAGGGTCGGATTTACACCCGTCGCGTAGGTGTAAAGCAGTTCATAGAATTGCGGGTAGGGCGGGATAGTGGCCCGCTTGAGTAGATCAATTGCCGAATTGGCATAGCCAAGCGCGCGTTTGAATTCCTGCTCAGACACTACCGCCCCGCGCTTCCCGACGCCTGAATGTGCGCCATTTTTCTCGGAAGTCAATTAATGCTGCGTAAAGAGACCAGTAATGCCGACAACAAATCGTGTCCGGGTTTGAAAAGACATCTATCTCTACCCAGACGAAAACGTTTTCTGAACTAGCCTGCCCGCCCCGGTCGCAACAGGAAGGCCGGAATCGGGCCCTCCGAACCAAATGGCGAATCGCTGTCTATCCCCCACTCCGCCTTTGATGCTGGCTTGCGCTGCGTCTCTTCGGCGTTACGTGGCTGGCTCTTCGGCCGCGACGGGTGCCGCTCTGCTTTACGCTCGGGCGCGGCTGTTTCGGCCGTTGCCGCCGGAACCGGCTCTTGTCTTGGCCGGCGCTCCTTGCGCCCGCGTACTGACGGCCGCCGTTCGCCGCCCGGGGCCTTTTCACCGGCATCCTCGACGGCGCGGGAGGGCGCCGAAGCCCCTTCGATCGTCATCAGCGGTATCTCGCGCTGGATCAGCTTGACGATGGCATCGATATACTTGCTGTCCGACGGCGCCGCGAGCGTTATGGCAGTGCCGGAACGCCCGGCGCGGCCGGTGCGGCCAATGCGGTGGATGTAGTCCTCCGCGTGCGTCGGCGCGTCGAAGTTGAAGACGTGGCTCACTGCCGGAATGTCGAGACCCCGTGCCGCGACGTCGCTGGCGATGAGGAAGGCGAGCTTGCCGCTGCGGAAACTGTCGAGCGTTTCGGTGCGGCTCTTCTGATCCATGTCGCCGTGCAGACCCGCGGCGTTGAAGCCGTGGCGCTCCAGCGAGCGGGCGAGCGTTGCCACATCGCGCTTGCGGTTGCAGAAGATGATCGCATTGGTCAGGTGTGCCTCGCCGCGAATAAGGCGGCGCAGCGCATCGCGCTTTTCCTCGGGCTTGTTGGAAACCTTGACCAGCTTCTGGTCGATGGTTTCGGCCGTGGAGCTGCGCCGCGCCACTTCGATCTTGATGGGGTCGCGGAGAAAGCGCTTGGTCAGACGCTCGATTTCCGGCGCCATGGTGGCGGAGAAGAACAGCGTTTGGCGGCGCGTCGGCAGGAGCCCGCAGATGCGCTCGATATCGGGAATGAACCCCATGTCGAGCATGCGGTCGGCCTCGTCGATGACCAGAATGTCGACGCCTGAAAGCAGGATGCGCCCGCGCTCGAACTGGTCGAGCATGCGGCCCGGGGTCGCGATCAGCACGTCCGCGCCACGGTCGAGCTTCTTGTTCTGCTCCTCGAACGAGACGCCGCCGATCAGCAGGGCCACCGACAGGCGGTGGTTCTTGCCATACTTTTCGAAATTCTCGTGCACCTGCGCAGCGAGTTCGCGCGTGGGTTCGAGAATCAAGGTGCGGGGCATGCGTGCCCGCGCCCGCCCGCTTTCGAGCAGCGTCAGCATCGGCAACACAAAAGACGCGGTCTTGCCGGTGCCGGTCTGGGCAATGCCGATAATGTCCTTCTTTTGAAGGACATGCGGAATTGCCTGCGCCTGGATGTCGGTAGGCTTGGTGTAACCGGCTGCGGTGACCGCGTCGATCACCTTTGCGCTCAAACCGAGCCCGGAAAAGTCATTGGCCAAATCTTTAAGTCCACTCAGGTTGTGGCGGAAGGTCGCCGGGCTGCTCGTTAGCCGCAATATTCGGAGTGGTCCGTGACGCGGCGGAACATAGAGGAAACACCTAGCGAGTCAACGGGTATCCAATGCTCGTGCTTAATACGGATCGGGCAGGGGAATGGTTGCGTCACTCTGCGATCCAGTGACGTTCAGACGTCCAGATCGGTCACAAACGCGGCATTCTCCTGGATGAATTCGAACCGTGCCTCCGGGCGATTGCCCATCAGCCGCTCGACAGAGGACTTCGTGTCGTCACGATCTTGCAGAATGCGCACCTGTAACAATGTCCGGGTCTTTGGGTCCATCGTGGTTTCGCGCAGGTGGACGTGGGGCATTTCGCCAAGGCCCTTGAAGCGGGTGATGTCGATCTTGCCTCTGCCGTTGAATTCGGCGGCGAGCAGCGCCTCCTTGTGTGCGTCGTCCATGGCATAGAGGGTCTTGGCGCCCTGGCTGATGCGATAGAGCGGCGGCATGGCCAGGTAGAGGTGCCCGTCGTCGATGAGCTTTGGCATCTCCTGGAAGAAGAAGGTCATCAACAGCGAAGCGATGTGAGCACCGTCGACGTCGGCATCGGTCATCAGGATGATCTTGTCGTAGCGCAGATCGTCTTCGCGATAGCGGTCGCGGGTGCCGCAGCCCAGCGCCTGGATGAGATCGGCGATGGCCTGGCTGGCCTGCACCTTGTCGCGAGTGGCGCCGGCAACGTTCAATATCTTGCCGCGGAGCGGCAGCACGGCCTGGCTGGCACGACTGCGCGCCTGCTTGGCGCTGCCGCCGGCCGAGTCGCCCTCGACGATGAATATTTCCGCGCCCTGTGCCGCGGTCTGCGTGCAATCGGCGAGCTTGCCCGGAAGGCGGAGCTTACGCGTGGCACTAGCCCGATCGACCTCCTTTTCCTTGCGGCGCTGCAAACGTTCCTCGGCGCGCTCGACCGCCCAGTCCAAAAGCTTGCCGGCCTGATTGGGAGAGGCAGTGAGCCAATGATCGAATGCGTCGCGCAGGGCAGTGTCGACGATGCGCGCAGCCTCGGGGGACGAGAGCCTGTCCTTGGTCTGGCCGACGAACTCGGGTTCGCGAACAAAAACCGAGAGCATGGCGCTGCACTGGTTGAGCACGTCCTCGGCGGTGAGGACGGCGGCGCGCTTGTTGCCGCTCAGTTCGGCGTAGTTGCGCAGGCCACGGAGCAGGGCGGCGCGCAGGCCCTGCTCATGGGTGCCGCCTTCGGCGGTCGGAATGGTGTTGCAGTACGAATTCACGAAGCCGTCGCCCAGATTCCATGAGACCGCCCATTCGACCGCGCCGTGCGTGCCGGCCTTGCCGGTCTGCCCGGAAAAGATCTCATCGACGATCCGCGGCTCGCCCTCGACGCGGGAGGCAAGGAAGTCCTTGAGACCGCCGGGAAAATGAAACGTCGCCTTGGCCGGTACGTCTTCGCTCGTGAGCGCGTCGTCGCAGCTCCAGCGCAGTTCGACGCCGCCAAACAGATACGCCTTGGCGCGCGTCATCTTGAAGAGGCGGGCGGCTGAAAACTCGGCCTTGTCGCCGAAGATTTCGGGATCGGGGTGGAAGCGCGTGGTGGTGCCGCGGCGGTTCTGGACCTTGCCGACGGTTTCGACCTTGCTGGTCGGTTTGCCGCGGGAATAGCCCTGACGGTAGAGCATCTGGTCGCGGGCGACTTCAACCGTCAGGTCGTCCGAGAGCGCGTTCACCACCGAGACGCCGACGCCGTGCAACCCACCCGAGGTCTCGTAGGCCTTGGAGTCGAACTTGCCGCCGGCGTGGAGGGTTGTCAAGACGATTTCCAGGGTCGAGCGGTCGGGGAATTTCGGGTGGTTCTCGACCGGGATGCCGCGACCGTTGTCGGTGACGGTTATGTAGCCATCGGCCGAAAAGTCGACCTCGATGCGGCTGGCATGGCCGGCGATGGCCTCGTCCATCGAATTGTCGATGACTTCGGCAAACAGGTGATGCAGGGCATTGGAATCGGTGCCCCCAATATACATGCCTGGGCGGCGGCGAACAGGCTCGAGGCCTTCCAGCACTTCGATGTCGGCGGCAGAATAGGAACTGGCGTGGGCCACGTTGGGGGTATTCTCCTCGAGCGGAGCCCGCCGCTTGGGAGCGGCAGCCGCGGGGGTGGTGGTCTGGTCGAAGAGATCGTCAGTCGCCATTGGAATCCTGATTGCTCGCCGAATCGGAATTTGACCAGCTCTAGCATACAAGGAATGTGACGTGGCCACGCCGCATTTGGCCGCGCTGCGAGGTGCTGTCAAGCGGGTGAATGGCCGGTGAACGGTCAATTCTGAACGCGTTCAACCCGGCGCGGGCATGACGGGGGCGAGATTGCAGGGAACGCCGCCGGATCGGTAGCCGGATCGGGCGGCGCACCCGGCAATCTCCTCAGTTTTGGGACGACCGCAACCGCATCACCCGCGTGCCTGTTGGGCTGCCAACATGAACCGGAGATGAACGGGCGGTTCCGCACGCGTTCACGCTGGAACCTTTAGGGCTGGTGCACGCTTCTACACCCGGCGGCGCAAGAAGGCCCAAAAGGAGACATCCTATGACCCCGATCCTTTCAACCCTCAAGAGCAGCGGCCGAGCCGCTGTGGTGGCACTGGTTCTCGGCGCTGCGGCCGTGACGGCAATCCCTGCTCCCGCGATGGCCCAGTCGCCTTCGTTCAGCTTCAGCATCGACCTTGGCGGCGGCAACCTCAGGTTCAGGGGCGGCGACTTCGATCGCAGAGTCTGCCTGACCAACGCCCAGATCCGCCGCCAACTGCGCGCGGAGGGCTTCCGCAACATCGACATCAGGCGTGTGCTCAGCCGCAACCGCGTCGAGGTGGTCGCCTCGTATGGCAATCGCTGGTACCTGCTGCGGGTAGACCGGTGCACGGGCGCAGTGCGCATCGTCGAGCGCCTGCGTCGCGGTTTGCCGGGTGGCGGGTTCGGCCTCCAGTTCAACTTCGGCATGTAACCGAAGCATTACGGCAAGACTCCTTCTTGCCCCTGTCCCGGCCACGAGCGGCGTCTCCGGCCGGGATTCTTGTTCTCCGCATCCCATGGAGGAAATGACAAATGGCAAAATCCGAGATCCGGACGTTCCTCGCCGCCGCGCTGGCGGTGGCGCTGATCGGCGCCGCCGTGCCGGCTCAGGCACAGAGTTTCCAGTTCAATTTCGGTTTCGGCAGCGACAGCTTCTTCGAACGGCGGCCGCTGCGGCTATGTCTGCTGACCGATAGCCAGCTGCGCCGCGCCATCCAGCTGCAGGGCTATCACGACATCTTCCTGAACGTGGCAAATGACCACCGCATCCAGGTGCGCGCTACCAAGGGCAAGTGGGTCTACCTGTTGCTGGTCAATTCCTGCACCGGGCGGATTCTCGATCGCGATCGGCTCCGTCCGGCCTGAGGCCGGGATCGCTTCGACCCCGGCCGACCAGGCGGCTGCTCAGACCTCATTCCAGTCATTCTTGATGGCGGCATTGCCACGGCCAAGGTGCGTCCTGGCCGCAGCCTTGGTGGGCTGACCATGTGCGATGACAAGGGCGGGGCCGTGTGGGCGCTGCAGGTGCCTGTCAACCTGGCCGTGCCGGTCCACCACGAAGAGGTCGACCAGGCGATCGAGTTCGGTGGCCTGCGCATCGGTCTGCTCGATTGCCGCGTTGGTTTCTTCCACAAGCGCGGCATTGTGCTGGGTCATCTCGTCCATCTGACGCACGGCAGTCGTCACCTCGGCGATGGCGCTCGACTGCTGCTGGCCGGCATCGGCGATGCCCTCGATCAGCATGGCATTCTCGTGGATGCCGCCGAGCATCCCGGTCACCTTGCTCGCTGCGGCCAGCACCAGCTGCGAGCCGGTGGCCACCTCTTTGGCCGAGGTCTCGATCAGCGCCTTGACTTCGGCCGAAGCGCTCGCTGCGGATTGGGCCAGCCGCCGCACTTCCACGGCCACCACCGCAAAGCCCTTGCCGGCATCGCCGGCACGAGCCGCCTCCACCGACGCATTGAGGGCAAGAAGGTTGGTCTGGAAGGCGATGTCGTCGATCAGGCTGATGATGTTGGAGATCTTGCCCGACGAGGACAGGATCAGATCCATCGCTTCGCTCGCCCGGCGCATGACCTCTCCCGTCTGCTCGGCAGCCTGCGAGACGTTGCGGGCACTGGCGCTGGCGGACCCGGCTCGCGTGGCGTTGTCGTTGACCGTCGCAGCAAGCTGCTCCATGGCGGCGGAGGTTTCCTCGATGGCCGCCGCCTGGCGCGTGGTGCGCTCGGCCAGATCGTTGGCACCGGCGAGAATCTCGCCGGTAGCAACCTTGAGCGCCCCCGAGGTCTCGCGCAGCTGCGCCACGATGTCGGACAGTTTGGAGCCGACCGCGTTCACGTCGGACTGCAGACTGGCGAAGGCGCCGCTGAAGTTCCCCTCCATCCGCCGGGTGAGGTCGGCAGTGGCCAGGGCGGACAGAACCGATCCGGTGGCG
>Ga0214473_10005349_pt1 | contig 15379 bp, 9 predicted proteins | sample RVTome_7_FD_203509 | JGI IMG/M metagenome (GOLD analysis project Ga0214473, IMG submission 203509) | Soil microbial communities from uranium-contaminated site in the Upper Colorado River Basin, Wyoming, United States - RVT98D197 | ecosystem: Environmental > Terrestrial > Soil > Contaminated >... | reverse complement strand
GCTGGTGCTCTTCGATCCGGCCACCACACGCGAGGCGGGCGGTATGGTCCCGGAGCACGGCGCCACCGGCGCCGGGCACGTGGCCTTCGTGATCGAGGAGGAGGCGCGCCATGAGTGGCGCGGGTGGCTGGAGGCGCACGCCGTGGCCATCGAAAAGGAAGTGACGTGGCCGGAGGGAGGGGTATCCCTGTACGTGCGGGATCCCGCCGGCAACAGCGTGGAGCTGGCGCCACCTCGAATCTGGGGCGGCCTGGGGCGGGACCTGCTGGACGCGCTGGCGGCGCACCCGCCGCCGGACCGCTAGTGGCGCGCGTTGCAAGACCCGGTACCACGCGTTAGCGGCCGGCGAGGCAGGAAAGCGCGCCCCCGCCCGTCGCGAGCGCGTCAGCTGACCGGCGCCGTGGGCGGGATGTTCTGATTCATCCGGAAGAGGTTCGTGGGATCGTACTTGCGCTTCAACTCCACGAGGCGCCGGAAGTTGTCCCCATAGGCGGCCCGCACCTGCTCCGTGTCCGCCTCATCCTCGGGCATGAAGTTCACGTACACGGCGCCTGTCGAGAAATCCGCCGTGTCCCGATGCAGTTCGCGGGCCCAGAGGATGCACGCCTCATCCTCGGCGGGGCTCTCCCAACGCGTATGCAGATTCACCAGATAGCGGGCGTCCCGCCGGCCGGCCGCCATGGCGTCCGCCGGCACCTGCGCCGCCGCCCCGCCGAGCTGGGCGAACGCAATCTCCGTGTGAGGACTGGGCAGCCGGGCGCCGTACTCCACCAACACGTCCAGCAGGTCGTCGGTGACCTCGGCGAAGTCGTGGGATTTCCAGTAGTTGCGCAGCCCGGGCGTGAGCAGCGGATCGAAAACCTGCTGCCAGCCGGTGTAGGGATGCGGCCCCACCACGTCGGCGATCGGGGTGCCGATCGCGCGCAGGGGGCTCAGTTCCGCCTCACCATCCGCCATGGATCCGGCATAGAAGCACGCCAGCACCAGGACGTTGGTGCCGTGGACCGCTTCCGGCAGGAAGGGCAGAGGCGGCGCCTTCCGGATCACGAACCAGGCGCTCACATCGGGACCGGCCGCGGCGGCGAAGTCGCGCCAGGCGCGGAGCACCGCCGGCGCGTCCTCGTAAGGATGCACGACGAGGCCCGCAAGCACCTCCGGACCCACCGGATGGAGCTGGAACTGAAAGGACGTCACCACACCGAAGTTCCCGCCCCCGCCTCGGATGGCCCAGAACAGATCGGGATTCTCCTCCGCGCTGGCGGTCAGCCGGTCACCGCCCGCGGTAACCACATCCGCCGAGATGAGATTGTCGACAGTGAAGCCGTGCTTCCGCGTAAGCCACCCGAAACCACCGCCCAGCGTGAGCCCCGCCACCCCGGTTGTGGAATTGATCCCCAGCGGGGTGGCCAGACCGTGCTCCTGCGCCGCGGCATCGAAGGCGGCAAGCGTGGCACCAGGGCCCACGCGAGCGGTGCGCGTCTCCGGGTCGACCGTCACCTGGTCCATGGCGCTCAGGTCCAGCATGAGGCCGTCCTGGCACAGCGCGTTGCCGGCGATGTTGTGGCCGCCGCCGCGCACGGACAGGACCAGGTCACGCTCGCGGGCCAGATGGATGGCGCTCACCACGTCAGCCTGCGTGGCCGCGCGGACCACCAGCCCCGGACGACGATCGATCATGGCGTTCCAGATGGTGCATGCTTCGTCGTAGCCCGGCTCGCCGGGCGTGAGGGCGCTGCCGGCGAGCACCGTGCGCAGCGCGGCCAGTTCTTCCTGGCTGATGGTGGCCCTGAGGTCGGGGGACGTACGACGGGCGAGTTCAGTCATGATTCACCATCCGCGATCCTGGAGGAGGCAGAGCCGGGGACCGGGGCGGTCCCGGAGGCGGCGTGAAGCGGCACCGGCGTCGGTGGGTGGATCCCATCATAGACCGGCACGCGTTCCTGCCGCAATGGCCCGCGCACCGCAGTCCCTTTCCCTATATATTCGATGTGGCCACCCATTCGGAGAGCCCACTCCCCCAGGACCCATGGTGTCAACGCTCGAGCAACGTCTGCTCCGCCAGCCAAACAGCTCCGCCCGTCGGCGCGCGCTGGGGGTCGCCTGCGCATACGGCCTCATCGCCGCGACATGGGTCCTGGGCAGCGATCACCTCCTGCTCCGATTCAGTCCCAACGCCACCTGGCACGCTGCCGCGGACGCCCTCAAGGGCGGGTTCTTCGTGCTCGTCACCACCCTACTCCTGTACGCCCTGCTGCACGCGTACTTCCGGCGCAGTGAACACGTGGCCTCCCACCTGGACCTGCTGGCCCGCCGCTCCACTGACATGATCTTCCGCTACCGCCTCCACCCGGAACGCGGCTTCGAGTACGTGAGTCCCGCGGCCGAAGCGCTCACCGGCTACACGCCAGCGGAACACTACGCCGACCCGGAGCTGCCCCTGAAGATCGTCCACCCCGATGACCGTGCGGCACTGCGTCGGCAGATGGAGGATCCGGCGACCGTACGCGAGAGCGATGATCTGCGCTGGGTACGGAAGGACGGTGCGATCATCTGGATGGAAATGCGCAGTACGCTGATTCCCGGGCCGGACGGCCATCCAACGGCGCTCGAGGCGATCGTGCGCGACGTGACCGCGCGGCGCGAGCGGGACGAACGGCGGCGCATCCTGGAGGCGGCCGTGGAGGCGGCCAACGACTCGGTGATGATCACCGCCGCCGACGGTCAGATCGAGTACGTCAACCCCGCTTTCTCCCGGATCACCGGCTGGAGCCGGGAGGCGGCCCTGGGGCAGAATCCCCGCATTCTGCGCAGCGGCGCGCAGGACACGGCGTTCTACCGGCGCATGTGGCGCACGCTGACGAGCGGGCGGGCATTCCAGGGCCGCTTCGTGAACCGCCGGGCCGACGGTAGCCTCTACACACAGGAGGCCACGATCGCCCCGCTGACCGACGCGTCCGGCCGGGTCCTATACTACGTGGCTGTAGCCCGCGACGTCACCGAGCGGGAGCTGCTTGAACGGCAGCTCAGGGAGGCGCAGCTGGCCGAGGTCGTGGGCCAGTTCGTGGCCGGGGTGTCACACGATTTCCGCAACCAGCTCGGCATCGTACGAGCCCAGGTACTGGAGGCCGCCGCATCCAGGTCGGAGGGCCGCTACCCGGAGGCGGAGCTGGCCCAGATTGACGCTGCGGCGGAACGAGGCGTCGAGCTGGTCCGCAAGCTCCTGACCCTCGGCCGCACCGGGGAGGTGGCTCCCTCACCCGTGTCGCTGGTCGAGATCGTGGATGGGCTCGGGCCGGCGCTCCGCACCATGCTGCCCGTGGACGTCACCCTTGAACTGGGCCTGCCCCCGGACGACACGCTCCTGGTGCACGCCGACCGAGGCGCGATCGAGCAGATCCTGCTGAACCTGGTGGGCAACGCCCGCGACGCCCTGCCGGCCGGCGGCACGATCGCACTACAGACCGAGCGCACCCGGGGCCTGGACGCGGCGCCGGGTGATCGCGTGGAGGGCGTGGCGGATGAACCCGCCAACGGCTGGGTCCGCATGAGTGTGCGGGACGACGGCGTCGGCATGACGCACGACGTGCTGGAGCGCATGTTCGAACCCTTCTACACCACCAAGCCCGCGGGCCAGGGGACCGGTCTCGGCATGCCGATGGTGGTACGGCTGGCGCGGCTCCACGGCGGGGCGGTGACGGTACACAGCTTCCCGCACGAGGGCACCACGGTGGCGCTGCTACTGCCCGCCCTGGCCGCCGCCGGAGGGGCGGAGCGGCCCGCAGCACCCGACGCCCAACACCTGCCCCGCGGGCGGGGCGAGCGGATCCTGGTGGTGGAGGACGAAGATCCGCTGCGTGAGGTCCAACTCCGGGCGCTGGAGCGGCTGGGCTACGCACCCGTGGGGGCACGGGACGGCGAGGAGGGGCTCCGCGTCCTCGAGGAGGAGGGTGCGGGCATCGGCCTGGTCATGACGGATCTCATCATGCCGGGTCGAGGCGGCAAGGCGCTCTACGATGACATGGGCCTGCTGGGGCTGCGCGGCACGCCGGTGGTGTTCATGAGCGGCTACGCCCGGGGGGATCAGCCGGGGGTGGTCGGGGTGCGCTTCCTGGAGAAGCCGTGGACGCTGGAAGAGCTGGCCCGTACGGTAGCGGGGGCTATCGAGGACAACCGGCTGGCGGAGCCAACCGAACAAGGACAGCAGGCCGCCACCACCGGCTGAGCGGCGGCGGCCCGCGCCCTGGCTACTTCCGCTGTGCCACCACTACCACGACGTTGCTGGTGGGACCGTCGTAGACCGTCAGGGTGCTGCCAGAGATCGTGAAGCGCAGCGTCTCCGGATCCGGCTCGTCGTTCTCGTCCAGGAACGTGACCGTCACGAGGTTGCCGCTGACGCTGTATGTGGCAACTTGAGGGACCGCGCGCCTGTCGCGACCTTTCTTTCATGCGACGTCCCCTCTCTCACCTACCGGCGCTCCTGCTGTGCGCCGCCATCGCCGGCTGCGCGGATGCCAGCGCACCCCCGGAGGAGACGGGCGCTCCGGAGCGCCACGGCGGCCCCCATGTGGAAGTCTTTTGCCATGCCTCGTGCGGACGGGATTCCCTGCGCGTCGTGGCGGTGGCGGAAGGCGCCTGGACGCGCGCCGCCGCCGTCTTCGGTGGGCTCCCGCGCTACCGGCCGGTCACCATCCACCTGGTAGACCAGGCAGGCTACGCCGCCGCCGACCGCCGACTGAACGGTGGCCGTCGACTGGCCAACGGCGCGTTCAGCGAGGCGCGCAGCAGGAGCGCCTGGATCGCCGTCTCACCCGCCCCACTCGCCGCACACGCGGATCGGCTGGGGCTGCCGCCGCACACCCTGCGCGGCATCGCGCACGAGGTCTTTCATCTGGTCTCCTACCAGGCGGTGCGCTACGGCACGCATCTGCCGGACTGGCTGGCCGAGGGAGGCGCCGCCTGGGTAGAGGGCCAGACGGTACAGTCCATGGGAATCCTGGCACCGGCCCGGGAAGATCCGTGGGCCTCCACGCTGCTCTGGCTTGCGGGTGACCGCATCCCGAGCGCGCCGCGCCTGTGGCTGGCGGACATGCTCACCGAGGGGCCCGAAGTGGTGGGCGCCGACAGCGGCGACTACGGCCTGCGGCTGGCCCTCTTCAGCTTCCTCCAGGCGGAGCAGCCCGCGCTGCTCGAGCGCATCATCCGGGCGGCACGCAGCGCCCCGCGCGCCTCCTTCGTGGGCGGCACCATCGCCGGCGCGGTGCACGGCGCGCTGGACGAGCGGGAACTGAGCCGGCTACAGCGTTCCTTCCAACGCCAGGTGCGCTCGTGGCGCGCGCACGCAGGCTGGCTCGAGGGACGGCGCCATCTGGGCACCGCCGGGAGCATCTGGCCGCAGGGCGGCTTCGGAGAGGCGTCGGCCGTGGCCCTCCGGTGGGACCAGCCCTTCAGTGGACCGTACCGCGTCCGCGGCGTGGTGGAGCCGCTCTCGGGCGAGGGCAGCAGCTTCACGGTCATGGTGGACTGGACCCTGCGCCGGGCCGTCCACGCCACCCTGCGCGGCGACGGGCTGGTGACGGTGCGGGAGCATCTGGGCGCGGACCTGGAAAAGGAGCCTGCCCGGATCCTGGCCCGCGGCGGCAGCCCTACCATCCCGCTCGACGGCCCCACGCCCTTCGAGGTACGCGTGCTCGAGCACGAGATCATCCTCCTCCTGGACGGCCGGGAAGCGGCGCGGGCCGCGCGTCGGAGTGCCCCGCCGGATGCGCGCTGGGGGCTGGCCGTTTCGGCCGAGGGGGCCGTACTCTGGCACGATGTGGTCGCGGAGGCCCTGCCAGCGCGACTCACCGTGGAGTTGCGCGGGTACTGAAGGCGCCGCCCGGGCCGGCGCCTGAGTGCACCGGACCCGGTGCGCGGGGAGACGGCCCGCCGTCTCCCCGCCAACGTCACCCTTGTGCGGTGGGGGATTTGCCCCAGTATTGGTAGGAGGGCTCCGGGACGGCTCACCCGTCCTGCCCCCAACGATGTGTTCCTGTCCCGCTTCCTCCCGAGCGGTTGCCGTTCTTCGGCCGTCCGTGACGCGACACGGTCCGGACGTCCACTACTCCGTTCATTCGGACGTGGGGAGGCACGCATGGGTATGGGGTCCGAGCCGCAGTCATGGGCCATCAGGGGCGTGGGCAACCCCCTCTCCGGCCGGCTGGGGCGACGCCTGCTCGGCTGGTTCCTCCTCTTCTCCCTTCTGCCCCTCTTCGTGTCCAATACCGTTGGCTACCTGAAGAGCCAGGACATCATCGAAGAGCTGGTGGAGCATTACCTCGCGACGCTCGCCGACGTGGAGGCGCAGCACATTCGCGGCCAGGTGGAACGCTACCTTCTGGACCTGCAGGCCATCGCGGCCGGCAACGAATTCCTGGCCGCCGGGATCGTGCGCGCGGCGGGGCTGGACGCCGGGAACATGGGGGCGGTGGCCGCGCCGGCCGCGGTGGCCCAGTACCTGGAGCGCAAGCATCTGGAGATGGCGGGCTTCGAGTCCATCTTCGTGGGCCGCACGGACGGCAGTGTGCTGATCTCCACTCAGCCCGTAGCGGCCGCCCTGCCCGGCTTCCATCTGGCCGGCACGGCGCCGATGATGCTGGAGCGGCTCGAGGGATCCGCGGCGGGCACAGAGCCGCGCTTCCGCATCTGCGTGCCCGTGCGCAACGGGACCGGAGAGATCGTGGGCCTCTTCGGCGGCGTCATCGGCCAGCGCGGCATTGCCACGTTCCTGGAGATCCCTGATCGCCTGGCCGGCTCCATCGAGAGCTTCATCCTGGACGAGTACGGCCGTCCCCTGTTCGTGTCCCACACCCATGAACCGGCCGCCCACGAGCTCCCCCTGGCCTCTCCGCTGCTCGGCCTGAAGCCGGGCGCCTTCGCGCGCTACCGCGACGCCGCCGGCAGCGAGGTGATTGCTACCAGCGTGCCGGTGGAAGGCTTGCCCTGGCACTACGTGGCCGAGGCGCCGCTCGACGCCGCGCTAGCGCCGCTGCGCATGCTGCGCGGCGTTTCCGCCCTGCTCGAGGGGCTCCTGGCGGTTGGTCTGGCCGTCCTGGCATGGCTTGTGGCTGGTCAGATCGTGGCCCCGGTGCGTCGGCTGGTGGCCGCGGCGCGGCGCGTCGGCCAGGGGGAGGCCATGGTGAGCGTGGAACCCGCCGGCAGTGACGAGATCGGCGAGCTCACCACCGCCTTCAATGACATGACCACCCAGTTGGCCACGGCCTCGGCCCGGGTGCGCCAGCTGCACCAGCGGGAGATCGAGCGCGCCAACCAGCTGGCCACCGTGGGAGAGCTGGCCAGCGGCGTGGCGCACGAGCTCAAAAACCCCCTCGTGGGAGTCTCCAACGGCATGGACCTGGTCCGGCGCCGTGTGGGTGAAGATCCCGCCGTAGCTCCCATCATGGACGAGATGGCGCGCCAGCTCGATCGTATGCACGGCGCCGTGCGCGATCTGCTGACCTTCGCGCGGCCCACCGCGCCGAAGCTCGAAGCGCTTGATGCCAATACGGTACTGGACAGGGCTGCCCGCCTCGTCCAGCCCGCCGCCGAGCACGCGGGCGTGGAGCAGGTCATTCGCGCTGCCGTGAACCTCCCCCAGCTGCGTGCCGACGAGGAGCTGCTCCGCCAGGCGCTGGTCAACCTGGCCATGAACGCCGTGCAGGCCACGCCCGAGGGCGGACGGGTCAGCCTGTCCTCGCACCACGCCGAAGGCTGCGTGGAAATGCGGGTGAGTGACACGGGGCGCGGCATACCGCGTGACCAGCTCGGTGACATCTTCAAGCCATTCTTCACGACGCGTCACAACGGCACCGGGCTGGGGCTCTCCATCACGAGGGAGATCGTGGAACGTCATGGTGGCCGCCTGGACGTGCGCAGCCGGCTGGGCCACGGCACCACCTTCTCCATCCATCTGCCGGTGAACATGAACGCGGGATGCGCCCACAACGGCGCTCGCTCGATGACGGGGGCCCGGACATGAAGATCGAAGGCACAGTAGAGCAGCCCCGGGAGAGCCGTCCGGCCAGCGCGCGCCCCGCCACGTCGCGGCCAGGACCCGCCGGACAACGCGTCGTGGTCTGTGACGATGAACTGCTCATCCGTATGTGGCTCGAGGACCACCTGCGGGAGGAAGGCTATGAAGTGGAGACGGTGGCGGACGGTGGCGCTCTCCTGAACGCCCTCGATACCGCACCCGCCGATCTGGTCCTGCTGGATCTGCGGCTTCCCGATGGCCTGGGCATCGACCTGCTCCCGGCGCTGAAACAGGCGGACCCGTCCATGCCCGTGATCATGATGACGGCCTACGGCGAAGTCGAGACAGCGGTCTCCGCCGTGCGCCGCGGCGCCCACCACTTCCTGGAAAAGCCCATCGCGCTTCCCGAACTGCTCCTGCTCATCGAGCAGGCGTTGGACACCCGGCGGCTGCGCAACGAAGTGGAACGCTACCGGGACGGCTTCCGCTGGCAGTTCGCCGGCGTGACACTCGTGGGTCGGTCGCTGGCCATGCGCCGGGTGGCGGAGCTCATCACGCGGATCGGCAGCCGCGGCGCGCCCACGTACGTGCTCATACGGGGGGACAGCGGCACCGGCAAGGATGTGGTGGCGCGCGCCATCCACGCCCGCGGGCCACGGGCCGGCCGGCCCTTCATCAACGTGAACTGCACGGCTCTGCCCGAGCACCTGGTGGAGAGTGAACTCTTCGGTCACGAACGCGGCGCCTTCACCGACGCCCGCGAGGATAAGAAGGGGCTCTTCGAACTGGCCGACGGAGGCACCATCTTCCTGGACGAGATCGGCGACATGCCGCGCGCCGCGCAGGCCAAGCTCCTGGGCGTCCTGGAGACCCACACGCTCCGGCGCGTGGGCGGCGTGCGCGACATCGAGGTGGACGTGCACGTGCTGGCCGCCACCAACCGGGACATCGAGGCCGCCGTGGGTCGCGGCGATTTCAGGGAGGATCTGTTCTATCGCCTGAACGTGGTACCGATCGTCCTGCCGCCGCTGCGCGAGCGCCCGGAGGACATCGGGCCGCTGGCGCTGCACTTCACGGCCACGCTGGCACGGGAGCTCCGTGCGCCGCCACGCACGTTGACCCCGGAGGCGATCCAGCTGCTGGAGCGCAGTCCGTGGCCGGGCAACGCCCGCCAACTGCGCAACATCCTGGAGCGGGCGCTGCTCCTGCACGACGGCGAAGTCCTGGGGGTGGAACAGCTGCCGGATGACCTGGTGGGCGGCGCGGGCGGTGAGGACGCCCCCCGCATGGTACTCCCCGCCATGGGGCTCAGCCTGGACGAGCTGGAGCGGGAACTCATCTGCCAGGCACTGGAGCGTACCGACGGCAACAAGACGGGCGCGGCCCGCCTGCTCGGCCTCTCCCGTGACACGCTACGCTACAGGCTCGAGAAATACCGCATCGGGTGAGCTGGGTCGGCCTCCCGCCCCCGGGCGGCCGTCACTGGATCGGGGCGTCGACCACCACGTAGCCGAGGACCGTGAACACCACCACGTAGACCAGCGCCAGGAGGGCCGCGGCCGTCCAGCCGGGGCTGCGTTCCTCACGCGCCGCGCGCCGATCCAGGAACGGCAGGAACAGCAGCACGACCGCCGCCAGCCCGAAGCCTAGTACGCCCACCAGTTCGCCCTCGATGCCCAGGACGTGGGCGGGGACGTACTTCAGCGTCTGGAACATGAACATGAAGTACCATTCCGGCCGGATACCGGCGGGCGCCGGCGCAAACGCATCGGCCTTCACGCCCAGGTGGGCCGGGAAGAACGCCGCCATGCTCGCCAGAATGGCCAGCGCCACCAGCCAGCCGATGAGATCACGCAGCAGGAAATTCGGGAAGAAGGGCAGCTCCCGCAGGTTGGCCTGCGGAATACCGATGGGTACGCTCATGCCATGGCGCTGCACCAGAAGGACATGGACGCCGATGAGCAGGGCGGCCGCGGCGGGCAGGACGGAGACGTGCAGCGCGTAGAACCGGGTGAGCGTGGCGCCCGTGACATCCACGCCGCCGCGCAGCACGCGACCGATGAACGGGCCGATCACCGGCAGCACGGTGGGCACCTCCGTGCCCACCCGGGTGGCGAAGAGCGCCACCTCGTTCCAGGGCAGCAGGTAGCCAGTGAATCCCAGCCCCAGCACCACCACCATCAGCGCCACGCCGGTCATCCAGGTGAGCTCGCGCGGCCGACGGTACGCCTTCAGCACCAGCGTGCTGAACAGGTGGACCAGCAGGGTGAACACCATGAGGTTGGCGCCCCACGCATGGATCGAGCGGATCAGCCAGCCGAACTTCACCTCGGACATCAGGAACTGCACCGACTGGTAGGCCTCCTCCGCGCTCGGCCGGTAGTAGAAGAGCAGCAGGATGCCCGTGGCCACCTGGAGCAGGAAGAGGAAGGCCACCATGCCGCCCAGGTAATACCAGACGGAGTGGCGATGGAGCGGCACCTTCTTCTTCCTGGCCAGCGGGGCAAGGGCGCTGAAGCCCAGGCGATCGTCGAGCCAGGCCGCCAGCCTGTCCAGACGGCCGGGCGGCTGCGCGATAGGATGCGGCGTGCTCGCCCCCCTGGCGGGCTCAGCCACAGGCGGTGGTGGTGGCGGGGACGTGAGGTGCGAGCTCATGTTACACGTTCCTGTTGACCACGATCTGATCGCCGCGCTCGTTCACCGTGTAGACAGGCAGGGGCGTCGGCGGCGGTCCGGAGATGTTCACGCCGTTCAGGTCGTAATGGCCATTGTGGCACGCGCACCATATGTGCTCCAGGTCATCCCGATACTGCACGGTGCAGTCGAGGTGCGTGCAGCGCCCGCTGAAGGCGCGCAGTTCGCCGCTCGCGGTGCGCACCAGGAGACCCGGCTGGCTGCCGAACTTGAAGGTGCGCCCCGAATTGGGTGGCATGTCGGCGGGCCGGAAGGGCACCACCACGCTGTTCACGGCCGCCTCGGCGATCGTGGGTGGCACGAGAAAGCGCACCACAGGGTAGAGCACGGCCGCCATGAATCCGGCGCCGCTCACGCCCAGAATCCAGTCCACGAAGCGCCGCCTGCTGAGACCCGGCGTCACCGGCAACCCGGGTTGGCCGTCGGACTCGTCGCATGGCTTTTCGCAATCGCGGCACCCGCCGGGCGGGCGATGATCGCCATCCTTGCCAGGCCCACTCATGATTCGCTCCTTCCTGGCGGCGCGCCCGCCGGCGCCCGGCCTTCCATGTCATTGATCTTCAACACCAGGCCCACGACCAGCAGGGCAATGAGGCCGGCGGACATCGCCAGACCGTAGCGTCGCTCCTTGTGCTCACGGAGCGCCGTCCGCCCGCGCTCCTCGGCGCGCTCGGCAATATCCAGCCCCACGGCCACTTCCTCGCGCACCGGCTCCACGCTCAGCGCGTGCACCGCCGTCCGTGCCTTGGTCAGCGCGGTGCTCACATCCTCCAGTTCGAAGAGCGCCTGGCTCACCTCCATGCCCAGGTCCTCGGCGCGCAGCAGTACCTCATGTCCCGCCGCCTGGCTGCTGCGCAGTTCGTCGATGAGAGCATGCATCTCCACGAACGCCAGCGCGCCGGGCTCTCCGGGGTCGTGGCAGTCGCCGCACAGACCCTGCGCCCGGGACAGCAGCAGACCATCCGTCGGTGGCTCGATGGCGTGGTGCTCGTGGCAGGTGGCACAGCCGGGCCGGCCCGCGGCCACGAAGGGCTCTACGTGTCCACTGCCGGTGAAGAAGTCCTGGACGGTGGCGTGGCACTGGCCGCACACGTTGCGGACAGACGCCACACCGGGCGGGGCCGCGCCATGATTGCCATGGCAGTCGTTGCAGGTAGGCGCCGAGAGGTCCCCTTCCTCCTCCATGGCACGGCCATGCACGCTGCCTCGCCACGCCTCCCTTTGATCCGCCCGCCGGCCCCGAGCCCCCATGAGCTCGACGTCGGCATGGCAGCGGCCGCACGTGAGAGCAACCGTGGCCGGGTGCACGCTCGACTCGGTATCGTCGGGCGGCAGGATCCGGTGCGGCGGGTGGCAGTCCGCGCACGTGGCCACGTCGGCGTCGCCCGCGGCCAGGCCGCGGCCATGGGCCGAGGAGCGGTACTCGATGAGCTGGTCCACACGCATGCCGGGATCGAAGGTCTTCATGTAGTCGGCATCGCCGTGGCAGCGGTCGCACAGGGCGGGAATGTCCTGCCGCTCGGGCCGTATCATGGCCGCCGTGCCAGCGCCACTGGTATGGCAGGACAGGCAGTCGAGCCCGTTCTGGCCGTGAACGTCCTCCGTGGCGAAGTCGCGCGCCGGGGCGGCGAGCCGCTCCTCCTTCTGCTCCAGATGGCAGGCCATGCAGGCCTCCGCCCGCACGGCCGGCCCCTGGGCCGACGCGCCCGCCGCCCCACCGACGAGCGCCGCCATGAGCGCGCTCATCACGACCCCGGTGCCGTATCCCTGCGTGCGCCTCATGTCCCCCCCAGATGGCAACGGCGGCAGAGCAGCGGATTGGCGGCCTCCGCGCGCCGGGCGTCGAAATCCGCACCGTGGGGACTCACGCCCCAGCCGCCCACGCTGGAATGGCAGGACGTGCATGAACTCTGTGTGTGGCATGTGACACAGCTCTCCAGCCCCTGCCGTGCCGCCTGTCCGTGACCGATGAGCCAGAACGGCTCCCGATCGTGGAAGACCGCCGCCCCACCGCGACCGCCCGCCATGCCGGCGTCGGTATGGCAGGACCTGCAGAACAACTCCGTGCTGTGGCAGGACGCGCAGCGCGTGTCGGCGGCGAACGCCTCGGTGCCGTGCCGGGCGGTGAAGCCGTCATCGTGGAAAGAGGGTGCGGCCGCGCCGGCATGGCATTCCGTGCAGGCCTCCCGGGCATGACAACTGGTGCAGCGGGCCGTGCCCGCCGCCGCTTCCGCGCCGTGGCCGCGTACGAAATCGGCGGCGTGGACCGAACTGCGGCGCACCGGCGGCCGCACGCCGCGCGCGTCGTCATCGGGCGTCACCGGCAGTGCCGCCACGACCGTGGTACGCCCCGCGCCGTGGCAGGCCTGGCAGCTCTCGCGGGCGTGGCAGTTGGCACAGCTCGCGGCGCCCTGGCCGGCCGTCTCTCCGTGGCTCCAGCCCCAGTCGGCCTGGACGTGGCTGGCGGGCAGCGGATAGCGCGGCGCCAGCCCCGCCACCAGCGCGGCCACCCGCGGGTCCGGTTGGAGGCCCCGCACGGCGGGCACATCCGCGCCGTTCAGGTGGCAGCGCTCGCAGCTCTCCCGGGCATGGCACACGGCGCAGGAGGCGTCGGCCGCCCCGGCATGCGCGGCTCCCCAGCCCGCACCGCCGTGCGTGGCCGGAGTCGGCAGCGCTTCGACCCGGTGCGCGGGCAGCGCCGCGTTGTCTGCCAGCGGCGGATGACAGGTGGCGCAGGATTCGGCCGGGAGCTCCAGATGCTCAGCCCCCCCGGCAGCATGACAGGCCAGGCACCGCTCGGGCGTGGCCCGACCGACCGCCATGCGTTGGCTGGAGCCCCCCGGCGTGGTGTCCGCCAACGGAGTGTCCGCCAGCGGGGAATCCGCCAGCCCGTGACACTGCTCGCACGTGGTGCTCTGGCCGACCCGGGCAAGGGTTTCGGCATGGGCTTCGTGGTCGAAACGAAGCAGGGAGGCTCCGGGGGCGGCGCCCCTCCACGTGGTCAGTGGCAGGCGCACGCCGTCATGGCAGGCCAGACAGCGGGCCGGCTCCGGATAGACTCCCGCGTCCGGGGCCGCCGCATCCCCGCCGTGGCAGAGGACGCAGCCCACGGGGAAGAGGCCTGCGTGGCGCTCGTGGGGGAACGCCGCGGGATCCGCCGGACCGCCATGGCCGGGCAGCCCCACGAGCAGGGGCAGCAGCACGAGCGGCAGTGCGCGCCTCATGATCCACCACCACCGGGTTCCGGAAGCCCCGGTTCGGGACCGACCACCCAGTCCAGCCGCAGCAGAGCGCGCCACTGGCTCCAGTCCACCGCGGGAGCGCTACCGCGGTCCGCATGCCGATAGAAGCTGACGGCGCCGGACACCCCCGTGCGAGCGCTCAGCCGCAGCGCGCCGTCCGCGGACGCGCCGAAGACCGTACCCTCGTCCACGCGTAACTCCGTACTGCGCTGGAAGGCGTGCAGCACCAGGCCGCCGTGGGACCCCGTACCGAACCGGCGCTCCACGCGCGCGCTGCCCTGCCCCTTGGCTGCCCCGAAGCCCAGGTCGGCTGCGTACATGCCACTCAGGCGCCAGGAGGGGGCGGGCTCCACCTCCGCGGTGACGTCCATGTACCAGCCCGCGTCACGCAACGTCGTGAAGGTGAGCTCCGCGCCGGTAGCGTCGTATGCGCGGCGGGCACCGCGCACCGTGAACCCAACGGGATGCTCCGTGGAGCGCCATGCGGCGCCGCCACCCAGCTCGCTGAAGCCCACCGGCGTGAAGGCTCTCCAGATGGTCCACAGCTCGAAGTAGGGCCGGTAGCGACGCGCCTGGAGATGTGTGCGCACGCCGTACAGCGGCGGCAGCAGCAACCTCAGCCGCGCTTCGTTCACATCACGCCCGGCCACGTCCGCGTCCAACTCCAGCTCGAGCGCGGCGGCGCCCCGGCGAGTCACGCCGTCCAGCGCCACTCGCTCGCCATAGAGGCCACCGCGGTCGCTGCGGATCTCGCGCTGGTAGCTGGCGCTCAGTGACGTGGCCGCCGACGGGCGGGCGCGCACCTCGGCGCCGAAGAGCAGCCCGCGCCGCTCCGGCACGTAGCTCTCGACGGCGGCCAGGGCCTCGGTGCTGACCGGCTCGTGGAGCCCCCGCACCAGCGTCCAGCCGGCGAAACCCTCCACGGAGATGCGGGGGTCGGCACGATAGAGCGCGCTGAAACCATCGAAGTTGTAGAAACCCAGTCCCGACGTGCGCCACTGGCGGCCGCCCCGCAGGCGTACGGGCCCCCGATCCAGCTGTGCGTACGCCTCCAGCACGTCCAGAGCGTCATCGGCACGCGGCCAGGCGGCGCTACCGCTGCCCAGGTCGGCGCGCGCGCGCACCTGGGCATAACCACTTACGCCGCGCCCGATCCCCCAGACGCTCATGCCCACGTCCTGCACGGCGGGCACCATGCCCGTGCGCGCACCACTCCGATAGAGGTAGCAGTGGAGGGCAGCGGGGACGCAGCGCACGAGGCGCCCGTCGGTGGTCCGGCGGAGCACGCCGTCGCCTGTGGTGATCCCCACGGGCACGCTGTCCAGTTCCAGCGGCCGGATGCCGATGTAGCGCAGTGTGCTGGCGCCCGTGGTACGGAGCGTCTGGGCCTGGGCGGGCACGGCCAGCAGACCGAGCCAGACACCCAGAACAGGAA
>Ga0214473_10005348_pt1 | contig 15380 bp, 12 predicted proteins | sample RVTome_7_FD_203509 | JGI IMG/M metagenome (GOLD analysis project Ga0214473, IMG submission 203509) | Soil microbial communities from uranium-contaminated site in the Upper Colorado River Basin, Wyoming, United States - RVT98D197 | ecosystem: Environmental > Terrestrial > Soil > Contaminated >... | reverse complement strand
GAGATCCACTCGTGTCGGCTCTCCCGCGTGCGCCAGCACCACGCCAAGGATGATACCGATCACCAGGGCGAGGACAACGAGCACCCACCAGCGCCGGCCGCGCGGATGCGAAGGCTCGCCGTCGCCGTTCGGCGCGATCTCGCCGGCCGCCCGACTCGTTCGGCTCGCCCCGAGGCGCTCCCGGAAGTAGAGGCCATATCGCCCGCCCGCCGCGTAAGGCTTGCCCGTTGCATCCACGCCGAGCCGGGCGCCCTTCACACCCACCGACGCCCCGATACCCCGTTTCGACACGTTTAAGCGGAGCGGTCCGACACGAAAGGACTTCCGGAGAAACCAGCCCATCACTTTTCCTCCCTGCCTGGGAACGCCCCCACCTTGGCACACGCCGAGTCTCCGTGACCTCTGTGACAGGGGAGGTCACACTGGCTACCGTCCGCCGCCGACACCTCCGACAGGTCGTCACGACGTGGCAGCGGCTCGCTCGCGGATCGTAGGCCGGCGGCCCTACGGGTCCACAAAACGCCGGTTCAGCGGGTTCCCCGCCCGCATCACCAGCTCCAGGCGCGCCGTGGCGCGGCTCATGCCGGCGAAGAGCAGGCGATCGGCCTTCTCCTGATCCTGGGGATCAGGATCCACATCGACCAGGATCACCGCCGGCGACTCCTGCCCCTTGAAGCGGCCGACGCTATCGAAGGTGATCTGCCCAGGTGTCGTGAGCTGATTGCCGAGGAGATCGTACTCGCCGGTGAACCGGCGCAGCCGGTAGTTGCCGAGCCGGGCGGGCCCGTCGAGCATCGACCGTGGCGCTCCCGGAGTGACCACATGAAGCGTCGTGAGCACCACGATCTGGCTGTGAGAGAAACCGCGGCCCAGGAGGTCGCCGATGACCTTCGCGACCAGGCGGGGCTGCTCCCCGGGCGCGTCGTACTGGGTGACGCCGACCCCGAGGCCGGGCAGCTCGTTCACGGCCTCGAACTCGAAGGGCAGCGTGCGCAGGATGAACCGCGCGATGGACTGTGGGGAGCGGTAGTTCGCCCGCGCGCGGTAGCCCACGAAGCCGGGCAGGACAACCGGCCTCTGGTCGCGGAGGTTCTGATCGGGGTCCTCGAGCCAGAGCACGTCGTGCGGCTCCCGGAAAAAGAGCCCGAGGATGTCCGCCCAGACCGGCTCGAAGTCCTGGCCCTCGTCCACGATCAGGGTGTCGAACTTCCAGTGATCGGGCACCGCCTGGGCGATCACGCGCTCGGACACCTTCTCCCAGAACCGGAGGTCGCGCTTCATCTGGTCGAAGTCGAGGCGCTGCCCGCGCTCCTCGAGGAACCGGGCGCACAGGCCGTTGAACGTCACGACCAAGCCCCCGGGCCGCACGACGACCTTGAGGCGCTCGCTCAGCGGTCGGTTGAAGCAGACCAGGAGCGGCCGCCGGCCGCGGCGGAGCGCGTCCTCGAAGAAGTGTCGGGCGATCTGCGTCTTGCCCGACCCTGCCGTCCCGTAGATCCGCAGGCGCAGCGGGTCCATCTCGAGCCCGCCGAGCAAGCGCACCAGCCCGCCGCTCAGGCGTGTGAAGGCCTTTCCCTGGCCCGTCACGTGCGCGTGAATGTCCGGCACCACCTCGAAGCTCTGACGAAGGAAGCCCCGGACCGTCTCGGCCCAGGCCTCCCGGTCGGGATCTCCCGGCCCCAGGCACGCTTCGATGCGCTCGGGGAGCCGGGCGCGATCGGCGGCGTCCACGACTCGGCTTGGGTCGAGGGCCGCCGCGTTGATCCCCACGAGGCGATGGGCGGGGCAGTAGATAAGATAGTCGAGATCGATGGCCCGGCCGCCCTGGGTCCGCCGGAACTTGTCGCGGACGTTGTCCAGCGCGCGGTGCACCTGGTCCACGACGCTCTTGGACCGGTCGGCGTAGTGGGCGATCAGCCCGTCCTCGGTTTCCTCGAGCGTGCCGTCCTTCTGCTCGATGAGCAGCGCCTTGCCCGCCCGGTTGACGACCACGAAGTCGAGCTCGCCGAAGACGGTCTCGCTCGGCCACTCCCGCGTCCAGTGCACGGCGTGAAACACCGTGTAGCTGTCGGGCAGCCGGGCCTGGAGCAGGCGCAAGGTCTCGATCTCGTGGCGATTGGCGCCAGCCAGCTCCAGCCGGGCGATGTCGGAGGGAACGATGCGCGCCACGGGTCTGCCCTGGGTGTGGGCTCAGCGAGCGTAACACGCGATGGGAACCGCGTGGTCTGTGACCTTACCTGTCAGAGCACCCGCCTATCCTGAATTGCACAGGACGGAACCCCGCAGCGTCACCGAGGAGGAAATTGCTCATACCCCACGTCGCCGGAATCGGTCCGATCGGGCGAACGCTCGGAAACATCCTGGCGGGCGAGCCCCTGAGGCTCGGGGCGCTCACCGTCGTCCCCATGCTCGCGCCCATGCTGTCCGAGCCCCGCTGGCTCACGCTGGCCGAGGCCGGCGACCAGGTGCGCATCACGGAGGTGGACGAGGCGGGGGCCGTTCCCCTGCTCAAGGTCGTCAACCTCGCCGACCAGCCGCTGCTCCTCCTCGACGGCGAGGAGCTGGTCGGGGCCAAGCAGAATCGGGTCCTCAACACCACGGTGCTCGTGGCCGCGAAGTCGGAGCTGACGATTCCCGTGAGCTGCGTGGAGCAGGGCCGCTGGGGCTACCGTGGGCGCCATTTCGCGCCCGGCGACGCATCCCTCTTCGCCTCGCTGCGCCAGAAGAATGCGGCGTGGGTCACCCGCTCGATTCGCGCCGGGCGCGGGCACATGGCCGACCAGGGTGGCGTCTGGGACGAGCTCGCGTCGAAGGCTGCCGAGCATAGCGTGGCGAGCCCGACCGGAGCGATGCGCGACTTCTACCAGCGGTACGAGGAGGAGATGGCCGAAGCGCGCCGGGAGCTCGCGCCGGTGCCGGGTCAGGTAGGTTCGCTCGTGTACCTCTCCGGCCGCTGGGTGGGCCTGGACCTCCTGGCCGGTCCGAGCCTCTTCAGCCGGGTTTGGCCGCGCCTCTGCGCCGGGTATGCGGCCGATGCAATTCGCCGGAAGCCCAGCGTCCGCCTCACGCCGGGTCCGAGCGCGGTGCTCCGCCGACTCTCGGGTTGTCCCGTCAGAGAGGCGCAGGCCGTTGGACTCGGGACCGAGTACCGACTCACCGGAGAGAAGACTGCGGGCGCCGCCCTCATCGCCGACGATCGGGTCGCCCACCTGATGGCCTTCCCCGTCGTGGCCGCCCAGTAAGGACATCAGCGCTATTGACAGCCTCCATCGAGCCGCCCAGAATCGGCGGGCGCTATGCCGCGCGGGAACCAGCTCACCCGGCAGTGGCACTTGCTCCAACTCCTCGACCGGTCAGCCGGGGTCGCGGTCGATGACGCGGCGCGTGACCTCGACTGTGCTGTCCGGACGATCTGGCGCGACCTTCGCGTGTTGCAGGACGCCGGATTCCCCATCTACGACGAACAGGGCGCGGACGGGCGGCGATCTGTCTGGCGGGTTGACGAGACGTTCAAACGGCGGCTCCCGCTCAAGCTCTCCCTCGCCGAGCTGGCCGCCCTCCTCATGAGCCGCGACCTGCTTGCGCCCGCCGGCACCGGCGGGATCGGCCCGGCCATCACGTCCTCCTTCGAGAAGATCGGAAGCGTCCTCAGCAAGGACGCCGTCAGCCTCATCGAGCGCATGCGCGACACGATCGGCGTGCGCGCCTCGGGTGCCAAGCTCCAGGTCCCGGCGGCCGAGCACTTCGCGGCGATCCAGGGCGCGCTCCTGGAGCGCCGGCGGCTGCGTCTCCGCTACTACTCCATGAGCCGCGACGAAGTCAGTGACCGCCGGGTGGATCCCTATCACCTCACACTCCACGGCGGCGGCTTCCACCTGACGTGGCCGCGTTTCTCCGAACCACCAACGCGAATCCCGCCATGCAGCACTTGGCGTCGACCCCCTTCTATGCGGACCTTCTGGTGCGGGTCTTCGCTGACGCCCAGGTTGCCTCCCCGGTCGACGAGGTCGCCCTGATCGATCTCGCGGTGAGGGAGATGTGCCGTCGTGAGTATGGGAAGGGCGCTCTCACCGAGGACGTCCTGCCGCTAGCGTCCTTTCAGGAATGGCTCGAGGAACTGGCAACCCTCGGCTACCAGAGCACCGGCTTCTCGGCAGCGGAGCTCCGCGAGCTGGCCGATCTGATCACGATCCTGTCCCCTCGCGACCTCAACGAGGGCGAGCAGCGGGCCCTCATCGATCAAATTACCATGGGGCCGTTCATCACCCGCAGTCCGACCTCAGGGCGTCTCCATCTCACGCACGAGATTCTGACCGAGTTCCTTGCTGGCAGGCGCTTCGCCTACGAGTTCGCCCATGACACCGCTCGCTTCGCATCACGACTCTGCCAGGCGTCTTGGCCGTCAGATTCCATACTCTTCCTCGTGCTCGCTGGGGCTCTGCGCGACCGCCTGGATCTCCTCGCGCGCCTCCCTGCCGCTCAGCCCCTCTCACCGGAAGGACTCAGGAATCTCGTACAGCTAGTGGCGCTCATTCCTGGCGCGGACACGAGATTCCGAGACGGGACCATCCCCATCGAAGGGGCCCGCCTCCACGGGGTCCGGTTCCGGGACCTGAACCTTGCTGGCGTCTCATTTCGAGGATGCGACCTCGAGACTGCCACCTTCGATCGCTGCACCCTTAACGAAAACCGTTTCGAAGGAACCCACCTCAGAAACACTTCATTCCTCCACGGCACAGAGACCGGATTGAGGTCTGGCAGCTTTGGTGATTGTGAGCACTTCGAGTCGGTGATACTCGGCGATCGAAGCCGCTTCGAAGATGCGGATGCGTTCATGGACTGGCTTCTCGGAGCCGGGGCGAAGAAGGACATGCCGTCGGGACCATGCCCCACGGCCAGACAGGTGCTCGTACTCTTCAGGAAGTACATCCATGTGGACGGGCAGCCGCGGCGTGACTCACACGGGCGCCGCAGTTTACTCAGGGGCCGACAGGAACATGGCGGGCCCTCACCGGAGGCCTGCCTCTCTGCCGCGGTCGACCTCGGCTATCTCGAGGAACGAGACTTCGACCAAGTCCGCCGACCGACCGGGCCGAAGTACGGTGAGCTAGTGAGCTACGTGAAGAGCCAAGTGCTGTCGCCAGGGCTCGCCTCGCTTCTCGATTCACTGTGCCGGGTGCCGGGCTGTTCGCATGTCTCCCGGCGGGGCGGTTAGGCCAGAAATCATGCCGGCGCTGCTCGTACTGCAAGGGGCCGCTTGGCGGATGAGTGCCGCCCACCAATCTGACATCATCGCCTGAACTGGGGAACTCGAATGATTCGCATACACGGCCTCGAGCACGAAGGAATACGTCTCCGCACCATTCGGAGGTCGCACTCATGATAAGAGTCACGGTGGTACCCAAGTCGCGCGAGAATCTCTACGGTCTCCTCGTCAAGAAAGAAATCGCTCTACGGAAACGGAACCAAGGTACCCTCCATCGCTTAGTACCCCAATTCGCAATTACGGTGACGTATTCTCTCATGCCGCGGCCCGTCGCGGCCGGCGTGCGAGCTAGGCGAGGAGGACGGTGAGGTCACGACGGGAGAAGGTCCACTGGAACGGCTTGGCGACCCGAGTATAGCGAGCTTGGAAGCGGAGGAGGCGATCTTTGACCGCGCCGAGCGATACGGAGTCATTCGGCGTGAGCACCTTGCGCTGGACAACGGAGAAGTAGATCTCGACTTGATTGAGCCAACTGGTGTGGACGGGCGTATGCACGAGCACGAGTGTTGGCCAACGGGCTTGGAGCCGGGCTGCGGCACGGTCGCCGCGATGGGAGGAGCCGTTGTCGGTGACCCAGAAGACGCGGCGGGCCGAGCGATAGGGTTCTTGGCGCATGACCTGGGCCACGAGGCGCTCAAACGGGGCGAGCACCTTGAGGAGGCCGCGAGCGACGTCCGCCGCACGCTCGACGCGTTGCGGGCTGAGGGCCTCCAGACTGTAGTTGGCCCCGCCCTTCAGGTCGAGTACCCAGTAGCTGGTGCCTCGGAGGGTGGACTGCTCCTCTCCGGCTATGTCGATTTGGTTGGAGCTATGGCCGATCGCCTTGACGTCGTCGACTTCAAGACCGATGCGCCGTCGGAGGGCCCAGTCGAGCACGCCTATCCAGAATACGCCACCCAGGTCCGCACGTATGGTCGGCTTCTGGTGGCCGCTGACACCCAGGGCGACCGCACCGTGCGGTGCGGACTCTTGTTCACGGCCGACGGCAAGATCCGATGGGTATGAGGGCAAATTACTAGCGGCTTCATGCCTGCAGAGGACATCACAAGCGGCAAGAGGAGATGCCACAGTGCTGATGCCATATCGGACCCTTGCGGATCCCGAGGTGCAGGGCGAAGGCAGCATCGACCCGCTCGGTCTGGCCACCCTTGCCGATCGCCTCGCCGACTGGATGCTGCCCGGTATGACCGCGCGCATGTGGCGGCCGCGGTTCCTCACCGCGATCGCTGTCACATCCTTGGTGGTCGAACCCCTTGCCGAGGAGCTCGCGAAGGATGGCGTCACACCCCCATGGCTCATCTTCGAGTGGCACTACGTGGAAGCTGTGGCCGCTCTCGCGGACAGAGAGGGCAACGCGCTTCGCCGAATCCCCGGCATCGACAAGGCACGTCAGGCCCTCAGGGACCGGGTCCCACTGAACGCCACCCGCTACCTCAAGACGCCCAAGGTGTTCGGATATCACGGCGTCTACAAACGCCTCGCGACCCACATCGATATCGTCGACGACAGCCTGGCCCTGGGCGAGAACGGCTACCGACTCCTGCGCACCTGGGAGAACGAGCAAGGCCTTCCGGGCTTCTCAGATCGCGAGCGGACCGAGGGTGAGGCGGCGAAGCTCCGGCACACTCTCCGCGAGGCGGTCCGTCAAGCGTTGGCCACGGGGCAGACGGAGCGCCGGCCCCCGTGGCCAGGTGCCACGTTCTGCACCAGTCATCTGCTGCCCCACAAGTTCGGGCGCCAAGAAGCGCGTGTCCTCTGGGAGCTTCTCCTCGATGCCGCCCAGCCGCATGGAGAGCTCTTTGCCCTATGTCGAGAGCCCGCAGTTCGTGAACAGCTCGTGCGTGAGGGCAGCGAGCGCAGTGCCCTCGCTGCCCTTCGGTCCCGCGTGTCGGCTGAACTCCGCCTGCGGTTCGATGCCATTGAGGGATACGAGCGCTTTTGCCGACCGCTTCAGGAGGCTTGGGACCACTTGAGACACCTCTCGACGGTTCGTCGGCCCTCTCTCCTCCGTTCCGAGGATGTCGCCAACCATAACCGTCTGGGCCTGTTCGCCTCGCATCTATCGGACACGATCCAGCGAACTCGCGAGGTCCTCAGCCCGCATCCGTCCGCAGCCATCGACTTCGACCACGTCGCGCGCCCATTCGAGGAAGTGAGGACGGCCGGTGACCTCTTTCAGGTCCTCTGGGACCACCACCGGATGATTCAAGAAGGGAAGCCCCCCGAGGGGAAGCGCCCTTGGTTCGAAGAGGCGAAGGATGGCGGCTTGATCATTCGCCCGCTCTACCGGGTAGAGGAGGCGCCAGCCCCCCGGGAGGAGTTCGTGCACCCGTATCGTCTCTTCGCAGTGGCGTCCTTCATTGACGACCTTCCGGAGGTCCAGTAATGGCAAGAAAGAAAGCCGACGAAGGGACGGCACGCTTGCTCGAGGTGTGGGAGCCGCCGCCAGGTGCCGGTGACCACATCGGCTGCGTCGCGACCACCTTCACCTTCGATCCAAACTTCTTCGAAGAGCACTGCCTCTCGAGGTTCCTCCGGCTCGACACCGATCCACGCGAGGACGGCGCCGCGTACTTGATCAACCGCGAAGAAAAGCTGGCCGAGGCCAAGGTCTGCGTGCTCGTCGATCGATCCCACGCCGACGGCAGTGCCAGCGCCCGCTGGGACGTCTTGCCGGTCACGGTGCCGAACAAAATCTTCCATCCAAAAGTGTCGGTCCTCGCATGGCATAATTGGATCCGCGTCGTCGTCGCCTCGGCCAATCTGACGGAACCAGGGTATCGACGAAACCAGGAGGTCGTGGCCGTCCTCGACTTTCACGACGGTGGCGACCTCTCTGTCGACCTGCTGACCGAGACGCTCACATTCCTTGAGCGCGTGTCTGAGCTTGCTCCAGGATCAGCAACGGCTCCCGGCCCGAAGGCGCGGTTGTTGACCCTCTTGCGGTCGTTGGCCGAGGCCGCACGCTCGTGGCGGATCCAGCCGCTCAAGTCCCGTGAATCGCCCCAGGTGGTTCCAGTCTTCGTTGGACCAATGGAGGTTTACCGGGACTCGGCCCTCGACCGGCTCGGTCGACTCATACGAGATCGTGGGGGCCCGGCCCACAGCGCCTGTGTCTTGTCACCCTTCTTCGGCGAGTCCTCCGACGAAATCTATCCGGCGACGACCGAATTGCTCGGCGCTCTCACCGACCGCGGAAGCCGCTACGTGGAGTTCTTGGTGCCGGTGGAACCCTTACCGGATGGCCAGACCCGACTCCGCGCTCCGCGGTCGCTCGTCCGGCCAGGGCGGAAGTCAGCGGAGTTCTCCGTCTACCCCGTCTCCGAGGACGTCGACAAGGAAGCGCGACTCCTCCATGCCAAGAGTGTCTGGCTGTGGAACGATCGCTGGCATGTCTACATGATCGGTTCCAGCAATTTCACGGCTTCCGGTCTTGGCCTTGCTGGGGGAGCGCCAAATGTCGAGGCGAATCTCGCCTATGTCTTCCCCGAGGACACCAAGATGGTTCGCCTGATGGAGCAGACCCTCCCTCCGTTGGGTGATGAGATCAAGAATCTCGACGCAGTCTTGTGGGAGCCGGTCAGCGAGGGTGACGGCGAGGGTCAGAGTGGTCAGCCGGTACTGCCGGCGGGTTTCGAAGAGGCGCTGTTCGAGCCAGAAGGAGAGAGGGGGACCCTGACCTTGCATCTCGGGCGGGCACTCCCCTCTCGATGGATTCTGACCTATCGCGATGACGCCGAGGAGGTCTACTCGGGCGAGCAATGGCGCCAGGCCAAGAACCCAACGATCGTGGCCCTACCATGGGCACGGCCAGGCATCCCGACCGCGCTTAACGTGCGATGGTGGGTGGGTCCAGACCAGCCACAGACCGCACAGTGGCCGGTCAACGTGACGGATCCAAGCCGCCTCCCTCCTCCGGATGATCTCCGCAACCTGTCGCTCGAGACCCTGATCGAGATCCTCGGCTCCCGGCTGCCCCTTCACGAAGCCGTGGCAAGGACCAAGCAGAGGCGCGCCGTCGTGGGCCCCGATGGTACCGATGTCCCTACCGACATCGACCCGCTCAAGCGGGTCCAGACGGAAACGTTCCTTCTCCAAAGAACGCGGCGTGTTGCCAAGGCCATCGAGCACCTCGTCGAGAACCTGAACCGCCCCGTGGTCCACGAAGACGCTCTGCTCTGGCGACTGCGCGGACCCGTCGGCCCGCTGGCGCTCGCCAGGGCCCTCGCCGAGGCCGCCCGGTCTCCGGGAGAGGCCTGCTTCCTCTTGGCGGAGGTCACTCTGGCCTTGCGCCGAGTGGACGTGGCCAAGATCGCGGTCGGCGTCGGCGAAGAGTGGGCGTGCCACGAAGTCACGGCCGTCAAGGCGGAAGTTGAGCAAATGGCCCGCCAGCATCTTCAGGGCGGAGAGATGCCCCCCGGCATGGCGGAGTACGTCTCCAGGGCCCTCAATGAGGGCCAGCCATGAGCTTTGCGGTCCCATTCGCCACCGAGTCGATCACGCTCAGCACCGACCGAGTCTCACCCGAGGACGCGGAGAGGCAAGAGCGGACGGCGCAAGAGATCCTCTGGCGGCTCGCGGAGCAGCCCGGTCTCATCCTCGCTGACGAGGTTGGTATGGGGAAGACCTTCGTCGCGCTGGCCGTTGCCGCCTCCGTGGCCTTGGCCCGACCAGACGACGGACCGATCGTCGTCATGGTTCCCCCGAGCCTCAAGCACAAGTGGCCCAGGGACTGGGATGTCTTCCGCGAGCACTGCCTGCGGGGGGGGCCACAGAAGACGCTCAGGGCTGACAGCGCGGACTCAGGAGTGGCCTTCCTGCGCTTGCTCGACGATCCACCGGCGAGCCGAAAGGCGATCATCTTCTTGACCCACGGTGCGCTCAACCGATCCCTGACGGACGAGTGGGTCAAGCTCGCGCTGATCAGGCGAGCGCTAGCGCGCCGGACCAGCATGGAGCATGTTCGTCGGGCGCTTCCGAGATTTGCAGGTCGGTTACTCAGGTCTCAGTGGGTGGACCGTCACGCCTCCGACCTCTGGGAACGTCTCCTGGACCGCCCCCCTCATCAGTGGCATCGGATCATGAAGTCCGCGTTGGCCGAGAAGGCGCCAGAAGATGATCCGGTACCAACAGCTCTCGTAGATGCCATGGACGGCCTCGACCTCGAGCCGGTGCTCGAAGCTCTCGAGTCTCTGCCACTACGGGAATCTATATATGTCGATGACAGACTGCAGAGGGCGCGCCACGCCTTGAGCGCTGCTCTGGGTGACCTCTGGAAAGCCTGGCAACGGAAGGCTCGCCTCCATTCGCCCCTCCTCGTCTTCGACGAGGCCCATCACCTAAAGAACATGACTCGGCTCTCATCGCTCTTCGCCGAGGATGGGGCGATGGAGGACTCCGAGGCGGTCAGCGGGCCCTTGGCAGGCGTGTTTTCCAGGATGCTCTTCCTGACGGCAACGCCGTTCCAGCTGGGGCACCGGGAGCTAATCAGCGTCCTGCGGCGGTTCACCGGCATGGCATGGGACTCACCGGATGCTCCGCCGTCGGGCAAAGAACCCTTCACCCAGGCCCTGGATACCCTCGAGGAGATCCTCAACGAGGCCCAGGCTGCGGCACTTCGCCTCGAACGGGCGTGGGGCCGCCTGAGACCAGCGCACCTGCGCGCCGGCGACGGTAGCCCGATGCCGCCCGATGCGTGGTGGCAACTCCTCCGCGCCGCTCCGCCGCCTGATGGTCTGGCCGCGGAGGTCCAGGCGCGCTACCAGCTGTGCCACGCAAAGATGCGCGAAGCAGAAGCCCTCCTAAGGCCCTGGGTGATTCGGCATCTCAAGCCCAGGACGCTGCCGCGCGGCAGCGAGGTGGTTCCGCCCAAGCGTCGAGAGGTGCTCATCGGTGCAAGCATCCGGAACGATGCCCCCTTGCCCGGCGATCCGGGCTTGGAGGTCGATGGTGAGGCGCTCCTCCCATTCCTCCTTGCGGCCAGGGCCCAAGTTGCGTTGGCAACCCGCGCCGCCGAGGGCATCCACAAGCGCGCGCTCTTCGCCGAGGGCTTGGCCTCCTCCTACGAGGCCTATCTCGAGACCCGTCAGGGGCGCGCAGACACGGACGACGAGGACGGTGCGGATGATCCCCATGCCGGCGCCGAGGATCCCGAGATCACCTGGTACTTGAGCCACCTCGATCGAGTGCTCCCGCAGCAGGACGAGGAGGTCAAGGGGAGACACCCCAAGGTCTTTGCGACCATCGACCGGGCGCTCCGGCTCTGGTGGCTTGGCGAGAAAACGCTGATCTTCTGCCACTACCGCGCCACCGGACGTGCGCTCCGCGCGTACCTGTCGCGGAGGCTCGAGAGCCAGCTGCTTGATCGCGCCGCCCAGCTCCTCAAGACCACCGACCACGACGACGCTCAACGCAAGCTAGCTGACCTCGCCGACCGATTCTTCGACACCGACGGGCGGCTCCGAAACGAGACCCTCGCCCTCCTCGGCAAGCTCGTCGCTCAATACCCCGAGCTAGATGGCCCGACTCAACAGCGTGTCGTCGAAGTGGTGCTACGCTTCCTGAGGACCCCTTCCTTCCTCGTGCGGTACTTCCCCATCGACCACAACGATCCTGTACAGGCTCTCACCTTGGCCTTCGATCGGCCTGATGTCTCGGGCCTCGCGTTCCGGAGCCGTGTCGACGAGTTCTGTCGCTTCCTCGCCAAGCGCTGTGTGACATCGGAGCGAGAGGAGTACCTGGCCGCCCTCGAGGACATTCAGACAGGAACATTTCGGCGGGAGAGCCCCGATCCCGACGACCCGGACGTCATTCGGTACCTCCCTAACGTACGCTTGGCCAACGGCCTGGTCAGAAGCGAGACACGGCGACGGCTCATGCTGGCCTTTAACACCCCGTTCTTCCCGGAGATCCTCATCGCCAGCAGCGTGCTAGCAGAGGGCGTCGATCTGCACCTCGACTGCCGATTCGTCGTGCACCATGACCTCTCCTGGAACCCGAGCACGATCGAGCAACGGACCGGCCGCGTGGACCGGATCGGCAGCAAGGCCGAAAAGGCCCGGCGCCCCATTCACGTCTACCTGCCGTTTGTCACGGCGACGCAGGACGAGAAGATGTTCCGCGTCGTCCGCGATCGCGAGCGTTGGTTCTCGGTCGTCATGGGCGAGAAGTACCAGCTCGACGAGGGCACCACGGAGAAGCTGTCCGAGCGCATCCCCTTCCCGGAGCAGGCAGCGCGTGAACTCGCCTTCGACCTGTCAATCCGTCAGACGCCAGACGAAGGGCGTGGTCTCGATGATCACGGAAGACCCATGTGCTGATTCGTGTGGTGAACCACCCCGAGGTTGCCGCGACCATTGGGCAAAGGCAAGAGAATTGACCCCTGGCACGACGACAACTCAGCACACAGGATCGCCAAGAATGAAGCCGGGTTGTGAAGGCCGCTCGGAAAATCAGACAGTTCCGCAATCGCCTCGTGAGCGATTAGAAGGCCGATGCTCTATCCGGCTGAGCTACAGGCGCTGACAGCGATTATCGCCACTCAAGCGCCGGGGGGGCAACCTCCAGCCCGGCGCCGGCCCCGCGAGCCCGCTTTGCTCATAGGCGACGCGCGCGCACCCTGGGCGGCCCCTCACCCTGCCCCTCTCTCCATCCGGGGCCGAGGGCATCGAACGACTCCCTCTCTTGGGGCCAGCGCTTTCTTTATTCCCGCTGCCCCAGCCGCATCAAGTCCGTTGTATCCTTAGGTTCCGATCACGGGAGGCGATCATGGACATCACGAGGAGAGCGTTGCTCGCGGGCGGCCTCGCGCTGGCCGCGGGCCTGGTCACGAGGGCGGGCGCGGCCGCCGCGAAGCCCACCATCACCGTCTACAAGTCTCCCACCTGAGGGTGCTGCGCCGAGTGGGTCGTGCACCTGCGAGCGAATGGCTTCCCCGTCAAGACCGAGGACACCGATGACCTGCCCCCCGTCAAGAAGCAGCACGCCGTGCCCCTTGCCCTGCAGGCCTGCCACACGGGCCTCGTCGAGGGCTACGTGGTCGAGGGCCACGTGCCGGCGGACCTGATCGACCGGCTGCTGCGCGAGCGCCCCGCCATCGCCGGCATCGCGGTGCCGGGCATGCCGCTCGGTTCCCCGGGCATGGAGTCACCGGGCCGCGCTCCCGAGCGCTACCAGGTCTTCACGTTCGACCGGAGCGGGCGCACCGGCATCTTCGCGAGCCGCTGAGGCCATGGCCGGCGTGAAGGACCGCGTGGCGGTGGTGACGGGCGCCGCCAATGGCCTCGGCCGCGAGATCGCGCAGCTCCTCGCCAGGGAAGGTGCGCGCGTGGCCCTCGGCGACCTCGACACCGCCGGGCTCGAGCGCGCCGCCGCGGACATCACCTCGGCCGGCGGCGCCGCGCTCGCCGTCGCCGGTGACCTCACCGAGGAGGAGCCGGCCCGGCGGCTGATCGAGGCGGCGGTCGAGCGATTCGGCCGCGTCGACATCCTCGTGAACGACGTCGGCGGCAGCCGCAACGCCAAGATCTGGGAGATGAAGGCCGAGGACTGGGACTTCGTCCTGCGCCTCAACCTGCGCAGCACCTTCCTCTGCACTCGCGCCGCCGTGCCGCACATGATGCGGCAGCGCTATGGCCGGATCGTCTGCATGTCCTCGGGCGCCCGCGAGGGCACGCCGTGGACGGCCTACTACCAGGGCGGATCGGCGTACTCGGCGGCCAAAGCCGGCGTGCACGGCTTCGTCCGCGACGTCTCGTTGGAGCTGGCCGAATATGGCATCAACGTCAACGCGGTGGCACCCGGTCCGATCGACACCGAGCGCTTCGGCGCCGGGCTGCGCCGCCTGAACGAGACGGTGGAGTACAGCCCGAACCGCATGACCCCGCTCCGCCGCCTCGGGCAGCCGATCGAGGTGGCCCACGCCGTGCTCTTTCTGGCCTCGGACGAGGCCAGCTATATCACCGGCCATACCCTGGCCGTGGCCGGAGGGCGCTAGATGCGCATGCCGCTCGAAGACGTGACGGTCCTCGACCTGAGCCACGCCCTGGCGGGGCCGTTCTGCTCCACCATGCTCGCCGACTTCGGCGCCGAGGTCATCAAGCTCGAGCCCAGCGGCGCCGGCGACATCGCCCGCGCCTGGGGCCCGCCCCTGCCGGGCGGCGAGACCTCGTACTTCGTGAGCCTGCACCGCAACAAGAAGGGGATCGAGGTCGACCTCAAGCACCCGGAAGGCAAGGCGCTGTTCTTCCGCATGATCGAGCGGTGCGACGTCGTGCTGGAGAACTATCGGGTGGGCGCCCTCGCCCGGCTCGGCATGGGCTACGAGGCGGCCTGCGCCCGCAACCCCGGAATCATCTACTGCTCCGTCTCCGGCTTCGGCCAGGACGGGCCGTATCGCGACCGGGCGGCGCTCGACCTCATCCTCCAGGCCGAGAGCGGGATGATCAGCGCCACCGGCGAGCCCGGCGGCCACGGCGTGCGCTGCGGGGTCTCCATCGCCGACATGACCGCGGGGATGTACGCGGCGTTCGGCATCCTGCTCGCCCTGCGCGTCAAGGAGCGGACCGGCCGCGGCCAGGCGATCGACGTCTCCATGCTGGAGGGCCAGCTCTCATTGCTCGGCAGCATGATCGGCGCCTACTTCGCCGACGGCGAGCTGCCGCAGCCGATGGGCACCGCGTACAAGGCGCTCTTGCCCTACCAGACCTTCCGCACCCGGACGCGGGACCTGGCCCTCGCCGTGGGCAGCGAGAAGCTCTGGAAGGTGTTCTGCCCCGTGATCGGCTGCCCGGAGCTGGCGAATGACCCGCGCTATCGCAGCAATGCCGACCGCGCCCGGAACCGTGACAGCCTCATCGCGAAACTCCAGGACGTCTTCCTGACGCGCGCGTATGAGGAATGGGAGCCGCTGCTGCTCGCCAGCGGCATCCCCATGGGCGCCATCAACAATATCGCCCAGATCGTCGAGCACCCGCAGGTCGCGGCCCGCCAGGCCCTGGTGGAGATGGACCATCCACGGGCCGGGAAGGTGCGGATGGTCGGCGCGCCCGTGCGACTCTCGGAGACGCCGGGCTCCGTGCGCACTCCGGCGCCGATGCTCGGCGAGCACACCGAC
>Ga0214473_10005347_pt1 | contig 15380 bp, 15 predicted proteins | sample RVTome_7_FD_203509 | JGI IMG/M metagenome (GOLD analysis project Ga0214473, IMG submission 203509) | Soil microbial communities from uranium-contaminated site in the Upper Colorado River Basin, Wyoming, United States - RVT98D197 | ecosystem: Environmental > Terrestrial > Soil > Contaminated >... | reverse complement strand
CGACCGGGATGGATCTTGATTCAGACGCACTATTGGAAATAGGTAGAAGAAACCGAAATCTGGTGAGAGCCCTTAATGTAAGGAGAGGCTTGAGGAGAAAGGATGAGAAGCCTCCCGAAGACCATTGGAAGATACGAGACCCTGAGATGGAACAAAAACATCTTGACGCGTTTTATGAGTTCAAGGGGTGGAATCATGACGGTATTCCTACCAAAGAGACGTTGGACAAACTGGGCTTAGATTACGTGAGCGAAGACTTTCTACGGAGGGGGATTTTGGCAGACAACGAGGGTATTCCTTCCAAAGAGACTTCGGCGGAAAAAGATAAGACGATTCCGACTCTCCTTCAAGGGAAATATGGCGGACCCCGGGGAGGTCAATGAAACTGCAATCATACACAGGGTGGATGTGTTCATGCATGCTCATGGGCATAAAAGGTTGGGGGATTGACAACGTTCGTCTCAGACTAACGGGAGGCTCTTAGGGTTTTGAGAGACGATGCCCCATGTCGAGCAAGCGTTTCGAAAAGGAGGTAGAATGGAAATTTTTCCACCATCAGATGAGAGGATTGTCCGGAGCCACTGTCGGATTTGTCATGGAGGTTGCGGGGTTTTGGTTCATGTAAAAGACGGCAGGGTCATACGGATCGAGGGTGATCCCGAATCGCCCATCAGCCGGGGAACCCTCTGCCCCAAAGGAATTGCTTCGATTCAACTGGCCTACCATCCGAATCGTTTGCTCTATCCTATAAAAAGAAAGGGTGCCAAAGGGGAGGAGAAATGGGAACGAATCTCTTGGGATGAGGCCTATGATATTCTTACGTCAAAAATGAATGAGTTTAAGAACCTCCATGGAGCCGAGTCAATCGTTCTCGGTTATGGGACAGGCCGAGACAATGAGTCATTCATTTACCGATTTTCCAACCTACTGGGAACACCCAATGTCCTTTCGGCGAGCCACATGTGCTATATCCCTAGGGTCTCGACTTCCATCATTACCTGCGGTAATCTGCCGGTTTGCGATTACGAAGGGAATCCTAAGTGTATTATGGTCTGGGGAAATAATGCGATCATCTCAAATGCAGATGAATACAAAGGGCTCTATCTCTCTGATGCCCTGGCGAAAGGGGCAAAGTTGATTGTCGTTGATCCCCGATTCACTAAGTTGGCTGATCGATCAAATCTTTGGCTTCAACTTCGGCCAGGGACTGATTTAGCTCTCGCCTTGGGGATGCTTCATGTCATCATTGAAGAGGAACTCTACGATAAAGAGTTTGTCAAAAATTGGGTTTACAGCTGGAAGGAGTTTGTGGAGCGGGTACAAGAGTATTCTCTCAAACGGGTTTCCGAGATTACCTGGATCCCCGAAGAAAAGATTAGGGAAGCAGCACGACTCTTTGCTAAGACTAAACCCGCATGTATTCAGTGGGGCGTGGCCATAGAGCAATCTATCAATTGTGTGGATAATAACCGGATTCTTATTGCCTTAGCTGCCGTTACAGGAAACCTCGACGTTCCGGGTGGGATGGTCTTCTATGTCCCTCCTCCTACGATGAGTGCAGGCCAATTCGGAGCTCATCGGCTACTTCCCCCTGAGCAGAGAAAGAAACGCTTAGGTGGAGATGTGTTTAAATTGGCGGATGCTTTTGCAATCATCAATCCTAAATTTGTCTGGGATGCGATCCTTTATGAGAAGCCCTATCCGGTCAAGATGGTTTTTCTGATCTCCTCCAATCCCGTCTCCACCCGGGCCAATGCCTCAATGGTTTATGAGGCGTTAAAAAAAGTTGATTTCCTGGCCGTCTCAGATTTCTTCTTAACACCAACTGCTGAGTTGGCAGATCTCGTCCTCCCCGCAGCCACATGGCTCGAGATGGACTATGTGGCAGAATCTTGGAAAAGGCATGGATATGTGTTGGCTCGGCAGAAAGTGATCCAGGTAGGAGAATGCAAGTCAGATCATGAGATGCTCAATGAGCTGGGAAATCGGATGGGGCAGAAGGAACATTGGTGGCCAACGATTCAGGGTGCCTTAAATGCTATCCTTGCCCCATCTGGTTTGAAGTTTGAGGAATTTGTAGAGATAGGTTTTCTTAGGGGAAAGATGGAATATCGGAAATACGAGAAAAAAGGATTTTCCACTCCCACAGGAAAGATCGAGCTCTATTCCACACGGATGAAAGAATGGGGATACGATCCTCTTCCTCATTTTCGAGAGCCCCCTGAATCTCCTTTGAGCAGGCCAGATCTCTTGAAGGATTATCCTTACATCCTCATCACTGGTATGCGGCTCACTGCCTTTTTCCATTCAGAGCAGCGGCAGATCCCTTGGCTGAGAGAACTTCTACCAGAACCTTTCGTTGAAATCAATCCTGAGACAGCAGAGAAAGAGGGGATCAAAGAAGGGGACTGGGTAGTCATTGAATCCCCTCGAGGGAAATGCCTACAGAGAGCAAAACTGACTCTGGGAATTGATCCTCGTGTGGTAGGGGCTCAGCATGCATGGTGGTTTCCTGAAAAGGATTCTCCTGAACATGGATGGAGGGATTCAAACATCAATCTCTTGACAGACAATGATCCAGCAACCTGTGATCCGGCTATGGGGGCAACTAATCTCAGGGTACTGCTCTGCCGGATTTCTAAAAAAAGTGAAGGATGAACATGACAAAGAAACTTGCAATGATTATTGATAATGATGTTTGTTGGGGTTGTGACACCTGTGAGTTAGCCTGCAAACAAGAGAACAATCCACCTGAAGGCTCGAGATGGATAAAGGTAAGGACAAATGGGGTCAAAAAAATAAATGGCAAGTTAAAACTTACTTATTCGCCGGCTCGGTGTCTTCAATGTTTGAAGCCTCCTTGCAAGGAAGCTTGTACAGTCAATGCCATCTCTCAAAGACCCGATGGCATCGTACTGATTGATCCAGAAGCCTGTATTGGGTGCAAGGCTTGCATTGAGGCCTGTCCCTTTGGGGTTATGCAGTTTAATTCAGAAAAAGGAGTGGCAGAGAAATGTCATCTCTGCTATCACCGGATTGATCGGGGGGAGAGGCCTGCCTGCGTGGACAAGTGCATTGGCCGATGCATCTATTTTGGTCAGGTTGAGCAGATCCTCAACCGCCTGGGAGGTAAGCGTTGGAGTGGGGAAAGGTGATCTCAGGTCTCGTTGAAAGGTTAACTTTATTAAAGGGGAAGGAGAGGCAGTATTTTTATCATGCTGTAGCGGTGAACTGGTTGGAGGAGGAGAAAGATACACGTGAGGTATTGGCGTGGCATAATCAGAGGGGGCAGGTGGAGAACTTTAATAATGGTGTTTTATCCCCACCGCAATGGCGGGGTATTCGCGAGATATTTTCCATCTTTTTCATAAAGTAAGTTACGGAGGGAAAATGGGCAAGCTATCGAGAAAAGAATTGAAAGAACAGAAAGAAGTCCTTGAAGGAATCAGGAGAAAAGCCGGGCACCTCATCGATAGGTACGTGAAGGCAAGAGAACCGGAAACTAAGTGGATAAGAATCAGGGAGTTTGCCCATGTTAAATCCGCTTTTGGCCTTACCATGCTGATGATGGAAAAATACGGTGAAGATGCTAAGGAGTTGCTGGCGCAATTTCAGTTGTCCCGCGGCTCTGACCACGGAAAGCGGATGCATGAGCGAGTAAAAGCCAGAGGCGGGGACGTCAATGACCTCCGGGAATTACTCAAGGAATATAAGAGGGATTTCCCTGTCCATTACCAGTTTTATGGACTGGAGGTGGCCAAGAACAGGTTGGTGATGAGGATCCCCGCCTGCCACATGGGGCAGGCCTTAATCGAGTTGGCACCAGGCTTGCCGGAGCCCCTTAAATTGCCCCAATACTGGTGTGACTATGACCTTGCCCTCATAAAAGAATACAATCCAAAAGTGAAGCTCTCCAGACCCAGATGGATTCCGGCAGGTGACTTGTACTGTGAATATATTTGGGAAATAAACATTAAATAAGGAGACAAACATGGCCTTGCCTTCCACTTCGGTTTTGCTATGCGGTATCAAGTTAAGGAGTCCACTCGTACTCTCTGCTTGTGCAATAGGAGAGTATGGCAAGCAACTGATGAAGGCTGCTAAGGCTGGGGCAGCCGCTGTCGTCACCCAAACGCTGGTGGACCAGGAAAGGTATAAGTTCAGGGGTCCAAAAGACCCCACCCCCCATCAGATAAAAGTATTCGAAACTGCCAAAGGGTTGACTGTCTGCGGGGCTGGAAAGGGGATGAGATTCTCCTACGACGAGTGGGTAGACAGGGAGTTTAAACTGGCTCTGGAAGGCGGTGCCCCTGTAATACTGAGCATGAGCACGATTGGTGCAAAGGCGAACCCGGACGCCGATACAACCGTGGCTAAAACATTCGAGCAACTGGGCGCCTCGGCGATAGAATTAAACTTTGCTCCGACCTGGTTCCCAAACAAGGCAGGAGGTTTTTGGCGGCTGCCTGAGTCGCCCTATATCATTTCCGCGCTCAAGAAAGCCGTCAAGATCCCCCTAATCCCGAAGATTCCGTATATCCTGGATGTAGTTCCTGTGGCCAAAATGCTGGAGGAAGCGGGAGCCGACGCGATCCATGTAGAAGGGGCTACAGCTATTCTCTTCATTGACGTGGATATGTGTCGACCGGTGGAGCCGTCAATGAATGGCTACAATGAAATGAGTGGAGAGGCAGCCAAGCCATTTGCTGTCCGTTGTATTGCTGAAATAGTGAAAAGTGGTGTAAACATACCGATTATAGGAAGTGGAGGTATTTTTAGCGGACGCGACGTAGCGGAGTATATTATGGCTGGCGCAACGTGTGTGGAGATGGCGACCGCACCGATGCATTTTGGGCTGGGAGTATTCAGAAGAATAAATACAGAACTCAAGAACTTCATGCAAGAGAAGGGCTATGAGAAGTTAGATGATTTTCGCGGGAAAGCACTAAAATACGTAGACCCTAAATATTCCCACATCGGTGAGTTCAAAGCCGTCGTTGACCCCAACCTCTGCGATGCCTGTGGGCTTTGTAAAATACCTTGCGACAGCGCACATGAAGCTATCTCGGTAGATCTGGTGGCACGTATCGATCAAGATAAATGTGCTGGCTGTGCCTATTGTATCGTTAAGTGTCCGCGTGGTGCTATCTCTTTGAAGGGCTGGCCTCCCGCAGAGTAGCGCCTTGGATGGCTACTGATGGGCGATTGTTGGGATAGCGAACTTGAAACTATGTGACATAGAGGGAAGAGCCAGGTATGTCCTGGAAAGATTCGGTTACCCAGAGAACAGCTCACGAACTTCAAGAACTGATAGCCGTATGTAAAGGCTCATTACCAGCGAATTTGATAATCAAAGACGGAAATCTGGTAAACGTCCATACTGGGGAAATTTACCCGGCTGACGTCGCTATCAAGGGCGAACGGATTGCCCTGGTCGGGGATATCAGCCGTGTTAAGATTGGCCAAGAAACCAGAGTAATACGTGCCGAAGGAAAGTATCTCACTCCTGGTCTGATTGACCCGCACTTCCATTCATACCACGCCCAACAGAACATTACCCAGTTCGCCCGTTTGGTCCTCCCACATGGGACAACGACTATCGCCGACTCCCTTTACGGCCCGGGTATGATATCCTCCGAAGCCATCAAGTTCTTTGTTGATGAGTATAAAAGAACTCCACTCAAGCTGATATTCCTTGTACCGACCATCACCTATCTGCAGAACCGGGAACTCGGCTTACCCAGGGTTTTTGATACCCTGACGATGGACCGTATGCTCGAAATGCTGGATTGGCCGGAGTGCTTCGGTCTGGAGGAGCCCCCAGCAGATGTAGCCCTCGCTACTGAACAATTTCCAGAGATGCTCTCTCTTTTTGCTGAGACGTTAAAACGGCATAAAGTGATTACCGGACATGCTTGGGGGGCAAAAGGGAGTGATCTGAACGCTTATATCAGCGCTGGCGTCTCCTCCGACCACGAAGGTGATACCAGGAGTGATGCTATCGAGCGAGCACGACTCGGTATGTGGGTGCTTATGAGGGAGGGCTCAGCTGCCTCCGCTGTCAAACGACTGATCAAGGCTGTCACGGAGGAGCGACTCGATTCGCGGTATTTCTCCTTCTCCGTCGATGTCGGCTCCGCATTACGTTTAAAAGAACAGGGGCATGTGGACGAGAGCATTAGAGTAGCTATCTCCTGTGGCTTGAATCCCATCCGGGCCGTACAGATGGCTACACTAAACGCTGCTGAAGCTCTGGGCATAGCCCGCGACATGGGCAGTATAGCTCCTGGTAGATTTGCTGATATACTGCTTGTGGACGACCTGCCCGGCTTTAGAATTGCCACCGTTGTTGCGAACGGAAACATCGTGGCTCAAAATGGGGAATCCGTGATAGACCTTCAAATACCTTCTTATCCAGCTTTCCTCAAGAATACGATCAGAGTGCCGGAACCCATTACCGAGGATGATTTCGTTTTCAGCGCCGACAGCCATAAAGGAACGGTTGAAGTCAGAGTCATCGAGGTGAGAGAGGATAGTCTCTACATGCCAGAGGGCAGAGCCAGACTTCGGGTGAGAAGCGGGTGCCTCGAACCGGACATTGAACATGACGTACTTAAAATAGTTATGCTGGAAAGCTTTAAAGGCACGAGGGACAGGGGCAAGGGATTTATTCGCGGCTTTAAGCTAAAACGTGGGGCGATAGGGAGTACTCACAATTCCTTCTTCCACGGTGTTAACATTGTTGGCACCAATGACAGAGATATGTGCGTAGCCGCCAAGGCACTGGTGGAAACAGGAGGCGGGGAGGTGGCGGTAGCCAACGGTAAGGTGCTCGCACTGCTCGACCTCCCCCTGTGTGGTGTGCTGTCGGCAGACACCCTGGAAACAGCTTTGCAGAAATCCAGTGAAGTCGCTGAGGCAACCAGAGAACTCGGCTGTCCGTTAAAGGCGCCTTTCCGGTCTCTGGCTTTCACCACGGCCTGCGGCAATTTGGGTGAGTTGAAAATTTTCGACCGTGGGCTGGTTCATGTCGGAAGACGAAAAGTAGTGGACCTCATCGTTCATTAGCGCGTGAAGAACATCCTGGAAAATAAAATAATTGTGGAGGTATTTAAGAAATGAAACTAAAGGACAAAGTCGCTATCGTCACGGGAGCCTCGTCCGGTATCGGGTATGGCATTGCCCTCAATTTCGTTCAGGAGGGAGCCCGGGTCTGTCTGGTTGGCAACACCCATGTTGATAAAGCCAGGGCACTGGCTGAAGAAATTAAGAAAGGCGGTGGCAAAGCTGTCACTGTCAAGGCAGACCTGTTGAACATGAACGACATAGACCGAATTGTGGATGTCACGATGAACGAATTCGGCAGGATAGATATACTTATTAACAACGCCGGTATCTTCTTCATCAGGACGCTTGAAGAAATAACTGAGGAGGAATGGGACAAGACCTTCGACGTCAATGTGAAGGGACCATACTTCCTGACAAAGAAAGTAGTGCCTCAATTCCTCAAACAAGCCAAAGGTAAGATAGTCTTCGTTGGGTCCATATTTGGTCCAATTGGTGCACCTTCGGCATCTTCTTATGCCGCTTCCAAGATGGCTCTTCACGGCCTGGTCTACAACCTGGCGATCGAACTCGCACCCAGGAAGATAAACGTGAACGGGGTGGCGCCTGGCAATGTGGATACCCCAATGAACTATGAATTATACGATAAATTCGGCGGCCGTGAGGCATTCCGACAGCAGTACCCAATCGGAAGAATTGGAACCCCCGAGGATATTGCTGCCGCAGTAGCTTTTCTTGCCTCTGATGAAGCGGATTGGATTACCGGTGTCGTTATGCCGGTTGATGGTGGTTATTTGGCGAAATAAGATTTAATTCACAATTTGAAAGGGATTGAAAATATGATTACAGGAGTTCATCATTTCAGTTTCTCCGTCACGGACATGGACCGGACGGTGGATTTTTACACAAAAATTCTGGGCATCAAGCTTCAGTCAAGGTCACGCAACAGGTACGATACGCTCGGTATTGCCCTCTTCGGTACGAGGTGGGGAGTTAATCAGAAGCATGCCGACCTGGAGCTCGCTGTGATGAATATCGGTGGCACCAGAGTGGAGTTCATCGAATACAAAGACCCCAAATCCCAACCCTATCACAAAAACCCTTCTTTTGCCGGGTCGGCACATCTGGCTTTCAGAGTAGACAATATGGAAGAAACACGGAAACGACTTGAAGAAGCCGGTGTTGAATTCCACTCCCCGGTAAACAGCTTTATGGAAAGTGGGGAAGTCGAATGGAGGTGGTGCTACTTTCGTGACCCGGACGGTATCATACTGGAACTGGTTGAACAAAAACAGGAAATCGGATGAGAAGAAAAAGCATAAGATTAAGAAGGACGCCGACATAAAGATGATTATTCGACAAGTCTTTGGTTTCTCAGCCTCCGTGAAGGTCAAGGAGGGAAACAGAAATGCTTAATTCATGAGCCCATTGCGGGAGAAAGGAGAAGGTTTATGAGGCAAAAACTTTTTTTTCTGATACCAGTTCTCATCGTTTTCCTGATTGCGGGACTCCTCTACGCGGCACCACGAGGGCCTGAGATTGTCATGGGGGGATACTCTATCTTTCATGGAACTATGGCGGACATGACCTATGTCCAAATCGAAAAAGCTGCGAAGGAGAAAGCCATAATCCTCTTCCCGGTGGGGGTGATTGAGGAACATGGCCCTCATCTGGCTACGGGCGTTGACACCTACGGGGCTTATCTAAAGTGCAAAATGATTAAGGGGGAGTTGGAAAAAAAGGGGATCCAAGCCCTGATCGCGCCTCCCTTTTATTGGGGAGTCAATAATGCCACCGGTGCATTCGCTGGTTCTTTTACCGTTAGAGAAGAGACAATGATGAGCGTTCTCTGGGACACCATGGCCTGCCTGAAACGCTGGGGATTCGAGAAAGTCTTCTTTATCAATCACCACGGGGATGTGGAACATCACCGGCCCATGTTCAAAGCCGTACAGAAGGCGCGTACCGATCTGGGCATTCGTGCCTACTGCATCATCGAAGACTGGTTGGCAAAGAGACATGGATTCACCGGGAGAGAGCATCATATTCTCATTTACAAGCCGGAACCCTCTCCTCCTTCCCAATATCTTGACATTCATGCAGGTGGGGCTGAGACCAGTATGATGTGGTATTACTTACCTGATCTGGTCGATCTTGAGATTTGGAAGACCTTGAAGTCGACCAATTTGACATTTCAAGACATGGTGGTATGGGTACGGGGGTGGGAAGATGCAAGGAAAGTGACGCCTCAAGGATACTTCGGTGAAGTGGCAACGGCGTCACCGGAACATGGGAGAAAATTGATGGAGGAATATGCTAAAACAGTCACGGCGCTAATCGAGACGTTTCTCCAAGGGCAATATCGCCCACCAGAAATAAAATAGTATTTCACATTATTTCTGCAACAGATCAGTATTTACTTTAGAGAGGAGGAATTCCGATGGGGAAAAAAAGCATTTTGGCATTTCTCATTTTTAGCTTGGCTGTGTTGAAGCTGATAGGATTGCCGTTTACGGTAGAGGGTGCTGAACCTGTTCTCCCGCTTTCTGAAACCTATGTGCCAAAGTTGGTAAACCTCCAGGCAGAGCCCGAGTCTATCAAGATTGATGTTAAAAGAACGGCCGTAATCGTTATCGATATGCAGAATGGGTTCTGCAGCAAAGGGGGTATGTTTGATTTGCTTGGGCTGCGAGATGAAACGGTTTTAAATCCTGTGATTGAAGCCAATAAAAAAGTCATCGAGGCAGCCCGGACTGCAGGGATGAAGGTCATTTACCTCAGGATGGGCTTCAGGCCTGATTTTTCGGATGACGGAGGGCCAAAATCACCCAACCCGAGGAAGGGGAGCGGAGCAGGCCCAATCAATAATAATCCTGCATGGAAGGGAAAATTGCTCGTCCGTGGCACCTGGGGCTGGGAAATCATCGATGCCCTCAAACCTCGAGAGGGAGACATCCTTGTGGACAAGAACAGGTTCAGTGGATTTTTTAACACGGACCTCGACGCCATCTTACGAACCCACGACATCAAATATCTCGCTTTTATTGGAATTGCAACAAATGTCTGTGTTGAATCGACAGTAAGAGACGCTTTCCATTTCGAGTACTGGCCTATCGTGATCTCGGATGGGTGTGCCCGTGGGGGCCCGCCATTTGTCCAGGAGGCAATGCTTTTTAATGTTAAAATCCATTTTGGCTGGGTAACCACGTCCGGCGAATTTATAAAAGCCTTAAAACAGGTAAAATAGGACCGGAGAGGAGTTACACCAATTCCCGCTGAAAAGGGTCATGGAAATTCTTTCGTTCACGACGTGAGATTTAGGGCAGAGAGAGAAGGAGACCGCAGGCACAGGGACACTCACTTGAATTAGCCCTTATTTTCAAAAACCCTTTAGAGAAGGAGCGAGCTATGAAAACCAGATCATTTTTTCACTTTTAACCTGGTTGAATGCGATCAATTATATCCTCCTGATTCCGTTAGCTTCGCTGGGCTCCTGCCTTTCAAGATAAGCGAGGTGCTTCTTTGCTGCCTCCTTCAAATCTTCATCATTCACGATATTGTATCGATCGAAACCGTAGAAATATTAGGAAAAAGAAATTATTCAATTACCAGTGTAATGCCTCGCTGGCTTAGACAATAGTCTCAGAGGAGTCATCCTGTAACCATAACTGCAGAAGTTGGGCTAGCAAAGTATGGCTCTTTTTAGAAGCGTTTTTGTAATCTCGACTTTGTATGCGTTCATGCTCAATGGTTTCGCACCTGTCATTGCTGCCTCTGCTGCTTCGGCTGCCGTTGTCTCTTTAATCGTCTTCCCTTTGATTGTATCCTCTGCTTCTGTTGCTCTTACGGGAGTCGGGGCTACCGCCCCAAGGATTATTCTGGCATCCTTGCAGGCTCCGTCTTCGACAGTGATCACTGATGCAACGCTGACGATGGCAAAATCGACGGACTTTCTTAGTCTAAATTTGAGAAATGTTTGTTTAGCTCTCTCCGGAGGTTTGGGAACTTGTATCTCAGTTACTATCTCATCCGGCCCAAGGACATTTCCTAAGGTTTTGAAGAAGTCCTTAACCGGGACTGCCCTAACACCCCCGAGACGTGCGATCTTAATCTTTGCATCGAGTGCAGTCAATGCAATTGCCATGTCTGACGGGCAGACTGCAAAACAGCGCTTACCCTTAAGGATGGCGTGATAGCGATTGTCTCCTGGTGCAGCCCAGCACGGGCCACTTCCCTTTCGTAAGCAGAGTATTCGTCCTCCCACCTGATGGGGATACCTGTAGTACCAGCATCGCACGTCTTGGCAAAGGTTCCCGCCTATTGTACCCATATTACGGATTTGTGGAGTGGCGATGGCCAGAGCGGCTTCGGTTAGCATTCTATATTCCCCCCTAACCTTCGAGGACCGAGCGATATCTGTCAGCTTAGTGAGTGCACCTATCCTCAATCCCTTCCCGTCCTCCTCAACGTAGTCTAAACCAGAGACGGTCTTGATGTTGACAATGAGTTCGGGGTAGGCTGGGAGTATTCTATCCTTAAGGATCCCGAGCAAGTCTGTGCCGCCTGCGATCAGTTTAGCTTTGCCCTTATAGACGCTCAGCAATTTGGCAGCCTCCCCAATCGTTTTCGCGTTAACATGGTTGAAAAATTTCATCTCCCTTTACCTTTTCCTCATTTCCCTGAAGCCTTCAAGATTTTGTTAGGGGTTAGCGGATAGTCCCATAATCTCTTGCCGACGGCATTTGAAACTGCCATAAGGACTGCGGAAGGGCCGGGCGCTGGAGTTATTTCGCCCACCCCTATCGCCCCGAAGAGATGGCTTGGGAAAGGTGTTTCGAGTGTCACGGTTTGGAATGTTGGGAGGTCGAGGAATGTACGCCATTTGTAATCTACCATATTAGCACTCAGTATACGTCCAGTCATCCTATCCAGGACGGATTCCTCGAATATAGCGCTATCGAGTCCCGCACTTCCAAGACACCCGTGGAGTTGGTTTTCAAGAGATGGCGGATCTATGATCTGGCCAACGTCGGTTGCGGTAACGACGGACAGCAATTCCACCTTTCCAGTCTCAATATCTACCTCAACCTCCGTGAATACCATCATAAAGTTAGGCATCGTAAAATCAGGTTCAAAGCGTCCGTAACCTAAACAGGTGCTATCACGGCCCATCGCTTTAATCCATGGCAGCCTTGTTTCAGGTTTTCCCCTCACGTAAATTGTGCCATCTTCAGTCTCCAAATCTTCGGGTGGTGCGTTAAGAATGGAGGCGGCGCGTTCGAAAAGTTTTCCCTTGGCATCCTGAGCAGCTGTGATGACGGCACTTCCTATTGCGTAGGTTCCTCTTGAGCCGGCCGGCCCGAAATCGAAGGGATTAATGAGCGAATCGGGAGGCGTTATCGAGATACGCTGAAGAGGCAGTTTTAATACTTCAGCGACCATCTTACACACACTGCTTCTCTGGCCTGTCCCGTGTTCGGAAATACCTGAATAGACCGTGGCGGTACCATCCGGATCTAACCGCACATACGCCTCAGAAATATCCTCACCTACATCGGCATTACCGTGGACGCCCACTCCCGCCCCTCTTCTCTTTGTACCCTCAACCTCGGTAGGCTTAAGCCATCCCTTCCACTTTTTTCCCCACCCAAATACTTCGGCACCCTTCTCTATGGCCCTTGTATAGTCTGCGCCTCTGGAGATCCACCAGTTCCCGTCTCGCCAGTAATATCCGTCACCTGGCTTCACATAATTCTTCTTAAAAAATTCGACGGGATCAAGATCGGCTTTTTCCATCGCGATGGTCAGAATCGGTAAAAATGCGCACTTAAGTTCCTGACCTCCGAAACCCCTCACGACGCCTGACGCCGTTCTATTCGTACAGACAACCTTCGGTTTGAGATCCCAATTCGGGCACCTCAACATGAGCTGTGCTTCACCGCACCCAACAGCAACTTGGCCTTGCGTCATGTCTGAAAATGCACCGGTGTTAATGAGCCAGTCACTCGATACCGCTGTGACTGTTCCATCCTTCTTCATTCCTACTTTACCGTGGATACGAGATCCCAATCGCAGTGTGAACGCAGCAAGGTGTTCCTCTTTGCTATAGCAAAGCTTCACCGGCCTACCCGCTGCCTTAGCCAATGAAGCCGCGTAAAAAGCGACTTGCCATGAAGTAAACTTTGATCCATAACTACCGCCACATTGAATTCCAATCGATCGTACGTGAATAAATCCCATCGAAGGCTGTGCTTTCATCCTGAGCAAATTGGGGCCCTGTGTTGCTGACCAGATAGTCAAAACATCGGGCCCTTCCCATGCGGCGATCATTCCAGGAGGCTCGGGGGGGAGGGGGTTTGGGATATTCTCATATGAACATGTTCCCTCCGCGATGAAATCAGCCTCTTCCAATCCTTTTCCGATGTCACCCGCGATAACTTCCTGGAGGGCCTGAGGTCCGAATAAAGGGCAACCCCGCGGCAGAACATTATTAAAAAATTCGGTGTACAATTGGGGAGCACCATCCTTTATGGCTTCCTCGACATCATAAACGGCTGGCAGTTGTTCATATTCCACGTCTATTCGTTCCAGCGCCTCTTCAGCAATTTCTTCGGTTTCCGCAGCGACCAGGGCTACAGCATCTCCTACGTAACGCACCTTGCTGTCGAGAACTTTTACGTGAGGAGGCAATCCCCCCTTCCACTTCGGAGCATCCTCATGGGTAAGTACGGCCTTAACGCCGTTTAGGTTCTTCGCTTGACTCGTGTCCACGCTCTTAATGTTCGCATGAGGATAGGGACTCCTCAAGACCTTTCCGTAGAGCATGTTTGGCAGATCGATATCCCCAATGAACTTTGCCCTTCCCGTGACGATCTCCACAGCATCTTTCCGCGGTGTTGCTTTTCCTATGAACCTATACTGATTAGGCATTACTGTCCCCTCCCTTTTTGGCCGCAGCCTTCACTGCCGTCAACACATGATAGTGGCTGATACATCTGCAATAGTTGCCGGCAAGGGCTTCTTTCACTTCTTCTTCCTTTGGAGAGGGGTTTTCATCCAAGAGCGCTTTCGCACTCATAATGATCCCCGGGGTGCAAAATCCGCATTGAAAGGCCGTCGTATCTATAAAAGCCTGTTGAAGAGGATCGAGTTTCCCGGTTTTTGAATCTTGCAGCCCTTCAATCGTCGTTATGTTTTTTCCTTCAGTTTCCACCGTCAGCGTCATACAGGAGAGAATGGGTCTTCCATCCATGAGGACAGTGCAAGCTCCGCATGCTCCGTGATCACATCCCACCTTTGTTCCGGTGAGGCCGAGTGTATTTCTGAGAGTGTGCGCCAGTGTGTGTGATGGATTAATTTCATCAATCCCATTGCCAACCCTTAGCTCATATTGTTTCCCATTCACATTGAGATGAATCATATCATGCCTGCTTCCAGGAGCATCTGGAGATTTGGGCAAGGCAGGATCATTGAGTTCAAAAGGAGCTCCGCTCATGGCCGTTGATTTCCTCACGTTCACCCCCCCAGTCCTTCTCGTTCTCATGGGTAACTCCTTTCACACCCACTGGCATGCTCAGTATAAAGACTCAAATAATTTTTTAATGAAAGAGACGGCATCAGCTAATCGTTGGATGACTTCAATGAAAAGACGATATTTTGCCCACGGGCTTCCTTCTTGACCTTCTTTTTATTCTCAAGGTACTGGAGGTGAGCAATCGCCTCCCCGGTAGCAAACCACTTCTGCATAACGGGAAAAAGATCCCAGGGACCGCATTCTTTGGCTATCTCCCAACTCATCAGTGACGCTACCTGGAAGGCATTCTTAGGGCCTTCTTTTAAAATCGAGAGAACCTCTTCGAGCCTCCTTTGGTGGTGATGTTTCAGTTCCTGGATTCTCCCGTGACAGTTCTGGAAAATACCCCTGTGCCCTGGTAGTACGACCTCAACGTCTAACTCAAAGACCTTATTCAGGCTTGACAGATATTCCTTTAGAGGATTCCCTTCAAAAGACCATAGCTGGATATTCGGAGTGATATCATTAAGAATATGATCCCCTGCTATGAAAGCTTTCCTGCTGGATTCGTAAAGACAGATATGGCCTCTTGTATGACCTGGCGTTTCAATGCATTTGAATAAATATTCCCCAACGCTTATCGTATCGCCTTCTTTCAAGATATGAAAACGGGGAAGTTTTATTAACCCGAACTGATAACCAGGGTGATTCTGGAGGACCCTTTGAAGCTCATCTTCAGGAAAACCATTGACACGGGCAAAATTTATAAAATCATCCCAGGGAGGGCGAGATCGAATCGCAT
>Ga0214473_10005346_pt1 | contig 15381 bp, 14 predicted proteins | sample RVTome_7_FD_203509 | JGI IMG/M metagenome (GOLD analysis project Ga0214473, IMG submission 203509) | Soil microbial communities from uranium-contaminated site in the Upper Colorado River Basin, Wyoming, United States - RVT98D197 | ecosystem: Environmental > Terrestrial > Soil > Contaminated >... | reverse complement strand
GACCTCGGGCGTGGCCTGGTGCTGCGCAACCCGCTGATGGTCGCGTCGGGCACGTTCGGCTATGGCATCGAATACGGCGACGTTGTCGACGTCCAGCGCCTGGGCGCGATCTGCTCCAAGGGGACCACGCTCCGGCCGCGCCAGGGCAACCCACCGCCGCGCGTGACGGAGACGCCGGCCGGGATGCTCAACTCGATCGGGTTGCAGAACCCCGGCGTCGACGCGGTGCTCGACAAGTACGCGACGACGTGGTCCGGCTGGGAGGTGCCGGTCATCGTCAACGTCGCAGGCGAGTCGGTCGACGACTACGTCGAGGTCGCGCGACGGCTCGACGGCCATCCCGGCGTGAGTGGCATCGAGCTCAACATCTCGTGCCCCAACGTCGGCGCCGGCGGGCTCCAGTTCGCGCTCGATGCCGGCGCGGCGGGCGAGGTGACGGCGGCAGTCAGACGCGTGACGGACCTGCCGCTGATGGTCAAACTCTCCCCGGCGGCGACGGACATCAGAGGCATCGCCAAGGCCATCGCCAACGCCGGCGCCGACGCGATCAGCGCGGTCAACACGCTGCCCGGCATGGCCATCGATCGCGTTCGCCGCCGGCCGCTACTCGGCAACACGTATGGCGGCCTGTCCGGGCCGGCGCTCAAGCCAGTTGCGCTGCGCGTCGTCTACGAGGTCGCGCAGGTGGTCAAGATCCCCATCGTCGGCATCGGCGGCGTCGGCTCGCTTGAAGACGTGCTCGACTTCCTGATGTGCGGCGCCTGCGCGGTGCAGGTGGGCACGGCCCTCTTCGCCGATCCAGTGCTACCGCTGCGGCTGGCCGACGAGCTCTCGGAGTGGTGCGCCGCGCGCGGGCTCGAGTCGCACCGCGATCTGATCGGCGCCGCACTACCGCAGCGGCGCGACAAGCCCAGCGTCAAGGTAAGCGAGTACCGGCCCTGACCACTGCTTGACGCGACGCCCTATCCGGCTGACGCTCGCCGGAGGCGGCCTTCATCAATCCGAATCGGCAGCACCACGAACGCCGCCACGATGAAACCGACGGCCATGACCACGAAGCTGATCGGCAGACCGGCAGACTCACCGATCAGGTCGACGACCGCACCGTAAACGATGACCCACAGCGAGCTCGACAAGAACGCCAGCGTGAAGTAGATCGCAAACGAGGCGTCGCGCAGCGCGGGCGTGGTGACATCGGACAGGAGCGCCTGCAACTGCGGGCTCTCGACGAAGTTGAATGTTCCGAGCAGCACGATACCCAGCCACAGCCCGGGCACGTTCGATCCGGCGGCGACAAAGACCGCCAGCGCGGCGGCGCCGCCAGCGTAGGCACCGATGATCAGCGGCTTTCGACCGATTCGATCCGACAGCCAGCCGGCGATGATCGGGCTGGGCACACTGCCCGCAACGAGCACCGTATACATCAGGGCGACGGTCAGATTGTCGACGCCCACCACGAGGCTGAGATAGAGCGGCACGAGGATGTTCAGCACACCCAGGCCGCGCCCTCCGGAGGCGAGCACCGTGGAGAGAAAGATCAGGCGCAACGAACGGTCGCGCAGGATATCCCCGAATGCACGACGCAGCGATCCATGCGCGCGCGCCGCGGCGCGATCGGCGCCCGACTCCCTGACCAGCCAGAAGATGGCCAGCGCCAGCACGATTGCCGGCACACCGAACAGCACCACCGTCCAGCGCCAGCCGAAGCCGGCGATGAGCCAAGCTCCAAGGAGCGGAACGGCCACAGTGCCGACATTGCCGCCGGCGATGTGCGCGGAGATCGCAAAGCCACGCCGCTGGACCGGAAACTGCTCGGCCAGCAGAGCATTGCCGACGGGGTGCTGGGGCGAGCCCCCGATCCGCGAGGCCACGTTCGCCACGGCAAAGGGCACGAGGCTGTTCGCCGCCGCCTGGATCGCCATTCCGCCGCCGAAGAGCAAGCCGCCCCAGCCCAGGATCATGCGTCGCGATAGGTAGCGGGTGACGATGGCATACGAGAGCTGGACGATCCCGGCCGCGCTATTGCCGATTGCCGATAGGAAGGCAATTGCCGCCACGCCGAGCTGGAACTCGGGAATGATCGCCAGGTAGATCAGCGGTAGGACGGCGGCCTGTGCATGGTTGACCGCGTGCGACGCGCTCAGCAGCCAGAGCGTGCGCATGGGCCTGATCTCCGATCCCTCCGCGGTCAACGCGGCCACGTCAGACTCCATCACTGTTGCCGGCTCGACCGAACCGAGGCTTGCCGGCTCAGCCGACGTAGGCGGGCAGCTCGACCAGCGCGGCTGGCGCGAACAACTCGTGCGCCGGGAAGGGATGGCTGATCAGCCCTTGCTCGTGGGCGTACCTGATGAGCGTCTCGACGGTGTGACGGTTGGCTTCAAAGTCGTACGACCAGGGATCGGCTCCGAGTATCTCGAGCTGCTCGTCGAGCGCCTCCCTGAGCCAGGCCAGGCTGACGCTGCGCGGGTCGGACATTTCTCCAAAAGCGCGCTTCTTCGCCTCACGAAAAGCCTCCAGCAGGCTCGGCGCCAGCCACGGATGGCGGTCGGAGAGCTCGGACTTCAGAACCACCGTGTGCATGATCGGGAAGGTCGATGTCTTGCGAAAGTAGGCGATCTCTTCGGCCTTCGAGTCGGCAAAAAGGCGGCGCAGGCGCGGCGCCGGTCCGTGGGCTGCAGGCGGTGTTTCGGGGTAGATCAGCGCGTCCAGCTCGCCGCTGTCGAGCAGCGCCGTGAGGTTCGAGTTCAGCTCAACGTGCCGAATCGAGTAACCGGGCGGCGTGGCGAACGCGACGTCTTCGACATCGCTGGTGACCCACTCGATCTGTTTGAGGTCGACGTCGTACTCGTCGTGCAGGATGCCGCGCAGCCAGACGCCGGCCGTCGTCTCCCAGCTGCGCAGGCCGACCCGCCGGCCCTCGAGCTGTTTTGGCGTCTGGATGTCCGAGCTGGCGGCAACGAACAGGAAGGAGTGCCTGAAGCGGCGGTGGGGAAAGGCCGGGATCGCGGTCAGTGGGGCACCCTGATCATGCATCACGATGTACGTCGCGAGTGAGAACTCGCAGGCGTCAAATGCGGCGTAACGAGACATCAGGCGGTGGCGTTCGGGGGAGCCGTAGGCGAGTGCCGTCAGGTCCACCCCACGCGGCGACACGCTCCCGTCGAGCAGCGCACGGTTGATGTCGTACCTGCCGCACGCCAGCGTGAGGGGCAGCCGCGCGGACACCTCTAGCGCTGCCCGCCGCGGGGCCGCGCGCGTCGCTCGGCGCTCATCTGCTTGGCACCCATCCACCGCGGGCTGATCTCGCGCGGGGCCTCCAGGCCGAACAGGTCGAGGATGCGCAGGATGAGGTGATCGACGATCTCCGGGATCGTCTTGGGCCGGGTGTAGAAGGCGGGCATCGGCGGGACGATGATCGCGCCCAGCTCGGCCGCCTGGACCATCAGCCGCAGGTGACCCAGGTGGAGCGGCGTCTCGCGCGGCACCAGCACCAGCCGTCGACGTTCTTTGAGGGTGACATCCGCTGCGCGCCCGATCAGGTCGTCCGAATGCGAGGTGGCGATCGCCGAAAGCGTTTTCATCGAGCACGGCACCACGACCATGCCCAGCGTCTGGAACGAGCCACTCGAGATCGCTGCGGCAATGTCGGTCACGCGGTAGGTGACGTCGGCCAGGGCGGTCACGTCGCGCGGCTGAAAGTCAGTCTCGAGAGCGATGGTCTGCTGCGCGGCCTGGCTGACGAGGAGGTGAGTCTCGACCTCGGGCATCTCGCGCAGGACCTCGAGCAGGCGAATGCCGTACAGCGCTCCACTTGCTCCGGTCAGCGCGACGATCAACCGCGAACTAGCCACCCTCAACGCGCCGGCAGCTCGCCGGCAGGTTTCTGCCAGCCCCGGCCGGCCAGTTCCTGTGCCAGATCCACTCGTTCAATGCCGATCACCTTGGGCTGCCGGTAGGCGGCGTTGTCGCCCATCGGCATCGTGGCGTCGATGCCCATCTTGGCGCTCGTCCTGTTGGCGGGCGCGGATGGATCGAGGGTCGGGCTGTACAGGTTGGGGATGATGATCACGTCGCGGTCGGGCTGCATGCGCGTGTTGACTGCCCACTCGACGGCGAACGGGTCCATCACGTCGATGTCCTCGTCGACAACGGTCACGAGCTTGGCGCCCAGCGGCGCGGCCAGCAGGGCGAGGATGATGTTGCGCGCCTCGGCCGGGTGGCGCTTGCGGATCGAGACCACCACGTGGTGGCGGCTGGCACCGCCGGGCGTGACATTGATCGCCCTGACCTCGGGCGTGATCTTGGCCACCTCAGAGAAGGCCAGCGCCGTCGCGGCCGGCTCCATCATCCAGTGGTTCTCGGTCATCGGCATGCCCGTCAGGGTGTTCTGGTACATGGCCCCGCGGCGCATCGTGATCGCCGTGACCTCGAGGACCGGTGTCGGCCGGGCGCCACTGTAGGTGCCGGGATACTCGCCGAACGGCCCATCCTCGTCGAGCCGGCCGGGGATCGTGCGGCCTTCGATGACCATCTCCGCGGACGCCGGGACCTCGACATCGATGGTCGCACAGCGGGCCAGGTCAACAGCCTGACCACGCACGCCGCCGGCGATCCCAAATTCGTCGACGCCGTATGGTGCGCGCGCCTGCGACGCGATCTGGGTCGCCGGCTCGGCGCCGATGACCGTGGCGATCTCTGCCGGACGACCCCGCTCGTGGTGGCGTTCGATGATCGTGCGCAGATGCCGGCCAGGCGGTGCGTACACGGTCAGCAGCCGCTTGTCGAGCAGCAGCATGCGGTGGATCGACACGTTGCGCGTGCCGCTTTCGGGATCCTTGGCGACCTGTAGCCCGGCGGTCACGTACCGCCCGGCGTCCAGCTCGTAGTGGCGCAGGATGGGCAGGCTGGACAGGTCGATGTCGTCGCCGGTAAGGACGATCTCCTGGCACACCGGCGTGACCTTGGTCACGATCGGCTCGATATACCGGCGCTCGCCTTCGCGATAGGCGTCCATCAGCCGGTCTTCGTCGACGCCGAGTGCCCACGCAACCCTCCGCCGCGCCGCGAAGAGACCACTCAGGCAGGGAAACGTGCTGTCCCTGACGCTCTCGAAGAGCAGCGCCGGCCCCTGGATGTCCGAGGTCTGGCGGGTCAACGCCACCGCCTCGTACTCCCAGTCGACCTGGCGGTCAACGCGCAGCAGGTCACCGCTGCGCTCGAGCATGTCGAGGAACGTGCGCAGGTCCGGCCAGGCGACCGGCTTCAGGTCAGTCATAGCCAACATCCGTCTCCCACAGCGCTCGGTAGATTAGAAGTGGTAGGCCTTGGGCGTCAGGTATTCCTCCAGGCCGAACCTTCCGCGCTCGCGCCCGTAGCCTGAGTCCTTCCGCCCGCCGAAGGGCGCCGACGGGTTGAACTTGCCACCGTTGACGTTGACCGAACCCACGCGCAGTTGCCGACCGACGGCGCGGGCGCGCTCCACGTCGGCCGACCAGACCGACGCCGTCAGCCCGTACGGAGTGCCCTCCGCGACGCGCACGGCTTCCTCCACGTCGTCGACGGCCTCGATCGCCAGCACCGGCCCGAATATCTCCTCCTGAGCGATGGTCATGCGCGGCTCGACATCACTGAACACGGTTGCCGCGACGTAGTAGCCCCGTTCGGGCAGCGGAACGTCGAGCCCGCCGGCCACCAGGCGTGCACCCTGGGCCAGGCCGGCAGTGATGTATGCGCGCACCTTCTCACGGCGCTCGGCCGAGATCAGCGGTCCGAGCTTCGTCTCGGGCAGCAGCGGGTCGCCCGCGACGTACTCGGCGCTGGCCGCCAGCACCGCGTCCTCGACCTCCGCCAGGCGTGACCGCGGCACCACCAGGCGGGTCATCGCCGCGCATGTCTGGCCCGCGTTGCCAAAGCAGCTGCGAACGGTATGGCGCGCGGCTGCGACGGCGTCGCCGTCGTCGAGCAGCACGGTCGCTCCCTTGCCGCCCAGCTCGAGCGTGGTCCTGGTGATGTTCTGGGCGGCCAGCGCCGCCACGCGCCGACCGGCGGTAGGCGAGCCGGTGAACGAGATCATGTCGAGCGACGGATGGGCCGCGAGCTGCTCGCCAACGGCCGCGCCACGGCCAGTGACGATGTTGAACACTCCCGGCGGCAATCCGATCTCGTCGATGACCTCAGCGAGCGCGTACAGGCTGAGCGTCGCCAGGGCGCTCGGCTTGAGCACGATCGCGCATCCGGCGGCCAGCGCGGGGGCGACCTTCAGCGCCGCCTGGTAGAGGGGGTAGTTCCAGGGCACGATCAGACCGACTACGCCGATCGGCTCGTAGGTCACGACCGAGTTGAGAACCTGCTCCTCGCGCTGGCTCTCTGTGACCAGGTCGGCCACGTCGCGGAACACGTCGACGGCCGACTGGAACTGCATCACCTGGGCCAGCGATCGTGGTGTCCCGACCTCGTTTACCAGCAGCTCGAGCAGCGATTCGCCCCGCGCCGCCAGGCCGTCACCGATGCGTCGGACCGCATCGGCGCGCTCGCTCACCGGCCTCGCGGCCCAGCCCGGTTGCGCGACCACCGCGGCCCGGACCGCCGCGTCAACGTCGTCGGACGAAGCAGCCGGTATCCGGCCCAGGATCTCCTCGGTCGCTGGGTTGATGATGTCGGAGGTGGCCTGCGACGTCGGGCTGAGCCACTTGCCGTCGATGTACAACCGCTCGTAGGCGAGCGGGGCAGCGAGCCTGGTCATCGGGTCACCTCAATAACGGCCACGGGTCGGACATTGGGCCGACCGGTACCTCGATCAGCACCGGTTCATCGAGCGCGACGGCCTGCTTGACCGCCACGGCGAGCTCGTCCGCGCCGGTGACGCGCACGCCGCGCACGCCGAACGCCGCGGCGAGGGCGACGAAATCCGGGTTGACCAGCTTGGTTCCCAGGGAACGTCCGTCGAACATCTCCTCGAGATCGCGCTGAACGTTGCCGTACGCAGAGTCGTTGAAGACGACGGCAACGACGGCGATGCCGTACTGCCGAGCCGTGGCCAACTCCGCCAGGCAGTAGCCAAAGCCGCCATCGCCGCTGAGGGACACCACCGCGCGCTGGGGATTGCCCAACTTTGCGCCCAGCGCCGCGGGGAAGCCGAAGCCGAGCGTGCCCTGATAGCCCGGGGTGAGGTTGGTGCGCGGCTGCACGAACTCGAAACCGATGCGTACCACGTATGCGACCTGGGTCAGCTCGCTGACCACGATCGCGTCGTCGGGCAGCGCCCGCCGCAATGCGCGCAGATACGAGATCTGGGGCTCCAGAGCGGCCAGCTGCTCGTCGGCCCATGCCCGAGCCGTCTGGACCTCGGCACTGCGCGACGGCCGCTCGGGCATCCCTTCCAGCCGGTCGAGCAGCGCGGTCAGGCCGAGGCGCGCATCGCCCAGCAACCGAACGTCACCTTCGCTGCGCGAACGGAGGGCCGCCGGATCGGCATCGAGCTGGATCACGCGACCGTTGGCGCCGCTCGGGCCGCCGACGCCGCTGTAAGTCCGGAACCGGCTGCCGACGGCCAGCACAACGTCGGCTTCGGGCAACAGCCTGCGACCGGCGAGCTTGGACGCCGCCAGCGGATGGCGCAGTGAGATGGCGCCCATGCCACTACGGCTCATGACGACTGGCGCCTGCAGCAGCTCGGCGAGCCGGCGCAGCTCCTCTGACGCGCCGGCCGCGTGGACACCGCCGCCGGCATAGATCGCCGGCCGGTGGGCTTCTCTGAGCAGGGCGGCGGCGGCGTCGAGCGCGCCCGGTTCGGGCGTCGCCCGCAAGACCGAGTCGAGCTTCAGGCCGGGAAGGGTTGCCAGCGCGGCCGCGGCGAGCACGTCAGGGGGGATCTCCAGCGCAACCGGCTGCGGGCGCCCGCTCCGCAGCTGGCGGAAAGCCTCATCGACGAGGGGTGCGATCTCATCCGCCGAGTGCACCAGGGCATGCCACTTGGTGACTGAGTCGAGCAGTCCCGACTGATTGGGCACTTCGTGCAGCAGGCCGCGGCCCTTGCCAATCGCTTCCGAAGGGATCTGGCCGACGATGCACAGCACCGGTGACGAGCAGGCATAGGCGGTCGCAAGCGCCGCCATGGCGTTCAACAGGCCAGGTCCGGGAACGACGAGGCAGACCCCTTCGCGGCCGGTCGACCGGGCGTAGCCGTCGGCCATGTAGCCGGCGGTTTGCTCGTGGCGCGTCGACACAAACTGGATGGTGTCGACCGTCGCCAGCCCGTCGAGTGCGTGGTAGAGCTGCTGGCCGGGAACCCCGAAGACGTGGGTCACGCCGTGTGCGGCGAGTTGGAGCGCGAGCGCGTGGCCGCCCGTGCGCTCGGCGGTCATGCCGACGCTGACGTCGACCGGCTCGTCGCGAGCAGGTACTCGCGCACGTATGGCGGCGCCTGGTCGGGGTCGACCGGCGGCTGCGCGTCGGCGGGCAACAGCGGCTCGATCCGTCCCACCTCCGCGATGCGCTCCTCGAACTCACGGCGCACGTCGCGCCGCAGATCATCGTCGGTCAGCAGGTCGAGCGTCATGTACGCGACCGCGCGCGCGGCCGTCGCGACCGTGGCATGCGCGGCCGGCGTTCCGGCGAACGCGCCGCGTGCCCAGTTCGGCAGCCGCCGCTCGCGGGCGAGCCCGTAGGCGACGTAGATGCGCGCGGTCGGGGCGTGCCAGCAGAACTCCGTCACGTCGTCCGCGCCGCCCGCGAACTCGCTGGTCACACCGGCGTCGGGAGGGGTCAGCGCCGTGTCGAACGGTTGCTCCTCGACCGGACGCCCCAGCTCGGACAGCACCGTCCGCGCGAAATCGAGCATCTCGGCCGGGACCTGCGGCGGCCCGGCCAGTTCCAGCGCCCGGTAGGCCGCCTGAGCCATGGCATGGTTGGGCAGCCACGGCCGCGTCGCGGCCACGACGCGCGCCGCGTGGCTCGCACCAAGGGCCGCCGCGGCCGCCTTGCCGGCCCGCTCAAGCATGTCGTGGACGTAGCCGATGCCGGCCAGCGTCTTGGCCCGGTGGACGTACCACGCCTGGGCGAAATTGGGCAGCGACGTTGGATGCTGGCCGCCCTGCGTGAAGAGCTCGTTGACCGACGCGACGTGCCAGGGCGGAATGTGCTCACGCTGGAACTGGACGATCACGTTCATGAGCGTCATTGCATCGAGGGCGCTCACGCCCGCCCACGGGCTGGCGCCATAGGTGCCCTGGCCGTGGAACTCGTGGATCTCGGCCTGGTAGCAGCCCGGGCCGGTGTCCCACTCGGCAGTCGTGTACGGCCGCGGGTGCCAGGCGACGACCGCGTCGAGGCCGTCGAAATACCCGTCGCGGGCCATGAACGGCTTCGCCAGGCAGAGCTTCTCGGCCGGCGTACCGAAGATCACGATCGACCCGGCGATGCCGTTGCCGCGCATTGCCTCAGCGATGGCCAGCCCCGCGGTGACGCTGGCCGCGCCGATGCCGTTGTGGAGGTCGGTGAAGCCGGGCACGAGCGGGCCGATCGGCGCGCGGCGCGGTTCGGGCAGCTGCGAATCACCGGGCGTCGCGTCGTACTCGGCCATCAACCCGATCTGTGGCGCGCCGGACCCATAACGGGCGACGAATGCGGTGGGCATGCCCGCCGCTCCTCGCTGGATGTCGAAGCCGGCCTGGGCCAGCTCCGCGCACAGCGCCTCGGCGGACCGAAATTCGCACAACCCGGGTTCCGCGAGCCGCCAGATCGTGTCTGCCAGCTGCGTCCCGATCTGGCCGTGGGCGTCAAGCCACTGGCGCGCCGTCTCGATTGCGGCCGTGCCCACCGCGCTCGTCATGACCCTGGCCGGGCGACGACGCGGTGGCGGCCGAACGGGACGAATACCCAGCCCAGGACGATGACGATGCGCTCGGCCAGGATGACCATGGCGAGCAGGATCAGGATCACGGCGTACAGCTTGTCCATCGTGAAGGCGTTACCGAAACGCCCGAGCAGTCCACCCAGACCAGTCGCCGCGATCAGCACCTCACCGGTCATCATGCCGTCCACGCCGCGCGCCACGCCCATGCGCAACCCCGCCTGGATGTGCGGGTAGGCCATCGGCAGGCGCAGCTCACGCAACATCTGCCCGCGACCGGCGCCGAACGAGCGGCCCATCTCGGTCAGGTTCTGGTCGACCGCCCGTGCGCCAGCCTGCGCGTTGATGATCAGCGGAAAGATCGCGAACAGGACGACCGTCGCGATGCGCGTCGGGTAACCCAGCCCGAATAGCAGGATGAAGAGGGGCACGAAGGCGACCGTGGGCGCGGACATCATCGCGTCGACGTACGCGTCGAGAGTCTTGCGCACCACCGGGAAGACGCCCATCAGCGTCCCGAGGCCGAGACCGAGCACGATCGAGATCGCCATGCCCACGCCGAGCGCGAACAGGCTTGCCCCCATCTCCTTTGGCACGGTTCCGTCGGCGATCAGCCCCCACATCGCGCTCAGGACCTTGGACAGTGGCGGCAGGTAGAGGAAGTTCCACACCCGGCCGGCAACTTCCCAGACGACGGCCACGCCGATGACGGTCGCGATCGTGGCCATATTCGTGCCAATAGCCCTCCGCAGACCCCGGTAGAGGCGCATGGTCAAGGCCACGGATACGCCAGGCGGCTCCACTGAGGCCGCCTCGGCAGTGTTCATGCGGCGTCTTCCTCGCGCACGATCATGCCGCGCAGCATGTCCCAGATGTAGGCGGTCAGCTCGACGAAGCGCGGGTCGGTGCGCGTCTGGTCATTGCGCGGTCGCGGCAGATCGACGTTGATGATCTCGTGGATGCGGCCCGGTCGGGGGCTCATGACGACGATGCGCGACGACAGGAAGACGGCCTCGTCCATCGCGTGGGTCACGAACACGCAGGTCTTGTGGTCGGCCTCCCAGATCCGCTCCAGGTCCACCTGGAGGAGGTTGCGTGTCTGGGCGTCGAGCGACCCGAACGGCTCGTCCATGAGCAGGATGTCCGGGTTGACGGCCAGCGCGCGGGCGAGGCCCACGCGTTGCTGCATGCCGCCCGACAGCTGGTCGGGGTAGCTGTCCGCGAAGCTGCGCAGGCCGACCAGGTCGATGTAATGCTGCACCGCCTCGCGCGTCGCTGACTTGTCGGTCTTGCGCAGCCGCAGCCCGAAAGCGACGTTGTCGCGCACCGTCCGCCAAGGCATCAGAGCGAATGACTGGAAGACCATCGCGCGCTCCGGCCCCGGACCGACCATCGTCTTGCCTTCGACTCGGACGGTGCCCGAATCAGACGGCAACAACCCGTCCATGATCTTCAGCAGGGTCGTCTTGCCGCAGCCGCTCGGACCAATCAGGCACACGAACTCACCGTGCATCACAGTCAGGTTGACGTCGTCCAGCGCGTGCGTCTCGCGGCCGCTTACGAGGTCGTGGTACGTCTTGCTGATGGAGACGGCTTCGATGGCAGGGTTCACGCGACGTAACCTCTGGTAACGCGACGCTCGAGCCAGCGGGCCGCCCCGAGCAGGATGACCCCCTCGAGGACCATCGTCAGGGCGATTGCGAAAACGGCGCCCGCGTCGAGTCGGTTGCGGTGGAAGCTGAGCAGGCTGCCGATGCCCACGCCAGACAGGAAGAGCTCGGCCAGGACCATCCCGCTGATGGCGCGCTGGAGACCCAGCCGGGTGCCGGCCATGATCGATGGGAACGCCTGGGGGAGGATTATGTAGCGCATCATCTGCCAGCGCGACGCGCCAAAGCTGTGCGCCATCTCACGCAGCTCGGGCCGAATGCTGCGCGCTCCGACCTCGCTGTTGAGGGCCACATAGAGGAAGGCGACGACGAATACGACGACGACGCGCGCCGCGACGCCGATCCCGAAGACTGCCTGTATGAGCGGCAGGATGCCGATCATCGGCAGCGCAATGAGGGCCAGGAGGTAGGGCCGGGCGATCGAGCCGAAGAGCGGCACGAGGCCCATTGCGAGACCTGAAGAGATGCCCACCACGAGCGCCAGCCCGTAGCCCGTGACCATCGCGACGTTGCTCTGGTAGAGGCGGGGCAGCAGATCGCCGTCGAAGGTCAACTTCACCAGGGACTGGAACGTCCGGACTGCCGACGGCATGCGCAGTCTGACCTCGTCGTTGCCGATCAGCTGCCAGCCAATGAGCAAAGCGGCCAGGAGTCCGAGCCGCAGCCCGATCACAGTCAGGCTCTCGCGCGACCATCGCGTGCTGCGACGCCCGGACTCCACGACCGCCATTGGCTAACTATCCCCTATCACCGCGGGGGTTGCCGCCACGCTGTTCCAAGACCACCCGCCGCTCACTGGGGAGGCGGCAGGATGACCATCTCGTAAGTGAGGTCCTTCTCGTATTCGGTGAACTCCAGGTAGAACGCCAGAGTGGCGTCGAAGACCTCGCGCGTGATGCCGTCGCCAGCAGTCCACGTGTCGTTAGCGGCCCATTCCTGCATGACCTGGGTCACGAGGTCGGCTGGAGCGTCGGGAATCGTGGCCAGGCCTTCGTCGACCGCGAGCTGCGGATTGGCCTCGATCGCGTCAACGACTTCCTGGTAGGTCTGGACGTACGCCGTGTAGAGCTGGGGATTGGCATCGATCCAGCTGGTCAGCGAGTACTGCCAGGCTGACGTCACGCCCGGACCTGAACCGTAGCCGTCGATGATCACGAAGTTGCCAGGCTCGACTTGCTGCAGCTGGAGGGCGCGCAGCAGGTGGAGCGAGGTTGCGTTGATCTGGCCCTCGAGCAGCGCGACTGCGCGGTTCTCGGATCCGGGGATGTCAAGCATCTCGGGCTGGGCTTCGGGGCAATCGCGCTCGAGCCAGTTCGTGACCGAGGCGAACCCGAAGCCGGTCGTGCCCTGGGCCCCGATCTTCGCACCGTCAAGCGATGCGCAGGTGGGATGGTCCTTGTCCGCGACCATCACGAAGTCGGGGTTGGTCAAGCCGGTGATTGCCTTGACATCGAGTCCGGCATCGACGGCCGACAGGATCTGGCCGGAACTGTTCGTATTGATGTTGATATCGCCCGCGTCGAGCGCCTGGGGCATGATGTCGGGGTCTTCGAACATGATCATCTCGATGTCGTAGCCCTCAGCCTTGAGCTGCTTGACGGTCAACTGCACCGCGATATAGGCCTCGCCGCCAGGCGCTTCGACGCCGATGCGGATCGGGCCCAGGTCGGCCGGACTCAGCGTCGGGGCGACCGTGGGTTGGGCGGTGGGCGCGGCGGTCGGCGCGGCGGTCGGCGCGGGGGTCGGCGTCGCCGCCGGTCCCGCGCAGGCCGCCAGCAGCGCAACGGCGAGCGCCGCTAGGGACATGGTGCGAATCCGCATTAATCGGTCCTCCTCTGGTCTGGCTCTCGCGCCGCGCGGATGCTGCGGTTGTCGGCGTGGACCTAGATTGCATTTAGTATACAGTTCCACGGAACGAGTCTGTCAAGGTTGTGTGCAGGTGATTCGCCACATCGTCTTGTTTAGCTTCCATAACGAAGTGTCGGAGGAACGCCGCGCGGCGTTCGACGCCGCGGCGCGCCGCCTCGCAGCGCTGATCCCGGCGATTGCCCGGTCAAGCGCAGGTCCTGCCCTGGCCCTGCAAGCGGGTCCGATCGATTACGTGCTCGAGCTCGACTTCGGCGACGCCGTTCGCTTCAGCGAGTACAAGGAGCATGCCGCCCATCAGGCCTTCATCGAGCAGCACGTCCGCCCGTGCGTCGCACAGACAACGCGCGCCCAGTTGACGCTCGACTGACCAGTGCTACCGATCTCGCCCCAGACGGCCGAACGGCGGTAGCCCACTCAGACCGAGGGCGTCGCCCAGCCACCACAGGATCGCCTGGTTGCAGCTGACCACCGGCAAGCCCAGGTCAGCCTCGAGTTGCTCGATGACCTCGAACGTGCGGAAGTTAGTCGCGCTGATGAGCACCGCATCGACACCGCGCGGGTTGAGCTCGCTGACCAACTGGTAGGCGACGGAAGGTGGCTGCATGTTCGTCTCATACCACTCGCGCGTATCGGAACTGCCGGCATGGAAGTCGCGGTGGCTGCTGCTTTGAACGGCGAACCCTGAGCGGCCCAGGAACTCCTCCATGACCCGTCCGCGCTCGGCCGGGTATGGCGTTACCAGGGCGATGCGCACGGCGCCCAGGTGGCGCAGCGCCAAGACCATCGCCGACGTGGCTGTCACTGCCGGAACGCCGGCCCCTTGCTGGATGCACTCGATGATCACATCGTTGGCGTCGGTTCCGCCGAGGAAGCTCGTTTCGGCGCAGGCGTAGACGACTGCCGCGGCGCCAATCTCATGGAAGATCGGCGCCAGTTCCATGCCCTGTTGTGGCATCGCAGCACGGTCGCCAGTCGTCAGCCGCGCCGTGTGGAAGCTGATGCCCGGCAGTTGCAGGCTGGCAAGTTCAGGTTCGATGACGGCGTTGTCGAGCGGCACGATCAGGCCGCATCGTGCGCGCCAGCCGTACACCTTCAGCGGCCCACCGCTATGAAGCGCGGAGAGGGCGGCGGGGGCCGTCAGGCACTGCGTTCCGTGCCGTTCGTGCTCTCGCGGCCGGGTTGGCTGTCGCGCGTCGCGGCGAGCGCCAGCCGAACGGTATCCAGGTGGCGACGCAGGCGCTCGGCTGCGGCCTTCGGGTTGCGGGCGGCAGCGAGGGCGGCGATCTCGCGGTGGTCCTGGGCGCTGGTCAGGCCGGGCAGGGTAAGCAGCTCATCCCACGGGAACTGGTTCCAGACGAGCTTCACCAGCTCGACCAGGGCGGGAAAGCCACAGCCGGCATAGAGGAACAGGTGGAATTCGGTGTGGGCCTGGTGGCGTGCCTCATCGTCCCCGTCGGCAATCGCCTTTTCGACTACCTGGACAATCTGAAACAGCCGCGCAGCGCGCTCATCGGTCATGCGCTCGACGGCAATCTCAACGGCGAGGCATTCGAGCGCCTCGCGCAATCGGTAGACCTGGTCGAAGCTGCCTGCAAGGTCCGCAACGGTGACACCGCGGTGCGGTTCGTGGCGCACCAGACCCTGCGCCTCGAGGATGCGCAGCGCCTCTCGCACAGGCGTCGCGCTGACTCCGTAGCGCTGCGCGACGTCGGCCTGCCGCAATCGGTCACCGACACGGTACTGGCCGCTCAGGATTGCCTGGCGCAGTTGATGTACAAGTATGTCGCGCTTGCCCTGAAAACTGGCGATCGCCATCAGATCTCCCGTTTTGTCCTCCAGATAGTATACAAAATTCCCGACTCGCGGAAGGGGACCTCGAATACTCGTTCCGGCGGGATGAGCGCCTCCTAGTGGGCGACCGCGTCGAAGGCGGCGCGCAACTCCTCCAAAGAGGCGATCCCCTCGAACTTCGCGCTGAGCTTGCCCTGA
>Ga0214473_10005345_pt1 | contig 15382 bp, 16 predicted proteins | sample RVTome_7_FD_203509 | JGI IMG/M metagenome (GOLD analysis project Ga0214473, IMG submission 203509) | Soil microbial communities from uranium-contaminated site in the Upper Colorado River Basin, Wyoming, United States - RVT98D197 | ecosystem: Environmental > Terrestrial > Soil > Contaminated >... | reverse complement strand
GAGATTATTTTATTCCTCTCGAAGAAAGAATTAAGATAGCCAGGGAGTATGGTGCAGAGCTCTTTATCAGCCTCCACACCGATGGAAGTTTCAATCCGCAAGCCAGGGGTTCTTCTATCTATTGCCTTTCCCTTTCCGGGGCCACGGATGAAGCCGCAAAGATTTTAGCCGATAAAGAGAATACCTCAAACATTTTAGGGGGCGCTTTCTTAAGGCCTGCCGCCTTTGCTAAAGATCCCAATCTAAACCAAATTCTTTTAGATCTCATGCAAAATAATTCGATGAAGGAGAGTTTTCGGTTGGCCGAAGCCCTTCTGGAAGACATCAAGACAATCAATCCATTAAAATACCTTTCCTACCGGCAGGCCAATTTCATTGTATTAAAAGCCCCGGACATCCCCTCTGTGCTGGTCGAGATGGCTTTTATCACTAACAGAGAAGACGAACGCTTGCTCAATCGTGAGGACTTTCAGGAAAAAATGGCGAAAATCCTCACCACCTCCATTAAAAAATATTTCAGACCCTGAGCCTCCCGCTTTTCCTCTCCCTTGAATTCTGCCCGCCCGAACAGTTCCTTATGTCTGAAAATGGAAGGTATCCAGCTTTAACTCGGCTTTCTAACCCGGGTGGATGAAGCCAATGTCCTGATTGAGTGCCATAGCTTCAACAATCAAAGGGGTCCCATCCGGAACAATGGTGATAATGGGCTGAGCGGATGTGACCACACCTCCGATGGTATGGGTCGCTAGCCCGTGGACTGTCCCGTCAACAGGGCTGTGAAGCCTTTCCAGTTGGGATCTCCTGCTGGCCTTGGTAAACTCACCCTCCAGAACACTGATCGCCCTCTCCTTCTCGATAATCTCACTTAAGATAGACCGCTCTCTCTCCTTTTTCAGTGCTTCTAAGTTCTTCTCCGGCTCCTTAAGGCTATCCTGAATCTGTTCAGCCAATTTCCTCTGCTCATTTAGTTCTTTTCCAGCCCTGACCAGCTCCTTCTGCCTCTGGAGATGCTCCATCATAGAGGCATACCCTTTCTCAGCGAGTTCTCTCAAGGCTTCTTCCTGTTTGGCCACCAGCTCCAGAGTCTTTTCAAGTTTGGTGCTACTCTCCTCTGCCGAGAGAATGGCTGTCCTCTTCTGCGAGATGACCAGTTCTAGGGAAGCCACTTTTGCTCGGTGCTCATCCTCTCTCGCCTGCTTCAGGCTTTTCTGGAGAAGCAGTAACTTGTCAGGATTCTTCCCTGCTCCATCGATTTCCTCTCCTTTCAGTTCAGCCTTCAGCCTCTCAATTCCTTTTAAAGACCTTAATCTTTGCTTCAGCCTTTGGATCAGGTTCTGGACTCACGATGATTTCGTCAATGCCATCTCCATCATTATCCGCTGAAATGGGATTAGCTCCATATTTCGTCAAAAGGCCAGGAAATCGTGGATCAATTAAATTCCATCTGAATTGCAAATTTCGTAACTCTGCACTTCCAAAAATGAAAAAAAACGTGTATATTAGAACTGCGAATGACCGATGGGCAGTCATTTGGTTAGTAAAAGCCGTCCACCCAGAACACTGAAACGGTTGTGGAAATCATAAGTAATTGGTAAGGTCGATGAATATTCAAGAATATTATGCCGAATATGGCTCAAGAATAACTCAAGAAAGTGAGCGTCTCTTCATAGAAGAGTTCCTTTACCCTCTTCTCGGTTCTAAGATTGCGAAGATTATCCCCCAGTACCCAATCTTAGATCGCACCGGGCGATCCCGTCGAATAGATTTTGCGTATCATGGGCCGAGGGTGAAATTGGCCCTTGAGGTTAATGGTGAGAGTTATCATGCCGAGGGAATCATCCCTAACGAGATGTTTGACGACAACCTTTTCCGACAGAATGAGATCCTTCGCCTTGGATATCACCTTGTCCGATTTTCTTATAGCCAGCTTCAATCTCCCAGTTGGCGACCGATCGTTTCTGACACCCTCCGGGATACGTTCACTGAATACTCGCCAGAGTTGCTTAGCGAGTATGAGCTCCAACCAAACCCGATCCAGCAGGAAGCCCTTCAAGCTCTCGACTTCTTTCGCAATAACCGAAAGTGGAGCAGAGGAGTCCTCGTTATGCCAACAGGAACAGGGAAAACTATTCTCTCAGCTCTTGATGCCCGGCGTGTTGGAGGGCCGGTACTATTCCTTGTTCATCGCCTCGACATCTTGAAACAAAGCATTGATGCATACAAGAAAGTCTGGCCTGATATGCAAGTCGGGATTCTAACTGGCGAAGCGAAAGAGAACGAACATGAATGCGATGTACTTTTTGCGTCAAAAGACACACTTCGTCAGCCTGATCATCTCTCGCGGTTTGATGCCGACCACTTTCACTACATTGTTGTCGATGAAGTACACCACGGCCAAAGTCCGACCTATCGAGAAATACTGAACTACTTCCAGCCGTCATTCATGGTCGGAATGACTGCCACGCCAGACCGAACCGACCGTAAAGACATCTTTGAGCTTTTCGACTATAAGAAGATCTATGAGATCCCTTTGCAGGACGCGATAGAGCGCGGGTTCCTCGTACCCTACACCTACTATGGGTTAACTGACGATATTGATTATTCCGAGATTCGCTACCAGAATAATCGCTATCGTGTTGACGACTTAGAGCGGTACCTGATAATTCCCGCGCGAAACGAAGCGATTGTGGGTCAGTACATCGAGAAGGGGCATGGAGACAAAGCGATAGGGTTTTGTGTCTCAATTAAACATGCCGAGCGCATGGCCGAGTTTTTTTGTGAACATGGCATACTTGCGGCTGCAATCCATTCTGACTCGCCTGATCGCGATGATCTTATAGCTCAGTTTAGAGGAGATAAACTCCACGTTGCATTCACGGTAGACCTTTTCAACGAAGGCGTTGATTTCCCGAATGTCCGAGTTTTACTCTTCCTCAGGCCAACAGAGTCAAAGACCGTATTTGTTCAACAACTCGGTCGTGGTCTGAGGCTATGTACAGGTAAAGATCGTGTTCGCATACTTGATTTCATCGGAAACTACAAACGGGCAAACCAGATCCGAAAGTACCTTTCAAAGGGCTCCAGGCTCACCGAGACCAAGGAGAACGGACGGACAAAGAGAAAGACGGAGTACATCTATTCATCCGGCTGCGAGGTTCATTTTGATGAATCGGTTGAGGAGATTCTCAATCAACAAGACGCCCAGGAACTCGGCTACACTAAGCAAGACCTGCAGGAAGCGTACTTCGCACTTGCCGAGCAACTTGGACGGAAGCCCACTAAGGCCGACCTTGATGCGAAAGGGGAGTTTTCAGCGAATCAATACATACGGTTCTACGGCTCATGGATTGCGTTTTTGAGAGACATTGGTGAGTACACCGAAGCCAGCTACCATTATCCGCAGGGCACCCACCTTGGGCACATCCTTTCAATCATAAAAATCTTCGGAAGTGGTCAGCTAGGGGGAACTCACTTTGATGACCAGTACATTCGTCTACGCGGACAGCTTGGAGATGGTCGGCTTTCTGTATACCGCCGTCAAGTCAAATACAAACTCCAAGCGGCGATGGAAATCGGGATTCTCCCGGACGATAGAACGTACGCCCACGATGAGGAATATCCCTTGCAACTAACACCTCAAGGGAAGAAGCTACACGAAGTTCTGCTCCCGGTGCTCCGGGTACTGAATCTCGATTTCCCGCGCGGGGACGATGGACTCCCGAGCACTCGAATGGCTGAGAACGAAGATTTCTATAATCAGGCTGTGCTTAAACTTATTAGTTCCTCAGCTCACACTAAGGACTCATTCTACTCCATCTTTCTAAGGATGAAGGCTGTTCAACAGATGATGAAATTCCTCTTCCAAGTCTGCCAGGGAAAGGTGATTCAAAGAGAGACGATCTACGGGCAGTTCTTCCAAGCCCCCTTCGTAAAACAGTTCTGCGACCAGGAAGGTATTGAAGAGGCTTCGAAAGAGGCCGCAAAGCGGAGGTGCCCGTTTCTCTTGAACATCCTCGATGCATGCGGTATTCTTAAAGCGGGACGAAACGATGTTACATTAATGCGTCTCGTGCTCACACCACCACTCGTGAAGCCATTTGAAACTGAGGATGATGTTAAGGCGAGCGACCGTATCAAGGCGATTGCGGCAGCTTGGCCGGATAATTCGGAATCTCTTAGACCCGAAGACCTGACCATCGTCCGGGAACTCTTCGGGCCTGCTTTTCTGACTAACGACTACTTCCTGACCGAGCTTGAAACCTTTGAATGGTGAGAAATGGCTAATCGTTCACATTACAACCCCGGCCACATTGGCATGAATATATTGAAGAAGAAGGGGGCTAACCATTCTTCCCGACGGGATGTGCCGACTCATGCTATTCCCAAAACTTATCACTCCGTACTTGTGACGGATTGCCTCGATTGCTTGCGCAGACTTCCCGACAACAGCATACAGCTCATCGTATGTGACCCTCCCTACAATATCCAGATGGCTCACTGGGACATGCACAAGCAGTACATTGACTGGTCTTCCCGGTGGCTGAAGGAAGCCGAACGTGTCCTGTCACACACCGGCAGTATCGCGATCTTTGGCGGTCTACAATACCAGGGTGAGGCTGGGAGTGGTGACCTGGTTTCTATCATCAATTACATGCGAGCCAACTCACGCATGCTTCTCACCAATCTCATTGTCTGGAATTTCCCAAACGGTATGAGCGCTCAGCGGTTTTTCGCTAACAGACATGAAGAGATCGCATGGTTTGCCAAAACAAAGAGGTACTACTTTGATCTTGATGCCGTTCGAGAATCTTACGATGAGGCGACAAAAGCGGCATACCATAGGGACAAGCGACTCAGAAGCGAGACGATTGAAAAGGGCCGCAACCCCACGAACGTGTGGCGCATACCACGCCTTAACGCAAACTCCAAAGAACGAGTTGGGCACCCGACACAGAAACCAAGGGCTATTATAACTCGTCTCGTTCGAGCGTTATCATACCCTGGATCAATCGTTTTGGACTTCTTCGCTGGGAGCGGCGCCACTACCCGTGTTGCCGTTGAAGAGCGTCGTCACAGCATTGTGTCCGATATTGATCCTTCCCTTCACAATTACTTGGAGAAACAACTGAAGGATTACAGCCCTCCACAAGGGCTCTTCACACAACCATACACTTACGAACTGTTAAGCTCTCTTGAGGGACACCCTATCTTGGGTATAAAAAAGGGCAAAGTTCGCAAAAATATGGATATCCAACAGGTCAAAGTGCATCTCCAATGAAAAGCAGGGTTATAACTCGGAAGTTTTTAATGTTTCTTATTCCTTTTTTCGTTCTCGCTTCTTATCTTTCCCTTACCCATGCTGAGAACCATAAAGTGAAACGCGTTGTTGATGGGGACACGCTACTCCTCACCAACGGCGAAAAAGTTCGACTAATAGGAGTTGATACACCGGAAACCAAGCATCCCCAAAAACCTGTCGAGCGATTTGGAAAAGAAGCGTATCTCTTCACCCAAAGAATGGTTGAAGGTAAAGAGGTCCGCCTTGAATTCGACTGGCAAAAAAGAGACAAGTATGGCCGCCTTTTGGCTTATGTTTATCTCACAGATGGCACTTTTTTGAACGCAGAGATCATCAAACAGGGGTACGGGTTCGCTTACACTCGATTCCCTTTCAAATATCTGGAGGAGTTCAGGAGATATGAGAAGGAGGCAAGGGAGAATGGGATGGGGTTGTGGGGAAAATAGGTTTTACGAGTTCCTTAATAAAACAAATTGTCTCACGTTTTTGTGCCTAAGGGTATTAACTTCTCGGGTTAATTGATATGATGGAAACTTTGGAGAGAATACTTTCAACTTTTGCAGCGGTATTATTTCGAAATCAGTGGAGGGATTTGAGAGCTAACCTTTTAACCCTTCATGAATTGTATGTAGAAAGTCTGGCTTCGCGGATTCCGCCAATATTGATACAAGCACTGGTGGCTGCGGAAGACCGTCGATTCTATACTCACGGGGCTATTGACCCTGTGGCTATTATTAGAGCTATCTCCAGATTTTTGACCCAACGGAGGATCGAAGGCGCAAGCACTATAGAACAACAATTTGTCCGTACAGTGACGGCTCGTTATGAAAAAACCCTTCGACGTAAGTTAAGAGAGATTCTTCTGGCAACACTTGTCAAGACAGTAATTCCAAAAGAAGATTTGCCCGGAGTATATCTTTCGGTAGCTTATTTCGGTTGGAGGATGAACGGGATCAAGCAAGCCTGTAATAGACTCAATGTTAGCTTAGAACAAATGACATTAGAACAGGCGACATCTATCGTAGCAAGGCTTAAATATCCGGAACCTAGAGTTGCTTCGACCACCCGAACTGAGCAGATTGTAACCCGTTCGAGGTATATATTATGTCTCGTCAAGAGGGCAAACTTAGCTACAAAGGAAACTCTGCATGAGGAGTTGGTTGATGGAACCTTTCCTGTTGTCTACTGAATCTTACCTTCTTAAGGACCAGTATCCTACTTCGGTGCTTGTTGCGAAAACTACCAGCCACATGCCGGTGGGTGAATTACACGGGTTTCTACGGCTCTGGGTTTCTGAGGGGATTCCTTTTGCATTCCGAGAAATCCCTATGATTTACGAGGCTGTTCGCGAATGGTTGGGCAATTTTTTATCAGTACACCCAAAGACAATTACTATCATCGGTAGCGCTCGAATAGGGTATTCGCTGGCGCCCCCTCCGGACTATGGACGCCCATTTCGCTCGAGTTCTGATCTAGATTTCGTAGTTGTATCAGAAACGCTTTTTTCCAACCTTTCGCAAGACTTCTGGAATTGGAAACAGGGCTTTGCCGAAGGCCGTGTGATTCCCGAAAGTCCACTCCGCAAGAAGTACTGGGAAGAGAACGTAAAGCTCGTTCCGATAAACATTAGAAGAGGGTTTATTGATGGAAACAAAATCCCCTATCGGAAGGAGTATTCCAGTGCGCAAAAAATTGGTCAAGCTAAGTATCTTGTCGGAGAAAAGCTGAAAATTACTACAGGCGCTCCGCTCGTAAGAATAGCAACATTTCGTATTTATCGTGACTGGACTGCATTCGCAGACCAACAAGCCATTAACCTTAAGCATACTCTGGGGGCGGTTGATCTAACCAATCTTACAGGACCAAAAGAATAAATCCATGACCCACGGAAGAAATTTAGCTTGCTTTCTGCAAAGAATTGGCAGGAGCATGAGAAACATTTGGAGGATTACGTTGGGACATAAGCATAAAGTTCTTCATCTATAAAAATTTTGCAGAATATTGAGGATAACTAATGGAAGGAAGAAAATGGAAGAAAAGGAATTGATAGAAATCGGTAAAAAAGCGTACGTTCTTTCTGAACAAATAGGGGAATTAGAACAAGCTATGAAAAACAGGGAAGAAGCTATTAGTGGTTATCCCTCACATGCTAAAACTTTCAATTCAGTTCTTGATAAAGCCAAAAAATTATTAGAAGTAGATCCCACCATTTTAGAGACCATTTTCCACCTAAGTTCACATGACCCTAATAAAAAATACGGATATAAAGACTTCGAAGGGTTAAAGTGCGATTTAGCAACGTTAAAAGCTGCTTTAAAATCCTTTTTTGTATTTCATTTTCCTAAAAAAGAGAAAGGGAGAATTGGTTTTATTTAGAAACCTGCTATTGATTTCATTGGTTGATGGAAAATGGAGAATCTCATGGCGATCCCCCTCGACTCCAAACAAATCGTTTCCCTCGAAGAACTTCTCATGTCCCAAGTCATCCAGCAGGAAGCTCTCACCAGGTTGCTCGTGGAGAAAGGAATATTTACCAAGGAGGAGTTTTTGGAGGTGGTGAAGGTGGTAGATCGGGAGATGAAGAGGAGGACATAATGAAAAATCGAAAAACCTCTCTCCGCCTCACCCTTATCCTGTCTCTTCTATTTGGATTCATCCTACCACTTGCTCTGGGAGTAAAAGACCCCACTCTAATTGCCATATCTTTTTGCTCGGTGTGGTTTCTCTACGCGGTCATACTTCTTATTTACACGTTTCTCGTCGCCGGTAGAAGGCACTTGAAGAAGCATTTGGAAAATGGAGTAAATGATAGGTGGGGGTTTTCGTAAGATATTAACAGGTTAATTCTCGGCTGGCGACTTCACCTACTTATCTCCGCCTCAACATTGGGCATGTAGTTCAAGATTACCCACTAAAAGAGTGGATAATGTCGTGCTCAGCCGCGCGTATTCCGCGTCGGTCTGAACCAGAGGGTTAGGCCTAAAAATTCAGAATGCCCCTTTCTCTCCCGCCCGCCGTGTTGATCACAAAGCGATAATCAAGTGTTGTGGACGTTACGGCGCAAAAGGGTCCGGCGGCGTAAGTTGTTGATCCCTGGTTCACCTTGCCCTATGCGCATACGATTGATAGCTTCTGCTGTTGCTTGGTAGTGCTTGAGCGCATCCTGAGGGGCCACATCCCACATATCTTGGAATGCGTGCCACGCCTCGGCCTCCGCTGTGGGCTTAAACCGCCAATAGTCGATCTCGCACCGGACACCCGCTGTGTTGCTACTCTCCTCTTCGGAGCACTGAAGATATTGGATTCGGTCCTTGTCAGGGAGTGGAGGATTGTGAGTGGAATCGTTCAGTAATGGTATCGCCGACGGATGAAGCAGAAGACGAAGTCCCTTTATCTCACACGTTGCAGCTGCATGAGAGCGGACCACTCCCGTTCCGAGGAAATGAGCAGCGTGGTCGCCACTGGTGACGGTAACGTCAGATCTGAACCTGATTGCCGCAAAGGAGCCATGCGCGATGCCGATGCGCACAGGGACGCGCTGTCGCAATAGAGACTGAAATAAATACACTGCCACGTTCGCAGCCTCAAAAAGGTGAGTCGTTGCAATGAAAGCCGAGTCAGAAAAGGTGATCGCAGTCACCGGATGCCTCATCTTCGCCAGGTCGATTGTGGCCTTTAAAGAATGATGAAAACTTGTGAACGTTCGCGTTAAGAGGTTGTCCCGTGATGTAAGTATCATGTCGATGTTCCATGAAAGCGGCCTATCATACGCCTCGATGAGATCAGGTTCAACATGGTACGCCTCGGTTAACGAAGCGAAGCCGAGTACGTCCACGAACATTACAACTTTGTTGTCAGTGATCTGCACAGGCGTCAATTCCTTGGTATCCACATCAAGCGGGTGCCCCGCCACACTTCCTTATTCGCTCCAAAACCACCTTTGAATAAAAGCCGCCCGCCCCCCACGCACTGGAACGTAGGTACAAATCATCAACCGTGGTCTAACATTATTTTTTATGCTGCCACGATGTTTTTCAAAAAACCAGATTTTTCAGCCCCTTATATTTCAGGAAGTTGAGGATTACGCATGAAAGTGTAGATAATGCCCGAGATCAGCTGCGGCGTGAAGCGTGGGCAGTTCTATGCCGCTGTTAGCTGGTAGGCCACTAGCAGCCCCCAGTAATCTCCAGGGTCCTCCTCACAAAACCTTGAAGCTCAGTCTCGTTGATCGGCTCCGTCGCTGCGTTTGGATTGTCCCCGTGATGGTAGCGGCGCGTGTACTCGTTGAGTGCATCAAGTTTGTCGAGCAAGGGAAAAAGCTGGTGCGCAGGGCCAGCGGTCCGGAGCTTACCGATGATCGTGCCGAGGGCGTCGGTCGCGAACTCAGCAGGATAGAGGTTTTTGCAGTAAGTTTCAAGAACTGGCCTGATCTTGTTCACGATGTTTCTGGGAGTGCCCTCGCACGTGTGGTAGTAGTCCACGAGTGCTTTCCTGTCCGCGAGGTAGGCTGTCTGCGTTGCTTGTTCGATATCCCATTCAGAGATTCTCGTGTCGCACACGCCGATCCGTGCAAACTGGAGGCATTTGCGATCGGTGGCCTGCGGGGCGAGGCGATCCCAAATGCGCTTCAAGAACGATTGATCGTGCGATAGCACGATAACCTGGTTGCAGGATTCACCGCATTTCTTTATCTTCTGAACGGTGCAGTCTTTGCGGAAGTTGTCTTGACTGCTGAACGGATCGTCGAAGACGACGATCTTGCTGCCCTTCTCAGAATCGTGCTCCAGCTGCGCTAGGAAGAATGCGAGAGCAAGAGTGCTTCTGTCGCCTGAACTGAGTGTGTTCTTGAAGCTTGGTTGGTCGAGAGGGGTGTTAGAGTCACCAATCTCGACAGGCACATCGTTGATGAGAATTTGGTAGCTGGAGCTGGCGACACCCCCAGGATAACCGTGTTTCGTTCCGGTAATTCGGAAGCCTGCATGGAAGTCATCAAGGAATTGGTTAATGGTATGCTCGTACCGGCCGATCACCTCTTCGGTGTATTCGTCTAACTTCTCCTTGACGCTCGACTTCGCGTATTCAAGGGCCTTCTTTAATGCCTGCGCGGTCTCGTACTTCTCGCACACTAGCTTGGCATCCGGTTCGTACCGTCTCTTAATTGCGCAAAGACGGGTAAGAGAGTTCTCAATGCTTGTGACATCAACGGTACCGATAGAGGCCTTCTTCCCGGATATGGCGGCATTTGCCGCTTGCACGGCCCGGTTGTAGGTTGCGGCATTGTTCTGTACGGCCACAAGAGCAGCATAGGCGGCGGTGAAGGATGGATCAGTCTCCACACGGTTTAGTAGCGTAGCAGTCTTTCGGTCGAGAAGAGCGTGGGCCGCCCTTCGTAGAGTACGCAATGTATCTCCGATCTCGCCAGCGCAGGTCATGGCAGGTGGTGTGATCGCGCAGTACCTTGACCAGAATTCGACACCGGCGGTGTTCTGCTCAAGGGTTCTCTCAATTTGCGCAATCTCCCGATCGCTGAAAGCGGCATCGATTAATTGGCGGAGGGCGGTGATCTCTGTCCGCAGGGCGTTGTAAGTTTCACTAAAATAGGCTTTGTACGTGGCGATTAAGGCAACGCCGTCTAGGGACTGACCACAGAACGGGCAAGCGTTGTTGCGGATGTAGCCCATGCCTTCGGACAGCCAAGGTTCTCCACGTCCGTACATTGCATGTGTCTCGATCTGCTTGGTTACGTAGCGTTCAGCATCCTTCGCTATGTCTTCGATAGTCTTACCAAGCAATCCTACGAATCCAACTGGGAAAATCGGCAGGGTTAATTCCGAGAGGGCGGCGCGATTCTTGATTTGGTCTGCCTCCTTGTCGGCTTCGAGTTCTTTCTTCTTCTCGGCAATCTTGGTATCGATCATCGTGTCATCCTGAAGGAGCAAGAATTCCTCAACGGTCAGTCGCTGTGGCATCAGAGCCTGAACCGTGACGCGCCACTCCCTGATTTCGGTACTCTTCTCGCGACTCTCTGCGTCGAGTTTTTCGATCTGCCGCGCAAGGTCTACACCGTGCTTGCCAACAATCACGCTGTAGAGATTGCGTCTGTGGGCGAGGTCGACGGCATCCCCAGAGTAGACATTCTGGGAAACGAACGTTGAGTCAAAGATAGCTAGATTGGGGACCGTTGTATTCCACCCACCATTGTTGAACGCGATGGTCCCACCATCGAAGAGAATCGTGATCTGTGGTGCTCCTCGGCTTCCGAGCGTGGTACGGCCAAGTATGTGGGCGGTGTCGCCGCACTGGAGAGAGCGGAGTATAGCGCATAGAGTCGTCTTGCCTCGGCCGTTCTCTGCAAAAACCAGGTTGTACCGCTTGAGCTCAACGTCCCCAGAAGCGCCGTAGCTCAGGAATCGGCCGACATTCTTGATTGAAACGATCTTACGGAGCATGGTTATCACCTCCTCGGCTAATATACACATTTTTTTGAATCTTTGGAAGCGAGGAAGAAAGTAATGAGCGCTTTTTAAACAAATGTCGCCTTTTTACGCAGAAGGCGACACGCAAATGAACCAGATTGGTCAACGCTAAAACGGGTTCGGTGCAGTGCTCCAGTCGTGAGCATATACCCGTTCATGGACTTGCTGAATATTCTCCGCGGAAGTGGCGATGTACCCCTCACCAGGTCTGCCAGAAATCTTGTTGACGACCAGTGATTGGAGAGGAGGTAGGCCCCGTTCCAGACAATGATCCTGGATCAGGCCTAAGAAAAACTGGCATACCCTGTGATGGACACCCATGCGCTTGCCCAGCTCACCGTAGGTTGTATGCTGCTTGCTTCTTGCACATCCGGCAAGGATGTCCCAAGCCCTCTTGGCACGCTCTCGCTGGTCAACCAACTTCTTCATGGGTCAGAGGACTCCTTTCTGAGTATGATTCCAATGCCCTCATTTCTGCATAATCTTATGCCGGATCAGGGAGCTTGTCAATTTGGAATGGGTTTTTATTTTTGGGGGCGGACCAAGCTAAGTTTTAGACAATCAAGGAGATATGTTCCAAGAATATGTGTTTTTTGGCCTTAAGTCGCCATTTTCACCCACAAAATTGAGGCTATAAGGAATCTCAGGTTCTCCAAGCTCAAGCCTCCTTTTCTTACCTGTTGTCAAGGTCACTCCCTAAAATTCCAAGGAAGGCAAAGAGTCTCCTTTAGTGGGTCAGGATTAGACAGGTGGCGATTCCCAGTCAAGGAAAGAAGAAATCTCCTAAAGACCATAACCAATGGTTTCGAAGATACAAATGGATGTTAGTTCTGGATGAGGCAGTGATCAGCCATTTAAAACAGGATCATCGGATAAATCAGTGTCGGTACAACACGATTGTTTGGAATGTGAAGAAAATGGGTGCGGGATACAGGATGAATTTCGGGCAGCAAAGCCTCTTTTAAGAAAAAAGGGGGAAAATGAAAAGAGGGAATAATGTATTTTGTTTCTATTCTATCTAGGAATTAAGGGTTTATATAGAGCGCCCTTTAGTATGCAGTATTTAAGACTTACCGCACCCATCATCTCACAACCAATGGCCATGATAAGCAACGGAGAGGATACCGCACCAACCAAATAACTCGTTACGGATACCCCCATCGGTATAATTATTCCACATAAAATTACCCCCACCCATAGTACCGGAGCTATTCGACCTTTAATCAGCTCTGTCACTGATTGTCTGCCGGTTGGTCCCATGTAGGTGGCGCTCCACAGATATATTGTTAGGATAAAAGCATTGATCATCAATAACCACCGGCTACCTGTCTCAGCCGCCCTAATATCCACATGACCCCCGAACAGGCCAATTGTCAAAATCAGAGCCAATCCGTCTAAAACACCATACGAAAGAAACAACGCTGGCAGAATAGCCGAATTCCAGAAGGGGATCGCACTGATATAAGTCATCACAAAGCCTGTGTTGACCACGACCAAAAACACCAGGAAAATAATTTGGGGACGGTTCTCATATTATTTTATGATATCCGATAATTACAAACTATTTTCTTGGCCTTCCTCTCTATCGTGACCGTTTTGCGTGTTCTAAAAGAAATAAAAAAGCCGAGTTACCTTTTTGGCAACCCGGCTGTCTAGGGAGTTTACTAAAGCAAAATCCCTAAAACGACTCGGCTAGACCCGAAGCTTTCCGCCCCATCCTTTCGGAATGGTTCGGCTTTGTCACTAAGGTTCTTTATTCAGGTTATGTATGCTCCATTGGCCATTTATAAGACTTATTCTCACCCCCATTTCGAGAACTTCTTCCCTATTCCGTCTCGCTGCATTTTACTCCCAACCCTTATATAGATGTCAAGCGTTTTTGGGGGTTGTGAAAAGAATTTCATCTTATGTCAAATCCTGTAAAATTCTGGGTGAACCTGCTTGCTTCCGGGTGCTCATGACCGGATTTGGGGAGTTTTCGTATTGTTCGGCGATATCGAAGACTGGCTCCCGGTTATTCCCTCTGCAGATGATGTGATAAGGCATCGATGGAAAGACGACTCTCGCTGCCCTTGGCATCTTCAACCATCTCCTAAAACAACATGCTCAACTTTAATTGTCTCGCCTCAACATCCCAATAATTAGTCTATAACTATTTAGATTAATTGAAGTATTAGAGAACCGTCCCCAAACTACAGAACTCTTTGATTACACAGATTAAATATCGATTACGCAGATAAAAACATAACGGCAAAATCTGTGTAATCAAACCAAAATCGGCGTAATCAGAGAGCTGTAATTAATTTTCCAAAGCTCTCAAAAAAATATTTGACAAATTTCCTCATTACTGTGTATATAAAGGTTAGCCACGAAGGTGAAGCCCCTATGGAAGGTGCGGCCATAAGTGGCTTTTTTATTGAACAGGATGAGGATGGAAAAGAGAAAAAAGTCCATTGCTGTGATTGATGGCCAGGGCGGTGGGATCGGTAGCGCCATTACTAAACGGCTTCGCGAAACCCTTGCTGAAGAAGTGGAGATTATCGGTTTGGGGACAAACGCAATGGCAACAGGGGCCATGTTGAAGGCGGGGGCCAATAAAGGGGCATCGGGGGAAAATGCCATTGTCCAAACGGTGAAGACAGTAGATATCATCGTTGGGCCAATGAGTATTGTGTTGGCGAATTCGATGATGGGGGAACTGACCCCTAAAATGGCCGAGGCCATCGCTTCATCCCCTGCAACGAAATGCCTCCTCCCTTTAAAAATACCGGAGGTGGAAATCATCGGGGCCCCTAAAGAACCCCTACCCCACTTAGTCGATCAGCTGATAAAACGGGTCCAGGAAATCATTAAGACTTAATCCCCCCTCTCCCCCCCCTTTAGTCTCCGACCCAGAGCGGTCTCTGACCCGGAGGGCAAAGGGGGGTTGGGGGAATTTGATTTAGGAGGAAACAATGTGTGAGGCCAATGCCTATTTAGTAAAAGAAGGAAAGGAAGAATTAATTTTGGAGGACATCTCCATTCTCCGGCCGGAAAAGGACGAGCTCTACCTCCAAAATATTTTTGGAGAACAAAAACGGATTAAGGCCCGAATTAAAGAGATGAACCTCATCGACCATCGCATCCTTCTTGAAGAAGGATAAATAGGAAATTTCGAAATCCGAATATCGAATTTCGAAACAAATTCTAAATCCCAATGATCCAATTTCCAAAACCGAGAATCTGTCCCATTTTTTAATTTTGTGCTTTGGTCATTTGAGTTTGTTTCGGATTTCGAATTTCGTGCTTCGAATTTATATGTGAAATGGGGCCACGAAGGTCTTTTGTTCCCACGAAGGGGCGAAGAAGCTTTCTTGGCCTTTTATTTTTCTTAACCTTTCGGCCACGCTTGCGTGCCGGAACGTACTTCGGCGTGCAGGCACGGTCAACGGACACGTCTTTAGGAATTCTCTATGCATATCCCAGACGGATTTCTAAGTCACGGTATTAATGCCGCTACCTTCGTGATTTCATCCGGGGCTTGCGCTTACGGAGTAAAACGGGTGAACCGCAACTTTGGGGAGCGGGAAGTTCCCCTGATGGGAGTAACGGCTGCTTTCATCTTTGC
>Ga0214473_10005344_pt1 | contig 15383 bp, 13 predicted proteins | sample RVTome_7_FD_203509 | JGI IMG/M metagenome (GOLD analysis project Ga0214473, IMG submission 203509) | Soil microbial communities from uranium-contaminated site in the Upper Colorado River Basin, Wyoming, United States - RVT98D197 | ecosystem: Environmental > Terrestrial > Soil > Contaminated >... | reverse complement strand
GCAGTCATTTCGTTATGTTCAAGCCCCTGTGCTTGCTAGCCCCCCAGGTTGCTCCTACCGCGCAGGCTCGCAGTCCTACGGGCAGCCGGGACGTTTACACCACGCAATAGACTGGAAGTCACCTTCCAGAACTGTGGTATCGCTACATGACCGAATCGGACAATTATCACGGCGGGACTTTCACCCGCTGGATTGCAGCCTTGTCGGCCGCTACCTGCAACGTTTAGTTTATGTCGCTTGTCATTCCGGGTTGGAGCGAGCCTGCCCCTTATCCTTTGCCCTAAACTGGAAAAGGGGACGGCTCTTTTTTCCGGCATAGAAAACCGCCAATAATGGGAACGCCCCGGTTTACAAGCGGCTGGAGGAAATTGCTGAGCATCGCAATCGAATCAGGAAGACAATCTGTTTCCCCTTGCAGAATACGACATGGTCCTTGGCTAGCCTTGCTGGGCACCCGTTCGGCGAACATAATCCTTTTTTTGACGGGCTAGTTTTCGATGATTTACCTGCCCGCCCAGCTAAAATATCGCGGGTAGTCGTTCCAGATTTCACCCCTCACGTAGCACGGGCTGCTTGATCGATGGGTTTGATTTTGTTGATAACAAAAACAGGTGTCCTTTTTCAACTGCGTCCCCGCTTTCCCCAGGTAAGCAAAGCACGAAAAGGCCGTTTTGTCCCCGGAATCTGCCCGTTGATGCATACAATATTTTCTTGGGGGAGCCTAAGGTAGAATGGTAAAGCCCTGTTCTTTGAAATGGGGGTCGAAGGTAAAGGAGGTTTTTATCCCTGAAGCGCGCATTACTTCGAAACTTGCGCAATCGACTAGACTGAGTCCCCGCCTTGAAGCGGAAAGAAGCGCAGCGACGGCCGATCGGTGTACTTCCGAAGTAACAAAATCTATATTTATAAGAGGGAGGATGTCTCCCTGAAGTCCTCTCACGGCGCCTATGCCAAGGCGGTTTTGCAGAAGGGCAAAGCTTTCTACTAGAATATAATTACTCGTAACCAGCGTGTTTTCGGCGTCAAGCAGATCGGCCCATGTCGTCTTAGCCCGTCGGTGGTTGGCGTCATCCCTGTCGAGCAGAGCATAAAACGCTGATGTATCTGTGAAGATTCTCATTTGCCGTATGCATCCGTAAGGTAGGTATCATGCTTTTTGGAAATATCGCGTTTCCCGGAGCTGAATTTCCCCACGATATCCATCGCCCTTTTATATCTTTCTTCGGCATCAATTACCGTGGTTGACTTGATCATCGTATCAACAGCCCGCCGGATGAGTTCAGCGACTGAAAGGTGCCGCGAGATGGCCATTTTCCTAACAGCCTTTGCCTGTTCTTCGGTCAGTTGTATTTGTGTTCTTACCATGATACCCCCTATGATTACACTTTTGATTCAATGATAACAAATCCAATTAAGGGTTGTCAAGATGAGGCCAAATGGATTACGGTATTCGGAGAACAGAACACGGATTAGCAGCAATTTTAGGCTTCGATGATTAGGCTGCCGCATGGCCAGAATATCGTGAGTAATTATCCCAGGAGACGCCCGCCACGTAACTTAAGAGGGCGTTTAATCGATGGCTATTGATTTTTTGGACAACAAAAATAGGTGTCATCTTTCAACTACCTCCTCGCCTATCCCGCATTCCGGTCCAGCGATGGATCACGGCCTGATGATTTCAAATTCTTGTATTGTTTCTTCAGAATATATGCTCCCCAAACATAAGAGGTTAGCATGATCAATGTGCCAAACTTGTGCGACATATTGGCGAGCAAGTGGTCATACGGTAAGAGCTTCAATTCGGTAAGGATAAATTCCCAATCATGAAACCCATACGGTGAACTATCGCCCGTATTGCCCCCTAACAGGGGTAATCTTAATGACCGGGCATCATTAATGTATGGCGCAATATCGATGAAATTTTGCCCCAGCCACCACAAGGCGATGGATGCTCCAAAGGCATCTCTTGTTTTAAGCAATAATACCGCAAGGCAAACCAATGGCATAAGGAGCTGCCCCAAGGTACCGCCAAGGGAATGGATCACCCGGCCAAACGGTCTCAAAAATACGTGGCCCGCTTCATGAAATGGAAGATTAACCAGGTGCATAAATGAGCCGAGCACCGCATCACCTTCTAGGGAAGATAAGATGAATTTCCAGCCCCAGATGAACACAATCAAGAGCATCAATACTCTTCCCCAGAATTGAAATCCGTTTACTTTCTCCGGAATATGGAAAATGATTTTTATAAAAATATTGGATTTACTCGGGTCATCATGAGCGAATGATGAAATATTCTTTGCTTCCAATCGATTCTTATATTTATAGTATTTTTCAAAAAAGATGCCGCACTTTGGGCATTCCAACGGGTTATCGCTTTGCTCATACCGGCATTTCGGACAAATCATTTTCGCCCTATTCCCCATGAAATGATGAAGTTGGCGGGTTCTCTCCCCCATGAAAATCATCGGCACCAGGCCCGGATTCTTAAACCAATGCACGGCAGGGAAGGCCCATGTATTCCGTGGACATAATATGGTTTCGCGATAAAAGTTCCGGCTGCGGGCTGGATGGAATCGCCCACCCCCAGTTTTCCGTCACCCTTATTGCACGGCGGGGAGGGCGATGGATGAGGAATCCCGGCGGGAAAGGATTCTTTCGGGGGCATTCAGTGTCTTTCCGCAAAGGAAGGCGGGACCGAAGGCCTGCCGAGAAACCTCGGTTGAAGCCCGCCTGCTCTAGGGATGGAACCACCGCCTTGGAGTCCGAAGGAATCGCTCTCCTCGCCGGGCCCAGGGCCTGATACATAACTGGGGGTGGGTCTGGCTGGATGGATACTTGATCTGGCGGGAGAAATGTGGTTTGATGAAAGAAAGATTTCTGCGGAGGTAACGGGAAGATGAATCAAAGGCTTTTGGTGATCGGTGGGGTTGCCGCCGGCCCCAAGGCAGCGGCCAAGGCGAAGAGATGTGCCCCGGAGATGGGGGTTTCCATATATCAGGAAGAGGGCGAGATTTCCTACGCCGGCTGCGGCCTCCCTTATTATATCGGCGGCCTGATAAAAGAGAGGGATAAGTTAATCGCCCGCACGGTTGCGCAATTTGCCCAGGATGATATCCAAATTAAAAAGAGACACCGCGTGGAAGAAATCGATGTCGCGAAGCGGATGGTTTCCGGTCGGAACCTCGAGTCGGGAGAGCCCTTTGCCGACCGCTATGACCGGCTGGTCCTGGCCACCGGCGCCTACGCCATCCGCCCGCGGGTTGACGGATTGAATTTGGAAAACATTTTTTCTCTGCATTCGGTTTTCGATGCGGATGCGCTTCTCCTCACCGCCCACTCGCCGCAGGTCAAGGACGTGGCCATCGTGGGAGGAGGGTATATCGGGCTGGAATTGGCCGAGGCCCTCACCCAGATGGGCAAGAAGGTAACGATCGTTGAGATGGCGCCGCAAATACTGACTTTGTTCGATGAAGATTTCGCCGGGATCCTCCAGCAATACCTGGAGAAAAAGGGTGTGCGCATCCTTACGGCTGAGGGCCTCAAGGCGATTCGGGGCCAGAACGGAAAAGTGACCCATGTTCTTACCCAGACTCAGGATCTGAGGGCGGATGCCGTTGTCCTTTCTCTGGGAGTTCGCCCCCGGGTCGACCTGGCGCAGAAGGCGGGGTTGAAGATTGGAGAAACGGGAGCCATCTGGGTGAATGAAAAGATGGAAACCAGCGCCGCAGGAGTTTATGCGGCCGGAGACTGCACGGAGATGACCCATCTTGTAACCGGGAAAAAAGTTTGGGTGCCCCTGGGCTCCACGGCGAATAAGCAAGGCAGAGTGGTGGGGATAAACGTCTGCGGTGGAAACGCGGTTTTTCCGGGAGTATTGGGCACAGCCATCTTCAAAACCTTTGATTTTAGCGTAGCCAAAACCGGGCTATCCATGAAAGAAGCGGGAAGAGAGGGTCTCCACCCGATTCAAGCCATCGTCCGGGGATATGGTCGAGCTCATTATTACCCGGGGGGAAAAGAATCCGTCCTGAAAGTGATCGCCGAAAAAGGGACCGGCCGGGTCCTCGGCGCCCAGGCCGTCGGAGAGGGTTCATCGGATAAATTAATCGACATCGTGGCCATGTCTCTTCATGGCCGTATGAATTGTGAAGATCTGGCCGCGGTGGACTTGGCCTATTCCCCTCCCTTCAGCCCGGCCCTCTCCCCGGTTATCGTGGCGGCGAACGTCTTAATGAACAAAATGGGAGGAGACCTGGGATGGATATCCGCGTCTGAGGTAAAAGAGAAATTGGAGACTTCTCCGGGGAACTTCCAATTGCTGGACGTCCGGGATCCCAAGGAGGTGCGGGGGAAGCGGATTCCTCACTCCCTATCCATTCCATCCGAAGAATTAGAAAAGCGCCTCGGGGAGCTCGATAAAAATCGAGAGACGGCGGTCCATTGCTTCTCTGGCCTTCGTTCCTACAAAGCCTGCCTGAAGCTCAAGCATGCCGGCTTCGATAAAATCAAGAACATGGACGGAGGCATACTTTCCTGGATTTACGAAACGGAAAAGGGGGGCTCGAAGAGATAAAGCATTTATGTATGATGGACGACTCAAATAAGTTGACACCATCTGTAGCAATCAAATCGCTACCACCCAAATCCCCCCTTACCCCCCTTTAATAAAGGGGGGATGGGGGGATTTTTTTGTATCCGGTGAAAAACTGGACTATTCGCTATGACAACTTTGTTTTGGCGCTCACGATAACGATTGCGGGTTCGATTAAGCCGACTTCTCCTGAATGTCCAGGATGACCTCAGCGGCGATTCTGGCCGCAATCCCGCAAACCTCGGGGCATCCTTTTCTGCCGTGGCCACCCATCGCGTGAAAGGCCTTTCCCTCTTCCGGGATGAAAAGCCGATAGACCTTGCCATACCGGATCTTATGGATCTCCCAGCATAGAGTGTGGCCCACTTGCTCCCTGAACTGGTCATAAACTCGGCCCGCTACAAGCATCGCTTTTCCGTATTGCTCCCGATCTTGCAGCTTTTCCCGCCCGACCAGGCAGGAAATCGCCATGATGGCGCCCGTAAGCGCCCCGCAGGTTTCCCCTCTCCTGGCCACTCCGCCCGCGAGAGCGCTTCCGGCTTTAAAGACCTCCTGGCTTCCCACATTTAGCTTTTCCTGCAGAGCTGCAAGAACGGCCTGGGTTCAGCCGAAATAGTTCATGTCATGTTGCAGGGCCAGTTCAAAGATCTCCCCCAAAAGTTTCTCACGATTTTTCACGGACGTCTCCTTTCCAAAGATCGGTTTGCAATTCCCCCACCCCCCCGAAGCTGTGAAATAATCCCTTAAATCACCCTCACCCTCGCCCTCCCCCCTCAAGGGGGAGGGAAATTTTTTGTTATTTCAATACGTTTCCCCTCTCCCCTGGCGGGAGAGGGTAGGGTGAGGGGGATCTTTTCATACCTTCCCTTTACCTAAAGGGGGGCGAGGCGGCATTTTCATGGTGGATGCGTGCTGCAAGGATCATGAGCAGATAGAACGATTGCCCCTCTGCTACCTTGGTCCTCGTATTTCATTTAATATAGCCCATCATTTTCGCAGTTTTCTCGTAAGCCTCCTGCAGGGGATATTCGGGAAGGAGAGCATATCCCTGGGGTAGCTTGGAGCCGGTCGCTTCGATGCGCCGCAGGCCCAGCATCAAATCCTCCAATTTCCCCCGCGGCACCGTGAAAATCATTTCGTCGTCCCCGGCCATGGCCCGATAGTGGTCTCCACGGCAGGGTACGGCCACCTGGCATTCCCCACTCTGTACAGCCGGGATGACCCCGTATACACAAGCAGCATGGCCGGAGAGAGAACACTTCAGATTATTGCCTTCTTTGTACTCTCTGCCCAGCAGTAGCAGGCTCAATTGAGAAGAATCGCAATAAATCATAACGAGATCGGGTTCAAAACTGGTTGTCCGTAGCGGCGCAGACGCAATCCCGGCGTATTTCCCAACCTCCAAGCGTGGAAATTCCAGCGCATAAGTCTTCCCGGCTGTCAAAGTCTCAACATCCCTCGGGTAACGGTTATGCCCCTCCATAAAATACTCGGGAGGTTCTCCCAGTCCGTAACCCACAACCGGTTCGAAACACCAGTGGTCTTCTTTCAGCATGGCCAGGGTTTTTCCTTCCCGGCGCGACATCTGCAAAATCTGACAGAGGGACAGGTGATGGCCAAAATCCTTCAGGGGCCTCTTCGCCCCCTCCGGGATATCTTTCTCCTTTTCCAACAGCTTCAACGCCAGGGGAAAGGTTTTGAGTCGCAATCGCCTCTCCAGGTCTTCTCCGTATTCACGGTAAATCTTCAGCTCTGCCACTTTCAATTTCCTCCTGAGTTCTCTTTTTTTTGAAGCGCTCGATCAATTATGCGATGCACTTTACAACTTTCATGATCACTCTGTCAATGATTCTTGGCCTGACCCGGGACACGGGAAAAAAGAGACGCGGAGACGCGAGGACACGGAGGGCACAAACAGACGCGGAGACGCCGGGACACGGTGACCCGGAGAAAAAGAAACAGAAAAGAAACAGAAAAATACGAGAGGCGGGGGAAAAAATAGGACCCCGCGCTCTCGACTGATAAACCCAGCAGAAACCCAGCCACATCAAAGGACTTGCCCCCAGGTTTAGAAGGGTGTTTCTTCATACGGCCCCAAGAACCAGGGAAAAGGTCACTTTCCTTTCTTCGCTCCCTTGGGTAGCAGGAAACTGCCATTTTTTCAACTGCTCGATGATCTCCTGCTGCCAGCGGGAGTTTTTCAGGGAGCTGGAAACGATCTGCACATCTTTCACTTTCCCCTGGGGATTGATGGTCAGCCGGAGAACGAGCTCTCCTCCAGGTTCATTTTCTGCGGTAGAATATTTCAGCTCGACCATCTTCTTTCGTATGACCTTGAGAACCGCCTCTTTCGAGAGTCCCTCCGATACATTCACTTCCCCTAAGGATATTTTTCCTTTTCCTCGATTTTTCCATCTTTCCTCCTGGAGTGGCTTGTCCGCAAAATCTGCCGGGGCTTCTTTTCGTGCCTTAAAGGAGGCGGGGGCCTGGCTCAATTTCGTGCCGCCCACCGCATAATCCGAAACCCCCGGGGGTAACGGCAGGGGCTGCTTTACAGTGGCGGGTCGGCCGCTCTGATTGCGCACCTGGTTGTCAACGGCCACGAAGGACGTATAGGCAGTTAAAAGGTTGTAAGAGAGCCCCAGGTTCGTCACCTCCTTTATGCGCTTATCATCGGAACGGAGCTTGTTGTAATCGGATAGCAACGCGATCCGGTGGCGTGCCCAGAGATACCGCAGAGCGGAGTTGCTTTCCGACGGGGTAGCCTTATGTACATCGATGACCTGCCGGTAGGATCCGTTGCCCGAAAGTCCGCTCAGGGCTATTTTCCCGTGGGGCTGGCCGCGCCATTTTCCAAAAAGAATGACCGGGCGTTCGGCTAAGACATCGGGGACGCTGAGCGGCTCAACGTCATAGGCATTGAAACCCCTAAATTCCACCCCAACCTGCGTAAGCACCGGGGACTGGATCAGAGTACGAAAGCGCTCGGCTTTTCGGGGGGCTTCTTCGGGCTTCACGATAATGAAAGGCTCTCCCATCCTCACCCGGGCCATTCCTTCTATGATATGGCGATTCACGGCCGTCCCGATTCCGAAGGCAAACATATTCGCCCGGCCGAGATTTTCCCGGATCAGGTCAAAGACCTCTTCCTCGACCGTCACATACCCATCCGTGGCCATGACGATGATCCGTGAATAGCCCTCCGGCTTCTTAAATTTGAGCGCACGCCCCAGGGCCGGCAGAATTTCCGTGCTGCCGCCGCCCTGCTGCCGCTCGATGAGATGGATGGCTTTACGGATGTTTTCAGGGGTGGCCGGCAATGATTCTTCGGACATCACCGCTGAGCCGCCGGAGAAGAGCAGGACATTAAACCGGTCGGCCTCCCGCAGGTTGCCGATCAGGTCCTTCAGCAGTTTCTTCGAGATTTCGAGCGGGAACCCGTGCATGGAGCCCGAAACATCGACGATGAAGATGTACTCGCGGGCGGGGATGTTCGCCTGGGTTACCCTCTTGGGCGGTTGCATCATGAGCAGGAAAAAATTCTCCTCCCGCCCCTTGTAGAGAAGCAGCCCGGATTGGATTCGATCTCCGTCGAGCCGGTAGCGGAGGATATAGTCCCGGTTCCCGCCGTCTGCCTCCGATTTGTCGAGCCGGACCGTGGCGGCGTCGGGGCTGTCAAAGCTTGCCGTGACTTTATGGGACGTGCAGTTCAGTTGCGTGATGGGAAGTCCCGCGGCAATATTTACCTTGATATCAAATGTATAGCTCGGGCCTTCCCCCCGGTGGAGATAGGGGTTTTGGACCCACCGTTCGGAGGGGCGAGCCGTCTCCGCGGTCTGGTTGGAATAGCGCGGGCCGACAACGGTTGGGTAAACAAATTCATACACCCTGTCTGTCGGGACGATTAATTCGGTGTATTGGAGTTCCACCCTTATTTCATCCCCGGGCATTATGTTGGCGACGCTCATTTGAAAGACATTCGGCCTCTGCTGTTCCAAGAGAGAGGCGCTCTTTCCCTGCTCCCGGGCCTGCTCGTATTCCCGGCGGGCATCTTCCCGTTTGCCGATCCGGGCATGAATCACCCGTTCACCGATGGTCATCTTCATTCCGTACACGGCCGCTCGGGTCGAGGCCGGAAATACATAAATGGCTTCCAGCGGCCTCTTTCCTTCATTCCTATAAACCTGGGTGACGTTCACATCGGCAATCACTCCTGAGATGTTGACGGCTGCCGAGGTGGCCTTCAGTGGAAGCAAGTCGGATTCAGAGTCATCACCCTGGACGAAGAAGTAAGGGGAAAGGGTCCGGTCTTGGAGCTCTTTTGGCTGAGAATGGGCAGCCGCCCCGCACAGAATGGAGAGCGCCGCGGTGAGTAATGCCAAAAACCTTGCAACGGTTTTCATGGGCAACCTCCTTTGATCTTTTCTTATGACCTTCTGCCCGATTAGACAAAGGAAGTTGCCAGAATGTTCCAGAAAAAAATTTCCAGGTGGGATCTTTATCGTGGGGAAAGTCTACGGGTTGCCAGCGATCTCTATTCGTAAAGGAATATCCCCTTCGGGTATATCCAGGGCTTTCCCCTTTTCTTTTACTTCTCCAATCGCCCTCAGCCTCTCCAAGAATTCTTTTCCCTTTTGCCCCTTGAGCTCAGCGGTCAGGACTTCTTTCCCCTCATGGGATTCTCTCTCAATCTTCCCTGCACCCAGTTGGCCGAGGAGTTTTTCAACTTCTTCGCCGGCAACCTTGATGTCTTTTGCGCTCATTTTGACATCGATGGGCCATAATTTTTTCACCGCACTTTCCTTAACCATGGGCGTGGCCGCGAGCTTATTGCGCTCGCGCTTATCCTTCGCGACATCTGCGAAACCAACCCCTTCAGGTTCCCGGGATGCAGGTTGAACGATTGCCGGAGAATCTTTTTTCTTTGGCCTCAAAGGCTCCTCCGCAGACCCCGCGAGAGGAGGTTGAACGACCTTTTCTTCTTGCTTCTTGATGGAGGTCTTATCCCCCAGAGCCTGCACCTCTGCCCCCGGTTCCCGATATGCCTTGGGCGCCTCTTCCCGGCTGATGACCGCTCCGGTTGATGGATGCACCTGGGCCCGTTTCATCTCCGGTTCGGCGGCCCGGAAAACATAGACCGCGACTACGGCAATCAAAACCGTGGCCAGGGCCTCGATGGGAACCTTTACATGGAGAGGGTAGAACAGTTTCCGGAATATCCCCCTCTTCCTTCCCTCTTCCGCCCTGACCCGCGCCATGATCTTTTCCGTCAGCCAGGCCGGGGGCTCCACCTCTTCAAGGCCCCTGACGAGCTCTCCGGTATTTTTCAGGTCTCCCAGAGCGGTCCGGCATTCCTGGCACGAATTCACGTGCTGCTCGATGCGCCTCTTCTCGTCGGAAGAAACGTCTCCCTCAACATAGGCGGAGAGCTTTTCCTGAACGCCTTTGCACTCCATCACAGATCTCCGAATGCCTTCTTCAGGCGGTCTTTCAGAGCATCCCGGGCCCTGAAAAGTCGCGATTTGACCGTCCCCCCGGGCACTTTAAGGATATCACCTATTTCCTCGTAAGAGAACCCCTGGATGTCCCGCAAAACAATCACTTCCCTGTATTCAGCGTCGAGAAGATTGATACATTCCTGCACTTTGGCCTGGACCTCTCTCCTCTCCAGTTCTTCTACGATGGGAGGTTCATGGGCTGGAACTCTCCCACCCAACTGGCCATCTCCCATCTCGACGGGGTCATCGATCGGCGGACCTTCCCGGTGATAGCGGGTCGCGATCTGTCTCATGTGATTTTTTGCGTGATTAATGGCGATGCTGTACAGCCACGTCGAGAACCTGGATTCTCCCCGGAACTTCCGGATCGCCTTATAGGCCGAAAGAAAAGCCTCCTGCACGACCTCGCAAGCCTCATCATAGTTTCCGATCATCCGGTAGGCGATATTCAAAACTTTCTTCTGGTATTTTTCGACCAGAGCCTCAAAGGCATCGACATCGCCTTTTTGACACAGGGAAACCCGTTCATAATCCTCGTCCGCTTTCAGCCGGTTTTTTTCTTCTTCTCTATTGGACATGGCGGTCGGAGGATTTGTTCCCTTGTTATGCGCGTCATTCCCCCCCAGGGTGGGGAGGAGGAATTTTACAATCGCGATCCGCGTTTTATGGTGGCTGGTTATTATTTAAGGTTACGCATCGAAAAAGGGGGATGGTTGAAGGGCAAAGGCAAGAACGAGGCTTCTTGCTGCGAAAGACCACCTCGCCCCGGTGAAGACAAACTAATTCCCTCGCTCACCACTCTTAAATACGCTGGACACTCCCCTGCCCTGGTTTCTCGCGGTTACAGCGCTTCTTTTTTTTCCTTCAACCCTAAAGGCCCGGAACACATCCCGGCGCCCGGACCATCAGAATGGGGACGCACGAGCTGCGGAGAATCCGGTCAGCCACGCTGCCCCAAACCCAACGGCTAACCCCGGAGCGCCCATGAGTGGCAATGATGATCAGGTCTACGCTGTTTTTAGCCGCATACTCGGCAAGGCTCTCGGCAACCGGCCCTTTGAGCAATTCCCCGCGGGGCTTAAGGCCGTCGAGACGAACTTGATTCATTACCTCCTTGAGGTATTTTTCCGCGGCCGCGATCTGTTCGGATTCAACCCGGGCGATTTCACGGTCGCTCAGGACATAATCCGCACCGCTGAACATCCGGAAAGGCTCATGAACTCGGGCAAAGACCACTTCTTGAACCTGGCCTCCTTTGGCCAGAGCCTCCACATGAGGAAGAACACACTCCGCCAGCTTCGAGCCATCGAGTGGAACCAAAATTTTTCGGTACATATTTCCCCCCCTCTAGCGTATTAAAAATCAATCTTACTACTTATTTTTAGATTAAGACAGAGGAAATTGGATGCTCTGTAATTTTTCATGCCGGATTCGACACACGGGACTCCCGTCTTGGCGGGGGAAATCCCCCCCGCCCCCCTGAAGCTGTTAAATAATCCCTTAAATCACCCTCACCCTCGCCCTCCCCCATCAAGGGGGAGGGAATTTCTTTCTTATTCCAATATGTTCACCCTCTCCCCGGGCGGGAGAGGGCTTGCCCTGTGGAGTATTGAATCTTACTCCACAGGGTAAAGGTGAGGGGGGTATATTCCAAATTTTTCACACCTTCCCTTTATTAAAGGGGGGGGTTGGGAGGATTGGAAGACTATTTTCTGATTAATCTTTTCAATAATCGCTGGTCATGATAAACAGCGGTTTCGACTCGAAGCTCTCATAGTGGGGGCGCAGCCGGTCGCGATTGTAATATTTCTCCACATCAACCACCTTCTTCCCGCTTGTCACCACATCGATCGGTACGCTGTCATATTTGCCGTTGCGCAGACAAACCAGCCGGCCGTGGGCCTTCCCGATAATGAGGTTTAAAGCCAAATTGCCGAAGGCCATGGGAACAATCGAGTCCAGGGCGTCCGGGTCCCCGCAGCGGACCAAATACCCCAACCGCTGGCTGATCACGTTAATTTTACGGCCCTTGTTGAATCGTGCGGAAATCCCATGGACCTGGTCCGATACCGAGTCGCCGATACCCCCCAATTTCTTGTGGCCATACATGTCCTTTTCGTCCTTTAAGAAGACCATGTCTCCCCCCTCAAACATGGCCCCCTCGGAGACGAGAGCTACGGAATAATGGGACGGGTTCGTGAAGCGGTCCTCCACTAACAACTCGGTCAGGTGCTCAACATTGAATTTATATTCCGGGATCACACAGCGATTGGCCGCACCCGCCATCGTGGGGAGCAGGGCCGTAAATCCGGCATAGCGCCCGAAAACTTCGATCACCAAAATCCGTTCATGCGAACCGGCTGTCGTCCGTAGGCTATGGGTCATCTGGATCGTCCGGGTTACACAGGTGCTGAAGCCCAGGCAGTAATCGGTGCCCGGGACGTCATTATCCATGGTTTTGGGAATGGCCACCACTTTGACGCCCTTTTTGGAAAGATGCACCCCGTAGCTGAGAGTATCATCGCCCCCGATCGGAATCATGTAATCGATCCCCAGGAAATTAAGATTTTCGAGGACTTCCGGTGTGAGGTCGTTCACCTCGTCGTGGTATTTATCCTGGAATTGTTCCGGCACATCGTTTCTGGGAATATGGCTGGGGCGCGTACGGGACGTATGCAGGAAGGTTCCCCCGGTCCGGCCCACCCGGTTGACAATCTCTTTGGTCAGAACCTCGTAAGAACTTTCTGTTCCAGATTTCTTGTCACGGTCCATGGATACCAGACCTTTCCACCCATTGCGAATCCCGATGACCTTAAACCCTTCCTGGATGGCCCGGATCGTGACCGCCCGGATGGCTGGATTCAGGCCGGGTACGTCTCCCCCCCCTGTCAGGATGCCAATGACTCCTTTTTTCCTTTTGATGTTGGCCATTTCTCTCCCTCCCCGTAAGATATTGACCGCGGTAGTTCAAGCTCCTGTTATTATATCAAGAGCTTCGGAATCATGGAAGAAAACCTTAAATCAATTCGGATGCAGATTTCCGCAGATGGCCGCAGGAAAAAATCCCTAAGGTTATCGAAAAACAAAATTTGGCATAAGCGCTTCACCCTGTTTCGATGGCAGCCAGTTTACTAATGAGGCCAAAATTGTCTAGACATGGATTTCATCTTTTTAAATCATCCTGGATTCCGGCTTCCGCCGGAATGACGACAAAGAATCATGCCTTTCTAATGTTCGTCTCTCCGGCGAAATTTTCCATGACGGGTTCGACACCCGCGAACAATGAAAATCCCCCCTCGCCCCCCTTTCGGAAAGGGGGGTTGGGGGGATTTGAAAGTTATTTTCTTCGTCATCCTAGGCATCTGCGTTTATCTACGTCCAATTTTTTTGTGGCCTTGACCAAAAAGCAGATCGTGCGATAATTCTTGAAGAGGTGAGGATGACCGGCACCCATGAAAGATTCGTCGGCCTTGATCTCGCGGGCAGCCCGAAGAGGCCCTCAGGATTCTGTCTGCTCGAGGGAAATCGGGCCGACGTCTCTGTCCTTTATACCAATGAAGAAATCCTCCGGGCAATCGGGGATCGGGTCGAGGCTGTGGCCATCGATGCTCCCCTGTCGCTCCCGAAGGGAAGATGTTGCCTGAGGGATGAATGTGCCTGCTCTGGCAAAGCGCATTTTCGTCTCTGTGACTTGGAGCTGCGGAAGATGAAAATCAAATTTTTCCCCATCACCCTGGGTCCCATGCGCCAGCTCACCACTCGGGGCATGGCCTTGAAGAACCAACTCGAAGCCATAGGCCTTCGAGTCTTTGAGACTTACCCCGGCGCCGCCCAAGATATCTGGTCCATCCCCCGACAGAAAGATCTGCCCGGGTTGAAGCGAGGCCTGAAACGGTTCCAGCTGCGCGGCAACTGGTCGCAGCCCAATGTGACCAAAGACGAGCTCGACGCTCTGACCTGCGCCGTAGTGGCCAGAGAGGAACGCAGAGGGAACGCTATGGTCATCGGGGACCCGGAAGAAGGCGTGATGATCCTGCCCCGAATAAAGAGCATAGGGCGTAGAGCATAGAGCAAAGCGTAGGAATGATATCGGTTGTCTGCTCTTACGCTATGCCCTATGCTCTCTGCTCTGTGCCTTTTTGTTCTGGGAAATGTCCCGAATGATACTCCAATTTTTCCCGGCGCAGCTTTTTCAGGACATGGGGGTACAGAATAACTTCTTCCCGCTCCACCTCGCTGTGCATTCTCGGGTCGATTTTCCAGATGGTGTGGTAGAGCCGGTCTATCGCTTCCCTTCCGGAGAAAGACAGCATCACCGCGGGATGGGCGCTCACCCCGGCTTTCAACAAATTCACCAGGGCGGCAAGTTGCAGCTGGAACCCTTTGGGGTCCGCCCCCGTCAAGCGGGCGAATTCCTCCTCGTCGCATCCTTTGAGGGAAACCCGCGCATGCAGGAAAGGAAAGAGGGCCAATTCCCGGGCATACGTTTCATCTTGCCCGAGCAGGATCCCGTTCGTCTCCAGAATGAACCGAATATGCTTGTTCTGTAACGCCTTGAGCAGACGGAGGAGATGCTCCCGCCCGATGGTTGGCTCTCCTCCACTGATTCGTACCTGGCGAATTTTCTTTTCTTGGGCGAGGTTCAAGATCTTCCGGGCCACTTGGTCGGGCGCCAGAAATTCTCCCTCTCCCCGGCCTTCGAGAACGGCTTCGCTGCGAACCCAGCAGAACGTACAGGTCAACCCGCAGCCCGCGCAATCGGCGGTAACGATGCCTCCATACCAGCGGTCATGCCGGAACCGGTAATATTTCCTCAAGTCCCCCCCGATTCTCTTGCGGACCACCAGATTTTCAATCTTCCGATGCCTCTCCACAGGATCGTAGCCCAAGGCGTCACCCACTTTCGCTGATTTCGTCGGGGAGTTCATCTCCATCCCCTTTCTCGGCAGGGAAATGGGCCTGAAGTTTCTCCCCGACCCTCTGAATACCCTGGCACAGTCCTGCAAGAAATTTTCCTTCCCGGAAGTATTTCTGCATCTCCTCTTTTACGTCTTCCCAGTAGTTTTCGGGAACGACCCGGTGAATCCCGTCATCGCCGACGATGGCGAATTTCCTGTGATCGGTAGCCAAATACATGAGGACTCCGTTGCGATGTTGGGTGCGGTTCATCCCTAATTGGATGAAGATCCTCTGAGCCTTCTGGAGCACATCTTTCTCCGAGTGCCGGTCCAGGTGCACCCGGATCTCCCCCGAAGTTCGCTCTTCGGCCTTCCGGATCTCCTCTACGATCC
>Ga0214473_10005343_pt1 | contig 15385 bp, 12 predicted proteins | sample RVTome_7_FD_203509 | JGI IMG/M metagenome (GOLD analysis project Ga0214473, IMG submission 203509) | Soil microbial communities from uranium-contaminated site in the Upper Colorado River Basin, Wyoming, United States - RVT98D197 | ecosystem: Environmental > Terrestrial > Soil > Contaminated >... | reverse complement strand
GTGCCGGTCTGCTGGAGCCGGTTGAGCCCTCGCACATCCAGCTTGTCGGTCTTGTTGATCGAGCCCAGCATCAGCTTGGCCTTGCGGGCGTGGACCAGCCGGGGAACCTTGCCCGCCTGCTCGATCTCATCGACGATCCAGTACCAGTTGCCGATGGTCTCCACCGCCACGGGACAGCCGGGGCTGTAGGGCGCCAGAAACGCGAGGATACTGCCGCGGCGGTGCTCGATGCGACGCTCGGCCAGGCAGCGTCCGTCCGGGCTCTGAACGTTGGCAACACTATAGTGTTTGTGACAATCCAAGGCTATCATCTCCATAACGTGCCTCCTTACGGCGGTCTACCGCCTTTTTAGGTCCAGCGGTATCTTACCCCCGCCGGAGGCACGCTTTCATACAATCATTCCCGCGCAGGCGGGAATCCAGGAACCCATCGGATGGACTCTGCCTTCATATCCGGGTGGCAGGGTCAAGGCCGAAGGCTTTGCCGATGGCGAATGGGCAAACCATCGGCAAGCTTGCGCTTGCCAATGCCACCCGGGGCATCATCATTACTGTCCCTGCTGGTCAGGAGGACCTTTTCCTGCATCTTCGACTCTCAAGTATTTCCCAACTCGGATGCGGTGCCAGAGGTTGGCCAGGCCGCGAGCCTGGAGAAACAGAACGACAGCGAGGACGAGCTGAATCACCGCAGGGATGCCATATCGCCAGATGTCCTGAACGATCCGGCCCGGCGCCGGCTCGGAGAAACGGCGCGGAACAGCGTAGAAGATGGTCCAGATGGTTTGGCCGATCTGCGGAATGGCCCGCAGGAAGATCAGGACCGCCACGATTGAGAATCCGATGGCCTGCACATCGCGGCCGGTCAAGACGCTCGATATGTTGAGGGGTTTGTCCTCGCCCACGAGCCGCGGCGCAAGATTCCGGCTGAACACGACAAGCACAGCGCCCGCCGCCGCTACCAACAGGAGCGGAACCAGCATGCCCACGATCACCCAGAACTCCATGGCGGTTTCGCGCCTGTCCGACCGCAGCGCGTACGCGAGGCCGCCGAGGAATTGAAAGAGCGGAAGGGACTGGAGAAACGTGTAGATCCCAAGCAACTTCAGTGCAAACGATGCCAATTCATGTCTCGTCATCCTTCACCTCCCAAACAATATCTGCTCGTCGCATTCAGCCATCACGCATTGATTACGAGCCGCTTGCTTTCGTGATCTCCAGGTGCAGCCAGGAGCGGGCGTAGGCCCAGTAGCGGTCGGCGGTATTGTGCGAGATGCCTAGTACCGTAGCCGCCTGCTCGCCCGTCAGGCCGGCAAAAAAGCGAAGCTTCACCAGGTCGGCCTTGACCTTGTCCTTTTGGGCCAGCTTCTCCAGGGCCTCATCCAGGGCGATCAGGTCGTCGCAGGAGCCGCTCAGGGTCAGCCCCGTCTCATCCGGCAGGCAGGTGACATCCTCCGCGTCCGCCCTCTGGAGATTGCCGCCTCGCTTGAGCCGCTGCTTGCGCCGGGCGTTGTCGATGAGGATTCGGCGCATCGCCTCGGCGGCTGCGGCGAAGAAATGCCCTCGGCTGCTCCAGGTCTGGCCCTCATCACCCACCAGACGCAAGTACGCCTCGTGCACCAGTGCCGTCGCCTGCAGGGTCTGCCCGGGGGTCTCCTTGGCGAGCTTCTGGGCGGCAAGGAGCCGCAGCTCCTCGTAGACCAATGGCAACAACTCGTCCGTCGCCTTCACGTCCCCGCGTTCAATCGCGTTGAGAATCTGCGTCACATCGCTCATATCGACGTCCCATCCGGCCCACAGGTCCGGCAACCGTCGTATTCTCCTATGAAGGTTGCGGGATTTCAACGGGGGTATGGCAAAAAAGTGGCGACCGAACCGGGTGGCAGCGGCAAGCGGAGCCTGCGGAGCTTGCCGATGGTGTTTCGCGATGCATAGGAACCATCGGCAAGCTGTGCTTGCCGCTGCCACCCATCCTCAGCCCCCTGAGATCCTCGCGGACACTTTCAACTACCTATGCGAAATTTCGCGTGAACCAGTGGCATGGATCAGGTACAATAGTGGGGCGTGCAGGGGGCAGGCCGCTGCGGCCGGCCCGGCATGCGGCAACCAAGACAATTGGACAAAGGCATTGCGAAGAAACAATCACGCATCCGTTTTCATGCTCCTGTTGCTGATGGGAGCGTTGAATGCCTCGCAGGCGATGGTCCTGTGCGTCGGCTGCGATGGGCGCGTGGCCATCGAGTCCGTGGGGCACGACCACTGCGCCGACGGCACGCACAGATGTGAATCCGACGCGGCGGTGCACGATACGGTCCTGGTCCCGGATGCGGGCAGTACGCACTGCGGAGGCTGCACGGATATTTCGATGGCCGAGGCGATTGGCAGCGACCCCGGGGCCTCTGCCGGGGCAAGAGTCGCCTCCGCCGGCTTGCTCGCCATATTGGCGGCACCGCAAACGCCGCCGAATGACGGCGCGTGCGTCGACTCCTCGGCGTCCACATATCTAAGCTTCTATCACGTCCCCTTGCGTAGCATCGTGTTACAGATGTGATCTCCTGCAGGCGCTGACGCGACCCGAAATCGCGGCGGCTCTACAAGTCATCCGCCAGATTCTCGACGTACAAGGCTGATGCTTTTACGCTTGTCTTTTTCGGAGTACTACTTATGCACTGTAACACCCTCGTGCGAACCATCTTGACGACACTGATCGTCTACAGCGCCTGCCAGGCTGCCGATGCGCCGGCCCCCGCGCGGACATCGCCACGTCCAATCGCCGGAAATGAAACAAGTACCGCTGAGCCCAACGGCGTCGTCACCTTACGTGATGCGTTGGCGTTGGCGTTGGCGCGCAATCCGCAGCTCAGTATCTTTCCCTATGACCTCCGCGCGGCGGATGGGCGTGTGCTACAGGCGGGCCTGCGACCGAATCCTGAACTCGACATCACCATTGAGGAGTTCGCCGGCCAAGGCGAGCGGAGCGGCTTCGATGCTGCCGAGACGACTGTCCAGATTGGGCAGCCCATCGAACTCGCCGGCAAGCGAGCCAAGCGGACGCGCGTGGCCTCGCTCGATAAGGAACTCGTGCAGTGGGACTACCGGGCGGCCCGGCAGGATGTGCTGCGGGACGCGACGCAAGCCTTTTTCGCGGTGCTGGCGGCTCAGGAACGCTTGGCGTTGACCGAGCGACTTCTCGAATTGTCGCGTCAGGCACAGGCGGCGGTGGCCCAGCGGGTCCAGGCCGGAAGGGATTCGCCCGTCGATGAGTTGCGTGCGAACGTCGCCTTCTCGGAGAGCCGAATCGAGCGTCAGAAAGCGGAAAGAGCGTTGATCGCCGCAAGGCATGGCTTGGCCGCGACGTGGGGCAGCCGCGCACCCATGTTCGAAAAGGCGGCGGACGATTTCTATGGGGTATCGGGGCCGAGGCCATGGACCGAAATGATCGCCGCGATTGCCGGCAATCCCGATTTGGCCCGTTGGGCGACGGAGGAAGACAAACGGCGAGCGGCTCTGCATTTGGAGAAGGCCCAGGCGGTGCCGGACGTCACCATTGGCGGCGGCGTGCGGCGGTTCGAGCAGACGGATGACGCGGCGATCGTGTTCAGGTTCGCCATGCCGATCCCGCTGTTCAACCGAAACCAGGGGGGAATCCTCGCGGCGGTTGCCGACCTCGCGAAGACCCGCCGGCAGTACGAGGCGGCGCAGGTCGGGACCTTGGCCGCCCTGTCTCAGGCGGCCGGCGCACTGGCGGCTGCTCACGATGAGGTCACCATATCGCGAAACGACGTTCTGCCCAAGGCGCAACAGGCGTTCGAGGCCGCTCAGCAGGGCTACGAACAGGGCAAGTTCGACTATCTTTACATCCTGGACGCGCAACGCACCCTTTTTAGAACGCAGGCTCAGTACGTCGATTCCGTCGAGGCATACCACAAGGCACAGGCCGACGTGGAGCGCCTTATCGGCGGACCACCGGAGAGCAAAGAACCCATGAGGACCCAACCATGAACACGAGGAGTTTTTCTCTGACAGCATTCGTACTTCTGGCGGGCTTTGCCCTGGGAATCGCGGCTGCGAAGCTGGATAACCTGCCCGGCAGGACTGGGAGCGATCTTGCGGCGATGACCGCCTCGGAAGGCGTACACTCCCCTGCCGCCCATGGTCCTGCCCCGGTGGGCCTGACGCTATTCACGCCCAAGGTCGGGCTGTACATGGAGTATCCGCAGCTCATCCGAGGGGTGAAGACCCGCGTACTGGCGCACCTGACGGTATTGAGCAACGGAGAGCCGGTGCGCAAGGGAACCTTGACGCTGGAAGCCACGGCCCCGGACGGCAAGTCGCTGACGCTCAAGGTGGACGCGCCAGCGCGGGATGGGATTTTTATCCCGGAACCAACCTTCGAAAGCGCGGGGCGCTACAAGGCCCGCCTGGTTCTTCAGAGTCCGCAAGTCGAAGATACGCTGGATCTCGGAGAACTGGTCGTTCATCCAGACGAGCAGGCGGCACTCCTGGCCGCTCAAGCTTCCAACGAAGCGGAACCACCCGGAGTCGTCCCGTTCCTGGCGGAGCAGCAATGGAAGATCGGCGTGATCCTGGAGCAAGTGGGCAAGCGCACCCTGGTCCATCGCCTGTCGCTGCCCGGCCAGATCATGGCGCCGCAAGGTGCATCGGCCATCGTCGTTCCCCCGGTCGCCGGCCGGCTGCTCCCACCGCCCGAGGGGGAGCTTTCCCGCATCGGCGACACCGTTCAGGCCGGCCAGGTTCTGGCGGTGGTCGAGCCCCCGATGCCTCTGACTGAGGCATTCCAGTTAAGCGCGAATCGCGCCCAGGTGCAGTCCCTCGAAACGGAACTGTCGCTCCGCGAACTCGATCTGGAGACGAGGGCTCTGGAGGTGGAACGATCCATCATTCAATCCAAGGCCCGCCTGGATTTCGCGCAACGTGTGATGGACCGTGAGAGCGCGCTCCATGAAAAGGGCGTCGGGACAGGGCAACAACACGAAGAAGCCGAGCAAAACCTGCGTCTGGCCAAGGCGGAGCACGAAGCCGCCAACGCCATGAAGGCGTCCTACCAAGGCGCGAAAGAGAGACTGGCCGCACTGCGATCCAAGACACTGCCCTCTGATAACCAGGCCTTGCCGACCACATCGTTTCAACTTCCCCTGCGCTCGCCGATCACCGGACAGATCCTCGCCGCCGGGCATATCGAGGGTGAATACCTGGATGCTCAGGCGGAGGTGTTCCGCATCCTCAATCGGGATCGGATTTGGATCGAGGCGAAGGTCTCCGAGTTCGATCTGACCAAGTTGTCCGACCAGCCGGGTGCGACCATGACCCTGCCCGCTTACCCAGGTAAGCGTTTCGATATCCTGGGCTCCAACGGAGGACGCCTGGTGAACATCGGCGGCGCCGTCGATGCGGAAACCAGAACCGTTTCGGTGGTATATGAGATGCCGAATCCAGAAGGGCTTCTGCGGCCGGGTATGGTCGCAGAGGTATATCTGGAAACGCGAACGGCCAGCGAAGCCCTGGCGATCCCTGAGAGTGCGATCGTCATGGATAATGGCAAGCCTATCGCCTTTGCGCTCTTGAGCGGCGAGAAGTTTCAACGGCGCGAGCTTGAGGTCGGGGTAAGAGACGGCGGCTACGTCGAGGTCAAGAGCGGCGTCCAGGCCGGCGAGCGTATTGCCGCCAAGGGCGGTTACGCGATCAGACTGTCCTCGCTCTCATCGGCTTCCTTTGGCGCCGGCCACGGCCACTAAACCGGAGAAGCTCACCTATGATTAACGCACTGATTCGATGGTCGCTCTCCAACCGGCTGGCCATCTTGATCATTTCGGTGGCTTTACTGGTCACGGGTATGTACGTCACGGTGAATATGCCCGTGGACGTGTTTCCTGACCTGACGGCCCCGACCGTGACCATCCTCGTCGACGGACACGGCATGGCTCCGGAGGAAATGGAGACGCTGGTCACGTTTCCCATCGAAACGGCCGTCAACGGCGCGGCGGATGTGCGCCGTGTTCGATCCTCGACGGCAGTGGGCTTCTCCACCATCTGGGTCGAGTTCGAGTGGGGCACGGACATCTACCGGGCTCGACAAACCGTCACAGAGAGACTGTCAACTGTCGCCGACAAGCTGCCCGAGCGGGTAGACCCGCCCCGCATGGCGCCGATGTCCTCCGTCATGGGCGAGATCCTCTTCGCGTCGTTGACCTCCGACCGCCACGACCTGATGGAACTCCGCACGCTGGCCAGCACCACCCTGCGACGCCGGTTGCTCTCTGTCCCGGGCGTGGCGGAGGTGGCCCTGTTCGGTGGAGACGAGAAACGCTATCAGGTCGTTCTGTCGCCCCAGTTGTTGCGGGCGTACCAAATCAGCATCTCGGAAGTGGCCGACGTGCTCCGTAAGTCGAACGAAAACGTGGCGGCAGGGTTCCTGGTCGAAGGTGGACAGGAATCCATTCTCCAGGGTGTTGGCCGAGTCCAGAGCACCGACGACATCGGCCAGACCGTGGTTGTCGTGCGCAATGGACGGCCCATCAAGGTCGCCGACCTGGGTGCCGTCACGATCGCTGCGGACATCCGGCGCGGTACGGGATCGGCGTCTCGGCGCGGGCCCGTCTGGGAGCCGATCGTCGAACAGGGCGTCGTCATGGCCATCATGAAGCAGCCCCATGCCAACACGCTGGAGGTCACCGAGACGCTCGACAAGGTCCTCGACGAGATCCAGGCTTCCGTGCCGACCGGCATGGTGGTCAACAAGCGGCTGTTCCGCCAGTCGGACTTCATCGAGGCTTCGGTACGCAATACCATCGCCGCCCTGCGCGACGGCGGGATCATGGTCATCATCGTCGTGGTTGCGTTTCTGGTCAGTGTGCGGGCCAGCGTGATCACCCTGCTGGCCATTCCCATGTCGCTCGTGACGGCCATCCTGACGTTGCGGGCCTTTGGGGCCAGCATCAATACCATGACGCTCGGCGGCATGGCCATCGCCATCGGCGCACTGGTTGACGATGCCATCATTGACGTGGAGAACATCATCCGTCGATTGCGTGAGAACGCAGCATTGTCGGCCGACCGGCAGCGATCCGCAATCGAGGTGATCTTCCGGGCCAGTGTCGAGGTGCGGGCGTCCATTGTGTTCGCCACCCTCATCATTATGCTGGTCTTCATCCCGCTGTTCTTCCTCTCCGGCGTGGAAGGCAGGCTGCTCTTCCCGCTGGGTCTGGCGTTTGTCGTCTCCCTGGTAGCGTCGCTGGTGTCCGCACTGACGCTGACGCCGGCGATGAGCTATTACCTGCTTCCGGGGAGTAAGACCGTGCGGCAAGCCAACGAACCCCGGCTCGTGCGAACCCTCAAGCGGCTTTACACTCGGCCGCTGGACCTGGCCATGCGGCATCCCTGGTGGGTTGTTACGCCCACCATGATTCTGCTTGTGGCCTCCGTCATTGGCGTGAGCACGATGGGGCGAAGTTTCCTGCCGGAGTTCAGCGAGGGCGCCCTCGTGGTGGGCCTGGTGAGCGTCCCTGGCATCTCGTTGGAGGAGAGCGACAAACTCGCCCACATCGTGGAGAACACGCTCATGCAGCACCCGGAGATCGCGGCCATTGGCCGGCGTACCGGACGGGGCGAGGCCGACGCACACGGCATGAATACGGAAGGCAGCGAGATTGACCTCACGCTGGACATGGAGGCCCCCGTCCGGATAGGCGGGCCCAAGAGAACTCGAGCGGAGCTGCTGGAGGCCATTCGCCGCGACGTGGCGACGATTCCAGGCGTCAAGGCACAGTTCGGCCAGCCCATTGGGCATCGTATCGACCACATGCTCTCCGGGACGCGGGCCAATATCGCCGTCAAGGTATTCGGCGAGGATTTGCTCAAGCTCCGGGAACTGGCCAAGGAGGTGGAGAGGTTGATGGGCCAGATCCCTGGCGTGGTCGATCTAGCTACAGAGCAGCAGAATGACATCCCCATCCGCCGTGTCGAATTCGACCGGCGGACGATGGCCCGCTATGGCCTGAAGGTGGCTGATGTAGCCGCGGCTCTCCAGACGGCCTTCCGAGGCGATGCCGTCACCCAGGTCCTGGAAGGACGCTATCCCTTTGACCTGATCGTCCGCTGCGGGGACCCGGCGAATCCCCAGAGCTGGGAGAACACCTCATCCGAGAGAGTTGGCGAAGTGCTGGTGGATACGCCGGGGGGCGCGAAGATTCCGCTCAAGGCCGTCGCCCGCATCAGCGAGGAATACGGGCCCAACATGATCAGCCGGGAGAACGCCCAGCGCAAGATCGTCGTGACGTGCAACGTCGCCGACCGCGCGCTCGATAGCGTCGTGGCGGACATCCGGCGAACCGTGGCGGAGCAAGTCAAGCTGCCGCAAGGCTACTATGTCCAGTACGGGGGACAATTCGAGAGTGCGGAGGAAACCCGGCAACGCCTGGGCATCCTCGGTCTCATGGTGATCCTGGGAATCGGATTCCTGTTGCACGTCGTCTTCCGCTCCTTGCGTGACACGTTGCTGATCATGATCAACCTGCCGCTCGCCCTGATCGGGGGCGTTGCGGGCGTGTTCGCTTCCGGCGGTGTGTTGTCCATCGCATCGGTCATCGGCTTCATCAGCGTGTTCGGCATCGCCGTTCGGAACGGGATCATGATGGTTTCTCACATCCGGCACCTTCAGCGGTTCGAGGGGGTCACCGACTTTCGCGAGGCCGTTCGCCGTGGTGCGATGGAACGACTGGCCCCGATTCTGATGACCGCCCTGGCGGCGGGCCTTGCCCTGGTTCCTTTGGTGCTGGGCGGTGAACAACCCGGGCGAGAGATCCTGACTCCCATGGCGACCGTCATCGTTTGCGGCCTCTTGTCCTCGACGTTCCTCAACATGGTCGTTGTCCCCGCCCTCTTCGTACGGTTCGGGCGCCCGGCTGGGTCCGAGCCGGCCGTGGACATTAAGTCGGAGGTGGCTCGAATGGAGCACTCACTACCCGCATCGCCAATGTAAGGGGCTTCTTTCTCGCGCATGGACCAGAAATGCATATTCGTTCTCCGAGAGATATGATGGACAGACAACGCGCTACAGGATCAGCTTTTCAGGGCGCGAGAAGCGTCCTCTTCCGAACAATCGGCGTTGCCATCGTTGCCGTGGTGTTGGCCGACTGCCCACCGGCCATCGTCGCGGTCGGCGGACTCCTGTCTTCGACGTTGCTGACATTGATCGTGCTGCCCACGTTGTACCGGAGTGCCTCACAAAGAGGATATCACAAGGAATTACATGTCACAGGAGACATTCTATGAAAGATAGGTTCATTCTTATGACCGTCGCAGCCGTTGTTGCCGGGCTTTCCCTGGCGTTCGCCGGCTGCAAGAGGCAAGGGGCGACTGATGAGCACGCCGGACACGCGCATGCCGCCAAGAGCGCCGCCTCCGGACAGGTCATGCTCAGCGGCGCCAAATGTGCAGCCCATAACGCACCGAAGGAACTGTGTTTCATCTGCGACGCCGCCTTGCGCGAGCCCGGCCGCCTGTGGTGCAGGGAGCACAATTGCTACGAAGACCGTTGCTGGCTGTGCCACCCTGAGGCGCAGGACAAGAACCGCCCTTTCTGCAAAGAGCACGGCCTGTATGACGACGAGTGTTTTCTCTGTCGGCCTGAGTTGAAGGCGCAGGGTAAGGCTGACGCGTCGGTTGCGCAGGGCAATCAGGCCTTGATGTGCGGGGAGCACGGCGTGTCGGAAGTCGAGTGCGGCATCTGCCGGCCGGAGGCGGTGGGTCAACTGAAGCCGGGCGAGAGCCTCAAGGTGCGCCTGCCCTCCGCCGAATCCGCCAAGATCGTGGGAGTGCAGACAGCCTCCCCCAAGATCGGCCTGATCACCGACGGCGTCGAGTGCTTTGCCGAGGTGAGCTTCAATCAGAACGCGCTGGCTCAGATCGTCGCGCCGGTCGGCGGCATCCTGCAGAGCGTGGACGTGGACTTGGGCGCCAAGGTCGAGGAGGGACAGGTGGTGGCGAAGCTGTGGTCCGCTTCGGTCGCGGAGGGCGTGGCCAAGGCCGTGCTTACGCATCAGACCCTTGACCGGGAGCGCAAGCTCAGCGCAGACCGTGTGACCTCTCAGGCGGCCTTGCAGGAGGCTGAGGCGGCGCACAATGCCGCCTGCCTGCCGCTGCGGACACTGGGATTCACCGAAGAGCGGATCGACGAGTTCAGCCACAAGGCGCAAGAGCAGGTGCTGCTGGAGGTGCGGGCGCCGTTTGCCGGCGAGATCGTCGAACGCTCGGCCGTGCGCGGGGCGCTGGTGGAAACAGGTAAGGCGTTGTTTCTGCTGGTCGACCGCTCCGTCATGTGGGCAATGCTGCAAGTGCCTGAGACGGCGCTGGCGCGCGTGCAAGTGGGGCAGTCCGTGGAACTGGGTGTGGACTCGCTGCCCGGCAGAGCGTTCACGGGCAAGCTGACGTGGATTGGGCCGGCCGTGAATGAACGCACACGCATGACTCTCGCACGCGCCGAATTCGCCGATCCCAACGGTCTGCTCAAGGATAAAATGTTTGCCACGGCGCGGATTCTGACTCGCCGCACCGAGAATGCCATGCTGCTGCCGTCGGCGGCAGTCCAGTACGTCGAGGGCAAGCCGCTCGTGTTCGTGCAACTGGCCGACGATTTGTTTGACGCGAGAGCGGTTCGATTGGGAGCGAGGTTCAACGGACGTCAGGAAGTGCTGGCCGGCCTCAAGCCGCAGGAGACCGTGGCCGTGACGCACACCTTCGCCCTCAAATCGGCCCTGCTGATGTCACGCCTCGGCGCAGGATGCGCGGATGACTAGAACGCCTGCGTGTCGTGAAGCGCAGAAGCCAACGATCGGAAATGAAGGGATTTGGACCATGAAACTCGGCATAATCATAACCCAAACCGACGCCGAAACCGTCTTCAATGCGTTACGGCTGGCGAATTTCAGCCTCAAGCAAGGCGACACGGTGAGGGTGTTTCTCTCCGGTAAAGGGGTGGAACTCGACCGCATCGAGGACCCGAAGTTCGACGTGAAAGGCCAGGCGCGTGCCGTGCTGGACGGCGGCGGACAGTTCCTTGCCTGCGGCACGTGCCTGAAGCTGCGCGCCTCCGAAGGCTCGGAGCTGTGCCCGCTGTCCACCATGAAGGATCAATATGAAATCGTTCGCGACTCCGACCGGGTCGTCACGTTCTAAGGGGATCGTCATGAAGCTCCGGGATAGTGGAATGCCGGAAGAACGTTACTGGGAGACTCTGCTGGATGTGCCTCTGATTCTGGATCGTCTGGGCATTGACGGCACGCTGCGCAACGTGGTGGAGCTGGGTTGCGGCTACGGCACGTTCACTTTGCCGGTGGCACGGCGTGTCTCCGGCGTTGTGGAGACCATCGACATTGACCCGGCCATGGTGGAACGCACACGGCAGCGTGCCCAGGAAGCCGGATTGACCAACATCGTTTGCCGACAGGGCGATGTGCTCACGGACGGCTTCGGCGGCGAACCCGAAACGCGAGACGCTTGCCTCTTGTTCAACATTTTGCACTCTGAGGAGCCGGTGCGCCTGTTGGCGGAGGCGGCACGCGCGGTACGTCCGGGCGGCTGGGTATTGGTCATCCATTGGCGCTACGACCCGGCTACCCCACGCGGTCCAACCCTGGACATCCGACCTCGTCCCGAACAGATCCTCGATTGGGCGCGGCAGACCGGTCTGCTCGAACCCGCCGGTCCGGTGCTGGATCTTCCGCCGTGGCACTTCGGCCTCAAGCTGAGACGTAAGGAGCAATCATGCTGAATTGGATCATTGATTTCTCGCTGAAAAACCGGCTGCTCATCTGCATTCTGGCCGTGGCGCTGGTCGTCATTGGCGGGCGGACCCTGAGCATCCTGCCCATCGACGCGTTTCCCGATACGACGCCGGTGCAGGTGCAGATCAATACTACGGTGGCGTCGCTGAATCCGCAGGAGACGGAGGCGCAGATCACGCTGCCCGTGGAACTGGCCATCAGCGGCCTGCCCGGCCTGCAAAATGTCCGCTCGATCTCGAAGTTCGGCCTCTCGCAGGTCGTGGCGACCTTCGACGATCGCACGAGCATTTTTCGTGCCCGCCAGCTTATCATGGAACGGCTCCAAACGGTCGAGCTGCCGGAAGGCATCGAGCGTCCGCAATTGGGTCCTATCGCCACCGGCTTGGGCGAAGTCTTCCACTACGTGATCCGTTCGGAGGATCCCAACCGAACGCTGACCGAGCTGCGGGAGATCCACGATTGGGTCGTCAAGCCGGAATTGCGAAAGGTGCCGGGAGTGGCGGAGATCAACTCGTGGGGCGGCTTCGAGAAACAGTACCACGTGGTTGTCGAGACCGAGAAACTCATCAAGTACGGTCTGACCTTTGAGCAATTAGTCGAAGCTCTCCAGGCCAACAATCAAAACGTTGGCGGCGGGCAGATCGTTCGCAGCGGCGAGTCGCTGCTCGTCCACGGCATCGGCCTGACCACGAACGTTGAGGAAATTGCCAATATCGTGATCGCGGCTCATGATGGCACGCCCGTGCGCGTGCGCGACGTGGCCACGGTCCAGATCGACCACGAGATTCGGCGCGGCGCGGTCACCGCCGACGGAAGAGGCGAAGCGGTCCTGGGCCTGGGCTTCATGCTCATGGGCGAGAACAGCGCCGTCGTGACCCACGCCCTCAAGAAGAAGCTCGCCGAGGTGCAGAAGTTCCTGCCCGCCGACGTGAAGCTGGAAGTGCTCTACGATCGGACGGAGCTCGTCGAGAACGTCATTCGCACCGTCGAGCACAACCTGCTGGCCGGCGCCCTGCTGGTCATTACAGTCCTCTTCACCTTCCTGGGCAACCTGCGGGCCGGGCTGATCGTCGCGGCGGCCATCCCGCTCTCCATGCTCTTCGCGGGCAACTTCATGTTGCAGGCCGGCATCGCGGCGAGCCTGCTGAGCCTCGGTGCGATCGACTTCGGCCTGATCGTAGACAGCTCCGTCATCATGGTGGAGAACTGCGTCCGCTACGTGGCACATCGCAAAGACAAGCCGTGGCTCGACACCATTCGGGATGCGGCCATCGAGGTCCGCAAGCCAACGATGTTCGGCGAGCTAATCATTATGATCGTGTTCCTGCCCGTGCTGACGCTGGAAGGGATCGAAGGCAAGCTGTTTCGACCGATGGCGTTGACGATGATCTTCGCTCTGGTCGGCTCTTTGATACTGTCGCTGACGCTCATGCCGGTGCTGGCCAGCCTGTTGCTGCCTCGCACGATGAAGGAACACGAACCCTTGCTGGTCCGGATAGCCAAGCGAGTCTATACGCCGGTTCTGAACCTCGCCTTGCGGCTGCGGGCCGTCGTGCTCGTGGCCGCACTGGCGCTGGTCGGCGGCGGCGCCTTCTTGGCCACGCGCATGGGCGGGGAATTCCTGCCCCGGCTGGGCGAAGGGGCCATCGTCGGCACGACCGTGCGTTTGGCGGGCATCTCGGTGGAGGAATCGGTCGCTCAGAACGATCTGATCGAGCAGCGGCTCATGGCCGAGTTCCCGGATGAGATCGAGCACATCTGGACGCGGCTCGGCACGGCGGAAGTCGCCACGGACCCGATGGGCGTCGAGCTTGCCGATTTCTTCCTGGCCCTTAAGCCGCGAGAACAGTGGAAGAAGGCCCGGACGCAAGCCGAGCTAACGGAAAAGATGCGCGAGGTCCTGGCCCAGGTGCCGGGTATGCGCCCTGCCTTCAGCCAGCCCATCGAGATGCGCATGAACGAGCTCATCGCCGGCATTCGGGGCGATATCGGCATCAAGGTTTACGGCGACGACTTGGAAGAGCTGCGCAGGCTTGGCGGCGAGGTGCAGGCGGTCCTCGCCCAGATTCCCGGAGCCAGCGAGGCCTCGGTCGAACAATTGACCGGACAGACCTTCCTGCAAGTGCGCGTGGACCCGCAGGCCATCGCCCGCTTTGGCGTCCCGACGCGCAACGTGCTGAACGTGGTGGAAGCCGCGGGCACGAAGAAGGTGGGCGACGTGCGCGAGGGCCAGCGGCGATTCCCGCTCGTGGTGCGATTGCCCGACCGGCAACGCACCGACCCCGATGTGCTGGCGAACACACTGATCCCCACCGAGGCCGGGCCGGTCCTCCCGCTCAATCGCGTGGCGCGGATCGTGGAGACCGAAGGCCCAGCCACTATCAACCGCGAGTGGAGCAAGCGGCGGATTACCGTTCAGTGCAATGTGCGCGGACGCGACGTGGCCAGCTTTGTGGCCGAGGCGAGGCAGAGGATCGCCGAGCACGTGAAGCTGCCGGAAGGTTACACCATCGAATGGGGCGGCCAGTTCGAGAACATGGAGCGGGCCAATCGCAGACTGATGTTCGTAGTGCCGATGTCGCTGGCACTGATCTTCGTGCTGCTATTCTTCAGTCTCGGATCGTTCCGCGACGTTCTGATCGTGGCATCCGGCATTCCGCTGGGTCTGGTGGGCGGCATCCTGGCCCTGTGGCTGCGGGACATGCCCTTCACGGTCAGCTCGGCCATCGGCTTCGTCGCCCTCAGCGGCGTGGCGATCCTCAACGGTCTTGTGCTGGTGACGTTCATCCAGCAGAAGATCGAAGCCGGACGGCCTCTGGAGCAAGCCGTGCGGGAGGGTTGTCTGGTGCGGCTTCGTCCCGTCTTGATGACCGCCCTGGTCGCCGCCGTCGGCTTCCTCCCGATGGCTGTGAACGTGGGTGTAGGCGGCGAGGTCCAGCGCCCCTTGGCCACGGTCGTCATCGGGGGCATCTTCACCAATACCCTGCTGACCCTGCTGGTGCTGCCTGCGCTTTACGTAGTATTCAAACGGAAGTCCGTGGCGGAAGTGGAAGTCTGAGTGGCCCTGCGTATCTCAAGGATACTGTAATGAAAGAAGTCAAAGCTATTATCAAACCGTTCCGATTGGAGGACGTGGTTCACGCCCTTCGCGAAATCCAGAACCTGCCCGCCGTGGCCATCTCCACCGCGCACGGCCTGTCCGTGGAGCGCGGCACCTTCGACCAGGTGGTGATGACCAAGCTGGAGATCATGGTGCCCGACGAACTGGTGGAGTCGGTGGTTCAAGTCATCCAAAAAGCCGCACACACTGGCCTTGCCGGCGATGGACGCATCTTCGTCATCCCTGTCGAGCAGACGGTGAAGATTCGCACCGGGGAGCGGGACACGTGGACGTGACGAAGGACAGGAAAGAAGAAATCTTCGAGGGCAACTGGCACGCGGCTGGTAGGCGGCGTGCCGGCGCTGTGGTTGTACGTCCTGGCTCATAAACGCCGCGAACGAGCCGTGGCTGGAGTGGGTGTGGGAAGCTGAGTTAATCGTGAATTGACGGGTGGCATCGGCATGGCCGAAGGGCTTGCCGACGGCCG
>Ga0214473_10005342_pt1 | contig 15387 bp, 11 predicted proteins | sample RVTome_7_FD_203509 | JGI IMG/M metagenome (GOLD analysis project Ga0214473, IMG submission 203509) | Soil microbial communities from uranium-contaminated site in the Upper Colorado River Basin, Wyoming, United States - RVT98D197 | ecosystem: Environmental > Terrestrial > Soil > Contaminated >... | reverse complement strand
TTCCAGGAGCGCAGCGGCGGCAGGCCGAGCGCGCGACCGCGGGACGTGTCGAGCACGGAGTAGGCCGGGCGCCGCGCGCGTAGCCCTAGCTCGACCGACGCGATCGCCTCGACTGGCCGCGTCAGGTCGGCCGCCGCGAGCGCGGCCGTGGCCAGCTCGTGCCACGAGCACGAGCCCTGGTTCGTGACGTGACAGAGGCCGCGCGCCCCGAGCCGCACGAGTGCGATGAGCGCGCCCGCCAGCTCGGCCGCCGACGTGGGCGCGAATACCTGGTCCGCGACCACCCGCAGCGGCTTGCCGGCGCGCGCCTGCGCCAGGATGCGGTCCACGAACGAGCCGCCCTTCTGCGCGGAGCCGCGCCGCGCCAGGACGCCGCTCGTGCGCACCACCAGGGCCTCGGCCCCCGATGCGAGGACGTGGCGCTCGCCGGCCAGCTTCGAGGCGCCGTAGACCGAGAGCGGGTGCGCGGGGTCGTCCTCGAGATAGGGCCGCGTGGAAGCACCGTCGAACACGTAGTCGGTCGAGACGTGGACGAGGAGCGCCCCAAGCTCGCGCGCTGCGAGCGCCAGCGCGCCCGGCGCGCGCGCGTTCACGGCGAACGCCAGCTCCGGCTCGCTCTCGGCGCCGTCGACACGGTTGTAGGCGGTGGCGTTGAAGACGACGTCGGGTCGGACGCGCGCGACGAGCGCCGCCACCGCCCGCTCGTCGGTCACGTCGAGCTCGGCCCGGCCGCCCGCCCACGCGAGCTCGTCGCCGAGCCTCAGGGCGAGCTCGCGGCCGAGCTGGCCCGCCGAGCCCAGAACGAGCGCCTTCACGCGCCGATCTGCTCGGCGAGCGCGAAGTCCCGGGCGGTGAGGCCAGAAGCGTCGTGGGTCGTCAGCGTGAGCGTCACCTTCGAGTAGCGGATGTCGATGTCCGGGTGGTGGTTCATCGCCTCGGCGAGGCCAGCCACGCGGTTGACGAACGCGAGCGACCCCGCGAAATCGGCGAACGCGAAGCTGCGCGTGATCTCGCTGCCGCGGCGCTGCCAGCCCGGGACGGCCAAAAGCCGTCTCTCGATCTCGCTCTCGGTGAGAGGGGCCACCTTGTCCTCCGTTCGAAGGGCGCCGGCTCAGGCCGGCGGCACGGGCTCGCTGCGCGGCCTGCGGCGGCGGCGCCGCCGCCGGCGCCGGCTCTTTCCGTCGCCCTCGGATGGAGCGTCGGCCGCGGCGGGCCTGTCTGGCGCGGCGGGATCGGCTTCGCCCAAGGGCCCGGCAGGCGCCGCAGCCAGCTCGCGCCACTCCGTACCGAGCTCACGCCCGTCCGGGCCGCCGTGGATCTCGAGCCAGCGCACCGCGTCATCCAAGTAGCTCTTGGCGGCGATCATGCGCCGCGCCGTGCCGGGCCCATGCGCCTCGCGCAGCCGCCGCTGCGCCAGCAGCACCAGCCGTAGGCGCTCGAGGTCGCGCCGGGCGAACGGCAGGAGCAGCGGCAGCGGCGCCGCGTCCTTTTCGTCCGCAGGCAAGGGCTCGTCCTCGACGCCGAGCTCCGCGATCTCCGCGGCGAGGTCCTCGCGCGGAAGCTCGGGGTCCGCCGGGGCGGGCTCGCCGGCCCCCGGCTCCCTGGTCCTTCCGCCCCTCCGCGGGGGTACCGCCACGGCCACGCGCCGCAACGGCACGCCCAGTGGCACGAGCAGCGATCCCATGAGCAGCGGGTTCGAGAGCTGGTCGGGGGTCGCGAGGCCCGCCTGGCGGTGGGCGTCGAGCCGCGCGAGCGAGCCCGCGAGCGCCTGGCCTCCCTCGGCGATGGCCCGGTCGGCCTCGGGCAGCAGGTAGGCGAGCAGGCCGTAGCCGTGCAGCATCTCGAAAGTCCGCTGCGAGCGGCCCTGGCGCAGGATCTTGTAGAGCTCCTCGAGGATGCGCGCGGGGCTGCTGCGCACGATCTCGCCGCGCAGGAAGCGGATCGCCTCCGCGGTGTCGGGGTCGATCGTGAAGTCGAGGCGCGCCGCGAGCGCCACCGCGCGCAGCATGCGCACCGGGTCCTCGCGAAAGCGCAGCGCGGGGTCGCCGATGGTGCGAATCACGCGCGCCGTCAGGTCCTCGAGGCCGCCCACCCAGTCGATCACCGAGAAGTTCGCGATGTCGTAGAAGAGCGCGTTCACCGTGAAGTCACGACGGAACGCGTCCTCCTCGGGCGTGCCGAAGGTGTTGTCGCGGCGGATCAGGTGGTCGCCGGCTTCCGGCTCCGCGGCACGCCGGAAGGTGGAGACCTCGATCAGCTTGCGCCCGAAGCGCACGTGCGCGAGGCGGAAGCGGCGCCCGACGATGAAACAGTTGCGGAAGAGCTTGCGCACCTGCTGCGGGTGGGCGCTCGTGCCGATGTCGAAGTCCTTCGGCGGCCGCTCGAGCAGCAGGTCCCTCACGCCGCCGCCCACCAGGTACGCCACGAAGCCGCCGTGCTTCAGGCGATAAAGCACCTTGAGCGCTTCGGGATCGATGTTCTTGCGCGAGATGTTGTGCTCGGGTCGCGACAGGATGCGCGGGGCGACGTTGCCGGGGGAAGCCTCCACCAGGTGATTATACGGCGAGGGTCGCACGGGGGCCGTTTCAGGGCTTCTCGGGCCGCAGCACCACCCTTCCGAGAACGCGCTCCACACGGAAGCGGACGCCCTCGGGAAAGAGCTCCGGATCGGAGAACGGGGGCAACGGGCGCCTCGGGTCCCGCACGAAGCAGAGCTCGCCGTCGGGGACGAGGGCGCGGATGAAGACGAGCTCGCGCCACTTGAGCTCCGGGATCGAGAAGCCGCCCGCGACGCGGACGACGTCGGCGAAAGGGTCCTGCGCTTCCGGCATCAGCGCGCCCCGGGCGTGAGCTTGCGCGACAGGTGCTCGACGAGCGAAAGCTCCCTCGGCGTGAGCGGGGCGCGCTGTACGAGCGCCCGCCACTCGGCGAAATAGGAGGCCGTGTTCGTGCGGGGCAGCGCCCCGACGGCGCGGAGCCCCTGCTCGAGGAGCCCGAGCACGCGCTCCTTCTGGTCGTGCGTCGCGAGCGCGGGCGCCTCTCTCCCGCCGCGGCGAGAGGCGCGCCGCACCTCGTAGGCCGCGATCGCGACGGCGTGCGAGAGGTTGTAGGAGGGCTGGGCCGGGTCGGCCGGGATCGTCGCCACGCGCCCGCAGAGCGCGAGCTCGTCGTTCGTGAGGCCATTCGTCTCGGGCCCGAACACGAGTGCCGCTACGGCGTTCTTCGCGAGGCCGGCGATCGCGGCGGCGGCGTCACGCACGTCCTCCACGACGGGGCCCTCCGAACGCCGCCGTCCAGTGAACGCGACCGCGAGCGAGGCGCCCGCGAGCGCCGCGCCCAGCTGGTCGAAGACCCGCGCCTGCTCGAGCACCTCGTGTGCGCCCCACGCGGTGCGCCAGCACTCGACGGTGCGAAAGTCACCCGGCTCCACGAGGTCGAGCCCCGCAGCAGAGCTGTTGCGCACGACGCGCGCGCAGGCCCCCACGTTGGCCGAGGTCTCGGGCCGCACCAGCACGACGCGGACGCGCGCCACGCGCTTCAGCCGGCGGTCGGGTCGTCGCCCGTGCGCTCGGCGTCGGGCCAGTGGCGCAGGAAGCGCCTGACGCGCGGGTTCTGCCGGCAGTAGTCGACGAGCAGCGCGCGGAGCCGCGTCCGGTCGGTGTCGGACATCTCGACGAACTGCAGGCCGGCGCCCGGCGGCAGCGACTTGGAGGCGAGCGGCGCCCCCTGGGGGTGCCACCAGGCGACGCGGCAGCGCGCGCTGAAGGGAATCTCGGAGCCCGGCCAGGGTATGCGGATCTCGATCGCCTGATCGACGGGCAGTGCCTCGGCCCTCTCGATGAAGGCGCCGCAGAGGCCGATGTCGATCAGGAACACCTCTTCCTCGAGCAACTTGGAGACCAGCGTGGCCCGCCTGACGAAAGGGATCCGGAGCTGCTGCAGCACCCCTTCCGGCGGCGTGGGGTCCCGCGCGGACGTCGGGGCCGGGGTCATGAGCTGTTGGCACGCTAGCACCCGGCGCGCTCGAGTGTCAACGCGCGTTGACACAGTTCCAGGCGCTGTGTTTGAATCGCCGCCGGAGGGAGGCATCTCCTTGTCTTTCTGTCTTTTGGGGGCCTGGTCGCGTGGCGGATGAGGCGGTCGTCGTACCGACGCTGCTGATGACGGGCGGCCCGCTCGACGGGACGGCCTACCCGATCCCCATGTTGAGCGAGGTCGTCATAGGCTCGAGCATGGACGCCGGGCTCCAGATCATGCTCGGCAACGTCGAGCCCTTCCATGCCAGGCTGCTGTTCAGCGGCGCGGGAATGGCGATCTCCGATGCCGGCAGCGCCACCGGCACGTTCGTGAACGGCGAAAAGGTCGAGGGCGAGCAGCCGCTGCGGGCCGGCGATCGCATCTGCCTGGGCCCTCCTGGGGCCAAGGCCAGCGCGAAGCTGCTGGTGCTGCTGCCCTCGGCGGGAGTGGCGCCGCCGCCCGCCGGGGGTGCTTCGCCTTCGCTGCAGGACGCGCACCCGGCTCCGTTTTTCGGCGGAGAGGCGCCGGCGCTCTCTTTCGGCGACGACCAGGGGACCTCGCCCCAGTTCAACATCGGCGAGCCAGAGGTCAGCTACGCCACCGAGCCGCTGGGCGAAGACGAGCCGTTGTTCGCGGCGCCGCTGCCGCCCCAGGCGGCCCGGGAACCCGAGCGGCCGCCCTCAGCCGAGCCGCCGGCACCGAGCGCTCCCGTGCCGCCTCCGGCGCGTGCCGCGGCTCCGCCCCCGCCGCCTCCGCCGCCTCCGGCGCCTCCTGCGCCTCCTGCGCCCCCTGCAGCGGCGCGCGCCGCTCTGCCCGAACCCGCGAAACCCGACTACAACACGGAGCTTCCGTCGATCCCAGTGGAGCGGGAGCCGCAGGCGCGGGAGTTCCCCACGCTGCGCCCCTCGGCCCGGCCCGCGAGCAGGCCCGCCACGGCGGGAAGGGCGAAGGGCAAGCCCAGGGCTCGCCGCCGGAGCTTCAGCATGCCCGAGATTCCCTTCGTGCCGCTCCTCGGCGGCGTCGCGGGACTCGCGGTGGTGGGCGCGCTCGTCTGGTTCTTCGTGCTGCGCAAGACGCCGCCCGAGCTCACGGGTATAACGCCTTTGACCGTCGGCGTGGGAGAGGCCGTCACCCTGACCGGCCAGCACTTCGCGAAAGACGCCGAGGCGAACAGCGTCTTCTTCGGCCCGCTGCGGGCCCAGGTCCGCGAGGCCGGCCCGACGCAGCTCAAGGCCGTGGTACCCGCCGGGCCCACCGGCCCGGTCGCGGTCGTGGTCCAGACGAAGGACGGGCGCTCACGCGCCGTGAACGTGACGGTCCGCATCGAAGCGACCGCGACGGCGGTCTCGCCCGACGTGGCGATGGCGGGGCAGGTCGTGCTCGTGCGAGGCGAGGGCTTCGCAGGCCAGACGCTCCGCGCGCAGGTCGCGGGGATCGACGCGCCCTCCGTCGAGGCCACGGCCGAGGGCGCCAATGTCACGATTCCGGCCGTGCCGCTGCCCGAGGGCTCGGCGACCCAGCTCGTGTTGAGCGCGGGCAGCGCGCCGCCGAAGACGTTCGTCCTCTACATCGGGCGGCTGCCGCTCGTGATCGACGTGGCACCCAAGGTCGGTGCAGTCGGCGAGCGCGTCGTGCTGACCGGGCGTGGCTTCATGCCCGACCCGCTCGCCAACGCCGTCAGCTTCGGGGGGCAGCCGGCGCTGGTGCTGCAGGCGAGCCTGACCTCGCTCACCGTGATCGCTCCCCCGCCGCCTCCCGACGAGATCCAGCCCGACCTCGCGATCGTCGTCGCGGCCGGCGGGCGCGCCTCGACGGGCAGCGCCGCCTTCAAGCTGACGCGCACCTCCAGCTCGAGTTTCCTCCCGCGTTTCTTTGCGGCACCGGTCGTCGAGTTCCCGGGCGCGGGCTACGCGTTCGTCTCGTCCGAGCTCGGACCGGTGCTGCTGCTGGGCGGTCCGGGCGAGGCCGCTTCCACCGGCGATCGGGCCGTGGCGCTGGCCGCGGCCCTGAACGCGCTCGTGACGAACGCCTCGGCCAAGCCGCTTGCGTTCGAGCTGCGCGAGCGGCCGCAGCCGGGGGTGGGGGTGGTGGGCGACGTGCGCACGTTCCTCGTGCCCACGCCCGAGGACGCCGAGGCCTACTCGAAGAACTGGGAGACCGGGCGCGGCACCGGCCGACGCGTGGCGCCGGCCGCTTTGGCCCGGCACTGGGCCGCGCTGCTGCAGGACTACTTCGGCCTGTTCCTCTATCGCCAGCGGCCGCTGAAGCTCGCCGCGCTTTCGCCGCGGGGCAGGGTGTTCACCGACATCTACGGCGCGGCCAGCCGCCGCGCCCCCGGCGAAAGCAACGTGCCGACGAGTGTCGTGCTGCCCACCGCGCAGAGCATGGCGATCGCACTGCGGCTCGTGGCGCTCGTGGTCTCGGGCGACGCTTCGCGCGCGACGGTCGCCGTCGAGGGCCGCTGGGACGGGACGATGCAAGATCCGGACCTCGGCCAGCGCGCCTTCCAGGTGTACATGCGCCAGGAGGGCGGCCGCCTGGCGGGGACGCTCACCACCCGGCGCGGCTCGGTCGAGCTCCGCTCGCCGCTGCGCGGGATCGGCTTCGAGGGCGGCCAGCTGAGCTTCACCGCGGACCTGCAGGGAACGGCGTACCGCTTCCGCGGCACGCTCGAGAACACGAGCGTGAGCGGCACGATCGAGCGCAGCGGCAAGGCGGCCGTGCCGTTCACGTTGCAGTTCGTGGAATAGCGCGAATGGCGCGCGTCGTCTCCGGCCTCGAACGCCTGCTCGACCGCCCCGAGCCCGTGCGCGGGCTGCGCGTCGGCCTCGTGTGCAACCCCACGTCGATCACGCGCGATCTGGTTCATGCCAAGCTGGCGCTCCGCGAGCTCCTGGGCGGAAGGCTCAAGGCGCTCTTCGGCCCCGAACACGGCATCGCGGCCGACGCGCAGGACCTGGTCGAGCTGGGCCACTCGCGCGACTGCGCGACCGGCCTGCCGGTCCACAGCCTGTACGGCGAGACGCGCGTGCCGACGCCGTCGATGCTCGCCGACGTCGACGCGATGGTCTACGACGTGCAGGACGTGGGCTCGCGTTACTACACCTTCATCTACACCATGCTCCACGTGATGGAGGCCTGCGCGCGGGACAAGAAGCGAGTGGTGGTGCTCGACCGCCCGAACCCGCTGGGCGGCGCGAGCGTCGACGGCAACCTGCTCCAGCTGGAGTTCCTCTCGTTCGTCGGGATGCACCCGCTGGTGGTGCGGCACGGGATGACGAGCGGCGAGCTCGCGCTCATGTTCCGCGAGGAGCTGGCGCTCGACGTCGACTTGCGCGTGGTGCCGATGAAGGGCTGGCGCCGGCCGATGCACTACGAGGACACCGGCCTGCCCTGGCTGCCCTCCCCCAACATGCCGACCGTGGACACGGCGTTCGTCTACCCGGGCGGCTGCCTGATCGAGGGCACCAACCTGTCGGAGGGGCGCGGCACCACGCGCCCGTTCGAGCTCGTGGGCGCGCCCTGGCTCGACGCGCACGCGCTCGCGAGCGCGCTCGAGCGTGAGCGCCTGCCGGGCGTCGGCTTCCGCGCCGCGGCGTTCACGCCCACGTTCCAGAAGCACCAGGGCGCGCTCTGCCACGGCGTGCAGGTTCACGTCCACGACCGCGCGCGCTTCCCCGCGTTCCTGACCTACCTGCTGCTGATCCACCACGCGCGGCGCCAGGACGAGAAACGCTTCGCCTGGCGCGACCCACCGTACGAGTACGAGCGCGTGAAGCTCCCGATCGACATCCTGGGCGGCACCGATCGCGTCCGCAAGACGATCGAGCAGGGTGTCTCGCCGAAAAAGCTCGCGGGCGGCTTCCGGAAGGACGCGGCCGCGTTCCGGCGGCGGCGGCGGAAGTACCTGCTCTACTGACGGCCTGAGCCAGGCGCTGGCTTGCGCTACTTCAAGACCTGACCCCTCGCTTGCGCAGGGTCGTGAGCACGACCGAGATCACGATCAGGGCGCCACCGGTCACGAGTCCCGGCGTGAGCGACTCCCCCAGGATCAGCCAGCCGAGGAAAACCGCCACCACCGGGTTCACGTAGGCGTAGGTGCCAACGGTCGTAGCCGGCAGCTCGTTCAGGCAGTAGGCGAAGGCCGTGAAGCCCACGAGCGAGCCGAAGACGACGAGGTACGCGCCCGCGCCCCAGGCGCGCGCCGAGGCCGCGGCCATCCGCGCCGGGTCTTCCGCGAGAAGCCACGCCAGGGCGGCGAGCGCCAGCGAGCCGGCGAGCATCTCGATGGCGGCGGCCGAGGCGAGCGGCAGTCGTTTCGGCACCGACTGCGCGTAGAGTGAGCCGGTCGTCCAGGCGAGACAAGCGACCTGCAGCCCCACGATCGCCGGCCAGTGGCCCGCTCCCATCCCCGTCTCGGGTCGCGCCACCAGCGCGACGCCCAGCAGGCCGACCGCCGTTCCGATCCAGACACGTCCGGTCCAGGGCTGGCCCCCCGGCCGCAGGCCGTCGAGCAGCAGGAGCCAGACCGGCACCGTCGCGACGATCAGCGCAGCGGTTCCACTCGGGACGGTCCTCTCCGCCCACATCACGAGCCCGTTGCCGACCGACAGCAGCAGGATGCCGATCAGCGAGTAGTCGAGCCATTGCCGCTTGCCGGGCCAGCCGCTGCGCCGGTCGACGACCAGCGCCACGGCGCCCATCAGCGCGCCCGCACTCATGAAGCGAGAGGAGGCTGCCAAGAGCGGCGGCATCTCGCGCACCACGACGCGGATGGCGAGGTAAGTAGAGCCCCAAACGATCCACACCACTGCAAGCGCGATCCACGGCAGCAGGCGGCGCTTTGGCGCGGCTAGCGGGGCGCTCGCGGACATCCTGCGAGTCTATCGCGGAGAGCTGCCGCGTCCCGGGCGCGGAGCGCGCGCGCTCAGGCGAGCGGCCGCGTGCGTAGGTTCGCGAGGCGCAGGCCGGCCCGGGCCACATCGGCCCGATCGATCTCGCCGTGCTTCCAGTAGCTCAGGTAGCGCTCGTAGTGCCCGCGCGCCTCGCCCGGGCGTCCCTGCTTCTCCTCGAGCGCCGCGAGCAGCGCCAGGCTGCGTACGTAGGGGATCGGCGTGACGACGCGGCGCGGGCCGGCCTCGACCACGCGGACGAGCGCCTTGCGCGCGTCCTTCTCCCGGCCCTCCGCGAGCGCCGCACGCGCGAGCGCGAACTGGATCTCCACCAGCGCGGGATCCATCGAAACGGCTTTCGGCGGGATGAGCGCCGCGGCCTTCTCGAGCGCCGCCCGCGCCGCCTCGTGCTCGCCGCGCGCGAGCGCCAGCTGGCCGGCGAGCTGCAGCCTCACCGGCTCGGCCATCACGGGCGGAATCGTCGACAGGAACGCGTCGACCTCGGCCAGGCTCTTCGCGGCTTCCTTGTCCTTGCCGCGGCCGAGCCGCGTGAGGCAGAGCGCCCGCATGCCGTGCCCCTCGGCCTGCAGCTTTGGCTCGGCCCCCGGCTCGGCGATCGCGTGCTCCGCCTCGCTGAGCGCGACGCCGTGGCGCCCGAGGTCGGACTCGAGCCGGGCCCGGAACAGGCGGGCCCCGACCCGCTCGGAGACGGTGCCGCCCGTCTTCACGCCCTCGGCCGCCAGGCGTCGCGCCTCGCCCACGTCACCCCGGTAGAGGCTCGCGATCGCGAGCGTGGCTCCGCCCCCCCAGCGCTCGCGCGGGTCGTCCGAGGCCATCAAGCGCTTGGCGCAGCCCTCGGCCGCGGGCCACTCGTCGCGCAGCGCGTGGGCCGTCACGCGGCCCATCTCGATCTTCATCATCTCCGACGGGCCGAGCGAGGCGGCCTTGTCGAAGGCCGCGAGTGCTTTGTCGGTCTGGCCTTCCGTGAGCTCGAAGAAGCCCAGGTTCTCGAGCCCGACGCTGCTGTCGGGGTGGGCGATCACGTACGAGCTGAGCGCTTCGCGGGCCTTGTCGGTCTGGCCGGTCGCGAGGTAGCTGTCGGCGAGGGCCATGTAGCTACCGGGGAACGACATCCCGCGGCGGCGCAGCTCTTCGAGGTGGACGAGCGCCTCCGGGTAGCGGCGCAGCTCGATCAGCGTCTGCGCCAGGTTGTTGCGTGCGGCGGTGTGGTCGGGCGCGGCGTCGACGGCCTTCAGGTATGCCGCGACCGCCTTCTCGGCGGAGCTCGGGTCGAGCGAGTAGTGCCGGCCTTCGATGTAGTAGCGCTCGCCCGCGGGCAGCGACTCCGCCCGCTCGATCGCCTGCTTCGAGTATTCGCGAGCCTTCTCGACGTCGCCGAGGTTCGCCGAGACGACCGACAGCTTGGCGAGCGCCATCGCGAAACCGGGATCGGCCGCGACCGCCTTCTCGAAGTAGGCTTTCGCCTGGCGCTCCTGCATCCGCTCGTGGAGCCGGCTGCCCTCGGCGTAGGCCTTGTAGGCCTCGACCGACCCGGTCGTGACCTCCTGAAGCTTCTTCTCCTTCCTGTCCCGCTCGGCGAACCTCACGCGCGACGAGGCCTCGAGCCTTTTCCGGATCCGCGAGGTGAGCTCGTCGACCAGCACGAACAGCCCGGTGTCGGGGTCGCCCTCCACGCGCTCGGAGGCGATCACCTCGCCGCTGCGCGGGTCCTGCAGGCTGGCCTGGATCCGGATCCGCGATCCCGCGCGCACGAAGCTGCCGACGAGCGCGGTCGTGGCCTGCGCCTGCTGCGACACGCTCGCGACCACCTGGCCGGAGAGCGAGCGGTCGTCGCGGTGGCCGGTCTCGTCGAGGATCTGGTAGAGCCGCTGGGTGGAGAGCACGCGCAGGTCGGCCGACTGCGACAGGTTGGTCACCAGCATGTCGGTGAGGCCGGTGCGCAGCCAGTCGAGACCGGGGTCGCCCGTGACGTTGTCGAAATACAGCACGGCGAGCGACGGGCGGCCGTCGGCGGCGGCGGGGGGGGGGCGTCCCTTGAAGAAGAGCGCGGCCATCGCCGCGAGCACGACGAGCGACGCGAGCGACGCGACCGGAAGCGCCCAGCGCCGCCGCCCGGCGACCGCCGCCACCAGCCGCCTGCGGCCGGACGACGAGCCGAGCATCACCTCGCCGGTGTCGACGTCGCGCTTCAGGTCCTCGAGGTCGCGGCGCAGGTCGGTCGTCGACTGGTAACGGTCCTCGGGCCGCTTCTCGAGCGCGCGCTGGATCATGCGCGCGAGCGGCTTCGGGACGTCGTCGCGCAGCTCGCTCGCGGGGCGCGGCACGTCCTTGAGGATCGACGAGAGCACCGACAGATTGGTGTTGCCGCGGAACGGCCGCTCGCCGGTCGCCATTTCGTAGAGCAGGATCCCGAGCGTGAAGATGTCGGAGCGGTGGTCGAGCGGCAGCCCCTGCGCCTGCTCGGGCGACATGTAGGCCACCGTCCCCACGATCCGTCCGTCCTGGGTGACGGACTGCGTCTCCTTGGTGGTGCGGTCGCTCTCGTCCGCGTCGTAGCGCAGCTTGGCGAGGCCGAAGTCGAGCACCTTGAGCCGCCCGTCCGGGGTCAGCATGACGTTCTCGGGCTTCAAGTCGCGATGCAGGATTCCCTGGCGGTGGGCGGCGCTCACGGCGTCGGTGAGTGCTATCGCGAGCGACAGGAAGCGCTCGATCGCGAAGCCGCGCGAGGGGATCTGCTTGCTGAGCGTCTCGCCTTCGACGAGCTCCATCGTCAGGAAGCGCAGCCCGTCCGCTTCCTCGATCGAGTGGAGCATCACGATGCCGGGATGGCTGAGCGAGGCCACCGTCTTCGCCTCGTGCTCGAAGCGCCTGATCTTCTCCGGATGCGACGCCATCTCCGGAGGCAGGACCTTCAGGGCCACGCGCCGGTTGAGGCGCGGATCGAGCGCCAGGTACACCTGGCCCATGCCGCCCGAGCCGAGGGATTCGAGGATCTGGTACACCCCGACACTGCGGCCGACCAGGCCGCGATCCGGCTGCACCTGACGCATGACGGTGATTATGACGCCGCGAGCCCGGCGTCGGATCCTGTCGTGACAATTGTTCACATGACCCTCCCGGGACGGGTCCTCGTCGCGCCGTCTGGACCCGTCCCGGGAGTTCTGAGCAAACCCTGCCCGTTTGGCTCGTCGCTCGTCGGCATGACCCTGCCCACTTGGCTCGTTCGCTCGTCGGCATGTCTCTACCATGGCTCAGAGTCGCCCCTTCTGTCGTGAGCTTCCGTCGTGACCCATCGCCTGCCGCGGCCGGTCCCGCTGTTCCTTTGACTCTTGACGTGTGCGTTCGCCGCGACACACAATCGCGGACGCACACGAAAAGCAGAGGTGGTGCCCATGGCCCGCAGACCCCCGCCCCCCGACGAGGGGCGTGAGCAGCCCTCCTTCTCGCGCCGCAGCTTCCTGAAATCGGCCGGCGTCTCGGCCGCCGCCACCACGATCGTGGGCGCGGGGGAGCGCGCCGAGGCAGCCCCCGCCGTCCTCGGCCCGAACCCGGTCACGCTGAACCTGAAGGTGAACGGCGCCGCGAGAGCCGTCACCGTCGAGCCGCGCGTGACGCTGCTCGACGCGCTGCGCAACGAGCTCGACCTGACGGGCGCCAAGCCCGTCTGCGAGCGCGGCGGCTGCGGCGCCTGCACGGTGCTGCTGGACGGCGCGCCGATCGCGTCCTGCCTGATGCTCGCGGCCGACGCCGAGGGCCACGAGGTCACGACTGTCGAGGGTATCGGCACTCCCGAGAAGATGAGCCCGCTGCAGGCGGCCTTCGTCGAGAAGGACGCGCTGCAGTGCGGCTTCTGCACGCCGGGCTTCGTGGTCGCGGGGACGGCGCTCCTCGCGAAGAACCCCCACCCGACCCTCGACCAGATCAAGGCCGGACTCGCCGGCAACCTGTGCCGTTGCGGAACCTACGGCCGAATCTTCGAGGCCGTGCAGGCCGCGTCACGGGCGACGACGCCGTCTCGAACGCCGTCTCAAACGCCGTCTCAAAGGAGATAGGCGATGCCGCAGGAACAGAAGTCCGAGCCGACCTCCACCTTCACGGCGAAGGCGGGCCTGCCGGGTTCGCCGCAGCCGCTCGAAGTCCATCCCCTGACCACGGATATCAAGCCCTGGGACCTCGACAGCGTCCCCGGGTTCGAGCACGTGGGCAAGCCGAGGCCCCGGATCGAGGGACCGCTCAAGGTCACCGGTAAGGCGAAGTACACGTTCGACGTCAAGCTACCGGGAATGCTCTACGGGCGCATGGTCGGGGCGACGGTGCCCGCGGCCGAGATCCTGTCGATCGACACGTCGAAGGCCGAGGCGCTGGCGGGCGTGAAGGCGGTGTGGACGACCGACTCGCGCGTCGTCCGCTTCGCCGGGCAGGACGTGGCCGCGGTGGCGGCCGTGTCACCCGACGTCGCGCGGGACGCGGCGCGCCTCGTGAAGGTGAGCTACAGGGAACGGCCCTTCACGCACGAGCTGCGCGAGGCGATGAAGCCGGACGCGCCGCGGGTCTTCAACCTCGACCGGCTGCCGGCCGGCCGGGACATGGGCCGAAACGGCAACGTGGCCGGGCCGCGCCTGGGCCGGGCGAACCGCGGCGACGTCGAGAAGGGCTTCGCCGAGGCCGAGGTAATCCACGAGGGCACGTACTACTGCCCCGTGCACACCCACGCGCCGCTCGAGACGCACGGAGTGGTGGCGGCCTGGGAGGGCGAGCAGCTCACGGTCTACGCTTCGACCCAGGCGATCTTCGCGGTGCGCGAGGGTGTCGCCGAGGCGCTCGGCATCGACCGCAAGAACGTGCGCGTGATCTGCGAGCACATGGGCGGCGGCTTCGGCAGCAAGCTCGGACCATCCGCGACCGGCAGCGCCTTCTCGGTGGTGGCGTGCCGGCTCGCCAAGCTGGCCGGGGCTCCGGTCAAGCTGATGCTCGACCGACACCAGGAGCACCTGTGCACCGGCAACGCGCCGAGCGCTCTGATGAAGGTGAAGCTCGGGGCCAAGAAGGACGGCACGCTCACCGCCGCGCACTTCCAGTCCTGGGGCTCGGCCGGCGTCGCCGGCGGCGCCGGGACCTCGGGGCCGGCCGGCGCGCTCCACGGCAAGAACCCGAACTTCAAGGCCGAGGAGTGGGACGTCTTCACGAACGCCGGCCCCGCGGCGCCGCTGCGCGCGCCCGGCCACTCGCAGGGCGCCTTCGGGATCGAGTCCGCGATGGACGAGCTCGCAGACAAGCTCGGGATCGACCCGCTCGAGCTGCGGAAGAAGAACGAGGCGAGCCCCGTCCGGATGGCCCAGTACGACCTGGGTGCGAAGGCGATCGGCTGGGAGCGCCGCAACAAGAAGGCCGGCGACATGGCGACGGGACGCCTGGGCGCGGCCCTCGGGCCGCGCAAGCGCGGGATCGGGATGGCGAACGGGAACTGGTACGTGTTCGCCTCCGAGAACTCGAACGCCCAGGTGCGGGTGCACCGCGACGGCTCGGTCGAGGTGATCACCGGCTGCCAGGACATCGGCACCGGCTACCGGACGGCGATGATGGTCGTCGCGGCCGAGGAGCTCGGGATCGAGCCGGGCGACGTGACGCTGCGCCTGGGCGACACGCAGTTCCCCGAGGGTCCGGGTTCCGGCGGCAGCGTGACGACGAACTCGATGGCGCCGGTGGTGCGCCTGGCGGCGAGCCAGGCGCGCGGCAAGCTCTTCGAGCTGGCCGCGCCGCTCCTCGGGGCGAAACCCGACGAGCTCGACGCGGCGCACGGCAAGATCTTCCTCGCGAGCGACACTGGCTCTCCAGCCAGCGCAAGCAAGGCGAAGGCCGTCAGCTTCAAGCAGGCCGCAGCGAAGATGAGCGGCGAGTCGATCGACAGCCTGGTGAAGCGCCCCAAGCAGTACGAGACGTTCCGCGGCGACCTCGCCGGCACGCAGTTCGCCGAGGTCGAGGTGGACGTCGAGACGGGTGTGGTGCGCGTGGTGAAGTTGGTGTCGGTGAACGACTGCGGGCTGCCGGTGAACCCGCTCACCACGCAGAGCCAGGTGATCGGCGCGATGATCCAGGGCGTCTCGTGGGCGCTCCTCGAGAACCGCGTGCTCGACCGCAACGTCGGCACGATGCTGAACCCCAACATGGAGTCGTACAAGATCCTGGCCCCCGCCGACATGTTCGAGGCCGAGTCGATCCTCACGCCGGTCGCCAACATGGGCAACAACACCTCGACCGCGGGCATCGGCGAGCCGCCGATCGTGCCCACGCTGGCCGCGGTCGCCAACGCCGTCTTCAACGCCATCGGCGCCCGCGTCCGCGAGCTGCCGCTCTCGCCGGACCGGGTGCTGCAGGCCCTGTCCGAGGCTCGGAGGGCCTGAGCCATGAACCGCTTCGAGCTCGTCCGCGCCCAAACCACCTCGCAGGCCCGCGAGCT
>Ga0214473_10005341_pt1 | contig 15394 bp, 11 predicted proteins | sample RVTome_7_FD_203509 | JGI IMG/M metagenome (GOLD analysis project Ga0214473, IMG submission 203509) | Soil microbial communities from uranium-contaminated site in the Upper Colorado River Basin, Wyoming, United States - RVT98D197 | ecosystem: Environmental > Terrestrial > Soil > Contaminated >... | reverse complement strand
TTTTTTTATTATTGTTAAGCTGGCATTTTTAGGCTTATTCAGGGTTTACAGGATTACATGGAGGCATGTCGGTATTAATGATATGTGCAATATTGTAAATGCGCTTATCGTTGCGCAATTAGTTTTGATAGTTTTAGTTTTAGTCCCGTCACCTTTGAATCTTTTTGCCCTTATAGGGCGCTTTTTGGGCCCTGTTTCTATAGGATTCCCAAGGAGCATTTTTCTGATTGATTTGGGTATATGCATTTTATTATTTTCCGGGCTCAGAATATCTAAAAGGCTTTACCTTGAGATTGTTCGCAATAAGAGAAATCTTAAACAAGGGTTAAGGACAATAATTATCGGAGCCGGCAATACAGGCGAAATGGTGCTGAGGGATATCGCCAAACAGGAATTTTCATCATTTTATCCTACAGGATTTCTTGATGATGACGGCAGAAAGTTAGGAACGTACATTCATGGAGTAAAAGTTCTGGCAAAGACGGATAGATTAAAGGCGGTTGTAAGAAAATATACAACTGAAGCGTTGATTATAGCCATACCGTCTTTAAACCATAAAGATTTGAGAAGGATGTATGATGACGCAAGGGAATGTGGAATAAAAAACATTAAAATTGTTCCAAGGATATATGACTTTCATAAGCCTGACATAAATCTCAAAAGCCTTGAAGAGATACGAATAGAGGACCTTATAGGCCGTCAGACAGTAAAGGTAAATTATGGTGAAATTGAGAAGTTTTTAAAAGGCAGGGTTATTCTTATTACAGGAGCAGGCGGCTCTATAGGTTCTGAGATAGCAATGCAGATATGCGGATTTTATCCTGAAAGGGTGATTCTTTTTGATATCGATGAAACTGAGCTTCATAATATTGCTCTGAGATTAAAACAATCCTTCCCATATCTGTTTGAGAAAATTTCTTTTGTAGTCGGTGACATAAGAGATACAGAAAGAGTTAATGAAGTAATTAAGAGTTTTAGCCCTCAGATTATATTTCATGCCGCTGCGTATAAGCATGTACCTATGATGGAATACAATCCTGATGAGGCAGTTAAAGTCAATATCTTTGGGACATATAATACGGCAAAAACCGCAGCAGAACATGCTGTGGAGAAATTCATAATGATTTCAACAGACAAGGCTGTTAGGCCTACAAGTGTTATGGGGGCGACTAAGAGGGTAGCGGAATATATAGGCACAGCCTTAAATGATGTCAGCAGCCGGGATAAAAAAGATAATGGGAAAACGGAATTCATATCAGTTCGGTTCGGCAATGTTCTGGGCAGCAGGGGAAGTGTTTTGCCTCTCTTCCTCGATCAATTGAAATACGGCGGTCCGCTCACAGTGACTCACAAAGATATGCAGAGATATTTCATGACGGTGCCTGAAGCAGTTTCTCTTGTGCTGCAGGCAGCTGTTATAGGGAAGGCTGGAGATGTCCTTGTGCTTGACATGGGAGAACCTGTAAAGATTGTTGAACTGGCTGAGGAGTTGATAAAGATTCACGGAATGGAACCATATAAGGATGTGGATATAGAGTTTATAGGTTTAAGACCAGGAGAAAAACTTTTTGAGGAGATACTCACCGCCGAAGAAGGGGTAATTGCAAGTAAGCATGAAAAGGTCTTTATTGCAAAAGGCAGTGAAAAATATTCTAAAGAGGAAATAGAAGGTATGTTAGAGGAATTTAGATCGGCACTGAAGGATTCAATAAATGGAGATAGACAGATTAAATCTTTACTCAGGAAATATGTGAAGTATTATACATCTCTTGATGTAACAAATGAGATTTTCCCGTCGCATCATTCTAGCCCCACAGCAAGTATAAGTGAAAAAAGTAGTCCATGCTCAGAATGAAGTGTAGTGTTTAAAATACCATTTACTATAACTATTATAAAGGCACCTAATGCTGAAGACCGTAAAGGTTATTTTGTCCGGCAGAGGGGCGAGATAATCTCCGCGGGTAATTCATACATTTGAACAAGTTACGCAGAAAAGGAAAATTGCTTAGGTAGTATCATGTCGGGTCGCGGTACAAAACAGGTGCATCTGCATTTGGTCCATAGCTGGGGTGGTGGAATAGAACGCTGGGTTCAGGATTATTCACGTGCAGATTCAGGATTTGCCCATATTATTTTAAAGTCTTTTGGCAGCTCGGGTATCCCTGGCGAGAGGTTAGCGTTATATACTGCTTCTGCCTCGGAAAAACCTGCCCGCATCTGGAATCTTGCCTCGCCTGTCTATTCCACGGCTATCAGTAATCAGGATTACCGGTCAGCCTTTGAACAAATAATCAGGGACTTTAAGGTGAATGCGATTTTTGTATCATCTTTTATCGGGCATTCGCTTGATGTGCTTGATACAAACCTGAAGACAATTGTCATTTGCCATGATTACTATCCCTATTGTCCTGCCATAAATATATATTTTAACGGCGTATGCACTGAATGCGGGGCCGGTCATCTGAAGCGCTGCTTCAGAAAAAATCCTCATAACGGTTTTTTCCCCAGGGCGTTTGCCTCGGAGTGGGAGGCGTTCAGAAAGATTTACATAGAGTTGATTCGTCGAAAGTCAGTCACATTGGTTGCACCCTCAGATTCTGTAATACGCAATTTAACGGCTCTGGAACCGGCCTTCAGAGATGTGGATTTCAGGTGTATACCCCACGGAATAGAGATGCTGAATGACAGGGCCGAAGTCGCCGCGCGGCCGATGAATAATGGAAGGCTGAAGATTATGATACCGGGCAGGTTGGCCTATCATAAAGGGCTCGAACTTCTCAGAAAAATATATGAGGACATCGTCGATGTTGCAGATATTTATCTGATAGGATGCGGCAATGCCGGAAAGGCATTTAAAAAGGCAAAGGGAATTCATGTAGTTGCGGAAAATTATAGTTTGCCTGATCTGCCGAAATTGGTATCTGATATATCACCTGATGTCGGACTTCTATTATCGGTATGGCCCGAGACATTCAGCTATACCCTGAGTGAACTAATGATTTTGCAGATACCTCCATTGGCGATGAAGGTGGGAAGCTTTGAGGACAGGATAAAAGACGGGGTTAATGGTTTTCTCGTGGAGGCAGAAAAGGGCGCCATCATAAAGAAGATAAGGGAGCTGTCGAATAACAGGCATCTCCTAACTGGTGTTGCTGACAACCTTAAGAATTTTTCCCATAGAAATTTGAGAGAAATGGTTAGGGATTATCATGACATAATTGGACAAGCCTATGTTGATAAAAATGATACGTTCTCATGCAGAAAAAATCTCATGGAAGCTGACCAATCCGGGATAGAGGTCATGCAAAACAGAATGTATTATATTCAGAATGAAATTGAACAGGAAAGGACTGCGATAACGGACGGAAAGGGAAATGTTTTATACAAAGTGCGAACCATATGGCGTAAACTAAAAAAAATATTTTTTAAGCCATATGCTGACGTCCTTTGAATTTTTGATGGTGAACAGGGATGAATGCATAAAATAAATATTCAACCTTTTCTGTATAGTCGGCAGACTTTTCTTGTTGCTGGCACTTTATTGCTTGCCGTCAGCCCCTTTCTTTCATGTGCGCTTTATTCTGCCGCAGCTCTTGTTACGCTTTTTGATTGCAGGAAGGAGATATTTAACAGTAAAGAACGCGTAACAATTGTTTCCCTGATATTCGTTATATCTGTCTGGATGATTTTCAGGAAGATTAGTCCTGAAAATGTAGACCCCGGCGCAATAGCTCTGAGCGATTATTCTCCTTTTTATTTTTTTCTATTTTTTCTGAGTCTGAAGCCATTTACGAATTCGGAGAGTGAAAAATTTTCCTATGCCTTGACCTTGACAGTGCCGCAGCATTTTTTGTTGGCTCTCGGTGAAAAATATATGGGCTGGCATGGTGGGATATCTTTTCCTAAGGGAAAGATTCATATATTGGATATATTCGTAGGTGCTTTTGACGGAAACGCTGCGATGACAGCCGGTTTTTACAATCGCAACCTGTTGGGGCTTTATGGCGTTATATGTGTTGCGGTTTCCTTAAGCCTGTTTCTAAATGAGATAAAAAAAATGAAAGAACTTGGTTTAATTAAAACGAATTCAGTATTGCGTATTACATGGACGGCTCTTTCTCTGGTTTTATCTATTGTATTGTTGGCCTGGACAGAATCCAGGAATGGCTGGTTTGCTTTTATTTTTGTTATCACGGCTTTTTTGTGGTTGGGCAGAAGGATTTTGATTTTAAAGATTGCAGCGATCATTCTGCCTGCCCTAACTGTGCTTGCAATGTCTAATCCCGGAAAATTATCAAAGTTTGCAAGATTTTTGATTCCGGGATCACTGGGTTCGAGGCTGAGTTCCACGAATGCTTTCTTTGATGTTTTCTCTGGAGAAAGAGGTGATATATATCACTGCGCAGTACAACTCATTAGTGAAAAACCAATAACCGGCTGGGGAATAGGAGCGTTTCAGTCCGAATGTTCCAGCCGCATAGGCCACCGGGTTTCCCATGCCCATAACATAGCGCTTCAACTTGGAACAGATATAGGCATTCCGGTTGCTCTTTTGGTCATATGCCTGATTGGATATTTCATTGGACGCTCCATATACCGATTTGCTAAGCCATGGGATTGCCAATATGGAAATGACATTCTAAGCAAGGGTTTACTGGTGGCAGCTGTCGCTGTTATTCTTATGCAGGTTTTTGACCTCGCGCTTTTTATGACTTACAGGCTGAATTTTTTGTTCTGGATCGCGCTTGCCATACCTTATTCAAGGGCTGTATACAAACGAAGCGCACAGACTTTTTAATTCAGTTTTATCTTTGACAGCACTTCATTGACGCTTATCTTTGAGATATCCTTATCTTTTCCAATTATAGGAATATGAATTAGCGCTTTATTGGGAGAAGGGACTGCCTGTTTCATTATCCCCTGATTTGCTTCCCCCCACAGAGATATAACAGTTATAGGAAAAAAAACATCGAGATAATAAGCGATTGAAAGCACTCCGCCGTCGGGTGCGATCAGCGTACCGCATCGGTTTTTGATTATAGAAAGCATCTCGAGAAGCGTCGTCTCGCCTCTCAGGTCTGTAACCGTGGGGAAATCAAAAGGCTCCCTCTTGCTGATGCCGAAGAGAATTATCTTTGTATCTGTTTCCTTAGAGAGTTTTTCGAAGAGCTTTTTCCATTTATCTGCTGGCCAGTCTTTTCTGTAGCCATAAAACTGTTCTGTTTCAGTACTTACATGCGCTCCGATATAATTTCTTGAGGCCTCGATCATAGTGAATTTTTTCAATAGAGAATCATACTCACCCCTCCATCTCAGCCTCGGAATAAGTCTGCCCCAACAATCTTTGAGTTCGCCTTTCGGATCAACCTTGTCGAGAATAATGTCAAAGGTTTCAGTATTAATGCCCATCCCGGCTAATATATTACTGGTCGTTGGAACGTCGGGAGTGCCATCCTTTCGCTCTAGAGAAGGCACAGCAATGACTTCTACGCCTCCAAGAAGGCTGAAGGCATCTTTAAGCTCAGAGCGCGTGAGGAAGGTTATAGATGCATCAGGAATGTATTGTCTTACCCTGTCTACGAAGGCGTAAAGACCTAGAGCTATATCTCCCAATCCTCTGTTCCAGACAACAAGAAACCTCTTGTCTCCCCGCTTTGCTGCAGTGGATAGAATCTTGTTCAGCCCAGGTGTAAAAAATTTCCTAATCTGTTTTCGTATCGACATTATTTTTCAGATTTCGTATCTCTAATATGAGTTTTTCAGCCCTGTTTTTATATGTATGCTCTCGCATTACCCTCTGATGAGCCTTCTCGGCAATTTTTCTTCGCTCGTCATGTTTGTCCAGATAATACAATATCTTGTTCACGCAGTCTTTGATATCGGCATACGTAATGACTTCTTCGCCTACGATAAAAGCGTCCTTTGCATGGACACGGTCTTCCATGAGGAGAAAGCCCCCGCATGCAGGAATACCGTAGCATCTTTCCGAGAGGCCCCAGCTTTTACTCATCATTGTATCTGACGCTGTCAGGCAGCTCAGGTTGATTCTGCTTTTTTGAATAATATCAACTTGCTTGTCGATGGACGCGTCCTTGCCGTCTATAAAAAGGAAATTGAGCCCTTTATTTCTTAAAAAACCTCCAAGCGCATCAAGAAATTCAACCCTGCCCTTATGTTCTTTGAATCTTTCCTTGTCAATATTGCCTATAAATGAAACATCCCATTTGTACCGGCCGGTATCTCTTAAATCTACCAGTGATGCCCCGTGAAGATTATATCTGCTGAGCCACGCGGCATTAGGCAGGTATGTAACCCTTGTGTTCCTTATCCATGCCGTATCCTGGAGGGAATGAGTTGCATATATGGATAAAACGGAGCTTCTTATGAGCAAGTTCACTTTCCAGCGTTCGATCCCAGCATTCCAGGGAGAATCAAGATTCCACGTGATCGAAGGAATTTTATTCTGTCTAAGTTTATGCATCAGGAGAAGGGTTTTACACTTTTCTTTGAAGATATATTTGAATTCAAAGATTACCGCATCGACACCTTCAGAGACTATACTCTTTATATCCCAGAGATTTTCTCTCACTTCGTGCCCGGCTGTTTCTATGCCTTCTGCCAGACGTGGATTGCCTTTCCTATAGTTAAGGACTATCTTCATCGGAGATGTACTTTTTCTTTTTTGCAACTATCAGATACTGGAAAGTGAGCAGTTCCTTAAGCGAACCAAAGGAAAGACAGTTAAGGATTTTCATGAGTCCTTCTGCTTTCTCCAGCCTTTCAATATTTACGATTTCCATGCCTGCTGTTGAGAAGAGGTGTTTAATGGTAGACATACCGAAAAACCTCAGATGTTCACCGTCAAGTATCCCGTCTGCCCGGTAAAACCATCGGTCTCTTACGATGTCCTTGATGAGCCTGTAATGCCTTATGTTCAGTATGCTGGCGATAACCAATCCATCTTTTGAAAGATGTTCCTTAAGTCTGTTGAGGGTCGTCCATGGATCCTTAAGATGCTCAAGTATATCGGCAAGCACGATACAATCAAAACCGCCCTTCTTTTCAGGGATGTCTATCTTTTCTACATCGTCGGTAATAAACCCGTCCATATAGTAAGTTGCCTCCTCGGCCAGAAAAGGTTTGATTTCGATACACCAAAGGTCTTTAAATCCCTTGTCTTTCAGTGCCTTTCCCAAAAATCCCTTGCCACAGCCTACATCAAGGATGCTTTTTGTATCTTTTGGTATTAAACTGGTAATGACAGAAAAGTCTCTGTGATAATAATCATAGTGTTTGAATTTTGAGTGGTGCGGTTCTATCCGTAGGTTGTCTATTTTATTGCCCCATTTTTTATAGAAGAGTTTCTCATTGTTTTTGACGGCCTTTTTCTTGATTTTTTCACGTTTCTCCTCCCCCATATCTTTCCAGCTAGTCCCTTCAAAATGTATAAGGACGCTCTCGGGGCAATAAAATATCCTGTATCCTAATTCCCTGACTTTGAAGCAAAGGTCCATATCCTCGACTCCCTGTATATACCTTTCATCAAATCCGGCAACTTTTTCATAAATAGATTTTTTAATAAGAAGGCAGGCTGCGGTGACCGCTTCACACTCTCTGACCGCTGATGCCTCAGGGATGTCAGGAGGATATTTTTTAAAATAGTGTTTTCTCCTTCCCTTGAAATCCATATATACGCCTATATGCTGGATTGTCCCGTCAGGATAAAGGAGCTTGCTTCCTACAATTCCGCATCCCTTATTATCCAGCATCAGGCGAACCATAGGGGTTAGCCAGTCGCGTTTAGGAATAGTATCATTATTTAACAGAAGCAGATACTCTCCTGTTGCATGCTTTACAGCCTCATTGTTTCCTTTTGCGAAGCCGAGATTGACAGGGCTTATAATTACCTTATGGGAAAGAGATGAGAGATATTCTTTTGTCCCCGCCTCTGTCGATGCATTATCCCAGATTATTATCTCGTAATCAGGATAGTCTGTATTTTTTACTGCATTCTCTATACACTGTTTCAGGTAGTCGAGCTTGTTCCAATTGAGTATTATTACGCTTACAATGGGAAGGATGTCCTTCTTTATCTCTGTGCTGCTGTTCACTATTTATTTGCCTCCCTTAAGAAGTGATTCAACAGATTCCATTACTTCATCCACATCAATCTGTCCCATGCATTCCGGATTTGCGCATGATTTTCCGATACACGGAGTGCATGTCAGTGGTTTTGATATTACAATGTATTTCCCCTTTGCCTTGTATGGCCCGCAGAGTCCCGGGTCGGTAGGCGAAAAGAGAGCGATGACCGGCGTCTTTAGAGCAAGTGCGATGTGCATCGGGCCTGTGTCATTTGTAATGAACACATTTATTTTGCCTATCAGAGATGCTGTCTGCCTTAAAGACCGATCTCCTGCAAGGCTGACCGAACCCTGAATGTTTGCAGATATCATATCAGCAAGCTCTTTTTCATCATTATTGCCTGTAACCACTATCCTGCATTCTAAGTTTTTAACAAGGCTTCTGCCAAGCTCAATGAACTTTTCAGAGGGCCAGCACTTATAGACTTTCTGAGCTCCCGGATGAAATCCAATAACAAGTGAGCCTTCAGGGATGCCTTTTCCACTGAGCAGTCGTTCTGCATCCGCCTTTTCTTCTTCTTTGATAAAAATCTCTATGGCCTTATCTTCCGTGACTGCACTGACCTGCTTGACAAGAGAGAGTCTCGATTCTATGCCGTGTATTCCTGAATTCAGTTTAACAGGATTGGTCAGGATAAAATCAAGTTCTTTGCTGTTTCCCTGAATACCGATTATTTTGCCTGCTCCTGTAAGAAACGCAACCGGCCATATGATACGGTCAGAGGCATGGAATATGAAAGCAACTTCAATTTTCTGTTTTCTCAGTGAACGAAGCAGGCCGGGTAATGAGATAAGACCGCTTATGCCTTTACTGAAAACAGAGATATTGTCAATGTGCGGATTGCCATCAAGCAGTTCTAATCCGGCCGGATTCGTAAGAACGCTGATATAACATTCCGGGTATGTCTCTTTTAATGCCCTGATTGCCGGCGTTCCCCACAGAGTGTCTCCTATCCCTGTTGTGCTTATAATCAGAAATCGTTCAGGGCTTGAGTTTTTGTTTTTACTCATGCCCGAGGCATTAAGAAACCCTACAACCAACCTGATCAGGAATATCTTTATTATCTTCTTAATTTTTCTCATTCAGCATCCATAATATTTCCCGGTATACCTCATCTACGGTTAGATCCTGTATTCTCGGTTTTAAGAGACATCTATGTCCTTCACCATATGGCCCCCAGACCATCGGATTTATTCCTCGCCCTGCAATTACCATAACCTTTGTATTTACAGCTGCTCCTATATGCATTGCACCGCTGTCATGAGATATAAGGATGTTTGCTGCCTTTGAGGCTGCTGCAAAATCCATTATATGAGGGGTTTCATAAAAGACTGTATCAGACTTATTATCCCTGGAAGCTTCTGCAAGTTTTCTCGCCTTTTCAAAATCCGGAGGTGCGGCGGTTATTATACAATTTATGGAGTCGGTATTCATTTTTTTTATCAGCCCTGAAAAATTTTCAACCGGCCATTTCTTTTTTTCGCTGTCATTGCTTAAATTAATGACTGCCAGCTTTTCCCTGTGTTTGATATTGTGTGATGCTGTGAAATCTCTGAAACGGGCTGAGGATTTTTCAGGTATTTCCAGAGAGATGTCCTTGATATATCTTTCCTGAGGAATGCCGAGAGGACTTAAAAGGTCGAGGCATTGTTCAACCTGATGTTTAACGGCCTTGCTTTTTTTTATGGGGAGATTATAGAGGAGTTCGAGAGGGTGGTGACTTTCAGATATATAGCCAATCCTGTATGCAGCGCGGCTTAAGAAGACCGCTGCCGCAAGGTTTGATGAGAAGCCGCCTTTGACCCCTATTGCAATATCAAAGTCCATATCCTTAAGAATTTTTACCATATTGACCAATTTGTTTTTAAAAATGGCTTTGTTTTTTTTCACTACCATGATTTTATCAATATACGATGCGCCTCTTATAACCTCTGCATTTGTCTCTTCGGCAAGCAGGTTAATAGATGCTTCCTGAAATTCCTTTCTGAGTGTTTTCAGAAGGGGGATTGTGCATATCATGTCTCCTATCCTATTCATTCTTATGACCAGGATGCTCTTTATCGGATCTTTTGAAAATGTTGCAGGCTGATAGGATATGTTTAAAATGTTCCAGAGAAATTTTTTCAAGATATCCCCATCCTGTCTGCTTTAAGTTTCAGGTTTGCTGACAATGCAGTAATGACTTCATCCGGTGTAATCAGCTCAAGGCATCTTCTCAGTTCGAATTTGTCACAAACGCCTTTCTGGCATGGTTTGCATTCCATATCCTTAGAGATAATTGTGGGGTTTTTGCCCCATGGTTTCCACGCATCTCCGGTTGGTCCGAAAAGGGCTATAACCGGCTTTCCCACAGCAGCAGCTATATGCATCGGCGCGGAATCCACTCCAAAAAATATATCGGATGCCTCAGAGATTGCAGCGAGCTGTTTTATTGTTGTTTTGCCGCACAGGTCAATAAGCTGTAGGGACTGTCCCAGATTTACGGGCTTGTCCGCATGAGGCGGGCGAGCCGTAGAATCGGGACTGTCCCCTGCTAAAGACAAAATCTTCTTTGCCTTATCTAACTCTTTTTTGTCAGGAGATGACGTAACAATTACCTTTATGCCTTTATCAATCAACCAACTGATTACCTCTGCCATATATTCATCCTTCCAGCATTTAAAAAACCATCTTGATGTTGGATGTATATGAACAATCCTGCTTCCCTCACTTGTGTTGCTATTTACCAGTATGTTCTTAACAAATTTCCGTGCATCCTCCGGTATAAATATGTCTACACCGAGATTGTCTGTGCTTATGCCGAACTGTTTAACTACATCAAGGTTCTGAAGCACCATGTGCTGGCCTCCGTCTTTTCGCGCAAGATGTGTATAAAGATATTTTTTCCCGAAAAAACCGTTATTGCCAGGCGTATATGCCAGTCTGTACCTGGCACCTGATACACGTGATATGACAGCAGCCCTGTCTCCGCTCGTAAGGTCCACAGCCATGTCAAAGCCTTTTGCACGTATCATTTTCAGGAAAGATAATTCTTTTAAGTATTTTTGCAAAGGGTTTATCTTCTTGATGCCCCTGTCAAAGACTATTACTTCATTGATTAGAGGATTTCCTGTCAGCACATCTTCAGTGCCTGAATTTACGATTGCAGATATGTGTGCCTGGGGATAATTTTCTCTTAGCGCTCTGAATACAGGAACAGAGAGGAGAACATCTCCTATGTGCCTCAATTTTATTACAATAATTTTTTTAACGTCTCTGAAATTCATGATTTTTGTCGGTCTGCCTCGGACAGTGATTTTTTATTTTGTAAAAGCCTTGCATATAAGGATTCTATTTTATCAAGCATATTTTCGATTGAGAAATCCTTCTCGACCATTTTCCTGCCATTTTTCCCAAATTGTATTCTCAGGACAGGGGCTTTGTATAGTGAAATAACTTTTTCGGCAAGCTGCTCAGGATTCTTGGGGTCGATAAGGAACCCTGTTTTTTTATCAATAACGATTTCCTTTATAGCTCCTGCATCGGAGGCTATAACAGGCTTTTCCATTGCCATTGCCTGAAGAAGGGACTGAGGTACTCCTTCGTTTGCATAAGAGGGATGGACGATTACATCAAGGGAGGCTAAGATACGAGGGATATCGTCCCTGTGTCCAAGCATCAGAATTTTATGTTCAAGCGAAAGATCTTTAATTGTTTTTTTTATGTTTTGAAATTGAGGTCCATCGCCCACTATATAAAAAAATGAATCAGGGATAATACTTAATATTGCCGGAACTGCCTCTATGAAATATTTGTGTCCTTTCCAGCTTCTCAGGACAGAGACCATGCCAATAGAAAATCCGTTTGGCTTAATGCTTGGGATTACCGTTGCTGGGTTAAAACGCTCCATATCCACTCCTGTAGGTATGGAGAAAATTCTGTCACCATCAAATCTGTTATATGTAATCATCCTCTGTCTAATCTCTTCTCCCGTAGTAATCACAGCATCAGGCAATATGTCATATATCAAGGTGCTTAATGGGTTTTTGCCGATGGGTGTTGACAGATGTCTTGTTCTGAGGATAAGGGGTTTCGGTCTTGAAAGCCTTGCCGCAATCGTTGCTACCCAGCTGTCAGAAGAGCTGTGAGTGTTGACAATATTTATTAGGTTTTCTCTGATCAATGAGGCAACTTTCAGGATATCTGAGGGATTTTGTTTCTTGAAAGGCAGATGGAAAACAGGAATGTCAGCGGTTTTTGCCTTCCTGTATATCGTGCTTTCGCGTGGCGCCGCAATATAAACCCTGTGTCCCCTCTTTAACATGCCCAGGGATTCGTTTATTATACGTATCTCCTGGCCGCCCCAGCCGAGTGATGCCTCAGTGTGCAAAATGTTCAGTGATTTCATCGGATATCTCTAAAAATTTAAAATTCTAGTTATCTTGACCGATAAATAATATATTTGAGTTGTAATGTGTAGTTGTATTTGTATATTTAATTTAAGATTATTATATTATATATATAGTTTTGGTTTACGGGCATAAGGCATGATATATTATACAGTTTACATATTCTATTAGTAAATTGATAAAGGAAACGAGGATAAGAGATTTATGAGATGTCTTGTTACAGGCGGTGCAGGTTTTATAGGAAGTCATCTGGTTGACCGCCTTTTAAATGAAGGTAATGAGGTTGTTGTTCTTGACAATTTTTCGACAGGACGTCCGGAAAATCTTGTACATCATAAGAACGAACTCCGTCTCTTGCTGAAGAATGTAGATATATCAGATCTTGAAAAAATTAATCCTTATTTCAAAGGGGTTGAAAGAGTATTCCATTTAGCAGCGCTGGCTGATATAGTTCCATCAATCGTCAAGCCTCTTGAATATTTTCACTCAAATGTAACGGGGACAATTAATGTGCTTGAGGCATCGAGAAATGCAGGTGTTAAGCGTTTTATATACACTGCTTCATCTTCGTGTTATGGAATACCCGATGCTTATCCTACAGCCGAGACAGCGGAGATCCGGCCGCAGTATCCGTATGCGTTGACGAAATATCTGGGTGAGGAGACCGCACTTCACTGGAATGTAGTATATAAACTGCCGGTTATATCTCTCAGGTTGTTTAATGTTTACGGGCCGCGTTCCCGTACTTCGGGAACGTACGGCGCTGTATTTGGTGTATTCCTCGCCCAGAAACTTGCTAATAAGCCTTTCACAGTTGTTGGCGACGGAACACAGACAAGGGATTTTACATTTGTTACTGATGTTGTAAATGCTTTTATAATGGCCGGCGAATCTGATGTCAGCGGAGAGGTGATGAATATCGGCTCAAATAATACCTACGGTGTTAACCGGCTTGTTGAACTTCTGGGAGGAGATGTTATACATATCCCGAAGAGGCCCGGAGAACCTGACTGTACCTTTGCGGATATTTCCAAAATAAGAAGAATGCTTGGCTGGGAGCCCAGGGTATCATTTGAAGAAGGAGTAAAGATTCTTCTGGATAATATCGATTACTGGAAGGCAGCCCCTGTATGGACGCCTGATGCGATAGCAAAAGCAACAGAGGATTGGTTTAAGTATCTCTCTTGATATATGGAGGAAGATTTTAATGAAGGAAAAAGAATTTGATGTCAGGAAAAAGATTAAATCAATAGATGAACTTGCAAAGATAAGCAAGACATTAAAGGACAAGAACAAGATAATAGTGCACTGTCACGGTGTTTTTGACCTGATGCATCCGGGCCATATAAAGTATTTTGAGGCGGCTAAAAAAGAAGGGGATATCCTGATAGTAACGATAACTCCTGATAAATATGTCGGCAAGGGACCCGGCAGGCCTGTCTTTAATCAGCACCTTAGGGCGGAGTCCATAGCATCGCTTGAGTGTGTTGACTATGTTGGTGTAAATGAGTGGCCGACAGCGGTTGAGACCATAAAAAAGATAAAGCCTCATGTTTATGCAAAGGGCAGCGATTATGCTGCTCCGGAAACAGATATAACAGGCGGGATCTTCCATGAAAAAGATGCAATTGAATCAGTCGGCGGCAGGATTCATTTCACAAGCGAAATTACTTTCAGTTCCACAGAGCTTTTAAATAAATATTTTGACGTATATTCTGATGAGGCAAGGGACTTTCTAGGGAAGTTCAGGCTGCTCTATACAGAGGCGGACATTATAGAGCGGCTTAATGCAGTAAAGGATATGAAGGTTCTGGTGATAGGCGATACTATTATAGATCAATATCATTACTGCAAGGCAATGGGAAAATCGCCAAAGGAAGCCATCATATCGGCAAAGTATGTAAGTGAAGAGACCTTTGCAGGCGGAGTCCTGGCATGTGCAAATCATATTGCGGGGTTCTGCAGTAATGTGCATCTTATTACGTGTCTTGGACAGGTGGACACAAAAGAGGATTATATTCTGGACCATCTCAAGTCTAATGTGAATACCAAGTTTTTTTACAGGGATGATACCTGCACTGTTGTCAAGAGAAGGTTTGTTGACCCGGCATTCCTGACAAAGATGTTTGAGATATCATTTCTTGAAGACCATCCGCTGTCTGAAAAAGTAAGCCGTGAGGTTGTTGAATATCTTGATTCTGTTGTACAGAACTATGACCTTGTGCTCGTAGCAGACTTTGGCCATGGTTTTATAGATTATAATATTATTGATATGCTCACCAGAAAAGCAAAATTCTTGGCTGTCAATACGCAGACAAACAGCGCAAATATGGGGTTTAATTTTATAACGAAATATCCGCGGGCTGATTATATTTGCATAGACGAGCCTGAAATAAGGCTTGCTGCACATGACAAGTTCGGCGAAATCAGAGATATTATCTATGAGATAAAAAGTAAGGTTAAGACTAAACATATTACCGTTACCAGGGGGCATTTAGGTTCACTTACATATTCTGAAGGAAATGGATTTTATGAAACACCGGTCTTTTCCGGGAAGATTGTTGACAGGGTAGGCGCGGGAGATGCTTTTCTTTCTGTAACATCTCCTATAGTTGCAGCAGGAAATCCAATGGACGTCGTCGGGTTTATAGGAAATGCCGTGGGCGCGCTTGCCATAGGTATTGTCTGCAACAGGTCATCTGTTGAACCTGTTGCCTTGTTTAAGTTTATCACATCACTTTTAAAATAGTTCTGAAGGAGAGGCCGATGAATAAAATAAAGGTGACTGATTATTTCAAAGACCTGGGGAAACTTTTTTCAGAGATTCAGGTCACAGATAGAGGGAATAAATCAATTGGATT
>Ga0214473_10005340_pt1 | contig 15395 bp, 9 predicted proteins | sample RVTome_7_FD_203509 | JGI IMG/M metagenome (GOLD analysis project Ga0214473, IMG submission 203509) | Soil microbial communities from uranium-contaminated site in the Upper Colorado River Basin, Wyoming, United States - RVT98D197 | ecosystem: Environmental > Terrestrial > Soil > Contaminated >... | reverse complement strand
CTCCAACAGCTTCCGCTTACCGATCGAAAGGACACCCCCGAAAATGTAGTGAAGACTTCTGAGGAAAATCGGCCTCCGCGCTATCTCCAGGGCCGATTCACTCGCACAACTGCGCAACCTGGGCTAGTGGTCGATTCGTGTTATCGGTGAATGCCAACCTGTATCTCTTGGCCGCGTATCCCAGACACGCACGGTCCCATCGCCGGACCCGGAGATCAGGCGTGTTCCGTCGGGGCTGAAGGCGACCGACCAGACAAACGAGCGATGACCGCGAAGCTCGACGATCTCCTCGCCGGTGGCGGCGTCCCAGAGGCGCAGGGAGTCACGACCGGCGGTGGCGATCCGCGAGCCGTCGGGTGAATAGGCCAAGCCGTAGACTTCGCCGGCATGGCCTTTGAGTTCGGCGAGCTTCTCGCCGGTGGTCAGATTCCATACGCCCACCACCGACTGATTCTCGTCCAGTCGCGAGGCGAGTTTGGTCGTCGCTTGCGAAGCGGAGTCGAAGGCGAACGGTCCGGAGATGGGCGGTAGTTCCGTCGATCGACCCGAGGCCAGTTCCATCACCCGCAACAGCGGCCCGGAATCGGATCGTGCGGGCCGAGGTTGGGTCGTGGGATCGGGCGGAAGCTGATACGCGACTCCGTGTGACTTCGACGGGCTGACGAATGGATCGCTCTCGTTGCTCAGGCGTGCTCGGTCCCAACGCTCAACGGCCCCTGTCGTGGTGTTCCATGCGAGTGTACCGTTGTCTCCGACTTCCCAAGGCAATAGGACCGTCGAACCATCCGCGGCGAAGGTCAAGGTACGGACCGGGATCATGGCCAGCGAACCCAGACTGGCGGAATCGGGCGAGGAGAGGGTTTCGCCGGTCGTGAGGTTCCACGCGAAGCAGCCGCGGGTCGTGGAGGCGGCGATGCGGTCGCTCGTTGCGTTGATGGCCAAGGCCGTCACCACGGGGGCATCGACGGCGAGGGTTCGGATCGGGGAGAAGTCATCGGCGTTCCAGATGCGTACGGTTCGGTCCCAGCCCGCCGAGGCCATGATGGTCCCCTCCGGACTGAACGCGACGGGATAGACGATGCCTTGGTGCCCGACCAAAACGCCGGGTTCGGCGGCGGCTTGGGCGTCCCAGATGCGAATGGTCCCGTCGTCGGCCTGCGTCGCCAATCGGCGACTGTCCGGCGAGAACGCCGCTCGAAAGATCACCCGCTCGTGACCGTGCAGCACGGTGATGGGTGCCAGGGTCGCGGCATCCCAGAGTCGGACCGTTCGATCGAGGCTGACGGATGCAAGTACCCTTCCGTCCGGGCTATAGGCCACGTCGCTCACGGCGTGTTCGTGTCCCCGAGCGACTCCGACGACTTCCAGCGTGCGAGCGTCCCAAACCTGGACGAGGGTGTCTTGCAAACCGCCCACGATTCGGGTTCCATCAGGGGTGTAGGTGATGGACCGGACGAACCCGGCGAGGAGCGGAATGGGGACGAGATTCGCGGAGCCAACCGGCCATAGGGCGGGCTTGTCGCGGATGGCCGCGGCGAACGCCACGGTGCCGTCCGGCGCGACGGCCATTCGGTCGATTCCCGTCCCTGCGCGCTCCGGGCGGATTGATTCCACATTTTGGTTTTGCCGATCCCATCGAAAAACCTCGTCGTCCTTCGCCCAAACGACGAAGCGCTGGTCGGCGCTGCTCAGCCGTTGATCCGGTTCGGGACCGACTGGGTCGGAGATCGATTCCGCAGCTTCGCCGACCGCGACCGACGACGGAAAGTAGGGCGCGACTTCCGCTCCACTGGTCGCGTTCCAGCTCCGCACCGTTGTCCCACTTCTTGTCGTGATGATGAGTGTGTTGTCGCGGTGCAGAAACAGGAGCTCGCGGACCTGAAGTACACCGGCCAACGGAATGGTTAACAGGCTGTGGTCGAGGGCGTTGCGGAGATAGCGCCACTCCCATTTTCGCAGTCCTTCTGGAATCGCATCCAGGCTGCGTCGGGCCAGGGCAATGTCGTGGTTATCGACGGCTGCGGCGGCGGCGATGATGTTGGCGCGCACCGCGGCGCGAAGGCTGACCTGCTCGCGTTGCTCCGCGAGGGCGAGTGCATTGCGCGCCACGACCGCCTGCTGGGCGGCCACGATCAATCCGACCGTCAGCGCCAGCCCCGCGAGCGCCGCGCCGGCTACGAGTCCCTTGTTGCGCCGGGCGAATTTTTGGAGCTGGTACCACGATGTGGCCGGGCGGGCGACTATGGGCTCGTCGTCGAGATAGCGCTGAATATCCGCCGCGAGCGCTGCCGCAGAAGTGTAGCGGCGGGCCCGGTCTTTTTCGATCGATTTCTCTACGATCGTCTCCAAGTCGCCGCGCAACGCGCGATCGATCGAGCCCAATCGCGTTGGGTCCGTCTCCTGAATCATGCGGGCCGCCTCGGGAATCGATCGCCCTTGAAGATCCAGCGGCGTGCGTCGCGAGAGCAGCTGATAGAGGATCACACCGAGGGCATACACATCGGCGCGTGCGTCGATGTCCAGACCGGTTCCTTGCACCTGTTCGGGACTCATGTATTGCAGCGTTCCCACGAGTTGTCCGGCGTCGGTCTGCAAGGTCGTGGCCCGGGCGTCCGCGTCCGTCAGACGCGCGACGCCGAAGTCCAGAATTTTCGCAAGTCCGGCTCCGTCCACGAGAATGTTGGAAGGCTTGAGGTCGCGATGAACCACGCCGCGATCATGGGCATGTCGTACCGCGTCACATACTTGAATGAACAACTCAAGAATTCCACGTATATCCAGTTTCTCGCGAACGGCGAAGTCGTGGAGGGGAACTCCTTGAACGAGTTCCATGGCGAAAAAGGACTGCGCAACCGCGGCTCCAACGTCGAACACGACTTCGGCTGTCCCCGCCTCGTAGACCGTGGCGATGCCCGGATGTTGCAACTGCCCGAGCAACTGGGCTTCTTTTTCAAATCGGCGGCGGACGCCCGGCGTCGCGAGTATGCTCCGGATCAGTTTGACGGCCACCGTGCGGACCGGATTCTCCTGGCGAGCCTCGAAGACGACCCCCATCCCTCCCTCGCCGAGTTTACGCAGGACGACGTATCTACCAATTCGCAGCGGGATAATCCCGGGAGACGGCACGGTACTGCCGTCCATCTGATTTCCCGGTCGAAACGCCGGCGATTGCATGAAGGCGTTCGATGCCGCCGGTTCAGCGGCCAGGAGGGATTCGATCTCGGCGCGCAGAACTGCGTCCGTTCCGCACGATCGATCAAGAAAGTCGCGCCGCAACTCCGGGGGAAGCTCCAGCGCTTCACCGAAAATGGCCTTGACCTGCTCCCGCTGCGGTGACGTCAAGGGCCCGATTCTCCCGCGGTTTGTTGGGGATGTGCTGTCTGAAATTCTCGGAACAACCAAGTTCGTGCAAACTTCCAATCGCGCACCACGGTGCTTTCCGACACCTCCAGGATGGCCGCGGTTTCCGGTTCGGTCAGTCCGCCGAAATAACGCAGAACTACGACCTGGGCCCCGCGCGGATCCTCCTTCTCCAGCTTGGCGAGAGCCTCATTCACGGCCAGAACCTCTTGCGGATCGGGCTCATCCGCGGGTTGAGCCTCGTCCAGCTCAAGCCGCGCCAACCCTCCGCCATGTTTGATCCGCGATTTCCGACGAGCTTGTTCGACCAGAATGTCCCTCATGGCTTGGGCGGCGGCACCGAAGAAGTGGTTTCTTCCCTGCCAACCCGGATCGCCCGAGCCGACCAAACGCAGATAAGCCTCATGAACCAGCGCGGTAGGTTGGAGCGTATTGCCCGGCGGGGTCTTGGCCAGCCGCGATTCAGCCAGCTTCCGCAACTCGGCATAGACCAGGGGTAGGAGCTGGCGGGCTGCATCGCTATCGCCAGCCGCAGCGGCGTTCAAGATTTGCGTGACTTCGTTCACACCGTTCCCGCCGGGGAAAAAGTCTCCTTGCATGACCGGATTCGCGGCATTCCGTCGGATTGATAGCGACGGGCCGAAGCGAACTAAGCGATCGTGCACCCCACCGGACATTCTATCACCGAGGGTGCGCGCAACCTAACCCCCATTGGTACATGCGAAACGGCGGGCCCGGCACGCGGCAGGGGAGGATTTCTCGGACGTAGGCTGGGAGGGACCATGCCTGATAGGGCAACAACACTTTAGCTAAGTTTGTTGGTCGCGATTTCGCTTGGCCTGGCGTGCCGGCGGTCGCTCGACCTTAGGCCGCAAGATTCGAACGTCGCCGTTGCGGCGGCAGAAAGAAGGGTATTGAGATGTTCGAGATGAAGAGTTTACGAATCGTGCAAGCCCGAACGGCGGGCTGCCTTCGACGTACGGCCGCGCCGCTGGCGGCGCGCCTAATCAGGATCCCAGGCGAAGCCTGGGCGCGGGGCCGCTCGTTTGGCCGGCAGCGACTCAACAGAGGAGAAGTGCCCATGGAACCAATGTTCACCCGATCGACTCACGAAGTCATGTTTCCAACGACCGCCTGCGAAGGGCGGCGCCGCCTCACCAACGAGAAGCGTGCGATCGTTCGACCGTTTGCCACGGCGCCACGGGGGGCGGCCGTGCGAAGCAGAAGCATACTCACCTATGGCCGATGGGCGTTCGCGCTCGGCGCTCTGGCCTTCGGGGTGATGCCGCGGGCGGCGCTGGCCGCGCCACGCGTCTGCATCCCACCCGGCGATAGAGCCCGGTGTGAACGCGACTACCAATGTTGCGAGGGCGCCGTTTGCGCAGGCGTGTGCCGGAGCGGGTGCAAGATCAACAAGACTTTCTACCCCAACGGGTGGATCAACGAGGACAACGACTGCCAGTGGTGCCAGGCGGCGACGAACCGCTTCGGCTGGACGAACTTCGCTTCGGGCACCGCCTGCGGCGACCAGACCGACGACGAGTGTACCAATCCCGATACCTGCGATGGTTCGGGAGCCTGCCTCGCCAACCACGAGCCGACGACCACCACGTGCGGTGACGCCGAAGGACCGTGCACGAATCAGGACTATTGCGACGGATCGGGTGGCTGCACGGACAACGAGTTCAAGTCTGCGTCGACGGCCTGCGGCAGCGACGCCGACACCGAGTGCGACAACCCCGATCACTGCAGCGGAACCGATGGGAATTGCGTACCGAATTACGAGACGGCCGGGGCGACGTGCGGGGACGACGAGGGCGCCTGCACCTACGCCGATGAGTGTGACGAGGCTGGCGGCTGCACGGACAACGGCTTCAAGTCGGCGGCGACGGCCTGCGGCAGCAACGCCGACACGGAGTGCGACAACCCCGATCACTGCACCGGAGGCGACGGTTCCTGCGTGAACGAGGTCGAGCCGACTTCCACGACGTGCAGTGACGCCGGAGGACCGTGTACAAATCAGGACTATTGCAACGGATCGGGCGGCTGCACGAACAACGGCTTCAAGGCGGCGACCACGGCCTGCGGCGATCAAACGGACAATGTGTGCGATAATCCCGATCATTGCAGCGGAGTCGATGGTTCCTGCGTGAACGAGGTCGAGCCGACCACCACGACGTGCGGTGATGCCGGAGGGCCGTGCACGAATCAGGACTATTGCAACGGATTGGGCGGCTGCACGAACAACGGCTTCAAGCCGGGGACGACGGCCTGCGGCAATCCGACCAACGACCAGTGCAACAATCCCGATCACTGTAGCGGGTCCGACGGGAGTTGCGTGCCGGATTACGAGCCGGCCGGGACGGCGTGTGGAGACGCGGAGGGCGCCTGCATCTACGCCGATGCGTGCGACGGGTCGGGCGGCTGCACGAACGCCGGCTTCAAGCCGGCGACGACGCACTGTACAGGGACCGCGAACGGCGGTCCTTGCGACAACGATGCGGCCGATCACTGCACGGGGACTTCCAATGCTTGCGACGACGCATTCAAGCCGTCGTCGCACGCCTGTGTCTCGTCAACTAACGCGAACAACGAGTACACTTGCAAGGATGCCGTATACTGCACCGGAACAAGCTCAACATGCCCTACTCCCGTCACCCTGGCTTTCGATCCCTCAATACCTTGTCGCAAGTCCACGGGTTTCTGCGACCCGCCGGACTATTGTGCGTCGTACGGAACATGCTCGGCCCCCGTGGTTCTGCCCGGTGGGACTTGTGACGGAGGGCTCCGCGACGGCGAATTTTGTGATGACCTTGAAGCAAATCCCTGTGGTATCGGTTTCGCATGCGTTCGCACCGTGTGCCCCGGAGCCACCCTCCCCTGTGAAAAACCCTGGACCTGCGACTATTCCGGCCGCTGTCTTTCCAACGGGTTCCTGCCCGCGGGGACCGATTGCATCGGGGATTATGCGTGCAAAAAGTATAGTTGCGACGCGGCCGGCAACTGCGTTGATCAGAACGTAACCCGAAGCCCGACCGCCTTATGCCGCCCGTCGGCGAACGAATGCGACCAACGCGATTTCTGCGGAAATCCTTCGGTTGTCCCGAGCAACGGCCGCTACGACTTCGACGATTACCCCGACTGCGGACCGGACGAAAAGAAGCCCTGGAACACTCCCTGCACATATCACCCGTTCGGTGAAGATGCTCCCGGACGGTGCAGCGAGGGCGAGTGCAAGCCTTACTATTGCAAAAACAGCATCGAATGTCCCGACGGCTGGGTCTGCGGATGCCCTCCGGGCCAAGTCTGCCCGACGCCCTACTGCGTCCCGGCCCCGGCCGAAGGCGGGTACGGCGATGTATGCACGGTGAGGGGATATTGCAGCCGCAGCCCACTGAGTTGGGACCCTGGAAGAAGGTGCACGAGTGACGCCGATTGCTCGGATGTCAACCATCAAGGGATATGCCACCAGAGTTACTGCGATGCACTCAGTGCTTTTCCAGGCGATGGATGTGCGTCCGACACGATCTGCAAAGCGAACAACCACCTCGATGGAAAGTGCATAACCGACACCCAAGGCGATTGCGGTTCAATACCCGGGAGGACGCTCGATTACGTCTGTTGCGCGGGGATGGCGGGAGACGGAGTGGGTGGAAGGCCGGCCCTCGGGGTGACCGGCCGCTGCCAGGAGTGCTGCGGAAACGGGGGGCTTCTTGATCAGAACTGCACGGATCAAGACGATCCAGGCGGAACGACATCCTTTCAGTGCTGCGACGGCAAATGCACTGACGTCGTGTCGGACATACACAACTGCGTATCGTGTAACTACGACGGCAGCGGAGTTGATTGCACTAACTTGATCAGGGCCTGCAGCCCCGGCGTCGTAGAGTGTGACGCAATCAACATCGGAAGCGGCTGCGTCATGACAGAGTACTGCGGGGCTACCGCGGAACAAAACGGATGGATAGCCGCATCCTGCGAGATCCCGGAGGTGCGATTTCCCGTCCCCGCCTGCGACTTCTGCGTTTCTCCCCTGACCCTTGGAACCCCCTGCATGACGGATGCCGATTGCGGCGTATTGGACGGGGCGGAACCGCCCCCGCCCGGCCCCTTTGCCATCTGCCTGCCGGGGGCCGATTGCCGCGTATTGGACGGGATTACATCCTGGTGCTACCACGATCCGAGCTCGTCCTGCGATTGGGCTCGCCATTACGCCTACATAGCTGCACCCGAGTGTCAAGATGCGCCCTTCACTGGCTGTACGCCCATCTGCACGGAACTCGACAACGCCCCCAACGTCGGCACTCCTTGCCACGACGACAGAACCTGCAACGACAGCGGCGAAGTCTGCGAGACGGACGGAGACTGCCCTGATGCGGGTGATTACTGCATCCATGAGTGCCACGGGGGAACGACTTGCAAGACGTCCTGTAATCTCTCAGCAGGTTTCTTCGGCTTGAGCGCGTTCTGCTTCGAGAACCCCACCTGCCAGTGGTAATGTGACTCCCGACGTCGCCCGGAGCCCGCGTGCAATCGCACGCGGGCTCCGGCGCCGCGGGCGGGGCTCGACGAATCTGGAGGCACCGTGGACGTTTACGCTCGGGCCTCGGAAAGCCCACGCTGAGGGCAAGCCTTTGAACACGCCGAATCAGTGTCAACATAATGGCACTTCAGCTCCCGATTCACCACAGGGAGCGGAGGGAATGTTTCCCTCTTTGGGGAGTGAATGGAAAACGTAACGGCTTAATTCGCAATGGGTCACAAACTACTGGAGGCGGGGGGAATCGAATTCGACCACGCAAGTACGGGAAAATCGCGTTATTCAATCAGAAAATGCGGATTTGCCGAGGGAAACGCGAAATCTCCACCTGACCACTCGCGACCGGTTGGGACTCGTCGAAACCGTCGAAGGCCAGCTTATGCGTGTACCTATCGAGTACACCTACTGAGCAAAGGCCGTCTGGTACGCTGCGAAGTCCAGCGAATCCACGTGTCCGGAACGATCCAAGTCAAAGCACCGACAAGGACCGGCCACGAGCGGACCACTGGGGCCGCTTGCACAATCCAGGAATAACTCCAGCTCCAACAAGTCGGTGAGGCCGTCGTCGTTGCAGTCGCCAGGCGGAGTTTCGAACCAAAAGCCGCTGGTCAGAGAGAAATCGCCCCCGGTAAGAACTCCGGCGTTGGGCTGGCCAATCGTTCCGGAAAGTTCCAAAACGCCATCGGCACTGGTGCTGCGCATCGCGCCGCCGCCATCGATCGTGGTTCGGGAGAGGTCGAAAGGGCCTCCGGCAACAACAGTTAGCGTCGTGCCCGCGAGGACGGCAATTTGGTAAGGAATCGCAAACAATTTCATGGCAACCTCCTTCGTGCAACAGAATGCACGGAACTCGTCAACGCGGGCCAATGGCGATGAAATGGAAAGCCTGGTCGAAAACAATCTGTTGAGCGGGCACCCACACTGCAAAGACGGCCGAGTTGGCGGTAACCCCATCAGTCATGACGTCCACACCAGCTGCGGCGTTGTATTCGACTGTGGCCGTCACTGTTGGAGCGCCGGCAAAGGGTGTATTGAACGTGATCGTGTAGTAGCCAGCCGAGCCCTTAGACACCGTGAAACCGGACCCCAAGATAATGCTTCCTGTCGCAGTGATTGTGCCGCGGACGATGCGCAGGTTCTCCTCGCCGCCAGGCGCGAAATACTGGCCGCTGACGCCCAACTTGATGTCCCCGCGAACGTCCAGCTTGGCAGCTGGGGCGGTCGTGCCGATGCCGACATTTCCATTTCCCGTTCCCAGACTCATAAACGCAAAACCGGCATTGGGGTCAATAAAGAACTGAGAGTAGTTGGCTAGATCGCCCGATTTTGAAGTCTGCAATCTTATTTTGCTTTTCGCGGACGAACTACCTCTCTGTTCGAGGTATAGTCCAATTCCATCTTGTCCGGAAGACGCAAGATCTGTAGATGTCCCGCCCCAACCCACATCACCATTGACATGAAGCTTCGTGGTCGGCGATGTCGTGCCGATGCCGACGTTGCCGACGTTGTCGACTCCCACGGCATGCGTCGGCGAACCATCGGGGGCATCGAGGCGGAAGGCGGCGGTGGCTTGGCTGGCGGCTTGCGCCTGCAGGGCGTAGGGCGTGCGCGTGATCAACTGTCGGGGGCTGAGCGTTGTGAAGTCCCCAAAACCCGCAGGGTTGCGGACGGCGACGTCCAGCCATAGCATGTTGCCGTCGAACACCTCTACCCCGAAATCCGGTTCCGCGGTGAACAGGCCGTTCACGACGCTCACGTCGGTGTACGTCTGGGTGCCGCCGACCTGCGTACCGCCGGAGTCTGTGTAGAACAGACGAAACTCCAGGTCGACCACACCGGTCATCGGCAGGTCATTCTCGCGCAACTGCCCCTGATAGGTGAAGCCCGATCCCAACAGAGCCCCCCCCGCGCGAGCGGTGCTCACAACAAGTCCGCTAAAGATGGACGACACGATGAAAAGGGTGATTTTGGTTTTCATAGGATGCCTCCGGATAGCTAAGCCCAAGAAATAAAGTATCCGATTCACGTTGCGGCACACAGCTTTGGCGGCGAGCTGCCAAGATCACCCTTCTCAAACAGGTTCTGAGTCGTGGGGGCGCACGCCGACCCGCGCGGACATCGTCCTGTCATCAGGGCCCAACGACGCCCTCGCACCTCCCGCTGACGCAGGTCGCTCCGGGGCAGCAGTCGAAGTCCGTGGAGCAGCCCGTGTCAAATTGCGGAATGCAGCACCTTCCCGTATCGCAGACTCCGGCGCAGCAGTCCGTCGAGTCGACGCAAACACCGGTACCGACGGGAAAGCAGCACTTCCCGGCGTCGCAGACCTCGTTATCAAGGCAGCAGTCCGCGTCGGCGGAGCAGCCGGTGGGGCCAAGCTCAGGGCAACACTTGCTGCCGCCGAAAAGGCCTAGTTGGCGGCGACAGGTCCCGGCGCAGCAGTCCGTCGAGTCGGTGCAGCCCCCGGCCCCGATCGGCATGCAGCACGTCCCGGCGTCGCAGGTCGCGCCCTCTTCGCAGCAGTCCGCGTCCGCGGAGCAGCCGTTGGCGCCATGGACAAAGCAACACTTCTTGATGCCGAAAAATGGTCCTTGACAGCTCCCGGCGCAGCAGTCGTCAACCGAGAGACAGGTATCGCCCAATGGAGCGCAGCATTCGGTTATTGTGCATTCCGTCCCCGGGCCCTGGGGCTCCCCGCCGGCGGCGGTGCACTCGTCGGCGCTCAGATCGTCGCAGGAATCATCCGGCAGGCAGCAGGCGCCGCATGTGCTGCCGCAATCGACCGGACAGGTACAGGGATCCTCGCCGAGCTGACAGACGGCGTTACCGCAGATCGGCCCGCAGCTCCCCTGCTGAGTGATGGGGACTCCCCTGCCAAACTGATTCATGATGCAGGACGAACACTCCGACGTGATGGAACCGGAACGCACGGCCGGGTCGACGACGCTTGCCGCTGTCCGAACGGCCCCGCCTTTGGTCCGGTACGGTTCGCCTGCTAATACAGCGGCCTGGGCCGCAAGCTGAACCGCTCGACATTCCGGCGACCCAACGTCACCGGGATCCTGGGCGCGGACCTGCGATGCAAACAACCCAACAACCACAAGAATCGTCGCTTTGGAGAATGGGTTCATAATCTCTTTCCTTTCAACCTCTACAAATAAATATTCAATCCAACCTCTGCATATACTTTCCTACCCTGGCCAACCCGCCGGCAAGGAATCAACGGCCTCCTATCGCCCCTTGACCGGGACGCGGACCATGCAATCGCCAGCGATGAAGTCGCAACCGTCCGACTGCGTGCCAGTGACGATCAGTTGTACGGATGCATTGAGTGCGACCGTGCTTAATTGCAGCGCTTTCACTACGGCCTGAGTGTCGAATCGCAATGAAAGGTCCATAGTGCCGTCGCCGCCGCGACGATGGCACGCACAAAGCGATCCACTGAAGGGAGTGCCCGTGTCCTGAAATACCCACGATGTTGGAGCAACCGCTCCGCCTACGCCGTCTGTCCGAACCAGCAGCAGCGACGAGACATCGACCGTTGTCACATCGAAGTCCGCCGCGCCCAGCAGACTCATGGGAATCACGCCGCGGGCGCGGATGTCCAGTGCGTTGGGACACGATCCGGGCTTGATGTCCAGGGAAAAGGTCAGCGTGTGGACAATCGCCTCTTGAACGCACTGACCCTGGTCATCGCACAAGGCTTCCGAGCATGCGTTCCCGTCCTCGTCCGGACATGAATCGTTGTAGTTGGAGGGCACGCTTTGATCGCAGTTTCCCAGGTTATCGCATTGGGCCTGCGTGCACCCGTTGCCGTCCACATCGGGACAGGGATCGCCCTGGCTAGCCGACGGCCTACTCGAGCAGAAGCCGCCGATGCAGATCGTGGTCGGGCACGGCTCACTGGCCGTCTCCCCGCAAGGCCTGCCATCGTTCGCCGGGAAGAAAAAACAGAGTCCGCTGAGGCAATGGCTCCCATCGCACGGATCCGCAGCATCCCCGCAGGGTAGGAATTCCGTGGAGGGATCGGGAAAGCTGTGGCAATCGCCGCCGGCGCAAGCAGCTATCGAATGGCACGCGTCGTAAGCGTCCCCGCAGACCATCCCATTGTTGGCCGAGAAGCCAAGGCAAATCCCGCTGCGGCATTCGAGCCTACGGCAAGGATTGGCGCTCTCACCGCAAGGGGTGAAATCCGCGGCAATCCGCGATATGCAGCCGAGGGACGGTTCGCAGAATTCCTCGGTGCATGGGTTTCCATCATCCGCGCATATCACCTCCAGATACTGGCACCCAAAGTCCGGGTCACATCCGATAGAGATCGTGCATGCATTTCCATCTTCGCAATCGACTGGTGAAGAAACGCACGTTCCAAACCCATCACAAGAACTTGTGGTGCATTCATTATCATCCGTGTCCGGACAGGGTTGCCCGATTGCGTCGTTGTTGGGAGTGCTCTGATGGCACGTGCCCAGCCCGTCGCAACTGGCCTGCGTGCAAGGATCCCCATCGGTATCCGGGCAGAAACGGCCTAACATGACCGGCCAACGCTGATCGCAAACACCCGCGGTGTCGCAACGCGCTTCCGTGCAGTAGTTCCCGTCCGTGTCCGTGCAGGTGGAGAGAATGATGCGATCCTGGTCGCATCCGGTCGGTCCACACGCAGCAGAAGTACACTCGTTTCCGTCCGTGTCAGGACAAGGCATGTCGAGATCATCAACGTCCGCCACACTTTGTTCACATTGGCCAAGCACACAAGTGGCTCTTGTGCAATCGTCGCCATCCGTGTCGGTACAGGCGCCACCTAGGACTGGAAAGTTCTGAATGCAGAGTCCCTGAAGGCAAGTCGCCCTGGTGCATTCGTTGCCATCCGTATCGGGACAAGGACCTTCCAAATCCACTTGGTTGCATCCGCCGAATAAACAAAACGCTGTCGTGCAGACATTGTCATCTGTGTCGGGGCAAGGAGCGCCTGAGAGGCCAATTGCGTTCTGGTCGCAGTTGCCCGCGCCGTCGCATGCTGCTTGTGTACACACGTCCCCGTCCGTGTCTGTACACAGAGTTCCGGGCGGTGCGACTCCACATTCGCCGGGATCAATGACTCCGGCGCTGGCCGCCGGGGAACCGTGCAATCCCAAGATGAGCGATAGCCCGGCAGCAAGAACCCCAGGCCTCGGCCAACGCCAGGTGGCTACGGGCCTGTGCAACACAGTAGGGATGGTCGAAGTGGTCAAACAAAAGTATCTTGCATTCGTTTTCATACTCTGTTTCTCCTATTTGTATGGCCGGACCACTGCTCACAGAGCAGTGGCACACTTCAGATGCTCAAAATTGTCCGTGTCGGCCCACTACTCGCTGAAAAAGCTCCTTTGGTTTTCCGAATAATCGGCGAGATCGATCGTTCCGCTGCGATTGACATCGAAGCACTCGCACCTGGCCTCGATGCCGTTTATTGGACCGCTCAGGCAGTCCACAAACGCCTCGTGATCCAACAAGCCCACTATGCCATCGGAATTGCAATCGCCGGTAGGCGTTTCGAACCAGAACCCACCGGTGAGCTTGCAGGCACCGCCGCTGAGCACGCCGGCATCCGGCTGGCCGATCGTTCCGGAAAGTTCCAAAACGCCGCTGGTGCTGCGCATCGCACCGCCACCGTCGATGGTAAATCGCGAGACTTCAACTTCGCTTCGTGCAACAACGGCTAGTACCGAAGCTGCGACCATCGCCAGATTTCTAATATTGCCGCGTATCATGATTTTTCCTCTCTTCCGTCGTTCTAGAAACCCCAATGACGGCGCCGTCCTACTGGCGTATTGCGGCCCGCTCCAGGACTTCCATCCGATTGGTGATGGCACGCAGAGTCTCCTCGTAAGCCGCAAGGCGCGCCTTCTGCTCAGTTAGTTGCGTTCGCTGAATCTTGGCGATTTCGACCAGGTAGAGCAGGCTCTTCTCATAGTTGTAACCGTTGGGCTGGCCCTCCGCGTCGTAGTGCACGAGCTGCGTCAGGCCCAAGTCGTGCATGTCCTCGGCGATGTAGCCGATCTCCCATCGGTCCGGCCGGCCGGGGCGCGTGTACGTGACTGGTTGGGCATCGAGCAGGCGCTCGAAGTCGTCCAGCAGCGGCTTGGTGTTCTCCTTGTGCCTGCGCGTGGAGTCGTCGAAGCCAAAAAGGTAGTGGGAGCCGCCAAGAGACGCCTGTACATTATACGAGTCGAAGTACGTCATCTGCTTAACGCGCAGCCCGCCGCCGATTAGGACGTCGCCGCCGTCGTTATTCAAAAACAGGGCGCTGGGGGCGTCATTGGCGCGGGCCATGATTTCGTTGTCATCCAAGGCAATGTTCGACGTCTCGGACCCTACCTGGACATAGCCACCGCCCGTTGGCTCCGCGTCGTTGCCCCCCTCGACTTGCAGTCTTACCTGCGGCGCAGTCGTGCCGATACCGACGTTGCCATTTCCGGTTCCTAGAGTCGTAAACGCAAAACCAACATTGGGGTCGATAAAGAACTGAGAGTAGTTGGCTAGATCGCCCGATTTTGAAGTCTGCAATCTTATTGTGCTTTTCGCGGACGAACCACCCCGCTGTTCGAGGTATAGTCCAGATCCATCTTGTCCGGAACTCGCAAGATCTGTAGACGTGCCGCCCCAACCGACATCACCATTGACATGGAGCTTTGTGATCGGCGATGTGGTGCCGATGCCGACGTTGCCGCTGGCGTTGACGCGCATGCGTTCGATGGCGTTGGTATGGAACTCGATCTGCCCATCGGCTGAACTGAACATCCCGGAGTCGTCATCGCCTGCACCGCCGCTAAAGGCGTAGCCGTTGTCATTGTCTCCGAAATCGCCGGGAGCGCCGCCCCGTGCGCGAACACCCCCGACCACCTGGAGGCTGCTCCCAGGCGCCGTCGTGCCGATGCCGACGCGCCTGTTGCCGTCCACAAAAAGCCCGCGAGTTTGTAGGGCATACGGCGTGGCCGTGATCGACTGTCGGGGGCTCAGCGTGATGAATTCTCCCGAACCGGCTGGGCTGCGGACGGCGACCTCCAGCCAGCGGGTGTAGCCGTTGAACGCCCCTGCACCGAAATCCAGTTCCGCCGTGAACAGGCCGTTCACGATGCTCACGTTGGCATGCAGTTGCGTCGTACCAATCTGCGCGCCGCTGGAGCCATCGTTGAACAGTCGAAATTCCAGGTCGACCAAGCCGGTCACTGGCAGGTCATTCTCCCGCAACTGCCCCTGATACGTGAAGCTCGTGCCCACCGGCGGCTCCCCAGCGCGAGCAGGCGTCGTGAAAAACCCAGAGCAGATGGAAGCTGCCACAATAAGAATGAGTTTCGTTTTCATTTGATGCGTCTCCTCAGCGTTCGCTCTCACCAAACGGCCTTTGCTCCAAGCTTCGACACGCAGCTTGAGCGGCCGGCCGAAACCACGTTCTGCCCCCCGGCCTCATAGACGACAAAAACGGAGGTCGAGGATCAAATTTCTTCAGAAAGCGGGT
>Ga0214473_10005339_pt1 | contig 15397 bp, 15 predicted proteins | sample RVTome_7_FD_203509 | JGI IMG/M metagenome (GOLD analysis project Ga0214473, IMG submission 203509) | Soil microbial communities from uranium-contaminated site in the Upper Colorado River Basin, Wyoming, United States - RVT98D197 | ecosystem: Environmental > Terrestrial > Soil > Contaminated >... | reverse complement strand
CCAAGAGCGTCGGTGTGAAACTGTGGAATCGAGGCCGACTATACTATTACAACCCCACCGATCTGGACCTGGAGAGGGACGCGTGGATCCTGGTCAAGACCGAGCGCGCGCTCACCCCGGCCCTGGTGTGCCTCCCGTCGCGTCCGCTGCTCCCCATGCTCGAGGCCCCGTCGCTGCGACCGATCGTCCGGAAGGCCACGCCGAAGGACGAGGAGCGGATCCGGTCGTGTCAGGCGCTCGAACAGCGCGTCCGCGCGGAGTGCCTGAAAGGCATCGCCACACACCGGCTGGCGATGCGGCTTTCCGACGTCGAGATCCTGTTCGACCGGAGCAAGATCTTGATCTCGTTCACCGCCGAGCAGCGCGTGGACTTCCGCGGGCTGGTCAAGGACCTCGCCGGGGAGTTCCGGATGCGGATCGAGATGAAGCAGATCGGCGTGCGGGATGAAGCGGGCCTCCTGGGCGGCGTCGGCTCGTGCGGGCTCCAACTCTGCTGTTCCCTGTTCCTCACCAGGTTCCATCCGATCACGACGAAAATGGTCAAAGCCCAGAACCTGCCCGTCAACAATTCCCAACTGTTGGGCGCGTGCGGGCGCCTGAAGTGCTGTCTGGCGTACGAGTACGAAGGGCCTCCGGCCAAGCCGAAGCTGGTGCAGTTGACGGCGTGATAATTTTGTTCAATGACCAAAACGCCACTGCATGCCAACCGGCTGTCGAGAAGGCAGCGGCTGCAAGGCGGAACGAAGCCTCGCACCGGAACGTACCGGTTCGTACGTGAGGATGCGAGGCTGAAGTGACAACGCAGCAGACGCCCCTTATCGGCAGCCGGCAAACCTACTACATCACCACGCCGATTTACTATGTGAACGACGTGCCGCACATCGGCCACGCCTACACGACAATCGCCGCCGATGTGCTCGCGCGGTATCACCGACTCCGCGGCGACAAGGTCTTCTTGTTGACCGGCGCCGACGAACACGGGCAGAAGGTCCAGCAGGCGGCCGCCAAGCGCGGCGTCGCGCCCCAGCAGCACGTGGACGAACTGGTCGTCCGCTTCCAGGACTTGTGGAAACGGCTCGACATCTCGAACGACGACTTCGTCCGCACGACCCAGACGCGCCACACCGCCGTCGTCCAGGAGGTGCTGCGGCGTCTCCAGGCCGGCGGCGAATTGTACCAGCAGGGGTACGAGGGGTGGTACTGCCTCCCCGACGAGCGCTTCTGGGCCGACAACGAGGTCTCCGAGGGCACGTGTCCCGACTGCGGGCGCCCCGTCGAACGACTCTCCGAGCGAAACTACTTTTTCAAGATGAGCCGCTACCGGGACCGGCTCATCCGCCACATCGAATCCCACCCCGACTTCATCCGTCCGGAGGCGCGGCGCAACGAGGTCCTGGGGTTTTTGGCGCAACCGCTGGGCGACCTCTGCATTTCTCGCCCTAAGGCGCGGCTGCCGTGGGGCGTCCCCTTCCCGTTCGACGACGCGTTCGTGACGTACGTGTGGGTCGACGCGCTGGTCAATTACATCTCGATCCCCGGCTATACGACCGACGAGGCGCGGTTCGCCCGCTGGTGGCCCGCCTCGGTCCACCTGGTCGGCAAGGACATCCTCACGACGCACGCGGTCTACTGGTCCACGCTGCTGATGGCGCTCGGCCTCGACCTGCCGAAGACGATCTACGCCCACGGCTGGTGGACGGTGAACGGCGAGAAGATGTCGAAGAGCCGGGGCAACGTGGTCGACCCCGGCGCCGTGGCCGACGAATTCGGCGTGGATCCGTTCCGGTATTTCGTGCTGCGCGAGGTGCCGTTCGGGCAGGACGGCGACTTTTCTCGCCAGGCGTTCATCGGCCGCTACAACAGCGACCTCGCCAACGATCTCGGCAATCTCGTCAGCCGGACGCTCACGATGATCGAGCGGTACGCCGACGGCCGGATCCCGCATCGCGGCGCGGACGACGACTTCGAGGAGTTGGTTACGGCCGCCGCGCGCGAGGTGGACAATTCACTCCGCGACTTTCAGTTCCACCGCGCGCTCCAGGAAATCTGGGTCGTCATCGACCGCGCCAACCGCCACATCGAAACCTCGGCGCCATGGGCGCTCGCCAAAAACCCGGACGCCGGGCCGCATCTGGGGGCCGTGCTCTACACGCTCGCCGAGACGCTGCGCCACATCGGCCGTCTCCTGTCTCCGTTCATGCCCGGCACCGCGCGCGCGATCTTCGACAGCCTCGGCCTTGCGGACGTCCCCGACGGCGGCCCCGCCGCGTGGGGCGCCCTCACCACCGGACAGGCGATCCACAAGGCCCCGCCGCTCTTTCCACGACTCGACACCGAATCGGGAGCGGCTCGACACGCAGCAAGGACAACCATGACCACATCAGACTCCACGAGCGCCCCCGTGACGGAGCAATCCGCCCAGATCACGATCGAGGACTTCGCCAGGATCGACCTCCGTGTCGGCAAGATCCTCGCCGCCGAGCGCGTGCCCAAATCCACCAAGTTGCTCAAGTTGCAGGTCGATCTCGGAACCGAAACCCGCCAAGTCCTCGCCGGGATCGGGACGACCTACGAGCCCGAGGCGCTGATCGGCCGCCTGGTGGCGGTCGTCGCCAATCTCAAGCCCGCCACGCTGATGGGGCTCGAATCCCAGGGCATGATCCTCGCGGCCGGCGACAAGGCCGTGGCGTCGCTGATCGGCTTCGCCGAACCGGTCCAACCCGGCATGAAAATCAAATGAGGGCGTATGGCCGGTCGTTTGACAACGAGAGGATGCTTTGTTATTTTACGGCACCCTTTTTGTGGGCCGAGGTAGCTCAGTCGGTAGAGCAGAGGCCTGAAAAGCCTTGTGTCGGGAGTTCGATTCTCCCCCTCGGCACCACGTTCAAGGGGTGAGCGAACCTGCCGCCCTATCCCCGGTTGCGATCGTCATCGCGCGCTCCACCGAGAAGGGCGATCGATCGTCTCCTCCGTGTTACATGCTCCCTCGTCTCCCGACAAGGCAACCGGATATCCCGTTTCACGTCTCGAACAAGAAAAAATGGATTCGGATCCGGCAATGACCCTTGAACACGATATGATTTGGTGCTAAAGTGTATTGGTGATTCTCAAACGAGGAGGACTTCACGGTGGCACGATTGACCATTACCCTTCCCAAACCACGGCACACGGCGCTCAAAGAAGCGGCGGCGCGTCGAGGCAAGACGATCGGACAGATTATCGAGGAAAGCCTCGATTTTTACGGGATTACGCCCAGCGACGACGCGTGGTCGCTGGTGGAAAAAGCCCGGGCCCGATCGGGCCTGAGCGAAACCGAGACGATGGATCTGGCGGTTGTCGAAACCCGCCGCGCACGTCAGACAACGAGTAAAGCCAGACGCCATAAATGAGCGCCCGCTTCGCGGTCGTGGACACCAACGTGGTCGTCAGCGGCTTACTCACCCGAGATGTCCACAGCCCGACCGGGCAAATCCTGGACGGCATGTTGCGCGGCGCGTTTCGGTTCTTGTTATCCGCCGACCTGCTCGCCGAGTATCGGACCGTACTCCTGCGAGCGAAAATCCGCGCGATCCACGGCCTGTCGTCCGAACAAATCGACCGGCTGTTAGCGGCCATCGCCGCGAACGCCACACTCCGAGAACCTGACTCTATCGCGGCGCCGAACCCCTACCGCGGGGACGAGCACGTGTGGCGCCTCGCGGCCCTCTATACCGACACCACGCTGGTCACCGGAGACCGCGCCCTCTTTGACGCTGCGCCACGCGGAACCACAGTCCTGTCTCCACGACGCTTCATCACGCTGATCAAGAGCGCCACCTAAAGATTAAAGATGCGACCCCGGGGGGACTTCCTTGTGCTGCGGAGTGCATCTGGCCCGCGAAGGATTGGCCCTCCGGCGCAATTGACTTCTTATTTTTGAGAAGTTATGATCGTTCTCGATGTGGCGCATCCGTGAGCACCGCCAGCTTGACAAACGCTGCCGGAAGCTACCTGCGCCCGTGTTGAAGAAATATGGCCTCTGGAAAAACTTGGTATTTCGGCATGGCCCGGACGTTTTGAAAACGTTTCCGGGTTTTCATGATGAGAAACTGAAGGGCGAACGTGCGGGCCAGCGGTCATCACGACTCAGCCTGCAATATCGCGTGATCTATCGCGTGGACGACCGCGAACTCCTTGTCTACGTGCTGGACATCAACCCGCATCAGTATTAGGAGGCGCACCTTATGAAAAAACATCAAGCCTCACACTTCGTTCCCGCGAAGCCGCGCGCCAAGATGACTACCGGCGAGGTCATTCGGATGTTGCGGGAGCTCAAGGGGTGGACTCAGAAAGAACTGTCCAGCCGCTGCGGCATCAGCCCCAGCAATCTCAGCCAGCTTGAACACGACCGACTCGATATCGGCAAGCGACGCGCCGAGCAACTGGCCAGCGCATTCGGCATTCATCCGGCCATCATCATGTTCCCCGAATACGAGGGAGTCGAGATCGCCCGAGTCGCGTAATCCCACCCTGACGATTGGGAGCGGATCCTCCCAACAAAATATCGCAATCCAAGACTTGGCCCTCAGTATTCTCCCCCGAAATTTGAACGCGCCGTCTATGTGCTGCACGCGTTCATGAAAAAGACGAACCGAACACCAAAGAGCGATCTCAATGTCGCCGCCGCGCGACTCAAACAAGTGCTGCGAGAGCGGGGAACCCGAGCATGAAAAAGAAAACAGTCACCACAAAGAACGTATTCGCCAACCTTGGCTTCGGCACTGAAGAAGCCGCCAACCTGCACGTGCGGGCGCGGTTGATGGCCGAAATCGAAAAGTACATCCGCACGCAGCGACTGACGCAGAAAGCTGCCGCCACAAGACTCGGCGTCACGCAGCCTCGGGTCAGCAACCTCTTACGGGGGAAAATCGACCTGTTCAGCACGGACGCACTCATCACGATGCTCGCGCACGCTGGCCTGAAGATCGATATCCGTGTGAAATCGTCGGTCGCGGCATAGACGACGCATACGACACGAAAATAAATCAACACGAAAATAAATCCGTCCCCATTAGTGAAGGGATCAGAAAGAACTCTTTGTCTCTGACGCCGTTAGGTCAGCAGAAATAAATCTGTCCCCATTATTTTCTTCATTATTTTCTTGAGACCGCGCCCTCTTTGACGCTGCGCCACGCGGAACCACAGTCCTGTCTCCACGACGCTTCATCACGCTGATCAAGAGCGCCACCTAAAGATTAAAGATGCGACCCCGGGGGGCTTCCGGATATCCGTGTGAAATCATCGGTCGCGGCATAGGCGAGCATCCGACACTAAAATAAATCCGTCCCCATTTGTTTGGCGGGCTGCAGCTAGAGACCAACCGTCGGGCGGAAATGAGAAACGAAGTCAGCCTGTGGCCTGGATGGACAGGGAAATTACGGGAACTATTCTAAAACCACGCTGTTCGAGATGAACTCACAAGGAAGCTCATATTCGCTAAAGTTGTCCCAACTCCAAACAGTCCGGGTGAGCTTTTCATCTGAACCTTCCGTGGGCACATGTGTTTCAGAAAGGGTCCATTGAACGCCGTCTCCGGTAAGCTCATATATCTTCAAGACCTTGCTGAAAGGGTGCGGTGTCTCTTGCCGGTATAACCATTGCCCTTTTCTGACCTTTTTAAAGCTAAGGTCGAATCGATCAATCCAAATGCCGCAGGGTCTCGGTTCCAGGTCACGCGCACGCCGAAAGGCCGCGGCAGGGTCTTGGTCGGAGCATGCCGCAATCACTTGCTGGTAAAAATGTTTTGTTTTTGGCCCTTGGGGATAGCCTAAAAAACTCCGCATGAAATCAATAGATGTTTCCGCCAGGAGGCAAGGAGGTTTTTGGACCCACCTCCTAGGCCTGCCATTGTTCGGTCACGGGGTGTCGGTGTTGGGCTGATCGTAGCGGATTGATTCTGTCGGGGTCAAGCGTCCACGTCACGTTCCCGGCGACCCACGGGGAAGAGAGCGAGTGGTGCGTGTTGATGGCGCGTCGCTCTGAGTCCCTGGAGCCCGGTTGCCCCAGTGGTCGTAGAACAGGACCGACTCCAACGACAGCCGGCTTTCGCCACCGGCGGTCTCGAGCGTCGGGGCATCGGTGAACCGCGCCACGTGCCCCATGCAGAGATACCCCACCAAGACGATGCCTGCGGGCAGCCCGAGGATCCCTGCCATTGCGGACGGATCGAGGATGTTGACCCACCCCACGCCCACGCCTTCTGCGCGCGCAGCCAGCCAGAGGTTTTGCAGCGCGCAACAGGTCACAAACAGGTCGGGGTCGATGACGGTGTGGCGACCGAGGACGTGCGGCGGGCCGCGCCGCGATCGATCGCACGTCACCGCCAGGTTGATGGGTGCTTGCTCAATGGCTTCCGACGTGAGGTTCTGATCCAGGCGTTGCCGCTCGTCCTCGGATACCCGCCCCGCCTCCTGGTTCGCGCGAATAAACTCTTGCTTGACTCGATGTTTAATACCCAAGTCTTTGATAATCAGGAAGTTCCACGGCTGCATCATCCCCATTGATCCTGCCTGGTGCGCCGCGCGCAGGATCCGGCGGATCAACTTATCCGAAACCGGTCTGGTCAGAAATCGTCGCACATCGCGACGGCGATACATCGCCTCGTACACCCCCCGCCTCCAGAGCGGAGGAAACGTGTTGGACGTCAGCTCACGCATCGTGTTCTTCCGCGTTCGAGTGCCTGCCCACAATCAATCTTGCCAGGCTACGCAGGCCGTCGCGTGCCGGAGAGCGGCATGGGGTATTGCGCGGCCAGGCCAACAGCCATCCCCAGATAATTGAGTGCCATGAGTCCTACCAGGGCACCCGCGTTGATCGCGAAGATCCGTCCGATGACGGCTACCGTGAAGCCCCCCATGCCGCCGAGCCCCAAGAGCGCAGGCGCAAAAAGCACCCCCTCGTACACGGTAAACGCAGCCAGCAAGGCTGCGAGCGCCCCGACGGCCTTGGGCTGCCCACCCGAACGTTGCACGGTCCACTGGGCGGCCACGGTCCCGAGCACGGCAGCGACGCCCAAAATAGCGCCCCACGCCAGGCTGTTCGCCATCCAGGGATAGTGGATGACCGTGTATCCAACCACTTGATCAGCGAACCAGACCCCGCAGATCAGACTCAGGGCATCCCGTGACGGGAGCGTGAGGGCTGCGGCTACGCCAAACGCCACCAATGGTGTGGCACAGGCAAAGTTGAGACTAAACGCTACACTGGCGCCCACCAACAGGACCAACCAGAGTTGGCGACGCCAACCCATCCAGGTTTTGATCGCGTGCATGACATTCCTCCTATTGCGCGTGGAGCTATTGTGTCTTGCCGAATACGGCTTGCAGCCCGGCGAATGCGCCGAACCCTGGGCGCTGAAAACCGACCGGATCCTCGTACTCCCGATCGAACAGATTCTCGATTCGCGCGAATGCGGTCAGAGCACGGTTCAGTGCGCATGACCCGGCGATGTTCACGAGCGTGTACCCGTCGGCCTCGAGGCGGGGTACCAAGAAATCTCGGCTACGGTCGATACGGGAACCCACGTAGAGCACGGTCGCCGACAGCGTGGTCGCGTCCGTGACCCGCCAATGGGCGTCCACACTGGCTTTGTGCTTGGGCCGGCGCAGGAGTTCGCTCCCGAGGATGGCATCTTCGGCCCTGGTGTAGGTGTAGTCGGTACGCCATGAGAGCCGATCGAACGGCTGGTGCACCAGAAAGCTCTCGATGCCGGATGTGGTCGCCTTCGCGACGTTCACGTACGACGTTCCCGCGTTATCGATCGTGATGAGATTGTCGATGTCGTTGTGAAAGTACGTCGCGCCGACCTGAACATGCGCTCCGGCGAGGGCTTGCTCGAACCCCAGGTCGTACCCGAAGCTTTCTTCCGGCTTGAGGTCGGGATTGGCGAAGAAACCGAACGCGGAGTAGTCATGGAAGAGCTGGTCGAGCGACGGGGCCTTGAAACTCGTTCCAACGCTGCCTTTGAACTTGGTTCCGGTCCCCGGCAGGAGCACGGCGGGCGCGATCCGGTAGGTCGTCTCGCCGCCGAACCGCTCGTGGTCGTCGTAGCGCAGGCTGATGGTGTTGAACAGGCGTTCATTCACACGTGATTGCAGTTGGACGAAGCCCGCGTTGGTGGTGGCCTCGGCGGAGATCGGCGTGGTGATCTCTTCCTGCTGGCTCTCGGCGCCGAGGGTCAGCACCTGGCCTGTTGCGATGTGCAGGTTCCCCTGCCAGTCCCACTTGATCCGATTGCCGCGATACGTGATGGGATCGACCGGGCCGAACCCCGTGTCCGGGCTGAGATACCGGCGGGAGTGACGCGTGTAAGCCACGCCGAGCGTCTGGTCAAAGGCCCCCTCGAAGAGCGCCAGACGCGCCGTGCCGCGCGTGAAGAACTGCCGCGTATCCGCCCCGCTCTGATCAGAGGCCGGCACGCTCGGGAACGCACTGAAGTCCTCACCGGTGAACCGTAGCTCGGTGTCGATGTACCGCGCCACGACCCCCACGTCGAGGGAGTCGGTGACACCGGCGCCGAGCTTGGCCGAGAGGGTCTTGTTATCGTAGGCATCGCCGATCGGGTTCCTTCCGGGCGGCAAGAGATCGCGCGGGGTAACTGGCGTATCGCCGGAATGGAGATGGCCGACACCAAAGGTGTAGGTGAATCGATCGACGGCGCCGCTCGCCGAACCGGTCTGGTTGAAGGTACCGAACGATCCGCCTTCGGCACCAGCCGTGAACCGAGGCGCTCCGGCCCCGTGTTTCGTCACGATGTTGATCACGCCTCCGATCGCATCGGAACCGTAGAGCCCGCTTTGCGGGCCGCGCAACACTTCGACGCGTTCGATGTCCGAGGCCAACAGATGCCCGAAATCAAAGGCGCCGTCTGCGGTGCTCGGGTCGACGACGTCGATGCCGTCGATGAACACCTTGGTGTGGTTGGAGTTGGTGCCGCGGATGAAGACCGAGGTCAGGCCTCCCGGTCCCCCGGTCTGGACCAAGCTGAGCCCCGGAATATCTCGCAGGACATCAGGCAATGTTCGCTGCTGCTTGCGTTCGATCTCCTCGCTGGTGATGACGGTCACGCTACTGGCGACCTCAGCCGCGGGGGTCGGCAGACGCGTGGCGGTCACGACCACGTCAGTACCCGTTTCTTGCTGTTGTGCTTGTGCCGCTTGCGCGGACGTGATCATCGCGAACAGACACACCACTCCACCGATCCAAGGTCTCACGTGCTCCTCCTCTCTGTTCATCCTGCCGCCCGTCCAACATCCGATCCGCCGACATACGCCATCACGTTCACGCCGCACCCCGCACGTGAAAGACCGCGGCCCAGGTGAGGACCGCGAGCACCTCCGCGCCCTCGCCTGCCGCGCCGATCGTGTCGCCGGTCACGCCGCCCAGCCAGCGGGTGACCCACCCGCCGAACCAGGCCACAACAGCCCACACCATCGCGGCGGCCAGCAGGCCGGGCAGCCCCATCGCGAGCGCAATCACAGGCAGCGCACTCGCGGTTGCGGCCACGTAATCAGCGCGGCTCGTCCCGGCGATAAAGCGTTTGGCTGCGCCTTCCGACCGCGCGGACGGGTGACCCGTGGTTATCTGCACCTGCGCCCATCGTCCCAGCACCGGCATGGCGACCAACGCCGGAGCCAGCTCGTGTGCGGGGAGCGTGGAGAGGCCTGCGATCTTGAGCCCCAACACCGTGATCAACGCGAGGCTCCCGTATGCACCGATCGTTGAGTCCTTCATGATCCGGAGCGCGTCGTCGCGCGAGCGCGCGCCGCACGCGTCCGCGGTGTCGGCCACCCCGTCGAGATGCAGCCCCCCGGTGATCCACACCAACAGGAACACGATGACGACCACGACCAGGGTGTGCGGGAAGAGCCGGTCCATGGCAAACGAGGCCCCGGCCAGCGCTACGCCCAACAGCAGCCCCACCAGGGGAAACGCGGCCAGCGACCGCGCGAACGCCCGATCGTCCGTGGCACGCGGCCGTAGGCGCAGCGGCAAGGGGACGACGGTCAGAAACGTCCACGCGACCACGAGGCGATCCATCATGATGACGGCCCCCGCTCCGAGACCCCGGCCTCGCCGAACGTGGCCATCTCATTCACGATTTTCACCGCCGCCTCCAAGAGGCCGATGGCCAGCGCCGCGCCGGTGCCCTCGCCCAGACGCAGGTCGAACTCCAGCAGCGGCGCAAGACCCAATCGATCGAGCGCGAGACCATGGCCCGGCTCGACCGACCGGTGCGACGCCAGGAGATAGCCTCGCAGCGAGGGCTCCAGGCCAACGGCGATCAGGGCCGCGGCCCCGGAGATGAAGCCGTCGAGCACCACCGGCACGCGGCGACGCGCCGCGCCCAGCATCGCGCCGACCAATGCCGCGATCTCCAAGCCGCCGAGGGCGGTCAGAACCTCCAGGGGATCGTGGGGATCGGGCCGATTGACCGCGAGTGCGCGCTCGATCACCGAGACTTTGTGCGCCCAGGCCGCGTCATCCAGCCCCGTGCCACGGCCGGTCACCGCCCGCGGGACCGCCCCGATCATCACCGCGGTGATCGCACTGCTGGACGTGGTGTTGCCGATCCCCATCTCACCCAGACCGATCACGTCCACCCCGGATGCCGCCAACTCCTCGGCCACTGCCATCCCCACGGACATGGCGGCCTCGGTGTCCTCCCGTGTCATGGCGGGCCCCACTGCCAGATTGGCGGTGCCGGGACGCACGTTGCAGCGGCGCAAGCCCTCCATCTCTGGGAACGCGTGCGCGACCCCCACGTCGACCACCACGACCTCGGCGCCCACGTGGCGCGCGAGCACGTTGATGCCCGCCCCGCCGCGTAGGAAGTTGTAGACCATTTGCGCGGTCACCTCAGAGGGATAGGCGCTCACGCCCTCGACCGTCACGCCATGATCGCCCGCAAAGACGATGACCGCCTTGCGGCGTAATACCGGTGTAGTCGTCCCCCGCGCCGCGCCGTACCAGCGGGCCAATTCCTCCAGGCGGCCGAGGCTGCCAAGCGGCTTGGTCAATCGATCCAACTTCCCCTGTAGCGCATCGGCGACCATTGGATCGGGTGCGACGACGCCCGTGGTGAGGCGGGCCGTCACGCGACACCCATCGGCTTGAGCCTCAGCGCCAGCCCCGCGGTCATGGCATAGACGTCGTCCACGGCCTCGGCCACCGCCTGGTTGACGAGCCCCTGCCAGTCCCGGAACGCGCGACCCAGCGGAGTCGCCGGGACGATCCCCATCCCCACCTCGTTGGTGACCAGGACGACCCGGGCGTGGACCGACGCGATCGCCTCGGTCAGGCGTCTCAGACGGCAATCAACGGCCGCATCGGGCTCTCCTCGATCGAAGAGATTGGCCAGCCATAAGGTCAAGCAATCCACGACCAGCACGTCGTACTCGCGGTTCAAACTCTCCAGCCGTTCGCCCAAATCCAACGACTCTTCGATCGTGGTCCACGATCCATCCCGGCGCGCGCGATGCGCCGCGACTCGCGCCGCCATCTCGGCATCGTCGGGATCAACGCGGCAGGTGGCCACGAAGGCGCGACGGCCGGGCGTCGCGCGTCCAAGCTGTAACGCAAATCGGCTCTTGCCGCTACGGGCGCCGCCGACGACCAGCACAGTGCGTCCGGGGTTCGATGCACTCATGCCGTGCCCCCGGGGAGGTGGAGTGTGGAGATGAGACGGAAGGCGGACTTAACGGTGTACATAGCGCTCCCCTCGATTGCGTAGCCCGCATCGGAGGAGGCACTTCAAATAAAAAATCCTCAACACCCGATACGGGTATTGAGGATTGCACCCAGCTTCTTGATCCTCAAAACTTTAGGTCACCACGTCCACCCAGATCCGGGGTGTATGGCGCCACGCTTCAGGCAGGTCTTCTGGCTCACGGATCATCCTACTCCCCCGGCCTTCCCACTCTTTCGAGTAGTGGCCTGATCGGATCACGTGTATCGCGACCCTAGGGGTTTCGTCCCCGTACACAGCGGCGGGACCGTCCCGGACTTCCACCGGGTTCCCTTGTCAGCCCCCCTCAGGGGGCACCCGAAGCAAGGGCGACCATACTCCCAACGCCAAGGTCGTGTCAAGCCCCAGAATTTTTCCGATAAACCCCGCTAAGAATTTGCTACCAACTTTAGGGGAGCGGCCCGGTGCGGAGGAGGTCAACAGTGCCCGGTTGCACGTAAATAGGTCACAAGTAATCAGCGCTGGTTTATCTGGCGAGTCATGGAACTACTTTAGCGGGTTTCACACCCTGGCCAGTCTACTTCTGGCTGTCACACGTGGCGTTAAAACAGAGTTTATCTTCCTGCCTTCTTAGCCTTTGGAGTTTCAATCAAGGCGCGTTCTTTGCCCGCGCCATCTGTGTAAATAAAGTCTGGAGTGCCGTCTGGCTTGAGACCCAGTCTTGCACGGATCTTTCTGTTTTGATCCAAAAACATCAGGTTCGTCCCTGCGTGATTGATACTCAACGCCACACGAACCTGTCCATTCTCATCGCTCAAAAGCCATTCGGTGCCTCCGTCATCAACCGGCACGCCACTCAGGGATGCGATATGTCCCCCATTCTTGTTGCGAAGGACCGTCACAGGATTCCCATCACGGGTCAGCTTGATATCTGTCCGAATTTTTCCGGCCTTATCAAACAGACGCAGTGTGGGTATCCCATCGAGATCACCGGGGACTGGATCTATACCGAGCATCGCTTGAACCTTCCCCGCACGGTCTGCAAGGGCTAACCGGGGCTCGTCGTCCCGAGTCATTCCAAAAACAGCACGGGGCTTTCCCTTAGAATCCACCAGCTCAAACCTGTTTGCCCTAACAGTTTCCTGAGTCGGTACCACTTTGGCCGAAGTGTTTTCGTCCAGGATAGAAAGGGGGGGCGCCGGCTTTGCGTCCCGGACGATCTGGCCGGGCAAACCCTCCTCAATCTCTTCATCGCCAAAAACCATTCCACCGCCTAACCCAGCCATCAGCAGCACGACAAAGACAATTCCGTAACGCTTCCAGTTCATTTTGACCTCACTCGCCTCGGCAGTGAACGATCTAGGATGCAGCCATTCTTCAGACCAAGTTATCTTGACGCGATAAGATCATTGAAGAGTGCGGATGAATTTTTGAATAGATCGGTTAGTCATTTTCACCAAATCTCGGACATAGATATGGGTCATGATCGTATCCGAAGGCAAATTCATCGCACGGGACATTGATCGTCTTGATGATTTGCCTGTTGTTCTCGTCCTTCTCGGTCACTTCTCCATCGTAGTCCGCTTCCATGACCACCCAATAGTCCCTGGCAACTGAAATAGAGTACGGAATGAGATATTTCCCGCTGATCACAATGTGCTCTGAACCCGAAAGATCCACGTTCTGGATGATGTCGAATTCATGGGCCTTGTCACGACCATCCGGATAGTGCGATAAATAAATCCCTACTTCAAATGGACCCGACCGGCCCGCACCGCGATTGCTCACGAGCGCCTCGGTTTTGACAAACTGCCCTCTTTTGATTTCAAAAATATGATCCCTGGCTGAAACCTTTCTATTTTTTATCTGTTCTGCAACAGACGGCTGTTGTGTCGAAGCAACCGCCAAATCAACATCCTCCACCGCTAAAGCCCGGGGGATCATTATACCAAGAGGAATATACACCAAGAACATTAGTTCTGTGATCGCTATCCTCCACATCCGTGACATCTTTACCTCCCATGAGTGAAACTTGATAAGTCCGTTAAAAGTTTTATTCGCTGACAGTCTGAATTTGTCCCCGGATCTCACCTTCCGGGAAGTTTCCAGGACGAATTTGGGCGGGAGCCCAGCCCAGATCGGTATGGATGCTGACGTAGGCCTCCCCGTTCTGCATGACGGCCAGCAGTTCGGCCAGCAGGAGATCGTCATCCTCCTGGTGCTGGCTGCCCCTGGGGAGGGCGATCAGAGGCCCGACCAGATCGGACACCTCGAACGTCCCCTCCGACAACAGACCATTCTTCCGTCCCTTTCCTGGAGGAAACGGGCCAGCCAGGGTCGCGACAACCGGCCCGTTCTCCCCGGGCTTTCCCACGTGGATGTGTGCCGCCACAACGTTTTCAATATCAGTTACCGTCAGCTTGTACTTCATCTTCCTCTCGGTATCGTCAAGCTTAAACACCGCCTTGCCGGTCGCAGGCGTCTCACGCCTGGGAATCTGATTTTCACCGTCCAGAACAGCAATAAATTTAGTCGCCGAGCCTGACCCGGCGATCGATGTGCCTGGAATGACAAACGGCACCATGATAAATAACGCCCACAGACGCCCTTTACGCATACCCCTACCCTTTTGAGAATAGTCAGAGAAGGGCGGAGCTCTCGCTCCGCCCTTCTCTGTCTTACATTGTTTGCTTCCTTCTTCTCAAGGCTCAGTCGTCCAACATGAGGCGCACGTGCTTCGCGACACTGGGAGTGCCGTTCGTATTGACGACGAAAAGCATGTAGTCCCCCGGAACTGCTTGCGCCGGCAGCTTGGGGGCGTTTACTTTCAGAACCTTTTCGTTCCCCCCTTGCTGTGTGCTTTTAACATGCAGCTCCACATACACGTTGTCGGTATGCAGTGAGTGGGTGACAAACCCCGTGCGAATCATGGAGACCAGCTTGATCTCATCCGTCGCTCCGACCTCTATGTCCATGGTCTGCCCATAATCAACCATATCGGGTCCCTTCTGAATCACCGGGCGAACTGCTGGAGTGCCCGCGGCATCAGCAAACAGATAGGGGGGGAAAAAGATCTCGGCATTAGAAACACCGGTGTCCTGATCACCAGGTGAAAAGACCCGATCCCCCACGGCTACCATAGAGGCCCGATCACCGGCCATGGCAATGGTGGTCGCATCAGGAAGCAGCATCACGGTCTTGTGAAGAGCACCGAGAAACGTCGACTTCGCCAATGTCTTCGTGGTGCCGTCCGCAGGATTGAACAGCATGTGCCTCGTCATGTTCCTCGTCTCAAAGCTCGCCCCGCCAGGTCCGGCACCGCCACGAAGCAGCACCGTCCCATCAGGCAGCATCACCGCGTGGATATTGGTGGCTGGCTGATACATCGGTTGCTGAAGCGCAAACTGTGGATTCGGTTGGGCGAAATCGATCATCTCAATGTCCGCCGTCCGGGTGTTCGAATTGGCCAACGTCCCACCCATCACAACGAATTTATGGGACAAGGTCTCGCCTTTTGGACCGATCTTGACAAGAGTGGCCATCCCGCTGTTGTAGCCATGGTTATCTTTAGCGGTGTCGATATGCGTCCAGTGGTTCTCGGCCGGGATATTTCGGTTGGGATCTTTCGCTGCGGCCAAGACATCTAAACAGTCGAGACTGCCCGCTCGGGTT
>Ga0214473_10005338_pt1 | contig 15402 bp, 9 predicted proteins | sample RVTome_7_FD_203509 | JGI IMG/M metagenome (GOLD analysis project Ga0214473, IMG submission 203509) | Soil microbial communities from uranium-contaminated site in the Upper Colorado River Basin, Wyoming, United States - RVT98D197 | ecosystem: Environmental > Terrestrial > Soil > Contaminated >... | reverse complement strand
AAACTTCTGTCCGTACATCCGACGATTCCGAAGGATTTAATGAGGTGACTGCATTCGGCAAATACGAGATCCGGGATATTGATTGGAACGCTGATTTTAAGCTGGATAGAACACTCATCGTTACCACACATGACAAAAAACCTTTGGATGTTCCTCCGCTTGCCGAATTCTATTTCCCCAAACGCCCGGTCGTATTTGCCCTTAAGCAGGATATTATGCAATACCCTGTTCAGGAAATCGCTTACGTGGTTGTTTCCTCTATCAAATGAAGTTATCATTCCGCTTATTACTGGTAATTCTATTTATCCATATTATTTGCGTACTACCTTTAATTAATCCGGGGATACCCTCAAATCATGATGCACAACTTCATACAGCCCGCCTTGCTGCATATTACAAAGCCTTTGAAGATGGACAGGTCGTACCACGTTGGGCGGCAGACCTGAATTACAGATATGGAACGCCACTTTTTATTTTTTACGCACCGCTCTCCGGTTACCTAGGCAGCTTTTTCCACTGGCTGGGTGCGAGTTTCGAAGTTTCCTATAAAATACTTATTGCAGGTGCTTTTGTTTTAGCGCCGGTGACGTTCTATTTATGGATGCTTCACTTGTTTCCACCTCCAGTGGCTTTTATTTCTGCTCTATTTTATGGACTTGCGCCATATCATTTTCTTGATCTCTACGTCCGTGGAGCAATTTCCGAACTTATGTTTCTGGCAATTGTACCGCTATTGTTTCTGGCAATTGAACGCGTTCGAAAATTGGTCAGTTTACCGACAATTCTGTTTGCTGGAGTCATATATGGAATCCTAATAATTAGTCAAAACATTATGGCCTTAATTTTCTCTGTTGTTGCTTTATCCTATAGCTTGATTCGTCTTTCACTAGACAGAAAAACAATAATGTATTTAATTGTAATATTCTTTACAGGTCTTAGTTTATCAGCCTTCTATTGGATTCCTGCTTTTGTTGAGCAAAAATATACTCACAGTCAGCTTTTTATCGCCAAAAAATATACTGAGCATTTTCCATCACCTTTTCAACTCGTTATTTCACCCTGGGGTTATGGTACCGATGTCCGGAAACCCGGCGGACTATCTCCGCAAATTGGCCCACTGTATACAGTCATCGCCTTGATTGGTTTATTTCTGCTGCGGAAGATAATCAAAACCTACAAACGGCTTACCTATTGGGCTTTGGGCGTCCTGGGATTAGCGATATTTTTTAGCCTCCGATTCTCGTCAATTTTCTGGAATATCATTCCTTTTATGCAAAAATTTGAGTTTCCCTGGAGATTTACCGCCGTATCGAGCTTTGCCATTGCTGTGATTTCTGCAGCAGTTTTTTTTACATTGAAACATAAAATAATTCACAGTGTTGCCATTATATTTCTCCTGCTGTCCAGTATTACATTTATCGCCAGCCAACCATTTGAGACAAACAGCGATTCATATTACTCGTCTTATGGTTCATCCACTGACTTTGGCGCGGTAACTCCTGTCTGGACTGCTGGTGATCCGTATGAAAATCCGAAACATCCGGTTGAAATTATCGGTGGTATAGGAAATATATCCGATTACCGCCGTCTAGCCACTCGCCATACGTTTCGTGTTAACGCTCAAACAGATATGTCAATTCTGGATAATACACTCTATTTTCCCGGGTGGCAGGCGCGGATTGACGGCACTAAGACTCCCATAGAATTCCAAAACTCTAATCACCGTGGCCTTATAACACTTAATGTCCCACAAGGTACTCATGCGATTGAGGTTTCATTTCATGATTCTCCAGTACGGTTTGTCGCTAATATCATATCCATAGCTACAATTGTAGTTTCTTTGTTTTCATATATTCTTTATAAATGGATTAAGCTTAAGGGTGTCACGTCTCTTCTATGAAAAAAGGCGTTTACTGGGTACTTTTAGCCATAATCATATTCGCGGCGTTCTTGCGGTTATATCGCCTGGGTGAAATTCCGGTTGGCCTCCACCGCGATGAAGCATTTTTAGGATATAATGCCTATTCAATTTTAAAAACCGGTCGGGATATAACCGGCGCGTGGTATCCTATCCATCTACGTTCATTTCTTTATAGTCCGGCCGGATACTCATATGCTTCTATCCCATTTATTGCCATGCTTGATCTGTCTGCCTTTTCTGTCCGCCTGGCCTCAGCATTTTCAGGTACATTAACGATATTTGTGACCTTTTTACTCCTTCTCACCTTATTTAGAGACGATAAATACAGACATATTCTGGCTTTAGCCGGAAGTTTTCTTCTGGCAATTTCACCCTGGCACATAAATCTGTCAAGAACAGCCACCGAAAATTCACTGGCTACGCTATTAATTACCAGCGGGACTTTACTCTTTCTTTTGGCGCGGAAAAAATATGCTTATCTCCTGACTTCATATTGTTTATTTTTTATTTCTCTTATTACATATCAAGCCCCAAGGGCATTTTTACCTCTATTTATTCCATTTCTAATTGTCCTATTTAGAAAAAATAGATCAATCAGATTAACCTCTATAGCTGTAATATTGTATGTTGCCCTAATATTACTTCCTACTACAGTTATTTTACGTTCCCCTAAACTGTCACTCAGGTTGAGTACCGTCAGTCTCTTTGCCACTCCTCAAACACAACTAGTCCTCGAGGAACAAATTCGCGAAGACGGAACTGCAGCTATTAATCCTCTGCTAGCGCGTATATTTCATAACAAAATGATCGGTTACGGAGAAGAATTCCTACGTATCTATTTTCAACACTTCAGCTTCGATTTTTTATTTACTGACAATGGCTTACCGTCCCGCTATCGTGTTCCCGGATCCGGACTTTTGTATCTCATTGAACTTCCACTGATTATTTATGGCGCATTCTGTTTAGCCAGAAAAAAATCACCCGCTATGCGTCTGATATTTGCCTGGGTACTGCTGGCACCGGTGGGCAGTAGTTTAGCCTTTGATGACGTCCCAAATCTCCAACGGACAATGCTAATATTTCCGGCTGTTACTTCACTGTCTGCCTACGGTTTAATAAGTTTACTGTCCATGAAGAGTAAATATAGATTTTATTTAATTCTTTCAATGCTGACATTCATATTTGCGTATCAATTTACCTCATATCTGCATGATTACTATGTTCACCAGATTGTCCATCGTCCTTGGTTTCGGCAAGAAGGCTATAAGGAACTTGTCGAAAAGGTTAACGCTCTTCTTCCCAATTATGAAAAAGCTATCATAACCAATAGCGAATCAGGCTCCGCCATTCTCTTTCTCTTTTATAGTAAATATGACCCAGGGATTTTTATAAATGAAACTCATACGGAAAATGACATTGCGTTCGACCGAATTAATTTTAGCCATTTTGAGTTTACCACTGCTGACTGTCCTCTGACTGAAATAATTACAGTCGACGAAGTAACTGGCAAAAAGACGGTAACTTACACCGGTAAGCCGAACATCCTCTATGTAAATAGCGGACGTTGCGAAACACCAAAGACCAAAGCAACTTTACTGGGTGAGATTAGACGCCATGATCAATCGCCGGTCTTCCAAATCTTAACCTCAGAATAGACTATGAAAAAGGTTAAAAACCGTGCTTCCCTTCGACGATCTTGAAGTAAAACATAAAAATATCACGATCCAGAAATATACCAAATAAATCCAGAATAGTGGGTCCCTCAGTGTGTACATATGCGCTTTATCTAAGACTCTGACTTAACGCAAACAAACTCATTTCTGCCTCTTTTTATTTACGAAATACACCAATGCGGTACCGCCAATAAATACTACGACTCCTATTGTGCTTATTAATAGGCCTGTGCGAAATAACGGGGGGTCATAGACAAACCGGATGACGTGATTACCTGCGGATATTTGCACTGCCCGGAAACTATAATCAGCCCTGTATATTTTTGTTTCTTTTCCGTCAATATACGCTTTCCATCCGGGATAATAATTATCGGATAAAAAGACAAACCCGTCTGTCGGAGCATTGACGGATACCGTTACTGATTGAGGAAGGTACTCAATAACATCGGCATTACCTGCTTCCTGGAACGCAGGTATTTTTTGAACTGATGTGGGTTGTTCCTCCAAAATGAGCGTTTTTTTCAGGTCAAAAGACGTATCGAATATTTTATCTGCAATTGCTTGCCGGTTTTCCCCAACGATATACCCCGATGTGAAAAATACCCGCGGCAGTGCTGCTTTGTATTCCCAAATCCTCCATTTCTCATTCTCCCAAGCGTCTCTGAACAGTGCAGCAGGAAATCGTTCTTCCGTCGAAAGTTTATCCTTGTTCTCCTCTACCTTTACCTCAAGAATATAACGGACGCCTGCGAGGGACATTATCCGCAGTCGATACGGATTTGATGCAAGGGAGTCAATTTCAGACGCTTCCGGAAGTATGACGTCATTTCTGTTTATCTGATCAGTGATTATTCCGTTTGTCCGTATGGCAAACAGAAGTTCGCCGTACCGCTGTGAATACAGTGCTTCATATCCTTCGGGTGAATATAAACCGTAATAGGAAAGCATATTGCGCATCACATATCCGTTTCCGTAACCCCAAACGCGATTCAGTCCACCTAACTCTTTAAGCTTTTCTATTGGAGGTGTCGTCGGAAATTCAAATCGCCTGTCGGAAAAATAAAGAAATTTATTCGCAAAGTACAAACTTCCTGCAAGCGTTGCCATGACGATAACGACATAGAATAACGTTTTTTTCTTAAACAAAAACAATACGCTGAACCATCCAAGCACAAGAAAACCACTGGGTAACAGAAGATTTCTGAACGATATAGTTGCATATTTCTGTATGAGACTAATGACATTATCGGTATTTGCTCCGTAGTATGAGGATATAACCGAGCGGTCTATCATGAGAAATATTTTTGCCCCGAGGGCAAATATCCAAAGACATGCCGCACAAAGTGTCAGCGCAATAAGTATTTTTTTTACTAGACGAGCGCATTGGGGAAACCCAATGGTCTCAAGTCCATAGGCGGAAAGGACACAGAATCCGAACGCCGAGAAAGCAAATATCCGGATCGGCACCGATGTTGCCAAAACAGGTATATGAAGGAAATACCACAGACGGCTTGTCGGCAGGGCAAACCCTAAGGACAGCACTATGAGGGAAAAATACTTCCAAAATACGGCCTTCTTGTCCTTGCTGCTTATAAATGCCAGAAGAGAAAAAAGAAGCGGAAAAAATCCGATATAGATGACCCGTTCATGATAGAAAACCTTCGGGAAGAAATAATTATATGACCCGGGATTGCCCCAGAAATCCGGAGCGAACAATGTTATCAGGTGTCTTGCCGGCATAAGGAACATATCGAAGATGAAGGACGCATTCACAACACCCCGTGCCGACAAATAGTACGCTTCAATAGCCGGAAGCCACTGGACTGCGGTCATCAAACCCGTTGAAATTAGTGCAAGAAGGACTATGAATCCGTATCTCTTGCGGTTCTTGACGCTTTTCTCCTGAAAAAAGCGAAACAAGTTCCATGCAAACACCGTGAGACCCAGATAGATGCTCATCTGAAGAAATCCGGCAAAAATCGTCATACAAAACGCGAGAACCAATAACAGAAAACCCCGACTCCTTGATAGACCGTCCCAGATGATATTGGATGCATAGAGAGCAAACGGAAGCCAAAGCACGCTATGTAAAATAACAATTGACTCTTCCCACCATGCGATCATCCAGCCGGAAAATGCATAACCTATCGCACCGAACAAACCTGACCGATTGGATAACCCCAGCGACTTCAAAAATAGGAACATGAACCAACCCACCAGAATAGGTTGAATGATAACGAGTATGCTCCATGCATCGACCATGGGCATTATCTGGTAAAGAATGTTCAGCGGATACAGTACGGTTGATTGATAATTGGCATGATGCACATTGCCGGAAAAAACGTACGGGTTCCATAAGGGCATCTTCCATTTTGCCAACTGGTCAACGGTAAACCTGCGGTTCGGATAGAACAGTTTCGGATTATCCGTTCCTATGGGTTTATTCGGCACGCCGTGTTCGTAACCGGTCCATGTCTCGTATTTCCACGGACTATAGAACGACGGAAGCAAATTGAACTGAATCGGAACCAGACCTTTGAAGAAGTATAAACGGAAAAAAATTACGGTAAGGATGGCAAAAAATAACAGGACAGCTATATGTAACCATCGCGTTTTCATACGCGTTTTTCGGCAATTACTACCATGTTGTCGCGAACCGGCAAATACATGGGTATCATCCCGAGGTTTATCTTCATGACGATACGATAAAGCACGTCGCCCAGTTTACTTTCTACGTCCGTGCGGGCCAGATGAAGAACATACTGCAAGCTCAACCACTTGCCAACCTGAAACCATCCGACGGGTTCGAATCCCTCCATATGAAGAATCTTTGTCAGCGTACTCGTGTCGAAGAAAAAAAGGTGTTGCGGCGGTATGTAAAATGTCCATTTTTTTTTCAAAAGCCGCGCCATAAGGCTGTTTGTATTTCCCGTTGCGATGACAATAATGCCGTCGTCCTTCAACAACGTTCGTAATTTTCGAAGATCTTCCCGCGGATAGTTCAGATGCTCAAACACATCAAATAGCGTGATGACATCAAACGATTTCGGTGCATATTTGACTGAACCGATGGTTCCCTTTTGTATTCTTCCGGCTAAATTTACGGATGATTCCTTTACCGCATAATCCGACGGGTCGAAACCGTACGCATCGTACCCTTTTGACAACGCATACTCCACAAAAAATCCCATGGCACACCCCACGTCCAATAATCTTCCCGACGGCTTATGCTTGGAGAACCGTTTGAGGAATTTTTTCAAGTTACGCAGGATGTACGGTTTATCTTTTTTGTAATCCGAATAAGCCATAAACCGCGGATTTCCTGTGAAGAAACCTTTGGAATATTCCTGTCGTACGAATGTATCATAATCCTTATCTAACTTTGTCTGTCCCAACCCGCAGGTTGGACAGCGGTATATCACATACCCGAGCTTTTCCAAAAATGGCTGCATCGGGGTTTCACAAAGGCAACACTTCATAGATGCTTCCATAGCTATTTCGGAATACCAAATGCACGCCGGGTTCGGACTCAAACCACGGTCGTGCAATTTTGGTTACAATATATCGGATATTATACGCATTGGACAGTTTGCGCAAGGCTAATTCTGCCATTCTGCGCTGGGTTTTGTCGACGTTCGGCGGAGCCTGAGCAGACATAAATTGGAATAAAAGTTCAATTCTAACGGACTTCCATTCTTCGTAAGGGAACTGGACAACTTCGTTGCCCAAATACGTTCGCTTGTTAGCAAAAGCGGTAACTCTGGGAGGCGCGGATTTTTCAAACCAGGCTTCCAAATGTTCCAGGGCATAACCTTCGAGCGCCGGAATCACTAAAACCACGTCCTGATATTTCCCTTGGTTCGCCAGCACCTCATAAAGATCCAACTCTGACCGCGAAATCTCGCCTGGTTTATCAAATACAAACTGATTTAACTTTTCTTTTGCTGAGGGTATTGTTAATAGAATCAAGCACGCAGCCACTAAATATCGCCATCTCACCGTTAACGTCGATAGCCACCGACTAATACCCCATCCGGCAAAAATACCAACCAACACTAAAAAGTACCAGTAAAACTGAATCATATTGAAGGGGCCGATGGGCTGGATAAAGAACATCGGCAATAAGAAAGATACGCCAATTGCGATAAGCAACATCGTCAACAAGGGCGTTAAACTGAATTGTCGATGACGCAGAAATCCCAACAGCCCCACCAACCGCGTTCCTAAATTTCCCAGGACAAATATACCAAACGCCCAAAGCTCAAGTTTAACCAATCCCCAAAAACTTCCTTGTTGAGTAAGCGTTTGCCGCTTCAGTTCCCACTGGGTAAAGTCAAGCGTGCCCTGCATTAACCGGTGCGGTGGCCAAAAAATCTGCAGTTTCAGAAACCCATATGCAGCATTGAACGGATAAAAGACAACGACTGACACTAGCCCACTTAGTAAAGCCAGCATCATCACATCCCAATTCCTCTCCCGCCACACCCGGTATATCCCCACCGATGCCAAAGAGACCAATACCAATATACCGCCGTACACTTTAAACCCAATGGTGAGACCGCTAAGCAGTACCACCCCAAATGCTAACGGAAACGAGGGCTTTTTCAGATATTCATCCAGCAGAATCGACGCGTAAAGAAAGAGAATAAAAGATGAGACGAACGAAGGACTTAATAGCAAAGACATAGGCTGATTTATGCCAAACCCGTCGTCAATACTCAAATGAACTTTGAAAAATACCGGTAAAACGAAGGCGAAACTTCCTCCGGCTATGGCAAAGAAGGTCGCCCACGCGGCATGCGCGGTATTGCGACTTAATCGCAAACTAACCTCGTAAACTCCGTACACAAACAGGAACGCCATCAGCAGTGGCAAAAAGTGATAGTGAAGATGAACGACGTCCAGAGGCAGCAGTCGAGCTAACTCCGCGGCCCAAAAATTATAGAAGAAATGATAACCATGGAGCGGAATATCTGCAATCGCCGGATGCTGCGGCGGGAATGTTGACACCAATTCCCGTATAAGCGCAATGTTCCAAATACCATCCAAATCGTTAACTGTTCTCAACTGTAAACCGGATGGAGTAAACCAGCCGCTCGTGATGACTGGAATCGAAAATAGTATCGATAAGACGATTAGTAATACATGCGGGGCAGACCAACCGGATAATACGTAGGGTCGCCAATGTTCAGATTTTCTTATTGCCAAAAGCGAGAGGATGAGAAGTGTCGGAAAAACCAAATACCGTGCCTGAATAGCCGCAAAAAATAATCCTATGACCGTTGCTAGGGCTATTCCTGTCACTAGTGCGATCGTAAGCCGCCGCCAACCTCTTAGTGTGACTTTACCGAACGTAAATACTGCTTCTGCGGGTAAATAATAGAAAACAAGTAAACTGAGGACGAAAATGGGTATTTGAAAAAAGAAATTCATACAAGTAATATCAAATCATTTTTTTCAATTTCTTTTCTCATCTTTGAACAACTGCAATTGCACCTTCTCCATCAAGGTCCGTAAAAACTGTTCCATTCAGTTGCTTGGGAAAATCCGAAGCGTTACCGACAAACAATGTATTTGATAAGAGTTGATCCTTTTCCCAACTTATAGGTCTAAACTCGTATCGTGCAAAACTGTGTGTTTCCGCAAACCCTCCGGACCCAGTACCTCCTAACCGTTGATAAAGCGACGGATCAAAGTGACTATAGTACAAGAAGACCATATAGGATTGTCGGAGGCTGTCTTTATTTGAAAAAATTACTTTTTGGTAATCTTTTTCAAGGGAGAGAACATACGGAATAGCTTTTGATAACGCGTAGTGAAAAGAATTAGATTGCTCTTTGGGAAATACGATAAAATAATTTTTACAGAAACTCACAAACCCAACCGCCACAGAAACCGTAATAAAAGTTAAAATAACGGCTTTGGATCTCGGTAATTTAGAGACGGCGTAAACTAAACCAAAGGCAGTAAGTATCTGCCATGTGGGAAGAAAATTATACGAGCGCATTGCGTGCGGCACCTGAGTTGCAATAGATGCAGGCACGGGAGCGAGGAAAAACCAAAGTAAAATAAGTTTTTTTATTTTTGGATCAACATCCGGACTTAAGAGAAATGCAGCGATGCCTATAAGAATAAAAGGAATTTCCCATACATAAAGAAGTCCTATGTGTGGAGCTTTGAAAGAATCAGAAGAAGGATTTGTAAATAACCAATTGGCATTAAAATGTGCAATGTATCCTTCAAGAAATACTTTTAATGGAAAAAGACGTCTGTTATAATAGACAATTCCAAAAATATTGCGGTCCTCAACCGCCTTATTCCTCAGTAGTACCTGTTCATTAAACAATTCCGAATGGGCTTCAGGACTGAACGTACTTGTTCCGCGAAAACGAACGAGTGCTTCAGGGGAGAAGATTGCCCAAAAAATAGGAACAAGCAATACTGCGGAAATAACAAAAAGGATGAGTATCTTTTTATTTGATAACACGAGCGTGGAAAGGTCTCTTCTGAAAATATAAAGTAATCCAAAAGCAAACAAAGGTATAAAAACCTGTCCCGAATAGTAACTGATCATTGATAGGGTAAAAAACACGATTGACAGAAAAAGGAACCGTATGTTCTTTAAGCCCCGTAAAAAGAACAAAACCCCAAATACTAAAAAAGACAAGCAAGCATTTGATTCGTGTCCCAAGCGGGAAATATATATGTGCCAGGGACTTATTGCCAACAAGAACGCCGAAAGTAACGCAAAGTTCGAAGAAAACTTCGATTGTTTTGTGAACAACAACAACGCGATGTGGTACGTTGCCCAAACGGTGAGAATTGATAAAAGTACCGAGGGAAGACGAACCGCTATAACATTTAAACCAAGGAGTGCGACTGAAGGAACAACGAGCAGTAAATACGTAGATCTTCTCCAGTCGTCATAACTGCGTTGAGATATGAGAGGAAATTTACCATACTCATCTCCTCCGGTTTTCAAAACAGAGTATGCGTTGTAGCCGATCGAGGCTTCATCCATGGAGGCGCTCGGCGGAACATTTCCCAGATTCCAAAATCTTAACATTGCGGCGAGCATTAGTATGAGTACCAGAATAATACGGTTCACGGTGAAGAATTTATTCATGTAGTATTTTTATGAAAACATTTTTACCAAACGAAGAATTCCCATTTTGGGGAGGCTTCTGTTTGCAGAGAAATCGCCTGATCCGATGAGTGTAAAATTACCTTTATTCTCTCTGTACCATTTATAATTATCGATAAAAGTATCCGTATTTGTTTTTTTCGGTCTCCAACCAAGCTTTGTCTTTATTTTTGTTGTGTCCATATAAAGAGAACGGGCTATCATTGTATATTGATAAACACCAAGCGGTGAAATATTCAGTTTATCCAACACTGAAAGCAAATAAAGGGATGGAGCTTTCGGCAGCGAAACGATTTTAGAGTAGCTTTCGGCATAGTCGATGACTTTTTGAAACACCTCTTTGAGGGTTATAACTTCATCAGCTCCGATATTATATATATCAAACCCCCGAATAGTACTTGACTTTTCAAGAGCCGAACACACATCGTTTACATCGACAAACTGATATTTATTGGCTCCATTCCCTAAAACATAGACGTTCCGACTTTCAGAAATAAACTCAAATAAGATTGCCTGCAAACCCAATCTTCCGACTCCCGAAATGACCGGGCTACGAAATATTTGTATGTTTATATCCTTTTTAAATTTTGCCAGTTCTTTTTCCGCTTGCGCTTTACTTTTTCCGTATATCTCAAGCGGGGCTAAAGGCGTTTCTTCGGTTACAGGAAGTCTTTTGGGAATACCGTATGCTACATTACTGGAAGTAAAAATAATGGACTGTGCTTTATTTTTTACAGCTTCGGCCGCAACATTGATAGTGCCGGTGATATTTGTCTTCCACAGTACATCATCCGGAACTTCCTTATTCGGCATTGCCGAAGCCAAGTGGTAGATCGTAAGAAAAGGACCGTGAGTTTTGAAAACATTGCTTACATCTTTTTTTGAAAAAATATTCCCCTTAAAGTAATAAACGTTATTTCGGGAATTTCCCGATATGTTGTCATCCAGCTTATCAAAAATAGTTATGGTGTATTTTCCGGAGCGTTGTAAGTATGAAACAAGATTTGTCCCGACAAACCCCCCTCCTCCTGTAATAAGTATGTTTTCCCGTATCATACGGATTACCCCAACATGATGACCCGATCCGTTTTCTTCCAAAACCGCATACTGTACCAACGCGATGCAAGAATCCGGGGCAATCGCATCATTGCCGAAAAATATCCGGCAACCATCAGAGCGTCCAGCGTCAAGAGTGCTTTCACCAGTTTCACGGGTGTCCAGAAACAGTGAGCTAACCAAATTCCCGGATCGGACACATTTTTCCATATGAAAATAAATTGATTTCGGTACGCTATCAGCTTCACATACTGTGGGGAATATTCCCGCTTTATGATTCCGATCTCATGGTAGTGATGGACGATGCTCTTTTTCTCAAACACAAGCCGGTATCCGGCTTTCAGCGCCCGGTATGAGAGGTCTATGTCCTCCCAATAGAAGGGGTTGTAGAGCGCATCCATTCCGCCAAGTTCTGCCCACATCGACCTGCGGAAAGCACTGCTTCCGCCTGAAGCCCAGGCGGTTGTAGATTTATTCACATCTCCCCGCTTGTGGATGAAGTAGCCCTTTATCCAGGAAGCTTCTCCCCGGCCGCGAAGAACGACCTGTCCGTTCTCATGGCTTTTCTCCAAACATCCGACTGCAAAAACTGTTTCATCCCTGAAATGGGGTAGCAGAGCATCCAAAAAATTTGCCTCCGGCTCAACATCGGAATTGAGAAGTACGACAATGTCCCCGTGGGCTGCCGCTACCCCGGCATTTACTGTGCTGGCAAATCCTTCATGTTTCCGTTTCTCGACGATCCTGACACCGGAAAATTTCTCACGGGTCAGTGCCACGGAATTATCGCTTGATCCATCGTCAACGACGATAATCTCGGCACCTTTGGCAACTTGTATAACCGCGGGCAGGTGCTTCTCCAGGAGTTTTGCACCGTTGCGGTTGGGAATAACGATACTGACGGATAGTTTCTTTTCACTCATACTGATTGTTCCCACGATACCATGTGCGCTCTCCCCCTATCAACTCTCCCATTACAGCCCCCAGCGGTACCGGAGCGTTACCGTATGGTCTCCTACAGGAATGGCGATCCCCTGAAACAAATAATTGGTTCTATGCAGTGTAGCTGATTTTCCGTCGAGCATTGCCTGCCAAGCGGGATAATAGGAGTTGGTAATAACTAAAAACCGCGGCATCGCTGCGCGAACTCTCAGAGTCAGAAGCCCCGGGGAAGATGCAAGAATATCAACCCCCTCTCCGGTTTCCAGAGGAACAGACACCAGAGGAACCGCCGGTCCTTCAATCACTGCTGTTGTCTTCGGATCAAGCTCCGGATCAAATAGCGCCATAAGTACGTTTCCTTTACCAACTACTCCCAGAACTTTCTCTACTAAGTAAGCTCTCGGCAAACCCCGGGTATCCTCGTACACCCGCGTCTCTCCTTCCTCAAACACTTTCTTGAGAAACGGTCGGCTTATCTCATTCAAAGACAGAACGTAACGGACCCCCAGAAGCGGAACCAATGGAGAGTCGATATTGTGAGGCGTAATGATTCTGTTAAACCCAAACGGTGGTGTTGTGTCGGGTTTACCGCGCTCTGAAGCGGCGATATATTCGCCGTAACGGGAAAGATATATCGGGTCATACCCTTCCGCCGACTCCAATTGAAACCAAGAGGAGACATCGGGAGGAAGAATCCTGCTGTCCAAACTCATGATACGAAACTGCCCTTTCTGACGCATGAGAAATTTCATCACCTGTGTCTCCGGAAAAAAATATGAACGGGGAGTAAAGGGCGTAAACTTCCAACCGAAACGCAGCAGGTCAAATGCTGTCAGAAGAATAATGCCCGTAATGACAACCCGAGGTATATTTTCCTTTCGCCGCAGCACGAATCCTAATCCGACACCAAAACCGCTCACAAAAAGCAAGATAGTCGGAAGCACCAAATTCCGCTTGGTTACCAGCAGATTATCCCGAAATAAGGCATCATGAACGAGAGTATTTCCGGACAGTACCAACCCCCAGGAACCGAGTATCACAACAGCAAGAGCTGCCAATATCCACACGATTCGTTTGTCTTTTGCTCTCATCCAGGTATTCAGACCCCATGCAGCCAACACGACCAGTGCAAGATCCGCGACAACCAGGAGTCGTGTGGGTTGAAGTGTTGAGAGAAGCGGAATACCAAGCTGATAGGGTAAACGTGAGAGTGGATTCGGCACTGCAAACACGAGGGCAAGCCCTCCTATGACCGCCCAGAAACGTACCTGGCTCTCTTTCCAGGAGAGCAGTGCATACAATGCAAACAGAAGCGGCAAAATACCGATGTAGCCGACAAACTCACCGTAATTCCATACCCCCCAGTAGTTCATGGTCGTGGGATTGCCGAAAAAATCAGGAACAATAAACTGCACCAGATTCTGCCAGGGAATAAACCAACCGTCTTTCAACCAGTTAGCGGTTTCCTCAAGCCTCCCGCTTGATGTTAGTAACCGTACCATCGGCACCCACTGGATAGCGCCGACTATCCCAAAGAGAATAAATGCAGATGCGATATACCCTTCTGCCTTGGACTTTTTCTCCTGCTGCAGTTTCCAAAACGCATAGCTTACCGACACAATGAGCATGTAGAAAGCTACCTGCGCGTGCCCCGCAAAAAATCCCGAGAGAAGCCCGAGTGCAAGTGCGCCGCTCCACAGAAGATTTTTTTTGAGAGGTTTTTTTGTTTTTTCAAAAAGCTTCTCTATACAAAATAAAATGAACGGAAGCCAAAGCGCAGCATGGACAATCGTTCCCCACGTCATCCAGGCAATAGCAAATCCGCAGAAACTCCAAGATATTGCCCCAAACAGACATGCGATCCTGCGAAGACCGATCGTGCGCAGATACAGATACAGAAATACGCCGGCAAGGATCGGTTGAAGCATAATGAGCAAACTCCAGGCAGCGGGAAAATCCGGGATAAGAAAGATGATATTGAGGGGGTAGAATGCGGCAGCCTGAATGTTTGCAGCCAGAGGCATACCCGAGAAATTATACGGATTCCACAAGGGTAAACGAAACTTCTTCCACTGTTCCATGACTGCCGCCCTCCACGGGATCTGCTGGCGCACCGGGTCGGTAATGAGAAAATTTTTGAATGGAACACCGCGCGGAAATTCCTGTGATAATGCGTCGCGCCACGGGTGGTAAAGACCGACGAGACTGTCACTCGGTATAGGCAGTTTCCCCTGGAGAATCGTCGGGTAGAAAAAAACGGCAACGATTGCCAGAAAAATACCAAAAAGAATTGCATCGATACGGTATTTCCTCATACATGTATCCTTTTCAGAAGCGCGTCAAAATCCCTCTGAAATATTTCAGTGCCAAAACGCGCTGCGCTCTTTTTCGCTTCACGTGAGAGCTTTTCAATGGCTTTTGTGTCGGAGATAAGATTTGTGGTTTTTTGGCTCAACTGTTCCTTCGTACTCCAGAGAAACCCGTCAATCCCGTCGGTTATTATCTCCTTTTGTCCGCCGCCCGCAAAGACGAGAGGAACACAACCTGCACTCATCGCCTCGACCGTTGAAATGCCAAAATGCTCCATTAACCGCGGATCTTCCTCTCCAAAACCTGCAGCATGCCAATAGATCTTGGCTTCCTGATAGAATTTTACTAACGCCTCA
>Ga0214473_10005337_pt1 | contig 15403 bp, 20 predicted proteins | sample RVTome_7_FD_203509 | JGI IMG/M metagenome (GOLD analysis project Ga0214473, IMG submission 203509) | Soil microbial communities from uranium-contaminated site in the Upper Colorado River Basin, Wyoming, United States - RVT98D197 | ecosystem: Environmental > Terrestrial > Soil > Contaminated >... | reverse complement strand
AAAAATAGAAGATGACGATCTCCAAGAAGCGAAGGATTTATTTAAGGAAGGTTTGAAAAATATCCTCAAGGCTACCAAGAAGGTGACAGAAAAGGTGGTCGAAGGTTTTCGAGAAGGTTATGCCAAATATAGTTTGACACGATGAATGAGATTTTGTGACAAATGGATGAGATTTTACGGATTGAGACAACAAAAAACCCATAGTGACATATTGTCACTTTCGGGTTTGCTTGTGAAATCTTACGACCACCACTTACAGTCTATCTAAGCAGCCCTTTTCCGGCTCGAATCGGGCCTCTTTTTGCGTCTCTTTTTATCCTTCGAGAATGGTCCAAGTATGGCCTATCGGGTCCGAATTTTCCGGTTAACCTCCACTCCACGCCCGGCGCTCCGCCCTTACGGGACGGTTGGATATATCCGGCTCGCCGCAGCGCCTTGATGTACCATCGAGCCGTTCCTCTTTCTGCGCCTGCCAGAACAACAAGATCCCGCAGATTAAATGAGCCACTGTTCTTAAATTTATTCCAAATGATAAACCACATACGATCTTGAATTGTATTTTCCGACCGCCGTGGAACTATCCGGGCAGCGAGCTTTTTGCGGTCTATGACACGATAGATCATCGCGTACGTAGGAGGCTTTCCAAAAGCGTGCTCCTTGCGACCTTTCTTAATCTGCCTGATGATTCCCTCCTGGCAAAATAACATCAAAACGTCTCTGCAGTACTTCCGCACAAATTTTGTCGATTCCATGATCTGATCGATAGAAAAGAATCCGTGACGCTTAAGTATGGCTGTACCGACAGTCCTGACTCGATTCATCTGAGGTCCTTCGCCGAGATAGATTTGAGCCTGTTTCTGCTCGCTATGTATTCCGCCCGATGAAGCAAAGCCATAATCCTTCGAATCTTCCCTTCGCTTTGGGCAAAAACTTTATCGATGGCGTCTTCGTCAAACGACACATCAGGGAGTTCCTTAATCATCAGTTCCACGTCTTCTCGATCAAGCGGCTCAAATTTTACGACTTCAACAAACCGATCATAGAGATGCGGATAGCGCATCAGACGTTTATCGGCTTGCTGCATGCCAATAAAGAGTATCGGCGTACCTGTGACATCATGAATATCCCGAAGAGTCTCTGTGACCTTGGAATCGGACGTGAAGTAATCGACCTCATCGAGAATCAGGGTTCTCCTGTTGTCTTTAAGGACATCGACCACTTGATTGAACAACTCCTCCGTCCTCCATTGGGGAGACCTGCCGAGGCAATCGACCAACTCTCTCAAGAACCACCGTGCTGACATAAGCTTTTTCATTCGCATATAAAGGGCGCCATTGCTCGCAGCATACTGAAGGGCCGTCTCGGTCTTTCCAAGCCCTGGCGCACCAAAAATCAGGGCCATCCGTTCCACGCCTTTGAGCTTGGCGTGATGGATGCGGTCGACCGCAGACCGGAACCGCTTCACATTTTTGATCGGCACAAATACGTTTTTCATCGTTTATCCTCCGGTGAGAATCGATCCGGTTTAACTTCATAAATTGCCCTATACTCAGACGTTGTTCTATACCCGTCAATAAATTCAAGGTCCTCCTGGGTCAGGGTCGCGGGATCCTGGGCCAGGAGATAATCGTATTTTTCCCACCACTCCCCTTTAAACTCGCTCCAATCCCTTGGGGGCTTATATTTCTGAAGATTTTTCGACTCCTCGTAAAGCATGACTTTTCTATCGAGCTCCTCCTCATCGGTGAATATCTTGTGTTTCAGGCCCGACGAGAAGTTCCTGTACCAGTCTATCCACTTGCGGTCGTCAGGCGTTAATGTGCCCTGTTCCATCACCCAATCGTATTTTTCAAAGTCATATTCCCAACGCGGCCTTTGGTTTGTCGTCGCATCTCCCAAGGCCTCTACGTCGGCCTCCGGTTCATCGATGAAGGGCGAAATGAATTCGGGCCTTCTCCGGTCGGACTCATCGCTGTAAGTGACGCCATCCACAAACGGCGATAGGCGCTTTGCCTTCGCCTCGGACTCATCTCTATAAGTGAAGCCGTCATCAAACGGCGATAGGCGCTTTGCCTTCGGCTTCTCCGCTTCAATCTTCTCAATCGCCTCCAACACAGACGGGACCTCCTGGATGATTTCCCTCCAGGGGAGCTGCTCTTGTTTCTTGCCCAAGAGACGATACAGCTTGACCGTTTGCTTTTTCAGAGACTTTTTCTGCGCGATCATCCGTTTGACATCTTCCAGATCTTTCGGAGTGCCGGATTCCGAGGCCATCGGATGGGCCTTTGGACGGGGCTTGAGAGTACATAGAAATTCATTCTTATAAAAGCAGTAGATCTGAGAGAGATCGGAGAGAGAGTATTTGATGACCACTTGATCTCTTAGCCCGTAGAGCGCCTCGTCATACCAGAAACATCCAAAAAGATCGATCCCATTTCTGCCAATATTTTTGATCTCCCTGGACATCATGAGAAGGCTAAGCCTTACCGGATCCACGCCGGGGCCTTTGCCTACATCGAAGATCTCGCGGGGAGTTTTGCCGTCCAATCCTCTGGATGGCTGATCGGAGTAAAATTCGCGCCACCCATACATAAGGTCGTTGACTTCGGAGATCTTCGGTACCCAGGGGTCATGCGCTGATTGGGCGAGTTTTTCGTTTCGCATGAGGTAGCCGGGCTTGTCTCCGATGCAGGATCCTCTGAAGCTCGGCATAAGACGTTCGAACCAATCCGTAAACGTGCGCCACAGGCGCTCGCTGATTTTTGCCTGGGCGTTATAGGGCTGCGAAAAATGTGCATTGATGCCGAGGCGAAGGAACATGCCGGAGATCCCAGCCTCTTCCAAATCTATGTCCGAGTTAAAAACTTTGGCTTTGAAGGCTTTGCCATTGTCAATGAGAAGCCATTTCGGAATTTTCCCAAGGGTAAGGATAGCATTTCGGAGTGCGGACGCGATGCACTGAGTTGACTCCTCCAACATGATTTCCCAACCAACGGGATAAGAAGATCTCCAGTCCAGAAAGAGGACCATCATAGCGCGGCATGGCTTCCCGGTGAAAGGATTGATGACGTCAAAATTGAGCCGGTGGCCATCGGCGATCAAACAGTCACCAACCTCGAGAAGATTTCTATCTCGCGGTATATAAGGAAGGACTTTGTCGTTTAGGGCTTTTTCCCCTTCGCGAGAAAGAACATGTAAATCAAAATTCTCTTTTTTGAATTGATCGATATATCTCCTGAGAGTTCGCTCGCTGGACGGCGATGGAATATTCTTTTGAGTAAAGATGTATTTCATAAAGCGGATGGCACTTCCAATCTTGATCCGGTTCTGGCCCTGCTTTTTGTCATAGTAGATCGTGAGAAGAAAATTTTTTTCATCCTCGGTGATTACCGATATACCCTTTCGACCGGTATGCGGTGCAAGATCCTTGATGCCGCCCAGATTGAACGCTTCCAGGAACCTATACAATGTCGGCCGTGAGGCGTGTCCGAGCTTCTTATAGAGATCGGGAAAAAGATGTCCTGTATTATAGGCGCTGAGAAATTGATCCATGATTTCAGATCTTAGTTTTCCTTTTTGGGAAGCTTCGGCTTTAAGGAAGAATGTAATCAAATCGTAACGATAATGGGCCTTCTCATCGCCGGGCGAGAGAATGATCGCCTTGGTTTCCCCCGGAATGATGGCCGGGAGAGAGGAAGAAGACGGGAACCCCACGGGATAACTTTCTGAGACAGGATCCCCGCCCTCGAGTTTGGTTACGATATTTTGGCCAGGCTCGCCTCTATGCACTCTGTAACGTTCTTTTTTGCTGGCCGCCTCGGTTTGCATTTAGTTCGCCTCCTACTTTTTCATAATTGGAATGGTTAGCCCTGCGTTGCACAATTGTTCAGAGACAAACTCCAAATCGTCTTCAAGGTCATTCAGAATATAATGAAATCCTGCCTTAGCATTTTGGCTCCAGATTTCGTCATCGGGGACATTATGACTGAGAAACTCTGTAAGGAGCCTGACCTTTCTCGCAGAGTGTTCGGCTATTACCTGGAGGTCGCCTAAATCTCTTACTGATCTTTTAACTGACTTTCCCTCTTCCATGATATCCTCCTTCCATCGCGGCTACTCTTTGAACTGGTTGGCACGGTTACTATTGATCCCTTTCCTTTTCGACGATTAAGCCCCTTTTCCGCATATCAGAAATTTTACTTAGAACAAACTCGAGATCCTCTTGGGTCTGCTCCAAGATGAGATAAATGCCTGAAGTATCATGTTCAGAAATCTCGGGGACTTCACCTCCTGGCTTCTGAATGAAGAAGCTGGCCATGAAGGAAATCTTGAAGTTGCAATTTTCAATTATGTCCTCCAGATCTCCAAGACTCTCTGATTCTACAAATCGGTGCGGGAGACTTGATCGCATTTGCTGAACCCGGTCCTGTAAGGCTTCCAATTCCTTTTTTTTCTCGGTATACAAAACTTTAGCATCGCCCTTAATAGCTTCACATTGGCTACAAATGAAACCCTCGATTTCTCCTTTCTTAACTGACTTCGACGCGGGAGGTTCGATTTCATGCACTGCTAAAACTTTTAATGACAACTCGTGGCAATCAAGGCATAAGAGCTCGTCGCCGACGCGATAACCTATAATCTCTTGATTCTCTTTTTCCATCGTATCCCCCTTTCGTCATGACATTTTCATGACAATGTAAACCCACCCATGAGGACATTGACCTGATCCCCCTCTCTGTGATAAAAATTATACTGGTCTGAGAGACTTGCGAGAGTCCTCTCGGCTGGGGGCCTCTTGATGATCTTCGCGGGTCTGAGAGGCCCTTTTCTCTAAATACCTCTTCTCGATTTCCTCGATGCTCATATTGAAACACCCGTCGCAGAAATCAAACGAAGGATGCTTCGTCTTCGACCCACAGATGATACAGTTTTTCATGGTTTCACCTCCTTTCGTTATGAAAGATCGCGTGGCAATAACCCGATCTCTCGCATCTTTCTTTTTAGTTCGCTGATGTGAAGTAGAAAAACAAATATCCTCTTATTGTCTTCAACCTTATCCAATTCCCTGTGCAGGCTATCTGTATTGGTAGCAAGGCCCAGTACATACCCAAAACCGAAGGCGCTAATCATTGACCTTTCAACTTCGGATCTTTTTGGCTCAATCTCTTCTTTCGCGATGGCAGTGATAAATTCTTCAGAGAGTTTAAATTCCTCGAAAAAATAAAGACAATCTTCAAAGATTTTTTTGCCTTTGATTAAGAGATCAATCGACATTCCTCTCACCTCCTTTCATCGGGAAACAAAAAAGCCGTCCCAACCCCAGGGGCGCGAGGAAAGATGCTTTTGGCAGGTTTCCTTTCCCTAAGATCAAGACGGCGGTTTTGTGGTCTGAATAAACGAAAAGCATCCTTTACCTCGCGCAATTTCAATCATACACAAACCACTGGAGATGTCAAGATAATTTTTTATCATTCCTTATCAGGCTCAAAGGCCAAAAAAAAGCTTAACGCTTCCTCGCCTTTAACCAGCGATCAATCTCGTCTCGATAAAACCTCCACTGCCCGCCGAACCGATGCGCGGGAAGATTGCCCTTCTCTGCATGGCGATAGACTGTGATCCGGGAACACTTAAGATATTTGGCAATATCAGGGACCTTAAAAATTTCGCCTTTCATTGCTGCCTGCTAAGCCTCTCCTCTCACATCAAAATCAACCCAGATTCACACCACTTTGACAGCAAATGTATATCGAAACGACGTACAAACGACATCCGGTGGACGGGGTCCCAAATGATACAAATGATACAAATGATACAAAGGATACAAAGGATACAAAGATCATAAAGGTCATGACGTTATCCCGACATTGTCATGACACCGGATAAACCGCTCAGTGGGGACACCCTCCTAATCAGTGACACAATCTGATTAGGTTGTTCACTTGAACTTCTCCTCGACAGCCACCTCCAGCATTGGGATCAGATCATCCTTTATAAAGCTTTTGATGGTTGTTTTTTTGAAAGCCCTGATCAACTGGGTCTCGGCGGATTCCTCATGCTGGGCAGTTATCTTCTTTTCCGGCAACTCGGCGCTTTTCGTTTTTTTGGATCCAAGCCTGCGATCATGGACCTTCGCCCTGTTTGTTTTTTTGGTTTTGGAATCGTGATCCCGGTTACGTTTACACTCAAAACATAGCGGGTTATGGCCATCGGAGCTCGACGTTAAAATCCCAAATTCATCTATCGACTTCTCAGCCTGGCACTTTGTGCATATTTTTGTTGCCGCCGCTTCTGGCATATCCTGGCCTCCTTTTGGCTCTCTCCCGCATGCTACGCAATACAATCTCTCTGGGTAAGGACCGAACGCCACCTGTCTGACGATCGAGCCCCCACAACTTTTGTGCTGACATTTCATGCAAGGGTCATTTTTTTCCTGCCTAAACTAAAATTCACTCCTTCCCTAAGCCCCCGTATTCGGCGCCCATTGAATTTTCTTCGTCATCTCTGTGCGAGGCCGCCTCTATTCGAATCATCCCTTTAACTGCCGGATGAAAACTTCCGTCTTGGGTTCTTCTTGGACCCACTCATAATGCTTCTCTGCATGTAACACAATGATCTGACGGTCTTTCTCCCAGACGATTCCCCTTAGGCAATCTTTTGCAAAGGCAATGAGTTTGTCGAGATGAGGAGTCCCAAGATGAGGACGCTCGTGGTTTAACATTTTCATTCTTGCTCTCATTGAAACGCCCTTGGGGATAGCCATAAAAAACCGCATAACCACCATCACCGAGCAACGGAGTGGAGGCCATTCCCATTGTCTCCTGATCTCAGGCAAAAAAATCTGCTCTTTAAACTTCAGACCGGGGTTTGCGGAAATCATGATCCTTTTATAAGCAGGAAGCATCGGGTCAAGATTATCAGCCATCCTCTCCCGTGAGCGATATTCTGGGATTAACCCCTTAAGCCCTTTTTCCCTATAGATCTTTTTCCATCCATAAAGACTTGATCTTGCAATATGTTTAGGTTCTATAAACCCTTCGAGCAGCAACAGCCCAGAGTTGTAGAGCAATACGAAGTCTCTTGTCGCCCTGCCCTTCATTTTGGGTTCTTTAATTTCTGCCAATTTGGATTGCCAGGCTTCGAGGATCTTGACCTTGAGGCGTGCTATCGCTTTTGGACCTGGCTTAGGATGAAGACGTGGAGTAGGGTTTGACATGGCATTCCTCCTTAATAGCCCTCGACGTACGGGGCGATTGTCAACTCACCTTTCTCGTTCAGCTTGACATCCACTGTAATCCTGAACCCAGACTTGACGACGGCTTTCTCCTGGATATATTTTTGATACCAGGCAAAAGATGGATCCCATATATGGGAGAGATCCAGATCCGGCCTCAATTTTAAAAGTTGTTCATTAACTCTTTTTATTGTTTTCGACTCGTCCCATCCATACTTCCCGTTAATCAGCATCGATAAAGTTGTTTTGGGGATCGCGGATTCCCTACTAAAGACCCCGATCGTTTTAAACTCCTTTTTTATCAGGTCATCCAAAATCCCGTATTTCCTCACCCTACTCTCCCCTGTCAATACCTTTTTGCGTTCAAATACCCCGTTCAGAATCAAACCTGAACGCTTACAAGGCCATTGCCATTAACCTTCTCTGATAAGATCGTCCTGGGCCATTTCTTGTCTCCTTCCAAACCTCGGTCTGAACCAACATATAAGGCATAGCTTTTTGCCAAATTCTATCGTCTCCTTCACCTTGTTGGATTGCGATTAAAATCGAGGTCGGCAAATCCCGGTTCGAGGGCGGCATTAAATGGCTTTGTTTTAAGCTGCTTCCCAAATGGACGATTGAAATCGAGATCAGCAAAGCCTGGCTTCAAGCTGGCTGTTAATTTTAAATCGGCGAAGCCCGGCTCAAGGTTGGCGGCAATGTTCAGGACGCCATTGCTGACAGCCCTTGTCAACGCATCAGCGAGTCGGCTGCCTCTTTTGCGCCCAAATTCTTCAGGAAAATCTACTGTTGCATTGGGAAGTTTTATCCTCATCGTCACTACTCGTTCCCTTACCCCCCCCGACGAGATCGCCCAGGGCCAGTTTCTTGTCTCCCTTAATAATTCGAATACTCATTATCTTTTTGGACGATCGATCTCAACCCGGATCGTTTGTTCTTATATCGTGCGCCTAACTCATCTTCAATCTTTTGAATCGACTCCCCATTGATAGCCATCCTCCCATCGATCGATATTGTAATGACTTTCCCGTCAATGGATTCCATAGCCTTCCGAAGTTCTTCAACGGCCTCTTTCGCATTCTGGACAGGCTTGTAGTCAATCATCATCGTCCGTGGCGCTGTGGCCGCAACCGCCTGTGCCTGCATTCTCTGTAAATCTTCTATTGCGCTCTGGACCATCGTTTCCACATCTCCAGTAAGCCCTGCTTTGGGGATGTTTTGATGCCACCTGACCCGACCCTCTTCAAACTCAGTTTCCTTCCAACCCGAAGGCTGAGAGTATTTTTCTTGAATCTTTTTTAAATCCTCCTCCAATTTCTTTTTTGCCTCTTCCAATTCTTCGTCGCTATATCCCATCCCCAGAAGGGATTTAAATTTTTCTTTAATTCCTCCAACCTCCCTCTCCGCTCCGATCTTTGTCTTAACCCCTAATTGTTCCATGAGGTCCATCGCTTTAACGCGTGCATCGGCTAACAGATTCAGGGTTTTGAATTTTTCCACATCATCGGCATAAAGCCGATTCAGTTCGCCTTCGTATTTGGCCGCTTCCTGAAGGGCTTCAGATAATTTTTTCGCAGCCTCCGCATTTACGGAAAGGAGCGTCTCTCCTGGTTTGGGGATCTCGGATCCCGGTTTAGCTTTGGATTGTGAGGCGGCAAGCTCCTTTGCCTCTTCGGGCGTATTCCACCCTAAATTTTGCCGTGCCTTTAGCCAGGCCTCTCTGTTCCCGATGGTCTTGGATATTGACTCGGGAATGTTCCCGCCTTTACTGATCCTTTCAGTAAGGCTAATTATCCCTACAAGCTTATCGATAAGATGTCCCATTTCTACGACGACAGGACTTAGACCTACGGCTTTCAATGTTTTTAATTTCGCCTCGAAGCGTTCGAACGATTCGTCAGCCTTAGACATTTTATCGAGCATCTCAGGACTGATCGCTATCCCCAATTTTTCAAATTCAATTTTGAGCTCTTCCAGCCCCTTCTTCCCCTGGTTGAGCATGGGAATAATTTCTTCGCCGCTGCGCCCAAACAATTTCATGGCTAAGGCGATCTTCTCCGGGCCATCTTTTAGTCTGGAGAATTTCTCTGCTATCTCTCCCACCATCTGATCGAGGGGCTTTAATTTGCCGCTCGTATCCGTCGCAGATACCCCGATTGATTGCAATGCCTCAGCACTTTCTCCCGACCCCTGCGCCGCTTCACCCATGACCCTACTCAGATTTCTTACAGATATGGTTAGGCCCTGGGCGGAGACATCGCTTCGCATTGCCATGTATTGGAACTTCTGAAAATCGGTGGTGGTCATTCCGAGAACGCCTGCCGTGCGTTTAATTTCATCTCCGGAAGCTGCCACAGTTCTTGTCAGGCGATAAACTTGCTCTGCAGTATTAAAAGCCCTTTGCCCAAGATTAATGATGGAATCGAATTTGATAAGGCTCAGGGAGCCAGCCATGCTTTTGATGTTGTCTGTGCTCTCGTTCACTTTCCTATTGAAATTCTCCACGACAACGGAGCCGTCATCTTTCATTGTAAGGGTAATGGCTATTTTTGCTTCGTTTCCCATTAGAATATCCTCATTTTGATATCGATCAGTTCATTCACGAGCGCAAGATCTTCCCAAATCAGAAGCGAAAGGTCGTTTGCTTTGATCGGGTAGCCTGCCTTGATTAACCTTCTGAGCCACAGGAGAAAGTAAGTATAAGAACCAATGGTCTGGTTTTTTTTTGTTTTGGCGCAACGTTTGCAGGAATCTTTAAATTCCGCTATCGTCCCCTTGAAAGCTTTGAAACACTGTCCCTTTTTCTCGGAAGTGCAGAAGACAGTTTGTCTTTTCTTCTTGCATTGCGAGCAGGCCCACCCGTGATATTCGCCGTCTTTTTTCTTACACGATTCTTTTTCCTCCGGGGTGCAGACACTGGAGCTAAATAAAGCCTCAATGTCTGCTACTATTTTTTTTCAGGGGGCTCCTCCACTTCCTGGCCGGATCTCGTTTCGCTCCCCTCAAACGCGTGGATGCACAAAACCTCGAGAATATCGGGAGCAAAACGTTTTATCCATTCCTTCCAATCTTCTTTAAATCCAGGATGATCCGGATCGGTGGAAATGTCTTTGACTTCGCCATTGATTCTTTTCTGAAAGGATCCCTCTTTAAATCCTTCCAGGATTTCGCTTCCCCATTGCATCCTTGCGGAAGTCAAATCTTCTGTAACCGTTTTTTTATCTCGGTCCCAAATCGAGATGAGATATTTGGCTTTCTCATTCGTGGTCGGAATCCGGTAATATAATTTGATCGAATCACCGGATATCGGGTCTGTGATGGTAAGAATGTTTTTTACTCCCTCTCCCAATAGACGCCCCATGTTGTACCTCCTATTCTTGTGATCTCTTTTTGAGGAGTTCCGGATGTTTTTCAAGAATCTCGGTTGGGATCTCTCTGAACTGAGCACACGGTAATTGAACAGAAGGTGAGCATCCATCAATTTCAGACCTGAGATCCTCAAGGACCCTCCGGCACTCGCTGCCAAGATTGCACACTATCTCTAATCGAATTTCATCTTTCTGCTTCTCGTACAATTCCTGTTTTATATTTTTGATAGCCTCAAGGGTGATCTGAACTTTGTTTTCCGGCATGGTTTTCTCCGATCATTTTCAGGAGGTGGGGCCGATGGTCGTGGCAGCCAACCTTCGGCCCCAATGTTAGATCTTCCCGATCTTCAGGATCCCGATCTGATAGACCCCTACTGCTTCGAGAAAGAGGCAACTACCATCCGCCAGATGAACGTAAGAATGTTATGCATATTTTAAATTCCTTTCTCAGGAACTATTCTAAAAAAGGAGGGTTCGGGGCCTTAGAGTTCGCAGGACTCCAGACCCCGAACGGTGTTCTCGCCAACACCTATGGCCCCGAATTTCCGCCCGGGGCAGGCGGGCTGGTGGGAAGGAGGTCTAAGGCCCGCAATTTCCGCTGCGGGCAACCGAACAGGTGAAACGGTCATTGTTATGCTACAACACTCCTATCAAATCCGCGGGTGTCCGCAATTTCAAATTCGTACTCGTGACGGCCCTTAAACTGCATCTTATCGGCCACAAACAGCTGGCCGACCATTGGGTTGTCGGCAACGAAAAATTCGGGCTCTCTCCGGCCATTGATATAAGCCCCTTCCAGAAGTTCCACTTCACCGCCATCGGCGATGAGGCCCCAGTCGTTTGGGTCTGTGAAGAGAGGATGGCAGATAATCCTCTCATGGTTTTGTCCGAATCGTCCGGCATGGGGATTTGCGGATGCGACCCAGGGAGAATTCAGCGCTTTGGCTATTTCGAGAAGCACCCTGGGACACCAGAGGTATTTCGCCTCGAGGGCAAGGCCTTCGCCGCTGTCCTGCTCGGCTTGCGCATACATGGCCTGAAGCCTGGCCGTCAGGGTTGCGATTCCGGTGGCATCGTTGGTGAGCGTGACCGCCCCCAGGTTGCCGTGGTCCGCATGGAAGAGAGCCTTGGAATCGCCGTCGAATGTGGCGTTATCGATGATTTTCGCCCATGCCCTTCGCGCGTGGGTTCTTCTGAACGCCCGGGCCATCTTTGCGACGAGCTGGGTGACGGTCTTGAGATCATCATTCAGGACTACCCGCCGCGTGACGGTCAAGATCCATCCTTTCTGATTGATGGCATAGGTCGCCTCGATATCGGTCGGCATAGTAATTTCCGGATAATCCACTGTCTCGGGAGTAATGTCAGGCACGTCGCCGAAATAGCCGACCTGGATGATCTCCATCGTCTTGAAGTTTTCGGCGCTCCGGTAAAACGAGATCAGCGCCTCCTCCATATAATTGACGGCCTTGTACTCCTTGATAAGCCTGCGATACATGGCATTTCCGAGCACGAAGGAAAATGAGTTCGAGGAGTAGGCTGCCGGCAGCCTCATCATTTCCATAAACGCCTCTCCGAGCTTGAGGCCCGCGGGAGATGAGATCCCCCGGAACTCCGAATCTCCGGTCAATGCTGCATAGGCTCCCCTAAGCGAGCGGAATGCCGGTACACCTCTGAACTTTTCGTCTACGTCGGCGCCCATAAGTTTGTCGAGAGCCGCCTGAAGTTTCTCACTTTCTTCTAACCAACCAAGGTACATTTTAACCTCCTCAGGCTCGCCGTTCTCTCAGCCGCAGCCATTTTTAAATTTCCCACCAATGTGGGATTATTTAGCATCTTTCTTTCGACTGGCAGTTAAGCTATTCATCACCGCTTCCAAACCAAAAAGCTCTGCGGGGACCACGCCGAGGGCTTTGGAAAGGCGATTCATCTCATTTCCCGTAGGTGTTGCTCGATCATTCTCAATCAAAGAAATTCTGGATGGATGAACTCCACTCTTTCTCGAGAGCCCAAACTGAGAAATCTTCTTTTCAATGATACGAATCCTTCTTAACTCGTTCATCACCGTCTCCCGTTAAAAGAAAGACTCCGATATTTCCCCAGAATTTTGCATTAATAATATTAATTATAGTTTTATCTTAGATAATAAGATCGGGGTCGACAAGATGGAATTTATTGTGTAGGAATATCTTCCAGGGGGGGGTGGGCTATTTACGGCAATGACCTTATCGCAGCAAAGTCTCCTCGTCTATCCATTTTTTTGCCTCCTCGTGATAACCACGAACCTTTCTTGTCGAGTTTTTGATTTCTTCCCCGGGGAATACTTGGCGGGCAATCTTCGCCCAGGATCCCCCCTCCTCTCTAAGATCATAAGCCTTAAAAACGCGCATGTAGTGCTCTGGCTTTAAATGAAGTTTCCGGTTGTCTTGGTCTTTAATTTTTCCAAATCTATCGAGAGCGTCAAGAAGATAACTTATGTCTTTTTCAATATCTGTTTTCTTTCGGTCCAGATGCATCCTTATGGTTATGGTATTGTCTGGTTCGACATCGGGGAAAAAGCCAAAAAGGAAATCTCGCGGTGAAATTTCAAACTTCTCCCTGATCTCTTCCAGAGACTTGAATTTGAGCTTCTCCGCCATCTTCTCAGGATCATGACTTAATACCTCGATCGACGGCAGATCAAACATAGACTTCACCAACTCAGAAGGATCTTTACGTTTAAGAGTCACTGGAAACCACAAACCTAAAATCATCATCTCCAATAAACGATCATCTGTTATAGTTTTATTCTCTTCGAGATAATCCCTCATCTCTTTATTGTAACCCCTACCTTGAACATTAAAAATCTCGGTCTTCAAAAGGCCAAAGAAATTCACCTGAAATTTTTGAAACATGGGGTTTCTTCTTAAACATTCATAACGAAATATTGAACGCTTTGCTCTTTCTTTATTTTGTTGAAGGTCCTCTCTTTTATATTTTCTTCTGGGGGATTTTGTGGAGGGTCCGGACCTTTTAATTTCGGTCGGGATTAGATGAGTTCTATGGTAGGTGCATTCCGTACACGTGGGGTTCTTTTCTTCCACTAGAGATTTTTCATATGGGCATGGCCCCTTTTCGAATCTCTTTCCTTCTTGTATTCCGCAGTGGAAATTTTCCATTGCCATCTCCTCTCATGGCCCTCAGAAATTATGGAAGGCGAAAGTCGGTGAGGATTCCGACCTTTCGGGTTGCAATCCCTATCGCCTTCCTTTTTTGATCCCGCCGTCTGCATCACATTGTATCACACACGGTCTGGGGAGGTTCGATCTTCCCTTCAGTTTAGCCCTAAATCAAAACTTAAATCAATTAATTTGTTTTGTCGAACCTGGCCTCGGTCGCCCTCGGAGTAGACCAAAAATATTTGTTGACAAGGCGCCCAAAATTTCAGAGAGTGAAGGCAGGGTGATGGTTATTGCCCTGAAGGCCAGTCTTAATATTTACCTCCAAGACCTGATGGCGGGCAAGAAAAACAATGAGAACAAAGAATAAAATCAAGAAAGGAGGACTCCTATGGCACAGGTTCCGGTAAGAGTTACGGACAGGTTGATCGCGGGGATTAAGAGGTTTCAGCCAATACTCGCTTCGGCTAAGGCGAGAGATGTTAACGAATCTGATACTGTGATACTCGTCACCGATATGTTATCTGAAATTTTCGGATATGACAAGTATTCTGAGATCACCTCCGAGTGCTCCATTCGAGGAACCTTTTGTGATCTGGGAATAAAGATCGGAGGGAGTTTTCAGTTCCTTATAGAAGTGAAAGCCATCGGTCTTGAATTAAAGCATTCATTTACGAAACAGGCCATAGATTATTCTGCAAACCAGGGGACCGAATGGGTCATTCTGACCAGTGGCGAAATCTGGCGCGCGTATAAGGTCAGCTTTGGGAAACCGATAGACTACGAACAGGTTCTCGAAATAAATCTGTCGCTGATTAATCCTAAGAATGCTGATGATATTGAGATGCTCTATAACCTGACAAAAGAAGGATGGTTAAAGTCGGTACTCGGCGAGTTTCATATGCAGCAACAGGCCCTGAGCCGCTTTTCCTTGGCCGCTATGGTAGTGAGTCAGCCCGTCCTGGAAATGATTCGCCGCGGGCTTAGGAAGCTTTCACCTGATATAAAAATAGATATAGACCAGATCAGAAAAGTGATGACGCAGGAAGTTTTAAAGAGAGAGGTCGTTGAGGGCGAGAAGGCTGAAGAGGCAAAGAAGAAGATCGGTAGATATTTTAGTAAATCCATCCGAGAAAAGGTTAAAGAATCTAAAGAGGCTTTAAAGGCGCCCGAGGGTGGGGTTATAAAACAAGAGTCTGCTCAGGCTGAGGTTCCACAGGCCAAAAAATAGGAAGGGCGACGATCAGGATGATCCTGGCGGGCGATTTTTTTTTGGGGGGGTTAGAAGGCAGGATTGTAGGCGATTGAAAATGGCACTGCCAAAATGTCCGAATGCCGCCCCAAAAATCTCAAGTATCTGTCACAAACGCCGTCGATTCGCAATATTTTTCCGACACGGTTGAGATTTCTTGAATCCCCCCAGGGGTCTCATTAACCCCTCATAATCATATCACATTTCTTTCATCCGATCCTTTGTTATCAACACTTCCCCCCATCTCACCCCCCTTGTCAATCAATACCCACATCTGCCAGTGATCCCGATTCCCAATGGCATCGCAAGAATTCCAAAAATTTGGGGTAATCCCGGTATAGGTAGGATTCTTGACCATCTCACTAAGTTTGCCCCCTTTGATCTCCCACCCTAT
>Ga0214473_10005336_pt1 | contig 15405 bp, 39 predicted proteins | sample RVTome_7_FD_203509 | JGI IMG/M metagenome (GOLD analysis project Ga0214473, IMG submission 203509) | Soil microbial communities from uranium-contaminated site in the Upper Colorado River Basin, Wyoming, United States - RVT98D197 | ecosystem: Environmental > Terrestrial > Soil > Contaminated >... | reverse complement strand
GAATGATGAGGCCTACTCGGGCTGAACGGTGAAAAAAGTGCTCAGAAACTCAGGCCAATACCGCTCGCCCTGAGTAGCCGCCCTCTTTTGGCGGCGTATCGAAGGGCGCCCGCTGGGGAGGACCCATCCTCGGTGTAAAGCCAATTATGAGACACTACACTAGCAATCGCGCATTGGCGCAATCACTCTTTTGACGGCCGGTCCAAAGTCTAAAGTCCAAGGTCCAAGGTTGGAGAGCGAAAGGCTGAAAACTGAAACGCTGAAAGGTGAAAAGAATAAGTGGAAATTGGGAAAGCAGAAAGCAGAAATAAGAATCAGAATTTCACCTTTAATGGTCCGTCTTGCTTGTGGCGCGCTGTTGCCGGTGCGTAGTTGAGCCGCCGCGCTTGCCCCCAGTCAGCTCTGACCGCCTCATTGACGCGGCACTGCGGCGGCGCGTGATTTTCAGCGCCGACAAGACGTCATCCAGTGTGCGATCCTTGAAAAGCGCTGTGCGCTCCTCGGTGTAGTCTCCGTATCCCATCGTAAATTGGTTGATGAAGCGCACCGTGTCCACGATCCCAATTTCCCTGGACAGCACTTCTACAGCACGCCTGGTTACCTCGCTCAGAGGCTTCATTTCCACATTCATTGAGTCACCTCCGCAACCAACTCAAGGGGCGAAACAACCCTAGTCTGCACTGTATCTGCGGCTCGCGCACGCTTCAGAAAGCGATCGTCGCACGTGCAAAAGTAGTCCGCCTTTGCCTCAATGGCTGAAGCCAGGTGGAGCGCATCGACGGGCTTAATTCCAATTGCGCTCAATGACCGCGCCCGGTCCTCGACCCGGGCATCGGTCCGGACAAAGACCTTCGCGTTGGCCAGCACCCGTAACGCATAGATCTTGCGTACCGGATGCGGGTTCTGGTCCACCTCGAACGCTAGCACCTCAGAGCCCACCAACTCCACCTGCACGGCTTCGCACAAAGCGAGGATCGCAAGAATCGCCTCAGCGAACTGACTGGTGACTTGTCAGTCCCGAAGTCGGAGATCGGAGGTCAGAGGTCAGTCCAGAGGTCGGTCCAGAGGTCGGAGATCGGAGGTCAGCGAGCTGACGTCTGACGTCTGACCTCTGACTTCTGTCATTTACAGTAGAGATCGGAGATCAGAGGTCAGAGGGTTCCAAAAAGTCAGGACGACGGTCCGGGGCGACAACGGGACCACAGGACTACAGGACAACAGGACTACGGGCGGTCTGCCCGTCAGTGGTCTCGTGGTCTTGTGGTCCGTGGTCTTGTGGTCTTGTGGTCTCGTGGTCCATCCTCTGCACACCCTCACCCAGACCCTCTCCCACGCTGAGATGATGCGTGGGAGAGGGGGGCCGAACGACACCGACGGTGCAGGTCTCGCTCCGAGCTCCCAGCTTCATAGCTCCCTGCTGACCGCATGCACTGCCCACGGTCGCGACCAGTGGACGCGCCCGGCGAGGTAGTCGCGCCAGATCCGCTCAAGGGCGTCTTGGTCGAACAGCCTGCTGTCGGAACTACATTGCGAATTTCGGATTGCGGATTACGAAAAACTACATTGCGGAATTGCGCGATTGCTGGATTGCTGGATTGCGTGATTTGAGGAGATGAGCCTTCCGTCAATTTTGCATTTCAGCAATTCCGCAATTTCGCCATCATCAGACAACGGGACTACATGACCAGTGCTTTAATCCTGTGGTCTCGTGGTCTCGTGCGCTATGCACTTTGCTGCGGGGCTGCCTTGTCAGCCACCTGCCATCGTGCCTCAATGGTGTCCGCTGACAGATCAGCACCACAATCCCATTCGACAAAGTACCCGCCGTTGAAGACCTTCATGAATTCCCTTTCGTCACAAAGGGCTTCAAACGCCTCATCTCGCAGATAGGGACCCCCGTCAAAAGTACCAACACGACCGTCGTCTGCAACGACGGACAAGATCCAATTCGGTAGTGGCCGGACTTCTGCAATTTTCATTGGTCGAGTCCTCTGATCGGGAACGGTTTCCTTCCGTTCACCGCCAACTGCCAGTCGGCAAGCAGGTCCTCTTTACGGATCTTGATCCAGGCGACGCCCAGCCCGCGATGAGGCGTCCATGGCAGGGTAAGGATCCACGGACAATCACCGCTCTCTCCTCTCCGCTCGCTCTCGAAAGGTTCGGGCGTGGCCGCTGACCTCTGGAAGAGTCATCATCGTGCACCCAAACTACCATGATCGAGAGAGATTGCGAATCGCGATGAAAAGGAAGGAGGAGGGAGGATGGATCTCCTCGAGCCTGTTCTTCACTTTCCGCGTTTGTGCCGTCGCTGCGAAAGCAGTCGGTCGTAGTCGGCGTGGGAGCCGATCCAGAACCAGATCATCTCATCACCAGTTCGAAAGCCGACGGCTCGGTAATCACTGCTGACGCGTACGGAGTAGATTGGCTCCCTGAGGTGCACTGGCTTGAAGCGCAGACTGGGGTGGTGCGGGTCGCGAACAAAGAGCAGGTAAGCACGCCGAGCTTGACGTTTCACCTCCAAAGGCAGCTGCGCGAACGCGGTCCTGAACCCCTGAGTGGTGCGCGAGATCACAGTTTCTCAGGATCCAGTTTATGGGTGCGGCCAGCACGATATTCGGCCATCGCCTCGGCCGCAAGCTCGCCCAAGACATCCTCGGATTGGCTGAACAGTTCGTTCCAGCGTCGCTCTGCCGCGAGCTCCTCAAGTAGCGCCCGGGCCAGTACGTCCTGCTCTTCTTCGGGAAGTTTGGCGGCTTCCGCAAAGGCTTTCTCTAACAGCTGGGTCATAGAACTGTAGCGAGCTTAGCACGGGGAGCCGAGACTAAGTAAGGATGAAGGAGTGAGGATGAAGACTCAATCCTCAATCCTTCCTGGGACGGCAGACTCTTTGGTCTCGTGGTCCGGTGGTCCTTTACCGCTTCCCGCAGATCTCGTCACGGCAAGCGGCAGGCTCAATGCCAGTTCTCAAGTTCAAGGTCCTTGAAGCGAGCGAAATCTTTCGTGTTGCTCGTCACGAGCACGAGTCCGTTGGCGTGAGCGATGGCGCATTCGTGTCCATGCCGTTCGAGCCGCTTGAGGATCTCACGGTTAGGAAACTTGGAAACCGGCGCCGAGACGATGCTGGTGTCCAGCAGATATCGGCACGTCATAGAGACACTGGGCGTCCGGCTTCTTTCTGGCGCACGGATCCGGCAAAGCCCTTCTCGAGACCAACTTCGCGCAAAGCGTGCTTCTTGACAAAGCGCTTGTAGGCCTCGATGAAGTCCGGACGGCCGCAACGCAAGCGCTCGAACTCTCGCTGCGAGACGACGAGTGCAACGGGCTTCCCTCGCCGCGTCAGCTCGATCTGCAAACCGGCCTCCGCCTGGTCGACAATGGCCGGCAGGTGGGACCGCGCTTCAGCGATGGAGTATCTCTTCGACATGCAAAACGAATGTACGCCTATCTGTACATCTGGGCAAGGGAATCAGGGCAACGGGACAACGGACTACAGGACTACGGGACTACGGGACTACGGGGGAGAAGATGACAGAGGTCGGAGCTCAGAGGTCAGAGGGTTACAAAAAGTCAGGACGACGGTCCGGGGCGATTGACGCGAATGAGGATGCCCGAGAGGGCTGGCTGCGAGCTGATGGCTGCATGGATCCGGCCGGCTTGCGCGCCGAAATCCGGATCGAATGTGCAGACAATGATCCCCGCATGCCCGCGGCCCGAGCTGTGCAGGTGGACAAAATGCTTGCGATTGAGAGTCAGCACCGCCCGATTGTCCACAGATGCGACATCGAGTACAGCTTCGTCAGTCAAAGACTGCCCGGCCTTGCCAACGTCGTTGACCGTAACCACATCATACCCGCGCCGACGCAGTGCCTCGACCACTGGAAGAGGGAAGTTCTCGTCGGCAAACAGCCGCGTCACAGGCTAAGCCGCCTCGTTCTCGTGGATCTGTGCGTCGATCTCGTCCCGGTGCGAGCGCACATACGCCCAGGCGTTCGCCAAGTCCTCAGCCTGCAAGGTCGGATAGGACCGGAGCAGGTCCGCTTCAGTCGCACCCAGTCGCCGGGCTTGCTCTAACACCCAAACGGGAATGCGCGTGCGGACGATGCATGGTTCCCCGCCGCAGACGCCGCTGATGGTATCAATGCCGGGGAAGGCGTCGCCCAGGTCGCGGACCACGTGCTGGAGCAGCAGCGCCTTTTCCCCGCGTGTCATGCGGGAGAGCAGTTGCTCCGCTTCGTCGAGTCTGGTCATCGTTCATCCAGAAAGGATAAATTGGAAATTAGGAAATCAGAAATGGCGGGGGAAATTTCTGATTTCCTGCTTTCCCAATTTCTACTTTTCCTGATCGCACCGGTTGGCTTCGTGGTAGTTGGCGCCGATCGACGTGCCGGCCTTCAACAACTGCCGGCCGCGGGCTTTGCTGCCTTGCCAACAACCTGCCATCGCGCCTCAATGGTGTCCGCTGACAAATCAGCACCGCAATCCCATTCGACAAAGTATCCGCCATTGAAGACCTTCGTGAATTCGCTGTGGTTTCGAAGGGCTTCAAATGCCTCATCTCCCAGATAGGGACAGACATCAAAGGTGCCGATGCGGCCGTCGTCGGCAACGACGGACAGCACCCAATCGGGTTGTGGACGAAGCTCTGCAATCCTCATTGATCAAGCCCTTTGATGAGAAACGGCTTTTGCCCACTCACAGCCAGCTCCCAGTCGGCAATCAACTCTTCTTGATGAATCTCGATCCATGAGCAGGGAGCTGGGAGCAGGGAGTTTGGCCACTCGGCCGAAGATCACGGTCATTATGATCGACGGAGGACGGAGATCGGAGGTCGGAGGTCGGAGGACAGGCCGGAGGCTGGCCCAGAGGTCGGAGAACGGAGGTCGGAGGTCAGAGAACTGACTTCTGACTCTGATCTCTTACCTCTGTTCTCGACGACGTTGGACATATGAAATGCTGAAACGCCCAAAGCAGAAAAGTAAAACCGGAAACTAGGAGAGCAGAAACCTCAGAGGATCAGGACATACGGTTCGCGTCGGTGGCGAGGATCAACGCGATCATTTCGCCCGCTTGATGGCGCAGAACAACGTAGTCTTTTCCCACGTCGGCAAGGTCGCCGCCCGGATAGTGCAGTTCCCAATACTGAGCGGTGAGGCCTTCGCAAAGGTCCGCGAACGATTTGAAATGAGAGTCTCTCTCAACGGCTGCGTCCAGAAGCGTGGAAAGGTTGTGAATTTTCTGCAGGGGCCACCCTCTGCCGATCAGGAAACCCTTGAGGTAACGCTCCAGGGCTTCCTGCAGAAGCTCGACCGCGCTGTAGCAAGCGCCACCCCGCGCCTCGTAGAGCACGTCAGCTGCCTCTAAACGCTCCTAGGCCAGGAAGAACCAGTGGGCTGGATTGGTCTCGTCGGTCTTCATACGAGCCGCAGACCGCGACGCACTACCTGGGCGTAAAATGATCCCTGTTTCTTTGCCCGGGTGGCGTGATTGGCCGGTGTCTCGATCAGCAACTCGAAGGGCAGCGAGCCACCTTGCCAGCGAATGGGTCGCCAAGCTTTCAAAATGGCTGTCAACTCCCGCACTCCGCTCGCTTGCGTGTCCTTCACCACCAACAAGTCAACGTCGCTGTGCTCATCCGGGTGGCCATAAGCGTAAGAGCCAAACAGAATGACCTGGTGCGGCCGGAATTGCTCCACCAACACACGCAAGTACGGCAGCAACTTGTCCGCGATCTTGTGGACGGGATAGCGCGGATCGCGCAGTACGTCCTCGCGAATGACAGGGGCGGTCGCGGCGATCAGCCGCTGACTTCCGCCCTCTGCCGTCTGTTCGCTGGCCTCCGGAAGAGTCATTATCGTGCACCCAAACTACCATGATCGAGAGAGATTGCGAATCGCGATGAATAAGGAAGGATGAAGGAGTGAGGATGAAGACTCAATCCTCAATCCTTCCTGGGACGGCAGACTCTTTGGTCTCGTGGTCCGGTGGTCCTTTACCGCTTCCCGCAGATCTCGTCCGCAAAGCTCTCTGCTTGTAGCGCACCGCGATATCGCGCCAGGCCAGGATGTAGAACAGCTCCCGGTAATGCCACAGGTCGCGCCAGTACTGGCGCTCGGCACGGCCGGGTTCGATGATCAGGTCGTAGGGCATGGGCGAAGCGGTAAGTGCAAAGCGGTAAGGGGGAAGGGGGAAGCAGGTCTGGCGCTACGGGATTGACTGCACTACCCTCGCCCGCGCGTTTTTTCAGCGTGGGAGAGGGCGGGGTGAGGGCACGAGCGCACTACGGGACAACGGGACAGGACCACGGACTACAGGACAATAGGACTCCGATCTTGTGGTCCCCCCTGCACACCCTCACCCCAACCCTCTCCCACGCTGAGATGATGCGCGGGAGAGGGGGGCCGAACGACCCCGACGGTGCAGATCTCGCTCCGCACTCCCTGCTCCGAGCTCCCAGCTCCATAGCTCCCTGCCGCATACACTGCCCACGTTCGCGACCAGTGGGCGCCCGGCGAGGTAGTCGCGCCACAGTCGTTCGACGGTTCCGCGGTCGAACAGAACACCGGGGCTTGCCCCAGGGCCGAGCAGCGTCTCCTCGACCATCTTCCGCCACGTCCCTTCATCCAGCGGTCGAACGGGAAGGTGAAACAGGGGCATTGCGGTCCATGAGAAGTACATTGCGGAATTGCGCGATTGCTGGATTGCTGGATTTGAAGAAAGGAAGTGCCCAGTCAATTCCGCAATTCAGCAATTTCGCAATTTCGCAATTTCGCAATTTCGCAATTTCGCAATTAAGTCTGGGCTCGTCAGCCCCACGCGCTCAGAAACTCCACGTGGTTGCGCATTTCGCCGGCAGACTTGGTTGCCACCAGCCGGAGAAGACGACGCATTTGCTCGCCAACTGTATAGCGCTGTTGCTGCGCCAGGATCAGGCCGGCGTGGGAAACACCCTGCGCCTGGAATCGGTGGTAGTCCGCAACATTGAAGCTGTAGAGGACCCGGCCTTTCCTTGCTGCGTAGGCGAGATGGTCTTCATCCGGTCGCTCGATCATGTCCGCTTCGTGCGCGGTGAGCACGTCCACCCCTCGGGCGCGTAACGCCGAGACCAGGGCCTTATCCATGGTGTCTTCGTCGAGGTAAAGGCGGATCGTCACGCGCGTTTGCGGGCGGCCGTGTATCGCGCTTCGAGCCGGTCAGCCTCAGCTTCTTCCGCCGCCAGATCGGCCTCGATCGTCTCGCGATTCGCGTGATAGTAGGACAGAGCGGCATGGACCTGAGCCAGTGAGAGATGTCCGATCCTGTCGGCGATCTCCTCAGGGGAAAAGCCGAGCTTGTACCAGATCACGACGCGCCGCACGGATACGCCAGTGCCTGCAATCCGAGGCCGTCCCGCGCAGATCCGAGGGGTCTGGGTAATCAGGCTGCCGATTTTCACAATCGCCTGTGCGCGCATAGCCATAAAATGACGGAAGTCGTGCTGAGCGTCAATGAGCAGGGACATGAGCAGGGAGCGGGGAGCACGGAGAAGCGAGCACGGAGCACGGAGCGGGGAGCACGGAGATGCGAGCACGGAGCAGGGAGCGGGGAGCGGGGAGCACGGAGCGGGGAAATCCTGATCCGTGCTCCCCCCTCCCTGCTCCCTGCTCATGAGGCTTTGAGGTGCCGCCGGAAGGCCAGGAGCATTTTGCTTTGCTCTTCCAACTCGCTGATGACCGCAGTGATATCGGTATCCTTCAGGTATCCCTCACGCGCCAAGAGGATCAGCATATTCGCTACTTCAAAAACGGATCGCCGCGCCGTGTTCAAAAAGTTTGCAAAGTCGGCGTCGGAAACGCTGCCCGACCCTTCGGCGATATTGTTGGTGATGCTCAACGTTGCGGCACGCAGTTGTTCGGCGAATCGGAACAGACGCTGTTTCTCCAGATCGTCAGCCAGCTTGAACAGCCGTCCACTCAAAGCGGCCCCGCGAGTCCAGATTTGGAGATCTTGGAACCGGAATTGTTTCTCCACCGCCGCTTCCCCGAGTGAGCATGGAGCTGGGAGCATGGAGCAGGGAGTTTGGCCACTCGGCCGAAGATCACGGTCATGATGATCATGGTCAGCAGCGGCTGAATGAGTGCCCAGAGCACGCCGACTACGGTCTGTTTGTAGCGCACCGCGATATCGCGCCAGGCCAGGATGTAGAACAGCTCGCGGTAATGCCACAGGTCGCGCCAGTATTGGCGGTCGGCACGGCCGGGTTCGATGATCAGGTCGTAGGACATGAGGGAAGCGGTAAGTGCAAAGCGGTAAGGGGTAAGGGGGAAGCAGGTCTGGCGCTACGGGATTGACTGCACTACCCTCGCCCGCGCGTTTTTTCAGCGTGGGAGAGGGCGGGGTGAGGGCACGAGCGCACTACGGGACCACGGACTACAGGACTACAGGACTACAGGACTACAGGACTACAGGACTACAGGACTACAGGACTACAGGACTACAGGACTACAGGACTACAGGACTACAGGACTACAGGACTACAGGACTACAGGACTACAGGCGGTCTGCCCGTCCGTGGTCCCGTGGTCCCGTGGTCCGTGGTCTCGTGGTCCGTGGTCCCGTGGTCTTGTGGTCTTGTTGTCATCTTCCCTAGGCCGCTGCGCGGATCGCTAGAGCGCGGACCACCGCGGAGGGCTCACGGGCGATCACAGTCAGCAGTACGCGGGCGGCGCCTTGTGGTATGCGCTTCCCCTGCTCCCAGTTGCGGACCGCATGCACCGTGAAGCCAAACGTGTTCGCGAACTCGGCTTGGGTCATCTTCAACCGTTCCCGGATTGCTTGTACGTCTACCCGCTCCGGCACCGCAACACGGCGGAGCCGCCGCGGTCCCCCTTCTCCGCGCGAAAATGCGAGCGCATCTTCCAAGCCGGCCAGAATACTCTTGCCGAGTTCAGTCATGCCGTCTTCTCCGCTTTCCAGACGTCTCCCTGGACACATACTGCGCCACGATCTGAGTCGCAAGCCGCCGCATCGCCGAGCGCTCCCTAGGCGTCAAATCGGACTGGCGCCCCTTCGCGTACGCAGCAAGCAGAAACAGCGGAATGCGCTCGGTGTGATAGTAATAGATGATCCTGACGCCGCCGCGCTTGCCGTGGCCACTGCCGCGCCACCGCACCTTCCGTATTCCGCCCGTGCCCGGGATCCGAGCACCTACGATCGGGTTGCGAGCAATGTAGCTGATAAAGTCTTCACGCTCTTCCTCTGAAAGGCATCGTTCAGCGTCCTCGATAAATGGGCGAGTCTCAACGACAGTGATATAGCTCTTCATGCTGTTGGCGTACAGCTATGAGCTATGAGCAGGGAGCGGGGAGCGGCAAGCGGCTATGAGGCCGCCCTATCGCTTACCCCTTACCGCTTGCCCACCAGATGAAGGCGTGGGTGTCGAAGAGCACCCTCACACGGAACCCGTCCAGAAGTCTTCGGGCAGCGGCTCATCGAAATCATCGCTGGTGCGCATGGCTCCCGGATGGAGGCCCACCGTGCGAGATTTCGGAGATCCGTCTGCACGGACAATTCGCGCTACCGGGGTTGTGCCGTCGGTCAGGACGATCTCGGTTCCCGTAGTAACCTGTGCGATAAGGCTGCGGAGGTCGGCTTGCGCCTTCTGAACGTCGATAGTCTTGGTTGGCATGGAACTCGCCCTCTTAAATCGCTCCGATAAGCCTAGCGGAAAGTGGAGGGAAGAACGAGAGGCGCTGGCCATACGACAACCCTCCAATCGCCCACCCAGAATAGCATCCGAGCGGTTGCTTGCGAATCGATCAAGGTAGCTCGATTGCTCGATTTGAAGAGGGGACATTGCTGGATTGCGAGAACTACATTGCGACATTGCTGGATTGCTAGATTGCGGAATTGACCGGAAACAGTTCCTTTCTGCAAATCCAGCAATCTAGCATTCGAGCAATTTAGCAATCATTGTCATCCTCGCTTTGGCGCAGCCAATGAGGATTGAGGATTAAGAAGGGAGGATTGAGAAGCAGAGAAGCAAGGATTGAGGAGCGAGAGGCGAAGATCGAGAAGTGAGAAGTGAGGATCAAGTATCACGACGGCTCAACTCAATCCTCGATCCCTCCTCCTCAATCTTTTGTGCCCAATCCTTCACTGCGTCTTGCGCCACTCGGTGGAGTCAACAACGTCCAAACCCATGAACTTCAACCCCTTACTCGAAGCCTGCCCCGCTCGACGATCCACAACTTGCCGCTGAGCGGTTGTGTGTCGAGGCGAGGGAGGAGTTCCCTGAGCAGATCAATCTGTCTTGGACGGCTTTGTTCCTTGAGTCTGAAAACAATGTAGCCTGCGGATTGTTGCGGGGGGTACGTGCGGATATCTGAAAGGTCAAGATCAGCGGTGATGAGCGCCCTGCCTTCAGCATGACAGACGTCGACCACCTTCTCGTCAGACGCGCCATTCATCCCCTGTCGAAAGACCGAAATCGCGTCGTGTCCATGGGCGGCGAGAATGTCCTCAAATTCGAGAGGAAGATTCTGATCGACCTTGAATTTCATTGAGCCTGCGCAAGGGGCAGGATTTCCTCGTGCGCCAGCGCCGCCGCATAGGCGAGGCACGCCTGGATATCCTCGCGGGACAGTGGCGGATAACTGTGCGCAATGTCCTCGGGGCTCACACCTTCCGCCAGGTTGTCCAGCACCGTCGACACCATGATCCGGGTACCCTTGACGCAAGCCCGCCCCTTGCAGGTGGCTGGGTCGTGCGAGATGCGTTCATGCCAGTTCATGCCTCATCCCTCCTTTCAGCCGGTCGCGAAGTTCCTTCTTGGCGGCTTCCCACTCGACGAATGTTTCCTGCCCCGACGTGACCCGCTCCTCCCGCGCTTTCAGGACGTCCGCATGCCAACCGGGCGATTCAAGCTGTTCCTCGTGTCGGCTCAAGTCAGCCCACAACGCTTCCATCACGCGGAGCTTTTCGTCCATGCTCATTTGCTCGAGTGGTAGTGTGATGTTCATAATTTCAAGTTTATCACCATTGCGTCCCCGCCTCAAAGACCAGAGGCCGGAGGGCAGGCCGGAGGTCGGAGGGGCATTGCGAATTGCGAATTTCGAATTGCGGAAACAACGGAATTGTCAATTGTGCGACTGGAACTACATTGCGACATTGCTAGATTGCAGAAATGCGCGATGTGAAGAGCGGAAGGCTCCGGGCAATTCCCTAATCGAGCAGTTCCGCATTTGCGCACGCATCCTTTACATTGCTCCTACGCCTTGAGGAAATCCTCAGCACGAACCCCAGCCTGCTTCAGAATCGCATGCAACGTGCCTTCGGGCAGATCGCCCGGGTGGTTGGGTATGGTGGTGTACCGTTTCGTGTCAGCATTAAACCAGATCTCATGGCTTCCCGCCGCCTGGCGATCGAACGCAAATCCCAACGCCTTCAGCTTGATGATGACATTGCGGTACCTGAAACCGCTCAGGCGACCCATCTCAGGCCCCAACGACGAGATCGATATCCACTTTCCTCTTGACGGACCGCAAGCGGATCTCCTTACGACGGCCGGTCTGAGATTCGATCAGCTTTCTCGCAACGTCCCGAGCGATTTCAATGGTTTCAGAAACCGTTCTGCCCTGTGCCGCAAGGCCCTGGATGTCGTCGGAGGTCGCCAGATGGTATCCCTCAGGCAGCTTCTCAATGTGTATAGTGATCAGCTTTTCCACGACGACCTCCTTCTGCGCTGCGTATGGCGCCTCACCAGCGTCTCGTACGGTTCGACCAAGGAATAGGCCGGGATGATCAGCTTGGCGCGGCCCGCCTCACACACTTGTAGCAGATTCTCACAGCTGGCCTCTTGCTCCTGGACTAAAGCCAGTTCCAGGACGAAGTTCGACTCGATGTAAATATTCACGCGGCGATATCGTATTCGACCCGGCCATTCCTGACGGCATCCAGAAAGCCTGATTCAATCAGCCAGCGTTGCTCGGCGACAAGCTGCTCTGACGGAGCGCCCGAACGGACAAGGTCGGCCAACCACGCGCCCACAACCAGCTCGAATGCCGGGGCGCTGATTGCTGCGGGATCCACGCCAGCTTGCTCGAAGTAGGGCCGAAAGATGGGGGCGGCGTCGATGTCGTATCTCGGTTGGACTGGAGCCGGTTCGACGCCCGCGCCTTTCCACAGGTAGAGACGGTCCGGTGTGGCCAGCAAGAAGAACTCAACGCGACCATAGCCCGCATGCGCAAGCAGATTGCGTCGCAGCTTCACCGCCCATTCCCGCGACGTCTTGCGCGTGTTCTTGATTTCGGCAACCGCTGTCAGCCGGCCGTCATGATCGTAGAGTGCCACATCGGCGTGGGGTATCATTTTGGTTCTCCGCTGCATCCGAACTTAGCACCGCGGCCGTCCTCTGCCTATGAGGAATTGAATCACTTGCGAAAAGGGCAGGGGGCGAAGAGCTAGGAGCAGAGGGCGAAGGGCTAGGGGCGGCGGGCGAAGCGCTAAGGGCTAAGGGCAAAGCGCTAAGCGCAAGGGGCCAGAAAAGCAACGCTTCGCCCTTAGCCCTTAGCCCTTAGCGCTTTGCCCTTGGCGGTTACCGCGTCGCCCTTTGCGCTTAGCGCCTTGCCCTTAGCGCCTTGCCCAACTACCGCCTCTGGCGCCATACCTTTGGGTTGCGGCGTACATGAAAGCAGGACACGATCACGATCTCGTCGTCGCTCACGCGGTAGAAGACTGCATACGGAAAGTGTCGCAACAAAGCGCGTCGAAGGGGTGGGTCGACAAGTGGACACATTTCGGGAGTGGCCTGGATTCGGTCAATACAGCGGTTCAATTCCAGGGTGAACCGCCGAGCCGTTTCAAGCTGGCGCTCGGCATACCATGCCCATGCATCGAGTGCCTCCACCTCGGCTTGCGGCCGAAAAAGAATGCGGCGGCTCACTGGCCTGCCAGGAGCTTCCGACGGACCTTCTCCCACGGGACCGCTGAGCCAGGATCGCGGTCGTGTTCATCAAGGCGCCGCTGCAGTTCCGCGCGCTCCTCATCGCTCAGTGCGAGCACGCTCTCCGCTTCGGCCGACTCCACAATGCTGTCCCATAAGGCCTCGGCGATCTGAAGCCGCTCGGTTACCGGCAGGTGGAAAATGGCGTCGAACACACCCGAATTCACAAAAGTAACCTAGCGCTTGCTATGCCCGGAGACAAGACTGCGTCCCCGCGATTGAAACATTGATCCATTGAAACAGTGACTCGATGGCTCGATAGATCAATGGCTCAATTGCCGTACAGGCGGATGGTCACGCGCCCGAAGGCGTCAGAATCAAGACCGCGCTTACCTATATGGCCGAGGATGCCGCACATGGAACTACATTGCGCGATTGCTGGATTGCTCGATTGCTCGATTTGAAGAGGGGAAATTTTACAATCTAGCAATTCAGCATTTTCGCAATTTCGCAATCGTCAACTACATGGTGGATTTCGAATAGCGAACAGAGCACCATCACCACGGATTGCGCATCGCCAAGACACCGCAGGGACCAACGGGATCGGATTGGGTCGGCGGCGTGATTGGGTCTGCGAGTCCTCGCCTGCAGGCGGGCAACCGAACATGAGGACACACGGGCCGCTCATGCAAAGTTGATGTTATCGCGGATTCCTACCTCACCCGCGTTGTCCAAAAGTCGGATGAAGGCCGCCCGCTCCAGCGTCCGCGACCGACGTCGTATCAGGATTATGATGCCGCAATGAGCCACTCGGGTGGAGGCGGCCACGAAGTCGTCCCGATTGCAGGTGACAAGCACCTCGCCTCGCTCGCCAGCGAACTGCAAAACATCATCGTCAGCAGTGGAGACCGGCAGCACGGTTCGCAGGAGCTGCACCTGGTGGCCTGAAGCCCGGACCGTGTAAACCAGGTCGTCGGGTACGTCGTGATCGAAAAGAAATTTCACGTGGCGTCGGCCGCCATCTGCCGTGCCACCAGTAGGTCAATCTCGCCCCGATGGTCCTCGTAGTAGGCCAGACACTCGTAGACCTGGGCGCGGGTGAGGTTTGGGAAACAGCGGCTCACGATGGTGTCCACCGACTCTCCGTTTTGGAGTAGGCTAATGACGTCATGCACGCCGATGCGTGTCCGCGCCACGACCGCGTTGCCGCTGCGCACGCCAGGCACACGCGTGATGTAAGCGTACGACGTGCACGCAGCCGCTGTTGTTTCCCCAACACTCGTGGTGTTCGCGCTCACAAAAATACACTAACTGGTCTGCCGTTTCGCGGCAAGGACGTAACGAACCGAATCACGCGTACCGCGAAGGCTTTGGTGCGGGCTTCGAGGGCCTTGCGGTCCACCACACTCCGCCAGGAATTCGTCGCCGAGCCCATCGCGCTCCTTCTCGTACCACGCATGCGCACGCTCGATGTCGGCCGCGGCCGCCGGTCGAAAGAGCTGAGCCCTCACCGCGACGTCAGGCCCGGCCGTGGCTGGAAAGCGCACGCTCTGCCACCCTGGGCAACTCGATGAACACGAAGCAGCGCGCGGGATACAAGTAATCTTCGCCCGACTCATCGAGCACACGGAGCATGTCGTCCCGGCCAGCCTCGTCGTCCGGCAGCACCGCATAGACCTTGAACGCTTCCAGGTCATCGAATTCATCCGCGTGCAGGCACAGCGCATAGCGCAACTTCTGTCTTGGCATGGCCGTCAGCTCTCGTAACGCTTGATCTTGATACCTCTCTTACCAATCCCATGGGCTTCGTACCAGTGTAGTTCCACCCGTGCCTCGCGACCGTTTTCAAGCCGTACGCGGGCAGTGCCCTTCATCTTCCGCCATCGCCCCTTGCCGTAACGCTTCCGTAGGTACGCAAGGCGTTGGATTCCCTTGCCAGAGGCAATGATTTCGATCTGTTCGATGTCGCCAAGAATCTCGAATCCCACATTGCACCGTATGCCCACACGAGTCGGCAAAGCTGAAAGCCGAGATCCGGAACTTTCTACTTTCTGCCTTCCCTAATTGCTGCATACACTGCCCAAGGCCTCGACCAGTGGACTTTGCCCGCAAGGTAATCATGCCAGATCCGCTCGACGGCGCGTTGGTCGAACAACCTACCCGCTTCGTTGCTGCGTGCAGGCGCGAGCAGCGTTTCTTCGATCATCGGCCGCCACGCTCCCTTCATCCAGCGGTCGAACGGGAAGGTGAAGAAGGGGCATGGCGAATTTCGGATTGCGGATTGCGGAAACAGAAATACATGGCGAATGGCGGATTGTGAATTGCGGATTGCGAATCGGAAAGCGCGCAATTCCGCAATCTAGTGTAGTGTCTCAGAAACACCTTTACAGGCCGGACCAAACATATCTGCGCCCTCGATACGGCCTCTGGAATGATGAGGCCTACTCGGGCTGAACGGTGAAAAAAGTGCTCAGAAACTCAGGCCA
>Ga0214473_10005335_pt1 | contig 15407 bp, 3 predicted proteins | sample RVTome_7_FD_203509 | JGI IMG/M metagenome (GOLD analysis project Ga0214473, IMG submission 203509) | Soil microbial communities from uranium-contaminated site in the Upper Colorado River Basin, Wyoming, United States - RVT98D197 | ecosystem: Environmental > Terrestrial > Soil > Contaminated >... | reverse complement strand
ACCGTGTCCACGGAGAGCAGCTGCTCGTCCGCCCAGATCGTCGTGCCGCCGTGGCCGAAGTAGTGCGTCATTGCCGCGCCCGAGCGCCAACCGTCGTGCAGCGCCTGGCGCGCGACGTCGGCACCGGCGGTCGCGTCGGCGAAGGGCAGCACCACGCTGCCCGAAGGCAGCGACGCGCTCACCGTGTCCGCGTCGGCGCGGAAGGGGGCGTCGTCTTCGCTGCTGTTGTCGGTCACGAACAGGTGTCGCCCCGCCGCGGCGGCCAGCCAGTCGGCCTGCGCGGCGATCTTGGCGACGAGCGTGTCGGCCTCCTCGACGGTCTGCACCGGCAGCCGGCCGATGGCCACGTCGGGCGAGCCGTCGTCGTCCGTGTCCGCGTAGCGGTTCTCCGTGGGGATGCGTCCGAACTCTCCGTCCCACGCGACGAGCGACGGCACGAACGCTATGGCGCCCGAGCCCACGTAGTCGTGGGTGTCGAAGCTGTCGTCGCCCACCAGCAGCACGTAACGCAGGCGGCCCTGGCTCTGGCGGCGGGCGTGCGCGACGAGCGCCTTGATCGCGCCGGCCTCGACGATGCCCGCGGAGAAGTAGTCGTAGGCCTGGTCGACGCCGACCACTTCCGGCTTCAGGTTCTCGGCCTGCTTCAGCGAGGCGATGCGTGCGGCCTGCTCGGCGAAGCGCTCGTGCGTGACGATCAGGTACTCGACTCCGGCGAAGCTCGGCAGCTCGGGGGCGTAGCCCGCGACCGACAAGACCGGCACCGGAGCCGAAGGCAACGTCGTCGGCACGTCGAGCTCCAGCGCGTCCAGGTAGGCGGACGCCCAGGGGTTCGGCTCGCCCGTGGAGAGTGCGCTCGCGGCGTAGCTGAGCGCCAGCGTGTTGCCGGTGGCGAGCAGCGTCTCCGCCAAGACCGTGCCCTCGAGCGTCGCGTTCGTGTGGCCTTCGAACACGAGCTCGCCGAGGGGCTGGCCGTTGAGGCTGGCCGCGATCCGGTGCTCGTCGTCGGAGAAGCCCATCAGCCGGACGCGCACGCGCACGGGACCGGCGATGCCCGCGGGCAGGCCGGGGATGTCGAAGTCGCCCGCCGCCGGGTCCCACCACGGGTAGGGCCAGTCGCCCCACTCGGGAACGAGGTTCTCCCACAGCCAGGGATCGGCGCCGAGCGGAGCCTGGGGCAGGTACAGCGTGCTCTTCTCGACGCGCACGGTTCCCGCCGCCACCACGGACGCGGAGCGCGTGAGCGGCACGCGCAGCGGCGCGCTCCGGGCGCCCCCGGTCACGACGTAGACGTTGCGGCCGGTGTAGTCCGTGCTGAGGCCTCGGCCCTGGAAGACGAGGGCCGGGGGGCCATCCTGACCGGGACGCACGACGGCAGGCACCGGCTCACCCTGGCTCCAGACGTGGAGCCGGCCCGCCGGGACGAGACCCTGCTCGCGCAGCGCCGAGATCGGGACCTCCACCAGGCCGGGTGTGCCGATCTCGATCTTCACGCCGTCCGCGCCGGGGCGGGGCCGCGGCGGAGCGGTCCTGCGACCGCCGCGGCGCCGAGCGGAGTCGGCGCGCATGAGGTGCCCCATCCAGCGCGTCGACAGCGTCCGCACTGCCCCCTCGCGGACTCCGGCCCGCTCGAGGCGGCGGGCCGTGCGGTCGAAGGCACGGGCGAGCTCCGCGTCCCCGACCGTGAACGGCCCCATCAGGCGCCGCCCTCCGCCGGCTTCGAGCTCCTCGAAGACGAGGTAGGGCCGGCTGACCGGACCCGTCTCGACGCGATACACGATCGGAACCAGCGAGTCGCGGAACGGCGAGGCGACGAAGCTCGCGTTGAGCGGATGCAGCGTGCCGCGAAGCGACGCGTCGTCCGTCTCGTAGAGGTTGAACCCGAGCGTCCCCTGCTGCAGCAGCGTCGAGAACTCGACGACGCCCGCGGTGTCTACCTTGATTCCGCCGAGCCGCGCGCGCGTCACCGCCGCGAGCAGCACGGTGGCGGTCACGCTGTCGCTTTCGCTGGTGGCCTCCGAGGTCGCGGTCAGCGTCACGAAGTCGCGCGCGATCACCTGGTTGCTGTCCACCTGCCGGCGCAGCTCGTAGGCGAGCGTGCCTCCGGCAGGCACCAGGACGTCAGGAGTGAGCGGATTGCCCCCGAGGTTGTAGGCGGGGTCGATCGTGTCCCAGACGCCGTCGCCGTCCGTGTCCACGGCGATCGGGATGTCCTCGGCGGCTCCCGAGATCACGCCGTCGCCGTTCTGGTCGACGTGCAGCGCCGTCGGGTGGTTGAGACCGTCGAGGCCGTAGAGCGACGCCGGCGTGATCGCGAACTCGAAGCGATCGGCCGTGGTCGGGTTGAGGTTCACGATCGTGCCCGGGTGGTTGGCGACGTCGCCGGGGTTGGCGACGCGCGTGCCGCCGCCCGCGAGGTCGTGGCTGGTCGCCGAGACCACCGTCGTCGTGTCGGTCGCGCCGTCGTAGACGTCGGGGTTCGAGCGCGCACGCGCGGTCAGGTGCGTCACGTCGACGGTATTCGGTGTCGCACCCAAAGGGGCGTTCACCACCACGAACAGCAGCTGGGAGGCGCCTTGCGCGAGCTGCAGCGTGTTGGAGATCTGCTGGTCGGTCGCCGGGGTGTAGACGCCGTCACCGTTCGCGTCCCAGTGGAAGGCGACCGACCAGCCCGCGCCCGCGAACGCCTGGCTCGAGTCGGCGTAGAGGTCGAAGGTCTCCGCCGCGCCGGTGTTGTTGATCACGCGATGCGCGTAGACCGCGTAGCTGCCCGCGGTGACGACGCCGCTGTTGTCGGGCTGCAGCGCCACCGGGCCCGTAGGCGTGACGTCGAGCACGCGGATCTCGTCGCGCACGTCGTTCCAGACGTTGCTGTTCGTGGTGGAGGTGGCGACGAGCGTGGTCGTGCCCTCCGAGCCGAGCGGGGCGCTGCCGGGGACCGTGACCCTGAGCCGATAGGTGACGGACGCGCCGGGGACGACGGTTCCGGTGTTGATGGTGCAGCCGCAGTCCCACACCCCGTCACCGTCGAGGTCGGCGGCGATCACGGCGCCCGTCGCGTCGTCGAGCAGCTCCACCGGCCAGCCGCGGTCGTTGCTGAAGGTGAGGTTGTAGGAGTCGGCGAGCGCCCCGGTGTTGACCAGGTCGTGGGTGAAGGTCTGGGCCGTGCCGCGCAACGCGAAGAGCGCGTTGTTCGGCTCCAGCTCGACGCTCAGCCGCACCACGTTGTCGGTCACGCTGGCGGAGTTCGGTGTCGGGTTCTGGGTGGTGGTCGCGGTCGCGGTGTTCGTGATCGTGTTGATCGCGGCCGAGAGCGGGTAGTCGACCGTCACCGAATAGACGAAGCTGAGCGTTTCGTTCGCGGCGAGCGTGATGCCGTTGGCCCCGGCCCCCGCCCCCAGGATCACGTTCGACGGCCCGGGCGCAGCCACCGGCTCGTAGCAGGTGGCAGCGGTGTTCTGGCAGACCCGGTCCGCGGGGCGGATCTGCGAGAAGTCGATCCCCTGGATCCAGGCGGCGAAGTTCGGGGCCGGTCGGCGGCGCAGCACCTCGACGCTCGTGTTCGCGGCGTAGCGAGCGTAGGCGAGCGGCGTCGGGTAGTTGACAGTGCTCTGCTCGTCCAGGCCGTTGTAGACCAGCGCCATTCGGTTGGCGGTCGCCGCGTTCACCGTCACGTTGACGGTCCCGACCCCCGCGTTGCCCTCGTTCAGGAAGCGGTGATCGACCGCAAGCTGCGGGTGTGTGAGGGCGTACACGTCGAAGCTCACCGCATTGTTGGGCTCGTCGATTCCGGCGGCGATCAGGCTCTCCGTGGCGTTCTGGTTCACGCCGTCGCCGAGGGTCAACGCCACGGCCTCCGCGGAGCTGCCGGTGTTGGGGTCGTTGGTGTACCCGGTGCCCCAGACCCACGTCTGTGCGCGCGGAACCGCCGTGATCGGCGCCGTGTTGTACTCGCCGGCCGCGTCGAGCCCGTCGCCGCCGTTGTTGCCGTTGACGATCGCCGTGCGCTGGACGGTCCAGGCGCTGCCCCACTGCACGACCATCACCGGGACCGTCGTCGTGTCGTCGTATGGGGTGCCTGACGTGCTCCGGCTCCAGCCGATGGTGTTCGTTCCGGAAGGGGTGAGGCGCGGGTGGCAGGCCTGGTGCTCGAGAATCGTCGCGTCGGCCGTGAGGCACCCCGCGCCGTTCGCACCGCCCACGAGCATCAGCTGGCTTGGAGGGCTGGCCCCCCAGGTGCCGCCCCAGGTCGTATCGCTCCCACTCAGCGTGCTGTTGGCGGGCAGGGACAGGTTCTCGACGGTCAGAAGCTGGAAGCCGTTCGGGTCGGTCGCGCAGTTCGCGGCGACACACTCCACGACGGTGACGACGCCCTGCCAGTCGCCCCCGTTGTCGTCGCGGGCCAGGCGGATCTGGTCCGTCCCAACCGTCGCCAAGTCCCCGGTGCCGAACGGATCCGCGTCGAGCGCCGCGTAGTCCTCCCTTGGCTCACGGTCGGCGTTGCCGGTGGCCGAGCCCTGAACGATCACGAAGTAGTTCGGCGCGAGCGGCTGGTTGAGAGTGAGGGTGCAGGTCGTCCCACCGAAGCCACACTGGTCCGATGTCAGGTACTCCGTGACACGGAATGTCGGTGACCCAGAGAGGACGGCAGCCGTCCCGGGGACGAGCGTCGTGCCTGGCGGCAGGAAGTCCTCGAGGTTCACGTTCGTCTGGGGGATGGCCGTCGTGTTGGTGACGGTGACGGTGTAGTCCACGCGCTGGCCCGGGAACAGCGTGCCGCCCGCGCTCGAGCGCTTGGCAATCGCCACGGGCGGCTGCCGGTAACCGACCGGCGTCGTCGCCACGGTGCCGGCGGTCGCGTTCAGCGTCTGCGGGTCGTTCGCCGTGGTAAGCGCCGCCTGCGCAGGGAAATCCGGGTCTGTCTCGTCGACATTCGCCGTCGTGAGCCCCGTGGGAACGACCGCCGACCAGTTGCCGTTCGCGTCGGTGGTGACGACCTGGAGGTCGCCGTTCGAGTCGGTGATCCTGACGTCGACGTTGGCGATGTTCGTGTCGGCGCCATCCTGCACGCCCGAGGCGCCGAAGTTGTCCAGGAAGACGTGCCCGGTCACCGTCACCGTGCCGACGATCGGGATCGAGATCAGGTTGGTGTCGCGCGGCGGCAGCTCGGTCGTGCTGACCGTGGCCTGGTTGTTCACGAACAGGCCGTTCGTGCCCAGATTGACGCGCACCTGGAAGCGGAAGTCGATGTCCTGACCCGGGCCGAGCGTGGCGTAGACGAAGCGCGGCCGGGTCACGGTGATCGCTCCGCCGCCCGCGGGCGAGGCCGTCGCGGCCGGCACCAGGTAGCTGAACGACGTGGCGCTCGGCACGCCGGTGATCACGAACGAGCCGTTGTAGGCGGCCACGGTCGCGCCGGCGATCTCGACCAGCTGGCCCGTCGCGAGGCCGTGCGCCGCCGCCGTGGTTGCCGTGGCGGTCCCGCCCGCCTGTGTGATCCCCGCGACCGCGATCGCCGTCGGCACGGTCCCCTGGTCGAGGTCTCCCGCGTCGGTCAGCGGTGCGTACGCGCTCGAGTTCAAGCTGTAGGCCATCGATCCCGCCACGTAGCTCGTATTCGCCGGGATCGCGTCGTCGATGCGCACGTTGCTGGCGGAGCCGGTGCCGGTGTTGCGCACCCGTACGTGGAACGTGACGACCTGGCCTGGGGCCACGCGCACCGTGGGCCCGGTGGCGCTGATCGTCCCGCTCGCCGGTGACGCCGGAGCGCCCGAGACCGGGTACGTAAACGTCGTCGCGCCGGTGACCGTGATCGCGAAGCTGCCGTTGTAGGCGGGGGGCGACGCGCCCGCGATCGTGATCACTTCTCCGGTGATCCAGCCGTGCGCGACCGACGTGGTGACGGTTGCGGTGCCGCCGGACTGCGTCAGGCTCGTCACCGAGCGCACGGTCAGGGGCTCCGCGGACTTCGAGATCTCGAGCGCGGGGCCCACGACCTGCGGGTTCACCGCGTTCGAGAGGAAGAAGGGCGTCTCCCGGCTCTCGTAGCCGCCGCGGTTCGGGATGTAGGTGCCGTCGGCGACGCCGGGATTGATCCGCACCTGGAAGGTCAGGCGGTAGGGGCCGGTGGCCGTCCCCGACGAGCTCGCCGCCGGGGTGCTGGACATCGTGTAGCTGAAGCTGTTGGCACCCGTGACCGTGATCGTGAACGTGCCGTCGTAGGGAGCGCCCGCGCCGCTGATCGTGACCGGCACGCCCGAGGCCCAGTTGTGCGCGGCCGGGGTTGTGGCAGTGGCCGTCGTACCGCTGAACGTCAGCGTTATCCCGGCGATGGCGGTCCCTGCCCCAGCCACGACCGTGACACCCGCGGCGCCGCCCCAGCGCAGCGAGTTGGAGGCGGCGACGTACGCGCCGGCGCCGCCGCCGGTGAAGGGCCCCTCCCCCGTGATGCTCCCGCTCACGAAGGTCGTGTCGGCGGGAACCGCGTCCGTGACGATCACGCCCGTTTCGTTCACCGCGCCGACGTTCCGCACGTACAGGGTGTAGGTGATGAGGTCGCCTGGCTGAGGCGCACCGTCGTCGCTCGAGGCCTTGAACAGGATCGCGTCCGTCTGCACGACGTCCACCGTGTCGGTCGGGTTGAACTGGCTGCCGCCGTAGCTGGCGCTCGCCCGCGCCTCGTTCGTCAGCACCCGCGGAGTGGCTCCGGGTGTCGCAGGCAGGTTGACGCGGTAGCGTATCGTCAGCGTTTCGTTCGCGTTCATCGAGTACGGCGTCGGCGGGCTGCGGCGCAGGTCCCAGGTGAGTCGCACCCGGGTCTGGCCGTTGACGACGAGGGTGTCGACGGTCGGGTCGGCGGTGCTCTGGAACAGGTCTGGATAGGTGATGAGGGTGCTGCCCGTGACGTAGGCGTTGTCGGCCGGCACTACCTGCGAGGGCAGCAGGTCGAAGGCCTGGACGTTCGTCAAGGGACCGAAGTCGAAGCTGCGCAGCGCCACGGTGTAGGTGACGACGCCCCCCGCGGTGGGGACCGTAGTCCGGTCCGCCGTCTTGTCGAGCGTGAAGACCGGGTCCAGGAAGCTCTGCAGCGCCGGGTACATGACGTAGCCCGTATCCGGCGTCTCGTCGCCGCTCTCGCCCTGCTCGGTGTCCTGCCCGTAGACGACCGCCACCGGCTTGTTGGCGCGGATGCGGGTGCCGGTGTTGGCCATGTCGACGTAGTCGTAGACCCGCAGCGACTGCAGCGTGTCGACCTCGTAGACGCAGCGGCCGGGGGTCGGTGCGGGACACGTGCCCACCGCGGTCAGCTCGCAGGCCGCATCCGTGGGGGTCGCGTTCGGGCTGGTGTTCGGGCAGCCGTCGCCGTCCGTGTCGATGAAGTCGGCGAGGCCGTCAGCGTCGAAGTCGATGCGGACGTAGGTGTTGTCCTGGGTCGCGCTCACCCATACCGGGGCGCGGTTGTTGCTGTTGCACGGGGGGTTGCCGCCCCCGTCGCAGCGCGCCGCCTGACGCGTGCCCGGAGAGAAAGCGACGGTGTAGCTGGTCGACAGGAAACGCGTCGCGAGCCAGGCATACGACCAGTCCGAGATCACGTTCTGGTGGTCGTGGATCGTCACACCCCAGAAGCGGCGGTCGGAGGTGAGGCGGACCGTCGAGTTCGGAGGCACGCAGTTCGGTGAGGCCCGCCCCGTCGCGGCGCAGTAGTTGATCGTGCTGTTCGGAGGCACCGTGACGGTTCCGTTGCCGCCGGTGTCGATCCACGTCACCACCACGCTGTTGTCGGGGTCGGGGTTGAAGAGGTAGTGGTTCGTGGGGCGCGGGTTGTTCTCGGGCACCGAGGCCGGGGACGCCGGGGGGTTCGGCACCGCTCCCGGGTAGTCGCCGACGCTCGGGATCATGTAGTCCGTCCCGTGCAGCAGGTCCGGCAGCAGCGGCATGAAGTGCGTGGCGAACGTCGCGTCGCCCGCGGCGAACATCAGGCCGGAGATCGGCCCCGAGGTCGAGATCTTGGTCCCGGCGTTGAGCGTGATCGTCGGGGTCACGTTGAGCGTGCGGGTCGGCCCGTCGATCTGGCCCGTGAGACAGGGGTTGCGCGCCGCCACGGTCCAGGTGTCGCAGTTCGTGAAGTGCTCGCCCTGGTTGAGCATCAGCGTGAGCGTGCCGCTGCCCGGGCTGGCGATGACGACGCTGGTGTTGTCCTCGAACGCGACGAGGTCGATGGCCGCGTACTGGAACGGCTCAGTGACCGTGCCGTTACCGGTCCACAGGTTCTCGCCGATCGGGATCGAGTAGGAGGTCGCGTTCTGGAAGGCCTGCTTCGAGAGAACCTCGGTGGCGCCGCCAATGATCGTCATGTTCGCGGTCGCGCAGCCGGCCGTGCACTTCGGGTCCTGGTTGTGGACGAACGAGATCGGGCCGCCGCTCGTCACGATCCGGTCCCCGCCGTCGAAGCGAATGTGCTGGTTGAGCGTCGCGACACACCCGCCCACCGGGCAACGCGGGTTGACGGGAACCGAGCAGCGGATCTGGTTCGCGGTTCCCGCGAACGCGCACCCGTCGAGGCCGGGCAGCCCCTGGTCGGAGCCGAGCGTGATCTCCATCCCCGGCGTGATCGTGTCGGCCGCGCAGGCGGTCGTCGTCCACAGGCACGCGTCGCCGTTGGCCACGTTGCCGTCGCCGAGGATCCAGGTCGTCGCCTGGACGGGGTTGAGGATGTCGGCCTCGAGCCCGTCCTCCCAATGGTCGTAGAAGAGGAGCTGGCGGTCGGCAAGGGCCACCGCGCTCACCACCGAGTTCATGCCGTTGCCGGCCGCGAAGCCCCCACCCTCGCCCGTGATCACGCGGTTCAACAGCAGCCAGACGTGCTGTTCGTGGCCGAGGACGAAGTACTCCTGGTACCCCGTCGGGATCTGTTGGGCCTGGACCGGGGCGGCGGCGAGGGTCAGGAGTGTTAGGACCCGCAGTCCCGGAAGGAGACCTGCTGTCCAGAAGCTCGTCTTCGATGTCCGGTCTTCAGACACGCCTCACCCTCCGAAGGGCAGGACCCTGCCCCAGGGCGACGAGTTGGCAAGAGGTATGCCGCGCCGATCTTCCCACGATCCTTCGGCCGGAGGCCCTGAAGTCCTCCTTCCCGAGGACCGTGGAGGCGGGCCGGCCGGGCCCCCGGTTGCGGTTTGACGCTCGGCCGGGGGCCGGCGTAACGTGGCATGGGACGCATCCAGGGCGCGCCAACGCGGAGCGGTCCTGGGGAGGTGTGATGGCCCAGCATTACAAGCTGCGCCTCGGTGACGGCACCGTCCTCTCGGTCGACCTGGACGGGCTCAAGACTTGGGCTGCAGACAGCCGGGCGACGGTGCAGGCCGTCGGCAGCTGGCGGTGGCAGCCGCTGCGTGAGGTCCTGGCGGAGCAGGAGGCCGCCGCCAAGTTGGCGCGGGCGCTCATCCCTCCAACGCCGCGCCAGGGGGCGACGCCGCCACCGCCCGTTACGCCTCCGAGCCCGCAGGTCACGGAGCCGCCCTTGAGCGAGCCGCCGTTCGGCGGGTTGGGCTTCGGCGAGCCGGCCTTCAGCGAGCCGGCGGTCGCCGCCGCGCCACGGCCCAGCTTGCAGGCCCTGGCCGACGATCCGGTGCCCTCGCGCTTCGGCGACCCGCCAGCCGAAGCGGCACCCGACGACATGCCGATCATCCGGATGAAGCCGCTCGACGACGAACCGGTGTATCCCGCCGCGTGGGCCACGACGCGCCGCGAAGATGACGGCGAAGACGACGGCGAGGACGAGTTCGCCGCGGAGGGGCCGCGACACGACCGCCTCGAGGGACCGTTGCTCACGGTGCTCGAGAAGGTCGGCGGCTTCCTCAGCCGGTGCCTCCGTCCCCTCACGCCGCTCGCGGCCAGGCTGACGTCGGAAAGGACCGAGCTGTCCGGTCCGCGCGGCGGCGGCGGCGGAGCGGCCGGCGTCCCGCGCAGGTCAGCCCCCGCCGACTCGGCTCCCAGGATCCTGACGCTCGCGGATGAAACCGCGGCCCGGCGCGGGGTCGCGGACGAGCCACGGGATGCGGCCGACAAGCCGGGGCTCTACGCCCGGGTCTCCGAATGGATGAGCGGCGTCGGCGCCCGCCTTCGCCGCACGGATCGCGAGGAGCCGCCTGCGCCGAAGCGCGAGCCCGCTCGGCCCTCGGCGTCCCCGCTGGCCCCCGCGCGACAGCCGCTCACAGCCCCGCCGCCCCTGAGCCAGCTGCCCGCCCTGCGCTTCGTCGAGTCGCACGAGCCGCGCGAGCCCGCGGACGTCTACGAGGGCGACGAGCCGTCCTTCCAGCTGCACCTGCAACCCGTCTGGCGCTGGACGAAGCGCCTCTTGACCATGGGCGTGCTGGCCGCCGCGCTCGTCTACGCCGGACTCGAGCGGGATACCTGGTTTCCGAAGGCCGCCGAGCTTGGCCAGCGGCTGTTCGCGCAAGTCGACCAATGGCTGTCGGGGCGAGACCAGCAGCAGCGGCGTGCGCTCGCGGACGCCGCCGGGCGATTGCCCGGGCTGGCGCCGGAGACCATCACGCTCATCTTCTCCCGCAGCCCCACGGGCGTCGCGGATCCGGGAGACGTGTTTCAGCTCGCGCGCGAGGCGGCAGACCGCGGCCTCGCCGCCCTCACGCCGGCCGAAGCGGAGGAGCTGCAGGCACTGGAGCGCGAGCTCCTTGCCAAGCTCAGTCGCAGGGAGGCGGAGGCCGTCAGGGAGTACGACCGGACGCGCGTGCGGCGCGTGATCTTCCCGTTCGAGAATCCGCCTGTGATGAATCTCGTCGCGCTGGGCGTGCGGGGGCTGCCGGCGGAGCGTCGCGAGCGGCTCCAGGCGCTGACGAAGAGGGCCGTCGACGCAGGGATCGACAGGCCCGAAACCTCGCGAGCCCCGAGGGCGGCGCGCTGAGCAGCCGCGCGCGTTCCGCGCAACGCGACGGTCAGTCGGCTCGGAGAACCCGAGCCGGGTCGAGCCGGCTGGCGCGACGAGCGGGCCCGTAGCTCGCGGCCACCGCGGCCAGCAGCAGGACGAGCGTCACGGCGGCGAGCGTGAACGGGTCGCGTGGGGAGATCCCGAAGAGCAGGCCCTCGAGCCACCGGCCCAGCGCCAGGGCCGCGGCGAGACCCACGGCGAGCCCGAGCCCGGCGAGGGCGAGGCTGCGGCTGAGCACCAGCCGGACGAGCGACGCGGGCGGTGCCCCGAGCGCGAGACGCACGCCCAGCTCGCGCGTCTCTTCCCCGACGAGGCAGGAGACGACGCCGTAGAGGCCGAGCGCCGCGAGCAGCAGCGCGAGCCCGCCGAACAGCAGCAGCACCCGTGAGGCCGCGCGCGGCGCCGCGACCATGTCCCGGGCGAGGCCGGCGAGCGGAGCGACACGGGACAGCGCGACGTCACTCCGGACGGCCGCGACCTCCCGGCGAAGGGCCGGGCCGAGCGAGATCGGGTCGCCCACCGCCCGCACGACGAGCGCGAGTCCCGACGGGGCCATGCGAACGTCCTGGGCGAGCGGTCGGTACATCTCGGGCCGCGTGGCCGTCGCCACGCTCTCCTGCGGCGTGTCGGCGACGACACCGACGATCGTCACCCACGTGCCCGCGGGGCCGTCGAGGCCGGTGGCGATCCGCCGCCCGATCGGGTCCTCGTCCCCGAACACCTGCCGAGCGAGCGTCGGGTTGACGAGCGCCACCGCGGGCGCGCCGCGCGAGTCGCCCGCGCCGAAGCCGCGGCCGCGCAGCAGCGGAACGCCGAGCGCGTCGTGCCACTCGGGCGAGACCAGGCGCCAGCAGGTGTCCGGCCGGGTGTTGGGCTCGAGCTCGCGGCCCTCGATGCGCAGCCCCGCGCTCGTGCGCAGGCCGGAGAGCGGCAGCGCCTGCCCCACGGCCGCCGCCGTCGCGCCGGGCAGGGTCAGCAGGCGCTCCTGCAGGCTCAGCACGAAGGCGCGCAGCGCGGGCGCTTCCTGGCTGAGCGCGCGCGGAAAGTCGAGACGCGCCGTGAGCGCCCCTTCCGCCCGGAAGCCGAGCGGCGCCTGCCGCAGCCGCGCAAGCGTCCCGAGCAGCAGGCCCGCGCCGCTCACGAGCACGACGGCGAGCGCCACCTCGGCGATCACGATCAGCCCCCGCGCGCGCGCGGCGAAAGGCCCGCCCCAGCGCGTGCGGCCGCTGGCGCGCAGGCCCGCGAGCGCATCGGCCCGCGCAGCGACGCGCGCCGGGACCAGGCTCACGAGCACGACGCACGCGAGCGTCACGAGAGCGGACAGCGCCAGCACGCTGCCCGACAGCTGCAGCCCCTCGAGCGGCGGCAGGCTCGCCGGCCACAGCGCCTTCATCAACGGCCGGCTCGCCCAGGCCAGCGCGAGGCCAGCGCCCGAACCGAGAGCGGCCAGGAGCAGGGCCTCGGTGACGAGCTGCCGCGCGAGGCGCCTGCCATCCGCCCCTAGCGCCGCGCGCACCGCGAGCTCCTGGGCGCGCCCGGCGGTGCGGGCCAGCAGCAGATTGGCCACGTTGGCGCAGGCGATGAGCAACACACAGCCGGCGGCGCACAGCAGCAGCTGCAGCGCGGGACGCGCCCCGCCTCGCAGCGCCTCGACGAGCGGCTCGACCCGTGCGCCCTGGCCGGAGTTGGCGTCGGGATACGCGCGGGCGAGCGCCGCGGCGACGTGGTCCATCTCGGCATGGGCGCTCGCGAGCGGCGTCCCCGCGCGCAGGCGCCCGACCACGCCGAGGTAGCGCGAGTCGCGCAGCGCCCGCAGGTCGACGCCCACGGCAATCGACAGCTCGGGCAAGTCGTCGATTGCCCGCAGCCAAAGCTCCGCCTCGCGCGGAAAGGCGAACCCGCGCGGCATCACCCCGATCACGCGGACCAGCTCCTGGTCGAGCTGGAGCTCACGCCCGACGACCGCCGCGTCGGCGCCGAACTGCTCTTGCCACAGGGCGTGGCCCAGCACCGCCTCGCGCGGGCCGTCGGTTGCGGGCCCGAAGGTCCGGCCCAGCAGGGCGCGAACGCCCAGCACGTCGAAGAAGCTCCCCGACACGATCCCCGTGTCGAGCCGGCGCGCGGACTCACGGGTCACGAGCGTGCGCCCGAGGACCTCGTACGCGGCCAGGCTCTCGAACGAGCGCGCTCGCTCGCGCCAGTCGAGGAAGTTCGCAGGGGCAACGGCGCGGCGAGGCTGCCGGGGGTCGGTCTGGTGCACCAGCACCAGCCGCTCGGCGTCGGGGTAGGGCAACGGCCGCAGCAGCAGCGCCTCGAGCGCGCTCAGCACCGCGGCGTTGCCGCCGATGCCGAGCGCGAGCGTGAGCGCCGCCACGAAGGTGAAGCCGGGCGCGCGGCGCAGGCGCCGGGCAGCGTGACGCAGGTCCTGCATCAGCGTGTCCATGGGCGGACGAAACCTCTCTAGCTGAGACGGCGGAACAAGCCGTAGGTTGGCTCGGGACGAGCGGACCTGCAGGACGGTCGCGCCGGAGAGGGGACGGCCAGGGAACCGGCGTGACGGGGCGGGGCCGGGGTCAACGTCAACGACCGGTTGAGTGGCAGGAGGAGAACGGAGCGAGAGACGGCTCAAAGCCCGGTCCGGGCGGCCCACCACAAGACGGGGGCCGCCCGGGCCCGGGGTCATAGCTTCTTCTTCGCCTCCGGGTAGGCGAGCGCGCGCTCGATGCCGTTCTGACGCGAGTCGACGACCTTGGCGTAGGTCTTGCGGGCCTCCTCCTTCGCACCGGACTTCTCGTAGGCACGGGCGAGCAGCAGCTGCTGGAAGGGGTCGTTGGCGTCGGCCAGCTTGAGCTCTTCGATCGCCGTCTTGTAGTCTCCGGCCTCGAGCTTCAGGTAGCCCGCGAGGTAGTGCCAGGCCGGCACGTACTGCTTCGCCGGCTCGCCGCCGTCGTCGATCATCTTCTTGATCTTCTGCGCCTCGGTCCAGGCTTCCTGGTGCTTGCCCAGCTTCGCGAGCGTGCGGCAACGCCCGTGCATCAGCCGGCCCAGCCAGACCTGCTTCTGGTCTTCGGGCAGGCTGCTGCCGGGAACGCTTTCGTAGCCCTTCTCGTAGGCCTGCATCGCCGCGTCGAGGCGCCCGTTCTCGAGGTTGATGCGGGCGATCGAGTTCCAGATGAACACCTCGGGGAAGCCCTGCGCCGAGCCGCTGTCCTTGTACTCGGCGAGGTAGGTCTTGAGCGCCGTGAGCGCGGGATCGACCTGACCCTCGTACAGATAGCTGAATGCGAGCCCGTAGCGCACCGCGAAGGGAGCCGCGCCTTTGGGCAGCGTCTTCTCGACGTCGAGGAAGGCCGCGCGCGCCTTGTCGTAGTTGCCCTTGATCAGGTCGTCGTTCGCGAGGAACGCGCGCACGCGCGCGCTCGCTGGTCCGATCTCCCACGCGCGCTCGAAAGCCGCGCGCGCCTTATCGGGCTCGTTCTGGCCCTGGTAGACCTGGCCCAGGATCACCTGCACCAGCCGCTCCCCCGGGTAGTCGGCGCCGAGCTTCTCGAGCAGCGGGATCGCGTCACCAACCTGCGCCCCCTGGTTCGCGCGGGCGATCTTCATGGCCTCGATGAAGCGACGCTCGCCCTCGGACGCATCTTTGGCGAGCTCGACGGCCTTGGCGAGGTGCGTCTCGTTGCCGGGCGGCGGAGTCACCGCCGACAGGTAGTAGACACCCATCGCGAAGGCGGGGTCGGCGGCCACGATCTTCTGCGCCAGCTCGGCGTTGGCCGGTCCAAACTGGAAGTTCTCGATGCGCTGCTGCAGCTCCGCGAGACCCTGCTTCGCCTCGGCGGACTTCGTGGTCCACTCGAAGCGCGCCCCCTGGCCTGCGGCTTGTGCGTCGGCCGCACCCGCCGCCACGAGGGCCACGAGTGCCAGATACGGAACGCGTCTGGTCATCGGTCATTCCTCCCGGCATCCACGCCACTGGATGGACGCCCTATTCGAGACACGGAAACGGTTCTGACGAGTCACTACGCGGATCGGGTCGCGTTGTTCCGGTCCAAGTTCCAGGAAGCGTTCGCGATAGACTTCGGCCAGGACGCCTGCCGCCGGGCGCTCACGAAGAAGGTGCGATTGGGTCGAGAGCCGGGCAGCGTGGGGAAGGCCGTCGATTCGGTGCGCCAGCACGGCCGGATGCTGCAGACGTTCGTGCGCCGCCCCTGGCGCACCGGCACCGTGGTCCCAAGCTCTCGCGAGCTGGCGGAGCTGATGACCGAGGACATGGGGCTCGCGACGGCCGACACCGTGGTCGAGCTGGGGGCGGGGACGGGACCCTTCACCCGGCTGATCGCCGAGCACGTCAAGGCCGACGCGCTGGTGCTCGCGTTCGAGATCGACCCGGTTCTCGCCGCGCAGCTGCAACCGCGGGTTCCCCGCGTGCGGGTGGTGAACGATTCCGCCGAGCACCTGCCCGAGC
>Ga0214473_10005334_pt1 | contig 15407 bp, 9 predicted proteins | sample RVTome_7_FD_203509 | JGI IMG/M metagenome (GOLD analysis project Ga0214473, IMG submission 203509) | Soil microbial communities from uranium-contaminated site in the Upper Colorado River Basin, Wyoming, United States - RVT98D197 | ecosystem: Environmental > Terrestrial > Soil > Contaminated >... | reverse complement strand
TCGTGTGCGTCGGTGAAGCCGCGGCCCAGCGCGGGCGCCACCCGCAACACCGGGAAGAAGCCGGCTGTCACCGCGGCGGCGGTGCGCTGCTGGGCCGGTCCGTCGCCGGTGAGGGCGAACGACTGCGTGTTCACCGCGGCGAGGTTCTCGAAGCTGGTGGCCTGGGCCCGCCAGTCGGTGAAATCGGGCGGCGAGACGGTCCACTGCTCTCCCTCCCGATCCGAAAACACCCGGACCAGCCGCTCGCTCTCGGGGAAGGGCAGCGGGCGCAGCAGCACGCCGTAGACCACGCTGAACACGGCCGTGGTGGCGCCGATCCCGAGGGCGAGGGTGAGGATGGCGGTCGTCGCGAACCCGGGCTGGCGGCGGAGCGCGCGCAGCGCGTGGCGGAGGTCGAGCAGCAGGTCATTCATGGCGGAGGGCCTCCATGGGGGCGATCCGGGCGGCCCGGCGGGCCGGGAGCCAGCAGGCGAGCAGGGCGGCGGCGGCGAGCAGCAGCGGCGCGGCCACGAGGGTGAAGGGGTCGAGCGGGGCGACGTCGAACAGCAGGCCGCGGAGCAGCCGCCCCAGGGCCAGCGCGCCCAGCAGGCCCGCCGCGAGCCCGATTCCGGTTATGACCCCGCCCTCGCGGATCACGAGCCGGGCGACGTCCGCGGTGCGGGCGCCCAGGGCGAGGCGCAGCCCGATCTCCCGGGTCCGGCGCGCCACGCTGTACGCCAGCACGCCGTAGATCCCCAGCGCGCCGAGGGTGAGGGCCACGACCCCGAACACCGCCGCGAGCACGAACAGGAACCGCTCGCGACCCAGCGAGGTGGCCCGCACCTCGCGCATGGTGCGGACGTCGGCCAGCGGCACGCGCGGGTCCACGGCTTGCAGCGCCCCGCGCACCGCGCCGGCGAGCGCCGCGGCGTCACCCGACGCGCGCACCGCCAGCGTGAGCGCGCGGACCACGCTCCCGCCGTTCCAGAACCGGAACTGGGCGTGCGGCAGGTACATCTGGCTGGTGGGCGCGTCGGCCAGGCTCCCGTGGCGCACGTCCCCCACGATGCCGACGACAGTGACCCAGCCGGGCCCCGCGCTGCCGCCGAGCTTGAACCGGGTGCCGAGCGGGTCCTGGCCCGGCCAATAGCGCGCCGCCATGGTCTCGTTGATGACAACCGCCCCCGGGGCATCGCTCCGGTCGCGCTCGTCGATGAACCGGCCCCGGCGGAGCCGGAGTCCCATGGCGTCGAAGTACCCGGGAGTGACCACCTGCCAGTCACCCCGGGGCGACACTTCGCCCGCGGCCTTCTCCCGGCCCTCGATCTCGACGTTGAGGTCGCCCAGCCCGGTGGCCAGCGGCAGGTTGCTCACTCCACCCGCCGCGCGGACGCCGGGCAACGCCGCCACGCGCTCCCGGACCGCGGCGAACAGGTCCACCACCTGGCGTTCCTCGGGGTAGTCGGCGGTCGGCAGGCTCAGCTCGCCGGTGAGCACCTGGTCCACCCGGTACCCGGGATCCACGCCATAGAGCGCCGCCAGGCTCCGCCCCAGGAGTCCCGCGCCGGCGAGCAGCACGAGCGCCAGGGCGACCTGGCCCATGACCAGCCCGTGCCGCAGGCGCCCGCCCCCGCGGACCGCCGCCCGCCCGGCCGCCTGGAGCCCGGCGGAGATCGCCCGGTCGGACGCGCGGAACGCCGGCAGCAGGCCGAAGACCAGGCCGGTGCCGAGGGCCGTGATCCCCGTGAACGCGAGGACCCGGAGGTCCAGGGTGACCTCGGTGAATCGGGGCAGATCGGGCGGTCGGAGCGCCAGCAGGACCTGGATGCCCCACCACGCCAGCGCGACGCCCGCCGCGCCCCCGGCCAGGCCGAGGGCCAGGCTCTCGACCAGCAGCTGGCGCAGGATGCGGCTCCGGCCCGCCCCGACGGCGGTGCGGACCGCCAGCTCGGCCCGGCGGGCGTCGAGCCGGACCAGCAGGAGATTGGCGACGTTGGCGCAGGCCACCAGCAACACGAACCCCGCGGCGCCCAGCAGCAGGAACAGCGGCTGCCGCGCCGGCCCCACGACTCGCTCGGCCAGCGGCGTCACGTTGACCGCGAATCCCATGTCGCGCGGATAGTCGTCCGGAAAGTCGCGCACGAACCGCGCGGCGATCGTGGCCAGCGCGGCTTCGGCCCGGTCGCGAGTCACGCCGGGCGCCAGCCGCCCGACCCCGAGCAGGAAGTGGCTGCCCCGCGCCGTCACGTCGGCCGGCGTGAGCCCGAGCGGAACCAGCAGGTCGGTGGCCACGCCATCCTGGTAGTCCTCGGGCAGACGGAACCCGGGCGGCAGCACCCCGGCCACCTCGTGCGCGGCTCCGTCGAGCGTGATCGGGCGGCCCACGATCGCGGGATCGCCCCCGAAGTGCCGCTGCCACAGGCCGTGGCTGAGCAGCGCGACCGCCCGCCCGGCGGTCTCCTCGTCGGCCGTGAAGGGACGGCCCACCACCGGGACCACCCCGAGCGCCGGCAGCAGGTCAGCCGAGACGAAGCCGGCCCGCAGCCGCACCGGCTCACCGGCGCCGGTGAGGTTCAGGGGGCCGACCGCGTACACCCCCAGCGCCGTGAGCTCGGCGCCGACCGCGGCGCGGTAGTCGAAGTACTCAGCCGGCGACAGCGCGGCGCGGGGGCTGCCCTCCCAGCGGTTGCCGACGTCGAGCAGCCGATCCTGCTCCGGGTAGGGGAGCGGCCGCAGCAGCGCGGCGTTGATCACGGAGAAGACGGCGGTGTTGGCGCCGATGCCGATCGCCAGGGTGAGCACGGCGGCGCCGGTGAACGCGGGGGCGCGCCGGAGCATCCGGAACGCGTAGCGGAGATCGAGCAGCAGGTCACTCATGGCGCAGGGCCTCCACCGGGTCGAGCCGCGCGGCCCGGCGGGCCGGCAGGAAGGCCGCGAGCAGACCCGCCACGCCGAGCGCCGTCACCGCGGCGACGAAGCTCCCGGGATCGGTGGGCGCGACGCCGTACAGCAGGTCGCGGATGAGACGGGTGACGCCGGCCGCGACCAGGATTCCCGCGAGCCCACCGAGGCCCACCAGCACCGCGGCCCGCCGGAGGAAGAGACCGGTCACGGCCCCCGGCTGGGCGCCGAGCGCCACCCGGACCCCGATCTCGCGGGTGCGCTGCCGCACCGCGGCCGAGAGGAGCCCGTAGAGTCCCAGCGCGGCGAGGCTCAGGGCCACCGCGCCGAACAGGCCCACCACCCTGGCGGCGAGCCGCTCGCGCGCCCGGGCGAAGGCCACGTGGGTCTCCAGGCTCCGCACGTCGAACACGGGGACGCCGGCGTCCAGCTCGGCCACCGCGGCGCGCAGCGCCGGCGCCAGCGCGAGCGGGTCGCCGCCGGCCGTGCGGACGAGCAGCGTCGCCGCCGGCCGGGTCGAGGCCAGAAACGGCAGGAACACCGTGGCCTGTGGCGCCTCGCGCAGCTCGCGGTACTTGCCGTCGGCCGCGATACCCACGATCTCGATCGCGTGCGTGGAATCCCGGTAGATCTTCTGCCCAACCGCGTCGCCGCCGGGCCAGTAGCGGCGGGCCATGGTCTCGTTCACCACCGCGACCAGCGGTTCCCCGCGGTCGCCCGCATCCAGGGCGCGCCCCCGCACCACAGGGACGCCCAGGGTCGAGAAGTAGTCCGGGCCCACGAGATTCACGTCGAACGACGCGCCGTCTTCCGACTCGGCGACGCCCTCCAGCCGGACCCCGTTCCAATTCCAGCCGCCCAGGTTGGGCCAGACGGTGGTCGCGAGGGTCGCGCTCCGGACGCCGGGAAGCGCCCGGACCCGCTGGAGCAGCGACTCGTAGAACGCGCCCGTGCGGGCCGGGGGATACTGCCGCATCTCGACGTCCACGCTCGCGAGCAGCACGCCGCGCGGATTGAACCCGAGGTCCACGTGCTGAAGGTTCCGGACCGTCCGTACCAACAGGGTGGCGCCCACCAGGAGCACCACCGACAGCGCCACTTGGCCGACGACCAGGGCGTCCCGCACGTCGATCCGCCGGCGCCCGCGCGCCCGGCCGAGCGGCCCGTCCTTGAGAGCCGACGCGACTTCCGGTCGTGACGCCCCCAAAGCCGGCACCAGGCCGAACGCGAGGACCGTGGTCAGGGAGACCAGCGCGGCGAAGCCGAGCACGCGGACATCGAGCCCGCCCTGGACCGCGAGCGACTCCCCGAAGGGGGTGCGGTAGCCGGCCAGCAGATCCTCGGCCCACCCGGCGACCAGCAGCCCCAGCCCGCCGCCCAGCGCGGCGACCACGGCGCTCTCGGTGAGCAACAAGCGCAGGAGCCGGCCGCGCCCGGCGCCCAGCGCCAGCCGCACGGCGACCTCGCGCCGGCGGCCCCGGGCGCGCACCAGCGACAGCCCGGCGACGTTCGCGCATCCGATGGCGAGCAACACCACGACGGCGGCCATCAACAGAGTGAGCGGCTGCTCGAGGGCTCCTACCCGGTGGGTCAGTCCGGCGGCGCCGTTCCGCAGCACCCGGCGCTCGCCGTCGAATTGGACTCCGGCGGCGATGCGTGCGGCGTCGCCAGCCGCGAGCCCCGCCTGTGCTGCCTGGGGCGACACCCCCGGCGCCAGCCGCGCGAACACGTCCAGCCAGCTGCAGCCGGGGCGTTCGGGACAGGCGCCCATGTCGGTCAGCAGCAGCCCGGCGGGGAGCGGAACCCAGACGTCCACCGTCGAGCCCCGCATCAGCCCATCGAATGCTCGCGGCGCGATGCCGATGACGGTGAACGGCCGGTCGTTGAGCCGGATCTCGCGCCCCAGGGCACGCGGGTCGGCGCCCAGCGACCGAACCCAGAATCCGTGGGACACGACGGCCACCTGCTCCGCGCGGCCCAGCGCGGCCTCCTCGGCCGCGAACCAGCGGCCCAGGGCGGGCTGGAGACCCAGGACGGAGAAGTAGTCGCCGGTCACCACCGCGCCCTCGACCCGCGTACCGCCGTTCGCGCCCCCGAGCCCGAGCGCCAGCGGGGTGGAGGCGAGCACGCCCGCGAAGATGCCGGACTGCTCGCGTAACGCCGCGACCGCCGGGAGCGAGAGGTTCCAGTTGATGCCGTTCTCGCCCCGCTCCGTCACTATCTGGACCAGCCGCTCCGGCGCCTCCACCGGCAGGGGACGCAACAACAGGCGGTCGAGCGTCGAGAAGATGGCCGTGTTGGCGCCGATCCCGACCGCGAGCGTCAGGACCGCCGCGATGGTGAAGCCGGGCGAGTGGCGCAAGCCCCGCAGGGCGTACCGGAAATCGTGCAGGAAGTCACTCATGGCGCAGCGCCTCCACCGGGCTGATCCGCGTCGCCCGGTAGGCCGGCAGCCAGCTCGCCAGGCCGGCGGCCGCGAGGAGCGTTACCACGCCGCCGCCGAACGCCAGGGCGTCGCGCGGCGAGACGGCGAACAGGAGGTCCCTCATCAGCGGCGTGGCCAGGGCGGCGCCCACCAGGCCGATGACCACGCCGAGGACCGCGAGGCCGACCCCGTGCCGCAGGATCATCCGCAGCACGGCCCGGCGGTCGGCGCCGAGCGCCATGCGGATGCCCACCTCGTGGGTCCGTTGGGACACGGCGAAGCTGATGACTCCGTAGATCCCCACCGCCGCCATGAGCAGGGCGAGCCCGGCGAAGATCGCGATGAGCAGCAGCGTGAACCGGCGGCCGGTGAGCGTGACACCCACCAGCGCGTCCAGCGTGCCGGTCTGATAGAAGGTCTGGAGCGGGGCCTCGGACCAGATCACCTGCTGCACCGCGGGGATGAGCGCGGCGGGGTCGCCGGCCGCCCGCACGAAGTAGGTCATCGAGCCGTCGCCGGTCTGACCCTCGGCCACGAACATCTCGGGTCGCGGCGGGGCGTCGAGCCTGGTGTGCCGGACGTCGCCCACCACCCCGACGATCTCGACCGGCGTCGTCCCGTCGCCGATGGTCACCGTGCGGCCCACCGGATCGCGGTCCCCGAAACGGGCCCGGCGCAGGGTCTCGTTGATCAGCGCGACCACCGGCGCCCCGAAACGGTCCCGGTCGTCGAGGAAGCGGCCCCGCAGCAGCGGGATGCCCATGGTCTCGAAGTAGCCCGGGGTCGCAATCGCCAGGTACGTCTGGGGCTCCTCACCGGGGCGCGGCAGCGGCTCGTCCAGCTTCCGGAGGGTGCGCCGGATGTCGAGGTTGGCGGCCAGGAACGGGGCGGCGGACACCGCGCCGGCCGACCGCACGCCCGGCAGCGCCCGGACGTTCCGGATCGTCCGGTCGAAGAAATCTGCCCGGTGCTGCGGCGTGTGGCCGTCTTCCCAGTAGAAGATCTGGAGCGCCAGCAGGTGCTCCCGGTGGAATCCGGGATCCACGCGCAGCAGGGTCGCGAAGCTCCGGAGCAGCAAGCCGGCGCCGATCAGCAGCGTGAGGGCCAGCGCCGTCTCGGCCACGATGAGTCCCTGCCGGGCCCGCAGCCGGCCCCGGCCCGGCGTGACCCGGCCTTCGGCCAGCACCTCGCGCACGTCCGGGCGGGAGAGGCGGAGTGCGGGCGCCAGCCCGAAGACCAGCGCGGTGAGGGCCGCGAGGCCCACGCCGAAGCCGAGCACCCGGAGGTTGACCGCGACGGTCTCGAACCGCGGGATGTCTCCCGGGGCGACCGCCTTGATCAGGTCCACGGCCCAGAACGCCAGCACGATGCCCGCCGCGGCGCCGGCCGCCGCCAGCACGGCGCTCTCGGCCAGCAGCTGGACCACCAGGCGGCCCCGGCCCGCGCCCATCGCCGCCCGGACCGCGATCTCCCGCGCCCGGTCCGCCCCGCGGGCCAGCAGCAGGTTGGCGATGTTCACGCAGGCCACCAGCAGCACGAGACCCACGCCCGCGGCCAGCAGCATGAGCGTCGGGCGGGCGGCGCCCACCAGGTGCTCGTGCAGCGGGACTACGCTCGCGCCGATACGCTCGTTGGTGGCGGGAAACTCGGCCGCGAGGCCGCTGGCCACCCGGTCCATGTCCGCCTGCGCGGTCGCCAGGGTGGCGCCGGGGGCGAGCCGCGCCACCACGGTCCACCAGGCGCTGGCCCGCATGGTCCGCTCCCAGCCTTGCAGCCGCCGCGGCACCCAGAGATCCCGCCGCATGTAGCTGTAGCCCAGCCCCAGGTCGAGGTCGCGCGGCAGGATGCCGACCACCGTAGTCGGCTGGCCGTCGAGCACGATGGCCCGGCCCACCAACGCGGGATCGGCGCCGAACCGCCGCTGCCACAGCCCCCAGCCCACCACCGCCACGGCACCGGCCCCGTCGCGGAAGTCCTCCGGCTGAAGGAGGCGGCCGGCCGCCGGTTGCACGCCCAGCGCGTCGAAGAACCCGTCGGTGACGTAGTTCGCGAGGACGACCTGCGGCCGGTCCTCCCCGGTGAGGTCGAAGCTGTAGGGCTCGGCCGCTCCCATCGCGGCGAAGGATCCGGCCCGGTCCTTCCATTCGAGGAAGTTGCCCGGCGCCACGTCCTCGCGGGGATTGCCTTCGCGGTGGTTGGCCTGCCACACCGTCACCACGCGGTCGGCGTCGGGGAACGGCAGGTCGCGCAGCATCAGGTGGTCCACCACGCTGAAGATCGTGGTGGTGGCTCCGATGCCCAGGGCGAGGGTGACGATCGCGACCAGGGTGAAGCCCGGCCGCTTGACCAGCTGGCGGAACGCGATGCGCAGGTCATTCATGATGCGAACCCTCTTGCCCGGCGGCTGAGGCCGATGTGAGGCTGACCCCGGGCGCAAGCCCGGGGTTCAGGGAGCCTGCTGGGTCAGCTGATCTTGTCGAATCCGCTCTCGTGCAGCTCCTTGGCCGCTTGGCTCGCCTCGTCTTTCACCACCCGCCCGTCGAACAGGTGCACGCTGCGGTCGGCGTGCTCGGCGTACCGCGGGTCGTGCGTCACCATGCAGATGGTGGAGCCGTCCTTGTGCAGCTCCTTGAGCAGCCCCATCACCGCCTCGCCGTTCTTGGAATCGAGGTTGCCGGTGGGCTCGTCCGCCAGGAGAATGGCGGGCTTGCCGGCGATGGCCCGGGCCACCGCCACGCGCTGCTGCTGGCCGCCCGAGAGCTGCGAGGGATAGTGCTTGGTGCGATGGACCATCCCCACGCGCTCCAGCGCCTCCTGTACGCGCTGGCGGCGCTCGGCGGGCGGCAGCTTCCGGTAGGTGAGCGGGAGCTCGACGTTCTCGTAAACCGTGAGGTCGCCGATCAGGTTGAAGGCCTGGAAGATGAACCCGATCCGGCGGTTTCGGAGATAGGCGCGCTGGGTCGCCCCGAGCTTGGCCACCGGCTCCCCCGCCAGCACGTACTCGCCGTCCGTGGGCGAATCGAGCAGGCCGAGGATCGAGAGCAGCGTGGTCTTGCCGCAGCCCGACGGCCCGGCGATCGCCACGTAGTCGCCTTCCTTGATGTCCAGGTAGATGTCCGCCAGGGCGTGGGTCTCGACGTCCTCGGTATAGAAGACCTTTTTAACGCCCTGAAGCCGGATCAACGCCTCACCGTTCGTGGCCATCGTCGCTCCTGCCGGAGATTGGTTGCGCCGCGCCCTACCGCAAACGAACGCGATCCGCGTCGTCCCACGCGGACATGTCGGAGAGAATCACCACGTCGCCCTGCGCCAGCCCGCTCACGATCTCAACCGCGTTGACCGACGTGCGACCCAACCGCACCTGTACCCGGACGGCCTCGCGACCGTCGGGGCTCACGCGGAACAGGCCCACCGTGCTGTACTGCTGCCCGAACACCGGCCGCCCGGTCCAGAGCACGTCGTCCAGCCGGGCGACCTCGATGATGCCGTCCACGGAAAGGTCGGGCCGCGCGCCCCGGGGCAGCGTGTCGGGATCGAGGGCCACGTCCACCGCGACGGTCGCGTTTTGCGAAGCGGGATCGATGCGCACGACACGGCCGGGAATGGTGTCGGTTCGGGTGTCGATGAACGCCCGCTGGCCCAGCACGATGTCCCGCGCCTGTACTTCGGGCACCCGCAGCACCGCCTTCAGTCGCTCGGGCTGGACCACCCGGGCCAGCGTCTGCCCCGAGATCACCCACTGGCCTTCCTCGAGCGGGAGATCCTGGAGCACGCCGGACGCCCCCGCCCGCACCCGGAGCGACGCCAGGCGGCCGCGCTGGAAGTCCACGATGGCCTTCATCCGGCCCACCTGGCTTTCCTGGGTGGAGAGCTGCGATTCCATGGACTCCGACATCACCTTGAGGCGACGCTCCTCCAGCGACACCCGGGTTTCCAGCTCGGTGGCCCGGCCGCGGGCATTCTCCAGCTCGAAGGTCGAGATGAGTCCCCGCTGGGCCAGCGACTCGGACGCGAGCGCGGTGCGGCGGGCCTCCGACATCTGCATGCGTATCGTCGCGACCGCGCCTTCCTGGTTGAGACGCCCGGTCTCCAGCGTCGAGCGCAGGTTCACCCGGTCCGACTCGGCCTGGGTGAGCTGCCGCTCGGCCTCGAGTGCCTCGAGCTGCACGTCGGGATTGCTCATTTCGAGCAGGATCGTGCCCGCCTCGACCCGCGTGCCCGGCTGCACCAGCTTCCGCTCGACCCGCCCGGCGGTGAGCGCGGAGACGTAGCGGATCTGCTCCGGCACGAGCGTGCCCGGCCCCCGGACCTGGACCAGCAGGGTCCCGCGCCGCACCGAGTCGCGGAACACCGTGCCGCCGTCCACCGACGGCGCGGCCGGCTCGAGGCTGCCCAGCGCAAAGGTCACGAGGGCCAGTCCCGCTACGCCGAGCCCGCCGTAGAGGATGACTTTCTTCTTCTTATTTGGTCGTTCGCGCGGGATGTCCACGCGGTCTCCGTCGTACCGGGATGACCACCCCAGGGGCAGGGGACGTGCCACCCGGGAGCGGGCGCGGAAGTGCCTGCAAACCTGTGAGTTGACTCGACTGGAAGGAGTTTGGTTTGAAGCGGAGACCGCCCGATAACGGGATCGGAGGTCCCATTAGCGAACACCGGAAATCCGATCCATTCTGGGAGGAGGTCCGGGCACCGACCGCGGAACGGCGGCTCAAAGCCGCCGCTCGGCTCGACCGATTGTGGTAGTGGCATTCCGCCCCCCCCCCAACGCTAGGCTGTCGGAGGCGGTGAGCCCCCAGCCGGGACGCCGCATCCCACAGCATGCCGACGGATTCGGGGGGTACTATGCGCGGGAGGATTCCCATGGCGAGCGTGACGGCTATCGCGGCGGTGATGATCGCGTGCCTGTCGCCCACGGACGAGGGCGGAGGACGGGCGCTCCCGGCCATCTCGATTGATCCCCAGGCGGCGCAGCAGGACACGGCACTCCCGCCCAGCGGGGACAACTTCACCTGGCACAATCATCCCAACCAGAACAACGGCACGGCCACCGAACTCCGCACCGGCATGAGCGGGGTGGGGCGGGCGTTCCTGCGCTGGGACCAGGCGGGCTTGCAGGGCGCGATTGGCTCGAACACGCTGCTCATGGCTCGGGTCGAGCTGACCATCCTGAGCTCGTCCGGCTGGCCGGGCGGCGGCGGGAAGCTGGACATCCATCGGGTGACCAAAGACTGGACCGAGCTGGGCAGCACCGCCAACTGCGCCATTGACGCGAGCCCGGGGAATGACCAGCCCGACTGCTCGGGGGCCGCGGCCTGGAACCTCACCAATCCGGCGCAGGCGCCGTGGGTGTCGCCGCCGGTGGACTCGGTTGTGGTGGCAAACGGCCAGACCGGCGTGGTGGTATTCGAGGTGACCGACGACGTCGCGGCCTTCTTGAGGGGGACGGCGAACTACGGATGGGTGGTGAAGCCCCGGAATGACGCGGTCGCGGCGGACATGCGGTTCCGGTCGCGGGAGAGTGCGTCGCTGCCCATGCTGGTGTTGACCGTGACGGCCGACACGGGGAGGCCATCGCTCCCTGCCAGCCTGGGTCTCCCACCCGACTCCGTCGCACTCTTGGTACCGCACCCAGACTACCCTTCGGAGACGGTCTATTACAGAAACATCGTCGGCGTCGTCTTCGATGACAGCACGTCCGGCCTGACCATACGTCAGATCCTGAGTCGTCACGGCGCGACCATCATTGGCGGTGGCGTGGAGACCTACATAGTCCAGGTTGCGGACCCGGGCCCCACGCTTGACGCCCTGGACTCCGTGATCACTGCCATCGGATCCGAAACCGGGGTCAGATACGCCATTCGAGTCGATCGTCGGGACCGGATCGTGCCGCGGAGCCGCTATCCCGGCGACGGTACAGGGAGCACACGCCAGGACTGGTTCAACAGCACCCGGGGTCCCGCGGTGCGCCCGAGGCTAGCGATCAGAGCCCCACTCGCGTGGGGATGCGAAACGGGCACCTACGACACGTCCAGCGTCCGCATTGGGATCGTGGACAACGTGTTTGATCAGGCCTATGATGACCTGCCCGATTTCCACCTGCGGGAGCCCACGCAGGACCTACGCGAAGAGGGCCTAGACCTTATTGGGCGTAACCACGGCGTCGGGCTTGCTGGCGTAGTCGCGGCCATCGGCGACAACGATGTGGGCGTCGCCGGCATGGTTTGGGCCAGCGACCTGTATCTCTTCGCCTTGGGACAGGGAACCGCTCTCCCACCGTTGATGTCAGATCGATGGGCCGAAATCGTGCGTGAGGCGGCGGACAGCAACGTCAGGGTCGTGGTGAGCGCCTTAGGACTTGGCGCAAGCGATTACGAGCCGCTGGTGCAGATATATCGTGAGGCTCTCTCCGATTACTTGACGCGGAGTCCTGCTAATCTGTTCATCGTAGCTTTGCCCGATGAGAACGATGCGTTGGATAGGAGCGTAGCGGACGTCGCCAACACCTCAGACGGTACAACTACCGCTCTCGACAGAGCGGTTGCTCAGTTATATCCGACCTTTGCGAACCAGATCATTCTCGTGGCGGGCACGGACCAACAGGGAGCGCGTTACGAGGCCGACTTCTGGACCGGGGCAACAGCGATCGCCGCCCCCGCGGAAGAGATCATGACGCTCGCGCGAGTCGCGGATTTTTCCGCCGGCACTCGCGTCGTCAACGGCACGAGCTACGCGGCTCCCTTCGTGGCGGGCGTGGCCGCGCAACTCCTCAGCATGGACCCTTCGCTGACCGCCGCCCGGGTCAAGGACTACATCGTCCGCGGCGCGAAAGAGCCGCGGCTCGATCCGGTCACCGGCCAGCTCGAGCTGCCGGATTCGGTGCTCGGCGCCCCCGAGCCCGTCTACCAGCTCGACGCCTACGGGGCCGTCCGGTGCCGGGCGCGGCGCAACTCGCCTACGCCTCAGTCGCCCCGGGCGGACGCCTGATCGCCGTCACGGACTTCGCCGTCTTCGCTTCGGAATCCGTGGACATCCTGCTGGTCAACCCGGCGGGGGCGGTCGTTCAAACCGTGGCCGACCGGTACGCCCGCCAGTACCTGGAGCGCGGGACCGCCGACCTTCGGTTCGTCTCCGGGGGTGGCGTGCGCTTCTTGCTCGACCTGGAGGGCACCGGGAACCCCGCACTCGACGCCATTGACGACGAGGACCTGAGCGAGCGGATCGCCCCCGGGGTCCCGCGGAGCCTCGACCGGGTCGTCGTCTCGCCCCTGGGCGATTGGGCGGCCATCCAGACGGCGATCCCGGGGGACCCCGCCGTGGACCGCTGGGACCTGGTGCCGCTCCCCGCGGGGACCGCTCAGCCGGTGGTGGCGTTCGTCCTCGACCAGGAGTGCGTAACGCCCGGGAACGGCACGGACTGTCCCGCGTTGATCTCTTCCGGGGCGGCTTGGGCGCACGACAGTCGGCGGGTGGTGGTGACCCTTCCCTACGGCGACCTCGCGGCCGGCGACCTCGTGGCCATCCGCAGCCGGATCGCGAGCATTCCCTTTACCAACGGGGCTCCGCAGGTGGGTCCGCTCTCCACTCCGATTCCAGGCGTGTGGCTGCTCCACCCCCGGATCACCTCGGACGACGTGCTGTTCGTGACGGAGGACGCCGACTTGCTGGCCGAGAGCTGCGTGGAAACGCGGCGGCTCGCCGTGGGGCCGTTCACCGAGCGGGGCACCCGCCCGGTCGTGAACCTGGCGTTCGGTGATCCGTTTTACGGCGACGGGCCCGGAATCTTCAACAGCCGCTGGCTCCGGGTGGCGCGCCGCTAGCCCTCGCGCGCCGCTTCACGCGGCAGCTGGCCGAGCCGCGGCTTCACGCCGCGCTATCCGCGCAGGCGCAGGACTAGATCGCCGCCGCCAGGGCTACCGAAAGCGCCGTGAGCGCCACCCCCGCGATCAGCGCCCGCACGTGCACCCGCCGCCCCTGCCGCCGCACCACGTCGCGCTCGGCGCTGTGGTGGATCGTTTCCTCACCGGCGTCCAGATCGCGCGACCCGCGCGCGGCGAGACGCACTCACGTCTTCTCATGGGCCTGGAGCAGCTGGAGCGCGCCGGCCCAGAAAAACGGGAAGGTCGCGAGCCCCGCCCAGGGTCCGCCCGCCAGCGCCAGGACCACGGCCGCCACGCCGCCGGAGCCGAGCGCCGCGAAACCCTGGCGCCGCCGCCGGGCGACGCCCTGGGGGCCGATGTTGGGGATGCGCCGACCTGCGCGCGCCTCGGGCGACATGGCGCGTAAGGTCGCGGATCGGCGGCGTCTCCGTCAGGGGCCGGACGGCGCCGCCAGCGGGATGGAGACCGGGGACGCGATGAGCCGGTTCAGCACGCCGGGCTGCCGCAGCTCGAGCCGCGGCGCCAGCGTCCGGTCGGGCAGGTCGAACACCCAGTGCGTCGAGCCCGGGGGTGCCGGCGCGAGCCGCGCCTCCACGTCCCGGGCCCGGCCGTAGGTCCGCCCCGCGGCGTCGCGCACCTCGGCCACCAGCGCCGACCGGTGCCGGGCGCGGATCTCGACCGTGAGGATGTAGAACAGGCCGTCCGCGGGCACCCGGTCCGGCGACCGGCCGGCGGCCGCGGCGCGCCGCACGTCCAGCACCCGGACGACGGTGTCGCAGCCGGCGCCCACGCCGCACACGGCCCGGGGAACGCGCATCGCCTCGCGGGCGTCCGTCAGGGCGAACGTGGTGCGGGCGTGGAGGAAGCTGTCCTCGTCCCCGATCATCAGCATCTCGGTCACCACCGCTACCGGGTCGCTGTCCCGCACGTACGCCCGCGGGTTCGCGGCGTCGCGCGGGAGGTCGAAGACCAGCCGCGTCGTCACCATTCCGCCCGGCTCGATGGCGGTGTCCGGGAGCCCGACGGCGGCTTCCGCCCCCAGGACCCGCTCCGCCTCGAGCGACCTGGCGAATCGCCGCCCGGCATCGTCTCGCGCCTCGGCCGCCATCCGGCCGGAGTGCATGACCGCGCGCCGGGCGTTGCTCCCCAGCCGGAGGGTCACGATGTGGAATACGCCGGCCGCGGTCATCGCCCCGATCCGATCGGTGCGCTCGACCCCCACCAGCGTCACCAGCCGATGGCAGTCGAGATAGAAGCCACAGAATTCCTTGGTCTGATTGGGTCCGAGCACCCGCTCGTCGCTGCTGACGGACACCAGGATGAGCGCCAGGAAGTAGAGGCCGCCCAGCACGGCGCCGGCGGCGGCCAGCAATTTGAGGTGGCGCGGGAAGCGCATGGCAGTCAAGGTAAAGTACTTTACTAGACAAAGTCAAGAAGAGGGGACCGGGAGAGGCGAAGCCCTTAGCGGGGAGCGGATCCGGTGCGTCGCCGCGCCGCGAGCAGCGCGTCGAGCCACCGGGTAGGAAGCACTGCCAGGAGAAGGAGGCCGATCCGGGCATCGGTCCCCACGACGTAGCGGGCCCGCGGGCGGCGCGTGGTGAGTGCCCGGCCGACCACCCGGGCCACGCGGGACGGGTCGCCCGCCCGCCCCGGGGCCCGGACTTCGCCCAGCCGCGCCAGCACCCGGCCGTAGTAGCGCTGCGCCTCGGGCGGGTAGTCCTGGACCAGCTTCCGGGCCCGCTCCCGGGACGAATCCCAGATGTCGGTCTTGAAGGCGCCGGGCTGGATCACGATCACGTCCACCGCGCCGTCCAGCTCTCGGCGGAGCGCGTCGGACAGGGCCTCGAGCGCGAACTTGGAGGCGGCGTACGCGCCGGTGAAGCTGGTCGCCAGCCGGCCGTTCACCGAGCTCACGTTCACGATCCGTCCGCGCGCTTGGCGCAGGGCGGGGAGGAGCGCCTGGGTGAGGGCCAGCAGCCCGACCACGTTCACCTCGAGCTGCTCGCGGAGCGCCGCGACCGGAAGGAACTCGGCCGGCCCCGGCACCACGATGCCGGCGTTGTTCACCAGGCCGTACAGGCCGCGCTCGCCGCCGGCGGCCCGCACCGCGTCGGCCGCCCGGGCGACCTGATCCAGCCGCGTGACGTCGAGCGTGACGGCGGAGACGGCCGGACCCGCTTCGGCCGCCAGCGCGCGCCCGTCGGCCTCGTTTCGAACCCCGGCGA